>Ga0315273_10000576_pt1 | contig 39304 bp, 36 predicted proteins | sample YL17G02_0_MG_FD_205753 | JGI IMG/M metagenome (GOLD analysis project Ga0315273, IMG submission 205753) | Sediment microbial communities from Yellowstone Lake, YNP, Wyoming, USA - YL17G02_0 | ecosystem: Environmental > Aquatic > Freshwater > Lake > Sediment | place: USA: Wyoming | collected...
ATCGTAATCGAGGTCCTCCTGGCGCTGAACCTGCTGAAACGCCGTGCCCTACTGAGGGCCAGCCGGTTCGTCATCGTTGGCATTTTCGTGCTGGCCGCAGTCCTGACCCCCTCCGTCGACTTCGTGTCGCAACTTGCGCTGGCGCTTCCCATGGTCGTGCTCTATTTTCTGACGATCCTGGTGGCGCGCCTGTTCCACCTGGGAGGCGAATGATGTTCGGACTGGGGTTCTGGGAACTCGTCACAATCCTGTTTGTCGCCGTAATATTCCTGAAACCCGATGACATCCCGGCCTTTCTCCGAAACTTTGGGCGGCTATACGGGCGGCTGACAGAAATGTACCGCGGGTTGATACGCGCTACTCAGGAGGCCGAAGATGAGGTACGACGACCGGTTCGCGTCACACCCAGGAAGGAGTCAGCAGAGCAGGGAAAACCATTAGAGCAGGACTACCGGAGCAACGGGCACGAAAGCGGCCCGGGATCAGGAGAAAGAATACGCGAACATCAAGTGAAGGAGGAGTTGCCATGATCGGTACTACGGAAATCATAGTGATCGCCGGAGTGGTCGTCGTCCTTTTTGGCTCGACAGCCATACCCAAGTTCTTTCGAGCCATCGGGAAGGCCAAGACCGAGTTCGAAAAAGGGACGCGCGAAGCGCGCCTGGAAGACGAAGAGGCGAAGAAAGACGAGGAGCGGAAGTAGCGGTCAGGCCTAGGTTGCTAGACCCGCGAACCAGACCGACAATACGGTCTCAGTAATCTCGAGGAGGAGACGCAGGTGAAGCGCAGAGATTTCCTGAAAGGCACAGTGGCGGTGGGTGCCGCCGTGGCGTTGAGCGGACCGGCCATGAGAGCGTTCGCGCAAGAACAGCCGGCGAGAGAGCTTCCGGCGGATGCGGAGGGAGTCACTCCTGGCGAGTGGAAACCTACCAGTTGCCAGGGGTGTACCACATGGTGTCCTGTCGAGGTCTTCGTCCAAGACGGCCGGGCGGTCAAGATCCGCGGCAATCGCTACTCCAGGCAGAACGAAGGTTTCATCTGCCCGAAGGGTCATCTGGCTCTACAAGAGCTCTACGATCCCGACCGGGTCAAGGTGCCGATGAAGAGGACGAATCCGCGCAAGGGACGCAACGAGGATCCCAGGTTCGTGCCGATATCCTGGGACGAAGCTCTGAATACCATTGCCGACAGGATGGTCGAGCTTCGCAAGTCGGGCGAGCCGGAGAAGTTCCTCCTGATGCGGGGGCGCTACAGCTTCATGACCGACATCATCTACAGCGCCCTGCCCGGGGTCTTCGGGTCCCCCAACAACATCTCGCACAGCGCGATCTGCGCGGAGGCGGAGAAGCTGGGCTCGTTCTACACCGAGGGGCTGTGGGACTACCGGGACTACGATCTGAGCAACACTCGCTACCTGCTCATCTGGGGGTGTGACCCGTTGAGCAGCAACCGCATGATCCCTGCCGCGATCCGACGCTTCGGGGACGTGCTTGACCGCGCGACGGTCGCCGTCGTTGACCCCAAGCTCAGCTCCTCCTCGGCCAAGGCGCACGAATGGCTGCCGATCAAGCCGGGGGAGGACGGTGCCCTGGCGTGTGCCATCGCGCACGAGATACTGTCGAGGGGATTGTGGAACCGCGAGTTCGTGGGAGACTTCCGCGACGGCGTCAATCGATTCAAGGCCGGCCAGGCCGTGGACGAAGGGACGTTCGAGGAGAAGCAGACGCACGGGCTGGTCAAGTGGTGGAACCTCGAGCTCAAGGACATGACCCCCAAGCGGGCCGAAGGGATCACCCTCATACCCAAGGAACAGATCGTTCGGGTGGCTGGCGGGCTCGGCGCGGCGGCCCCGAAAGCGATCGTCTGGTTGGGGCCCGGCGCGGCGATGCACGTGCGGGGCGCGTACAGCGCCATGGCGGTCCACGCGCTCAACGGGCTGCTCGGCAGTCCCGACGGCGAGGGCGGCCCGCTTGGGACCGCCAAGATCCCGAGCGCCAGTATCCCGAGCTACTCCAAGTACCAGGACGACCTGGCGAAAACGCAATCGCGGCTGCAGAAGATCGACCAGCGAGGCTACAAGGAGTTTCCTGCGATGGCCAGTGGGAAGCCCGGCAGCGGAGTGGTCACCAACAACGTGGCCAACGCGATTCTGGCCGGGGACCCGTACGACATCAAAGTGGCGATCGGCTGCATGAACAACTTCGCGTTTTCGTGCACGGGAGCCGAGCGATGGGAGCGTGCGCTGGCCAGGATTCCTTTCCTGGTGGACATCACGACCAACGCTTCCGAGACGACTCACTTTGCCGACATCGTGCTCCCGGCGGCGATCACGCAGTTCGAGAAAATGGCCTTCCTGAACACCAAGGCCAACCGCTATGCGACGCTCACGCTCGTGCTGCCCATGGTCAAGCCCATGTGGGATCAACGGATGGATGAGTCGGAGATCCCGTGGATGCTGGCCGTCAAGCTCGGGGAGCGCGGCTTCCCGAATTTGTACGACTATTTCCGCAACGAGTTCGCCGACCCGGAAACGGGCCGCAAGCCGGACGGGCCTCTGGAGTTCACGGAGTACGCCCTCAAGATCATGACCGCTCCCGTGTGGGACGGCAAGGCGGACGTCGGAGGAGACCGGATCAACGGGTGGCAGGACTTCTTACGCCGGGGGATGTGGAACTCCTCGCCGTACAAGTACCGATCGCGCTGGGGGGCTTTCGGTACCGCCACCAAGAAGTTCGAGTTTTACAGCGAGACTCTGAAGGTGGCGCTGGGCAAGCATGCCGAAAAGCACAAGACCACGATCGACGATATCCTCCAGACCTGCAGGTACGAAGCTCAGGGTGAGCGGGCCTTCGTGCCGCACTACGAGTCCCCCTACCGGCACGGAAGCATCGCGGAGTACCCTTTCACCCTGATCGATTTCAAGTCGAAGCTCAACCGCGAAGGCCGCAGCCAGAACTCTACGTGGTACCACGAGTTCAAAAAGCTCGATGTTGGAGACAAGAGCTGGCACGACGTGGTGCAGATCAATCCAGCCGACGCCGGCAAACTCGGTCTGAAGGAGGGTGACACCATCGAAGTCACCTCCGTCGCGGGAGCGATCAGGGCTTCCGTGGCTCTGTCCGCCGGGGTGCGCCCCGGCACTGTCGCCAAGGCCTACGGGCAGGGCCACTGGGCCTACGGTCGGCTCGCGTCGGTCCGGTACGGGCAACCGCGGGGAGGCAACAACAACCTGCTCATGCCCGACGACTATGAACGGCTCAGCGGCAGCACCGTCCGCAACGGCGGGTTCACGGGCGTGAAGATCCGCAAGGTCTGACGGCAGAAAGACGGAGGAGAGAATCAATGGCAAGGTATGGAATGGTGATCGACCTGCAGAAATGCGTGGGCTGCGGAGCTTGCGCCATTTCCTGCAAGACCGAGAACAACACTCAGGATCGCGCCAATGGCCAGACCTTTAACTGGGCCGACCACCTTATCGAGAAGGGCGGCACGTTCCCGAACGTGCGCTATGTCAACAGGCCGGTCCTCTGCAACCACTGCACCGATGCGCCCTGCGTCGCCGCCTGTCCGGTCACTCCCAAGGCCATGTACAAAAGCCCCGACGGCATCACCCTTCACAATAGCGAGCGGTGCATCGGCTGCCGGGCGTGCCAGGCCGCGTGCCCGTACAGCGCGATGGACGTAGAGCAGGACGGCGCGCAGTACAGCGTCATCAGCTTCAACGATTTCACCGAGGACACCCAATTCTTCTTCCGGGACACACGAGAGTACATCCAGGGCTGCACCTCATCGGGGGCGGAGGTCGCGCGCAGGTCCGGTGAGGTGCCGCCGCACCGCACGCGGTACAAGCATCCGGACTATGAGGATGTGCGCAGACAGGGCATCGTCGAGAAGTGCATTTTCTGCGCCCACCGTGTGGCAGTAGGGGTAGAGCCCTATTGCGTCTCAAGTTGCCCTTCCGGTGCGAGGGTCTTCGGGGACCTCTCGGATCCGGGCAGTGATGTGAGCCGCCTGCTGAGGGAGAACAAGTCGGAGGTCTTGAAGCCCCAGGCGGGGACCAAGCCCAACGTCTACTATATACGCAGTTTCAGAACGGCAAAAGCGGGTTGAACCTGTTCGGCCCTCCGGTGCCAAGGTGAGTGAAGCTGCCGAAAGGGCCCGGGTCCGGGCCGCGTGCTACAATGCTCTGTCCCTGATGTTCTACCCGCCGGGCGAACCGCTCGCGCCGCCTCTGGAAGGGCTGGGGAGCAGATATGCGCAGGCCGCAGGCGCCGCTTCGGCCCTGCTGGCCGCCCGGGAGAGGGATAGCCTGGCGGAGCTCCGAGTGGATCACGCCCATCTCTTCGTGGGGCCTTTTGGACTGCAGGCGGCGCCGTACGGGTCGGTCTATCTGGAACGAGGCCGACGCGTGATGGGCGACTCCACTCTGGCGGCGGCCCGCCTGTATGCTCAGGTTGGGCTCAGGCTCCGCGAGGATTTCAAGGATCTGCCCGACCACATCGCGGTCGAGCTCGAGTTCATGCACTACCTGGCCTGGCTGGAGGCTGAGGCGCTGGCGACCGGCGCCACTGAGAAAGCCGCCGAGCATCGGCAGACGCAGCGTCGGTTTCTCGCCGAGCATCTGCGCGCTTGGCTGCCTGAGTTCTGCGAGGCGGTCAGGCGCAACGCTCGAACGGCGTTCTACCGCCTCCTGGTCGACTGTGTTCTCGCCTTCGTCTGCGAGGATGCGGCGGCGATGGGGGCCGTGAACGATGAAGCTGAGGGACAGCGTGGACCTCTTTGATACTGCTCCTGCTGTGCAACCTGTGCTGGTCGACGGCGCTCGCTGCGCGCTCGCCCGGCTCAACTCTGCGAACTGCGATCGGTGCCGGGCCGTGTGCCCGCACGGCGCAGTGGCTTTGGAAGATAGACGTCCCAGTATCCAGGTGCGCCGCTGCACGGGATGCCTGGCGTGTGCGGCCGAGTGCTTGACCGGCGCGCTGCGCGGGGCGGGCGAAGACCCGGATTCCCGCAAGTTGTTCGAAACCCCTGTGGTCGTCATCGGCTGCGGAGCGGCGGGCCCGGCCCACGCACGGGTCCGTTGTCTTGGTGCGCTCTCCACGGAGCAGCTTGCGGTCCTGGCCCTGTTGCCCGCAAAGGCCGTACGGCTCGACGCGAGCGCCTGTTCCGCGTGCGAGAACGGCGCCGTCGTGGCACTGTTGGAACTGCGGCTTGCGGAAGTCAGCGAGTCCTCGGGAGAATCGGCCGTCCGGCTGCAGCTGGTGTACCGCCGGGGAGAGTTGGAATACCGACCGGTCGAGTACAGCCGGCGCGGGTTCATGACGGCAGTAGGGGATTCCGTTCGCGGGAGGATTCATTCGATTCTGGCGAACGCTTTCACCACTGAACGCCCCGGCGCCAAAGGACCTCCGGCATGGCGAAGCTGGGTGCTCACGACGGCAGCGCTGGCAGGGTTTACGGCGGCTGATACTATAGCGCAACATTTCGTCCCAACCGCGGTCCTCACCGCGGATTGCAGTGACTGCCTGGGTTGTGTGGGGATGTGTCCGACCGGAGCGCTCTCGGCGGCCGGGATGCAACGCCCGCGGCTTCGGTTCCGCGCGGAGGCTTGCACGCGGTGCGGGCTGTGCGTGAGCTTCTGTCCGGAGAGCGCCATCGTGATCCGGAAACCGGAGCCGGTGCAGCTACCCGCAGTACGCCCGCCGGCAGGCACGGAGCAGGACAGATAGGGTGGCGGCGCCCATCGTATCGATCATCGGGGAATCCAACAGCGGGAAGACCACGCTGATCGAAAAGCTTATCCCCGAGTTGAAGCGCCGCGGATATCGCGTGGGCATTTTGAAACACCACGCCTGCTCCGAGTTCGAGGTGGACGTTCCGGGCAAGGACACCTGGCGGCATGCACGCGCCGGCGCCGAAGCGGTGGCGATGATCTCGCCCAGGAAGTTCTTCCTGGTTCGGACTACGGAGGGGGAGATGTCCCTTCGGGACGCCGCCTCCCTGCTTGGAGACGTAGACCTGGTGTTGACCGAGGGGTTTCGCTGGGAGACGGCGCCAAAGGTAAAGGTGATCCGGGCAACGAACAGCCCAGCGATGTCCCACGGCTTCGATGAATGCCTGGCGGTTGTCACCGATCTTCCAATATCCGCACCAGTACCCGTGCTAGGGCTCGAGGAGATCGTCCGCCTGGCCGACCTCATTGAAGAGCGTTTCCTTGGATGATCCGCGGTCCAGTGGGTATGAGTGATGCTTCGTATCCTACGCCTGTTGACCGGAGGGCGGTCGCGCCCATGTACCGCGGGAATGGGAGGGATACAAGCCGTAGCGGCGGATCAGGCGCGTTCAGTACTCCGGCAGGTGCTGCAACACTTCTGCGATGAAGTACGCGCAGGAAACAGACTGGAGTTTGTACTGCCACACCCCGGCCACGATATGGTAGGCGATGGTGCCGCAAATGAAGCGCAGAAGAAGACCGTCTACTAGAACCCATCCGCTGCCCTCGGCATTTTAGGGCTGAACCCCTTATGAATTGCAGCGCTGAGAAAAAAGGTGCCAAATTGGGGCCACAACAAAGAAAAAAGAGACCCTCGAATGGAAGGCCTCTTCTCGGATTCTTTTCTTTGCAAGCACTTGTACTAGAGCGAGCGAAGGGAGTCGAACCCTCGTCACGAGCTTGGGAAGCTCGGGTAATGCCGTTATACGACGCTCGCTGGAACGAAGGCCTTGCGGCCGAGCCTACTATACCCAACCCGCCGCGGGGCTGTCAACGCTTTTTTGCCCAGCTACCGGCCCCCGTCGGCCGCAAGGCGCATTTCTTCCTTGTCGAGCACGTAGAACACCAGCTCGGTCTTGGCGTCCACGATGTAGGGGATGGCGATCGGCCCGCCCGGGTGCTTCATAGCCAGGAGCGTGGTGTTGCCCTCGGGGGACACCGCATCCAGGCTCACGTCCACCATGATCGGGTAGGTAGGGAGCGTGTACTCGAACACGCCGAATACTTTGCCACGGAGTAGTTCCGCCGGGCGGGTCATGACCAGCTGCACCACCGAGCCGTAGGAGATCTCGCTGGCCGGCTCCGGTGTCTGGGAAACCACCACCCCGCTCTTCTCCTGCCCCTGTGCCCGGCGCACGGTGAAGGTGAACGGGATGTTGGCGCTGGCCAGCTGGGCCAGGGCGTCCTGGAAGCGCAGGCCGGCGTAATCCTGCACACTGATCATCTCACCCCTGGGTCCGCGGCTCACCACCAGCTCCAGCTCGGTGAGTTCATCGAGGGACTTGCCCGCCGGTGGTTTCTGGGTCAGGATCGTGCCCGCCGGGGAATCGTCGAAAACAAAGGAGATGGGCTCCTTGATGCGCAGCAGGGCGCGCGAGGAGGCGAACACGCTCTGCAGGTGTACCCGCACGTCGTCCAGCTTCTCCCCCACGTAGTCCTCGACCCGGTCGATGACCGGACCGCGACTGACCACCAGAGTCACCCGCCGCCCGACGCGCACGCTCGAACCGGCGGCCGGCTTCTGCTCCAGCACCAGGCCTTTTTCGTAGTCCGAGGAGTAGCGAACCTGGACTCTGGGGTACAGCTCCTTCTCCTGCAGCTCGATCAGGGCAGGGATGAGGTCCTTGCCTTCCACGGCGGGCACCATGACCTGCTCGGAACCCTTCAGGGACAACAGGAAGGTGAGCAGACCAATGAGCAGCATCAGCAGGAACATGCCCACGATCAGGAGCACGAACAGCTTGAAAGTCCGCCGTTCGGGCGGGTCCTTGTAGGTGGGCAGGATCCGCTCCCCCCAGGCTACGAACCTGCCCCAGTCGATCGAGCGCCACAGCGAACCTATCCGGTCAATCATCGTCTACTCCCAGCTGGGAGCCCACAAAGTCCTTCCGCCCGTTGAGGAAGGACCGCCAGTCGGTGGGCTTTTTTGCTTGCAGCTGCAGCCGGGTCACGTACAGCACTCCCTTCCCGGCGCGCACCAGGATACCATAGCGGTTGTCGGTGCCGAACACAAGGCCCCGCTCGCCGGCTTCGCGGGGCGGGGACTGGGGGTGCGCGCCGCCGGCCAGCAGGTGCAGGGTCTGCCCGCGGAAGGTCGTGAAGGCCCCCGGCCAGGGGTCATAGGCCCGGATCTGGCGCTCGATATGCTCCGGCTCCTGCTCCCAGTCGATGCGCCCGTCCTCCTTGCGCACCCTCCGGCAGTAGGTTGCCGCCGCCTCCTCCTGCGGCTTTCCCGCCGCGCGGCCCTGTTCCACATCCGCCAGGGTCTCTTCCAGCAGCTCCGCGCCCAGACCGGAGAGGCCGGCGGACAGGGCGCCGGCGGTTTCGGTGCCCGCCAGCGGCAGGCTGCGGGCGCTCAGGATGTCGCCGCTGTCCATCCGGGCGGCCAACTTCTGGACCGTGATGCCGGTCTCCCGGTCGCCGGCCAGAATGGCGGCGGGGATCGGGGAAGGGCCGCGATGGCGCGGCAGGAGCGAAGGGTGCACGTTGACCCCGCCCAGGGGGAAGAGCGCTAAAAATTCCGCGGGGAAGATCCTGCCAAAGGCCACGACAACCAGCAGCTCACAGCCCAGAGCCCGCACGCTTTCCGTGAAGGCCTCATCCAGGCGCTGGGGCTGCAGCACCGCAAGGCCCAGCTCCAAGGCCCGGGCTTTGACGGGCGTGGGCGCAAGGCAGGCGCGGCGGCCGGCGGGGCGGTCGGGGTTGGTCAGGACCGCGGCGACCTGGTGTCCGCGTTGGACACAATCCAGGGAAGGAATCGCCAGCTGCGGGCTTCCGGCGAACAGGACGCGCATTACAGCAGGGCGGCGGTCTTGAACTGCCGGACCAGGCGCTGGCGCTTCTTGGGGTCGATGCGGTCGATGAACAGCACCCCGTTCAGGTGGTCGAACTCGTGCTGGATGACGCGGGCCAGGAGACCCTCGGCGTCGAGGGAAAAGGGCCTGCCCTTCTCGTTCCAGGCCTGCACGCGCACCCGCTGCGGCCGGAGCACCTCGGCCTCGATGCCGGGGATGCTCAGGCAGCCCTCCTCGAAGGAGCCCTGTTCCAGGGAGGTCTCGACGATCTCCGGGTTCGCGAACACCCGCGGCCGATCCCCGGCGACTTCCGTGATGAACAGCCGGTACAGGTGCCCGACCTGGACGGCGGCCAGCCCGATGCCCTTGTTCGCGCGCGTGCTCTCGAACATCTGGGCGATCAGCGCGTGCACCGTGCCGTTCAGGTCGGGCACCAAGATGGAGTGCCTGCGCAGCTGCTCGTCCCCGAGGGTGATGATATTTAGCATGGCGTCGTCACCTAGGGAAACAGTACTTAAAAGCCGCGGCCAAAGTCAATAAAACGCGCGCCCGGCGCCCCGGCCCGACCGCCTCCCGGCCCGGGGGTTTCCTCAAAGCAGGGAAACCGGGTCCACGTCCACCTCGATATAGACGCCTGCCGGGGGTGAAAAGGAACTCAGTGCCCGCCGGGTCGCGCCGTGGACCTGGGAAAACTCGACGGAGCGCAGCAGGATCTGGGTGCGGCTGCTGCCCGCGATCACGGCCAGGGGGCACTCCGCCGGCCCTAACACCTCCAGCCCGCGGGCGGGTTCCAGGCGCCGCGCGAAATCCTCCGCCGCCTGCTCCGCCTTGGCGGCGCTGCGCGAGCGGAAGACCAGGCGGATCAGGCGCGTGAAGGGCGGGAAGCCCAGCGCCCGGCGGTTCTCCAGCTCCTCGGCGTAGAACTCCTCGAGGCGCCCCGCGGCGGCCAGCGCTATGGTCCGGTTGGCCGGCATGTAGGTCTGTACCACCACGGTGCCGTCCGGGTGGTACCTGCCGGCCCTGCCGGACACCTGCACGATCAGGGCGAAGGTGCGCTCCGCGGCCCGGAAGTCCGGCAGGCGCAGCCCCGAGTCGGCCAGCACGATGCCCACCAGTTTCACCCCCGGGAAGTTCAGCCCCTTGGCCACCATCTGGGTGCCCACCAGGATGTCGATCCGGCCCGAGCGGAACTCGGCCAGCAGCCCTCGCAGCGTCCCCCTTTGCCGCACGGCGTCCGTGTCGATGCGCCGCACTGTCAGGTCGGGGAACAGGCGGGCCAGCTCCTCCTCGATCTTCTCGGTGCCGAATCCCGAGTAGCCGACGTCCAGGGAGCCGCATTCCGGACAGGCGGCAACCGGCTCGGTGCGGAACCCGCAGTAGTGGCAGACCATCCGGCCGGCCTGCTTGTGGAAGGTCAGCGCGACCGAGCAGCTGCGGCACTTCATCTCGTACCCGCAGCTGCGACAGTGGAAGAAGTAGGCGAAGCCGCGCCGGTTCAGGAACAGGATGGTCTGCCGCCCGGCATCGTGCGTCCGGCGGATCTCGGCGATCAGGGGGCGGGACAGCGGGACGCTTTCGCCGGCCAGGCTCCGGACCCGCACCTCGGGCAGGCTGCCGCCGCTCAACCGCTGACTCAGGGTGAGGCGGACCAGGCGCCCCTCCCGGATGGAGTGCCAGGCTTCCAGGGAAGGCGTGGCGCTGCCCATGACCAGGACCGCCCCCTGGGCGCGCGCGCGGTGCATGGCCACCTGGCGGGCGTGGTAGCGCGGCGTGGTGCCCGACTTATAGGAGCCCTCGTGCTCCTCGTCGATCACCAGCAGCCCCAGATCCCGCACCGGGGCGAACACCGCGCTGCGGGCCCCGATCGCCAGGCGCGCCTCCCCGTCGCGCAGGCGGCTCCACTCGGCCAGGCGCCGCGAGGGGGCGAGGCCGGAGTGCAGGACGGCCACGTTCGACCCGAAGCGCCGCGAAAAAATCTCGACCACCTGGTGGGTCAGGGCGATCTCGGGCACCAAGTAGATGACCCCGCGCCCCCGCGCCAGCGACGCCGCGGCCGCGCGCAGAAAGACCTCGGTCTTTCCCGACCCGGTAACCCCGTACAGGTAGAACAGCCCGTCGCGCGCCGCGGTGATCCGCTCGACGGCCAGGGCCTGGTCGGCCGAGAGGAGGATTTCGGCTTCGGCCGCCGGCTCCCAGGCGAGCTCCTCGACTTCCGCCTCCCTGCGCCCGCCGGGAAGCATGGCCGCCAGCGCCTCGCCCAGGGTGCAGAGGTACATGCCCGAAAGCCAGCCGGCCATGGACAGATGCTCCGCGCCGAACAGGGGCTGCTGGTCGACCCGGCGGAGGATCTCCTTGACCTCGGTCAAGCCAGGGGGCGCCTGGACGCCGTCAGCCACCACGTACCCCAGCAGGCGGCGCGAGCCGAAGGGAGCCGTCACCCGCATGCCGGCCCGCACCTCCAGCCCCTCCGGTACGGCGTAGGTGAACCGCCGGTCCACCGGCAGGTTGAAGACGACTTCGATCAGCTCAGGCATCGTTCAGGGTCGATTTCAGGCGCTTCAGGTCCTCCCAGACCGGCGCGCGCAGCGAAGGGTCGCGGAGGACCGCGCTGGGGTGGTAGGTGACCTCAAGCGGGATGCCCTCATAGCTGTGCCCGCGGCGGCGCAGCTCCCCCACCCCGATGCTCAGCCCGGTGAGGATCTGGGCGGCCACCCGCCCCGCGGCCAGGATGGCCCGGGGCCGGAGGGCGGCGATCTGCGCGCGCAGATAGGGCAGGCAGGCCGCGGACTCCTCCGGCGCCGGGTCCCGGTTTCCCGGCGGGCGGCATTTCACGACGTTGGCGATGAAGCAGTTGGAGCCGCGGTCCAGATCGATGGCCTTCAGCCACTTGTCCAGGTACTGGCCGGCCTTGCCCACGAAGGGGCGCCCCGTGGCGTCTTCCTCGGCGCCGGGCCCCTCCCCGACCACCAGCACCAGCGGGTTGGGGACCCCTTCCCCGGGGACCGCGCGCGCGCGGCCGCGGTGCAGGGCGCAGCGCGTGCAGGCGGACACCTCCCCCGCGATCGCGGCCAGGCTGGCGCTGCCGGGCTCCCGAGCGGCGGGCGGGAGGTCCGGGCCTGCCGGGGCGGAGGCCTGAGCCGGGGGACGCGCTTCGCGCCGCGAGGCGAGCAGCGGCGGGTGCGGCCGCCGAAACCCGTCCCGAAGATAGTCCTCCGCGAGGTCCAGCAGGCGCCAGTATTCAGAGAGGGAAGAGCTCGTCCCCATCGTACACCACCCTTTCCAGAAAAAGCCCGCGCGCCGGGGCACTGGTGCCCGCCTGGTTGCGGTCGCGGGCGGCCAGCGCCCGCGCCAGCTCGGCCGCTTCCCGGCCCGCGGCCTCGTACTCCAGCATCGTGCCCAGGAGGCTGCGCACCATCTTCCAGACGAAGGAGGTGGCCGCGATCCGATATAGCAGGAAAGGTCCCTGCGGGTAGAAGCAGGAGGACAGCACCCGGCGGATCTTGCTGCGGCTGGCGTCCCCGGCCGCGGCGAAGGTCGTGAAGTCATGCTCGCCGAGGAACACCCCCGCCAGCCGGTTGAGGGCCGGCACCTCGGGGCGCCGGGGGATCTTCCAGCAGTAGCGTCGCACGTGCGGTGGGCCGATCGGGACGGCGAGCAGGTAATAGGCGTACACCCGCAGGCGGGCGGATTCCTTGGCGCTGAAGCCCGGTTCCGCCTCGCGGCTCTCCAGCACCCGCACGTCGGGCGGCAGGTAGGAGTTCACCGCCAGGCTCCAGCGCGCTGGCGCGATGGAATCCAGGTCGCTGTGGAAGTTGGCCACCTGCCCGGTGGCATGCACCCCCGTGTCCGTGCGCCCGGCGCCCCGGATGCGCACGGGGTGGCCGTGCATGCGGGCCAGCGCCTCCTCGATCACCCCCTGGACCGTGCGCTGCTCCTTCTGCACCTGCCACCCGGAGAAATCCGTGCCGTCGTAGGCCACGGTCAGGCGGATGTTGCGGACCGGCACCCGCCCTACCCCTCGCCCTGCAGCTTTTTCATCTCCTGGGTCATCTGATCGTACAGCTCCCGGGACTTGTCCAGGATGGCCGACGGGCGGCTCTTGGAGGCCCGCCCCGTGCCGAAAAGTTTGGCCACGATGCGCCGGGCGATCTCCAGCGAGTGGATCCTCCGCTCCCGGTCCTTGCGCGGCCCGTAGCGGAACTCCAGCAGACCGGTGAGGTAGAGGAAGCCCTCGAAACCGTAGTTCTTGTCCAGGTCAGGTCCCAGGTGCACGGAGGAGTCCAGCGGCTCTCCGCCGTTCTGGGCCAGCTCCACGGCCAACATGTAGAAGAAGCGCGCCTTACGGTAGAACAGCCCGGCCAGATAGTCGTAGTTCTCGCCGAAGTGCTTGCGGTGCAGGGCGGAGAGCAGCCAGGCGGCGCGCAGAGCGGAAAGACCCCGCTTGAAGGTCGGCGAAAAGTGCTTGCCGAAATGCTCGTAGCAGGCGATCGCCAGAAAGTAGCCGGCCGCCCCTTCCTCCAGACGCCGGTACTCGGAGAAGTTCAGGTCCGTGAAGAGCAGGCGCGCCTGCTCCTTGCGCTTCTCGGTCCGCTCCTGCAGTTTAGCGACGGCTTCCGCCTCGACCGCGGCGAAATCCTGGGCATAGGCCGCGTAACAGCAGGAAGGGCAGACCGTCACTGCGTAGACCAGGGGCTGCACGTCCCCAAATTTCTTGGACGGCTCGTAGGTGCGGTGCAGCTCCTCGGTGAGCTCCCCGGCGATCAGGCGCCCCCCGCCGGACAGCAGCTCCTCCCGGAAGAAACCGGCTTCGCAGACCGGACAGACGGTCTGACTCTTGCTGAAGAACGTCAGTTTCGGCGCGGCGTCGGACATCACTCCCCCTCAATCACCACCATGGCCAGGGCGTTGTCGCGCTCGTGGCTCAGGGATACGTGCAGGCGTTTTCCCCCGTAGCGCTCCAGGGCCGTCCTGGCCTTTCCGTACAGGTGGATGTGCGGTTTGCCCAGAGGGTCATTGAGCACCGAGATTTCCCGCAGGGACAGGCCGTGCAGGCCGGTGCCCAGCGCCTTGCCCAGCGCCTCCTTGGCGGCGAAGCGGGCCGCCAGCGAGAGGATGCCCCCCTCGCCCTTGGCCAGCGCCGCGCTGAGTTCCGCGTCATTGAAGAAGCGCTGGAACAATCCGGGAACCTTCTCCCAGCGGCGCATGCGGAAGACGTGCACCACGTCGATGCCGACACCCAGGATCATGGCCTGCTGCCCTCCTTCGGATTGGGGACGAACGTGACGGTGAGCTCGCGCGGCTCGTACTTCAGCACCACGAAACCGGCGGGCACGTCGGGCTTCAGCGCCAGGCGATACACCCCGGCTCGGCGTACCTCCCCGCAGTCGGCGATGAGGCGCAGTTGCCCCGGCGGGATCGCCTCCAGGGCCAGCTGCTCCCCCTGCAGGCTGATGCTGCCCTTGGGAAGCGGCTCGGCGATGCGCAGCTCCTGGGGCAGGTCCACGCTGATGAGGTCGACCTCCTCGAAGCCCTGGATAATCCGCGCGGGGCGCACGATACCGCGGAACAGGACGCTGGCTTCGCGCGGGTAGCGCACCAGGGCGTTCTCGCGCAGCAGAGGCACCACCACGCTGAAATCCTCGCGCACCCCGGTCACGTCCACCTCCTCGGTGCCCACGCTTTCCAGGGGCTGCACGGCGCTGCGGGGACCGGTGACCTCCACGCTCACCGGCGAGATCGAGTACTGCGTGAGCTCGTAGCCGTGCTCCGGCTGCCCCTTGATGCGCGGCAGGATGCGCACGCTCCGCACCGCTTCCTTTTCCAGTGCCAGGCGCAGCTCCGCCGGCTCCACCCGCACGTCCAGCGGCCCCACGCCCACGGCGCTGCCCTTGCGGGTCACCCGCAGGGGCACGCGAAAGTCCCCCTCGGCGCTGAAGCGGCTCAGATCGGCGAAAACGGTGATGTCCTCCTCCAGGACCGCGAACACGCTCTCGCCCCTGCCCCGCAGGGTGACCCGCACGCTGCGGGGGTAGGCCTTGCTCACGGCCAGCCCCGCGGGGACCTGGAGGCGCAAGGGAACGCTGAAGAAGCGCTCCTCCAGGGTGCTGGCGCGGTAGAAAAAGAACACGCCGGCGGCGGCGACCAGGGACAGTACCTTGGCCGGCCAGTGGTCCAGGAACGCATCCAGGAAGCGTTTAGGCTTCAAGGCGGCCTTCCTCGGAGTCCTCGGCCGGGAGCTCCAGCAGGCGTTTCAGCCGGCGCGAGATCTCTTCCAGCGAAAGATCGTAGAGCATGTTCGCGTCGTGGGCCAGGGACAGGGACCCGCTTTCCTCGGAAACCACCAAAATGAGCGCGTCTGTCTCCTCGGCCAGCCCCAGTGCCGCGCGGTGGCGGGTCCCGAAGGAGCGCCGGATGTCGGGCTGCTCGGACAGGGGCAGAAAGCAGCCGGCGGCCACCACCCGGTCCTCGTGGATGACCACCGCCCCGTCGTGCAGCGGAGTGCCCGGCGCGAACAGGGTCAACAGCAGGCTGGAGGACAGCTCCGCGTTGAGGCGCGTGCCCGTCTCGACGATCGTGTTCAGGCCGATGTTGCGGGTGAAGACGATCAGCGCCCCGTAGCGCTTGGCGGCCAGGACCTCCGCCGCGTTCAGCACGGCCTCCACGTGGCGGGTGCGCACGCGCGAGTGAAAGCGCAGCCAGGTGCCCTGGCCCAGGTGAGTGAAGATGCGCCGCAGCTCCGGCTGGAAGATGATGGCCATGCCGATCACCAGCCCCGGCACCAGCAGGTTCAGCACCCAGCGCAGCGTGGCCAGGCGCAGCAGGAAGGCGGCCAGGTAGACCAGCCCCATGAACAGTGCGCCCTTGATGAGCTGGACCGCGCGGGTCTGCACCAGGATGCGGTAGGTGCGGTAGATCAGGAAGGCCAGCAGCAGGATGTCCAGCGCCGGCAGGACGTAGTCGCGCAGCAGCCAGCTGTCGGCGAGCCAGTTCATCGGCAGCTCGCCCCCAGCACGGCCAGGAGGAGGCGCACGGTCTGCACCGCCTCGCGCACGTCGTGCACCCGCACGATGTCCGCGCCGCTCAAGATGGCCAGCGTGTCCGCCGCGATGCTGGCCGGCAGGCGGTCCTCCACCGGGGCGCCCGTGACAGCGCCGAGGAAGGACTTGCGCGAAAGCCCCACCAGCACCGGGCAGCCCAGGCAGCGCAGTACAGCGAGGTTCTTGAGCAGGCACAGGTTGTCCGCCAGGCGCTTGCCGAAGCCAATGCCCGGGTCCACGATGAGCCTTTCCACCCCGGCGGCGAAGGCGAACTCCACCGCCTCGCTCAACTCGCCCAGCACCTCGCTCACCACATCCTCGTAGCGCGGTTCCGCCTGCATGGTCTTGGGCTCCCCGCGCATGTGCATCAGCACGAGGGGCGCCCCGCGCCGCGCCGCCAGGGCCGCCATGCCCGGCGTGCCGTCCCCCGGGCTGCGGTCCGCGCGCAGGGCGGAGATGTCGTTGAGGATATCCGCGCCGGCCTCCAGAGCCGCCTGCGCCACCTCCGGCTTGCGGGTGTCGATCGAGAGCAGCACGTCCGATTCCCTCCGGATCGCCTCGAGCAGCGGGACCACGCGGCGGATCTCCTCGGCGGCCGGGACGGGGTCGGAGCCCGGGCGGGAGGATTCCCCGCCCACGTCCAGGATGTGGGCGCCGGCGGCGATCATCGCGCGCGCGGCCTCCAGTGCCGGCCCCGGCTCCGGCAGGCGGCTGGCCGGGTAGAAGGAGTCGGGTGTGCAGTTGAGCACCCCCATCACCTTGGCACCGCTGCGGAAATCCAGAGTCCGGCGCCCCCACCGCCACTGCCCCGGTGCGGCGTCCAGGCAGCGCTCCAGCTCCGCGCCGGCGGCAGGCAGCCCGCCGGCGCTCAAGGCCTTGGCCAGCCCCCGCAACGCCCGCCGGCTTGCGGACAGCAGCAGATTGGGCCCGCCGCCGTACAGGCGGACGGGGTATTCCGGGTTCACTGCCAGGCTCTCCAGCCTGGACCGCACTGCGGGCCGCACCCCCTCCAGGCGCAGCACCGCGTGGCCGACCTGTTCCCATTCCGCAATCGGCTCCCGCGCCGGTACGCCTACCGCCGCCAGTTCCCCGGCCAGGTCGGCGGGCGTCCGCAGGTCGAGCAGGTGGGCGTTATGGGGGTGAGCCGGGAGTGACATCGTTTCGGGGGGAATTGTAGCAAGGAAGCCGCCCCCGGGCAAGGGCCGGGGGTTTCCGCCGCAATCGCGGGTTGCACTGCTTTTCTTCGGCGTCCCCGGCTGATACAATCCTGAAAACAGCTATGCAGGAGGAAACACGATGAAGCTGGGCGAAAATTTCCAATCCGGCGACTGGAAGACAGAGAAACACCTGCCGGTCATCGAGTGCGCCGACTCCGTGAAGCAGGGCGAGAAACTGGCGATCACGGTTTCCGTCGGCAAGCAGATCGCGCACCCCAACACCACTGAGCACCACATCCGCTGGATCCAGCTGTTCTTCAAGCCGGATGGCGACAAGTTCACCTACCAGCTCGGGCACTGGGAATTCAATGCCCACGGGGAGTCCGCACTGGGCGCCAACCAGGGGCCGGCCTACTCCGAGCCAAGCGTGCAGACCTCAGTAAGCCTCAAGAAGGGCGGCACGCTGCTCGCACTGGGCTTCTGCAACATCCACGGCCTGTGGGAGGCCGCCAAGGCGGTGACGGTCGCCTGAACTGCCGCTGACCCTGGTGACGGGGCCAGCCGACTGCGGGGCGCTGGAGCAGAACCTGCGCAGCGCGGGGTGAGCCGCGGCGCCGGTTGCACAAACCGGGGCGAATCCGTATCATGACCCCCGCCGTGAAGCCCAGCACGCTCCTGGTTTCGCTCCTGCTCTGCCTACTGCCCATCGCGGAGCTGCGCGGCGGGCTGCCCTACGCCCTGGCCGGCGGTGTCCCCCCGCTGGCGGCCTACCTGCTGTGCGTGGCGGCCAACGCGCTGGTGGGACCCCTGGTGTTCCTCTTCCTCTCCAGCCTGCATCGGCTGCTGGACCGCTGGCCGGCTTATCATCGCTTTTTCGTGCGGCTCGTGGACCGCTCCCGCCGCAGGATCCACAGCGTCGTGGAACGCTACGGGTACTGGGGGCTGATGATCTTCGTCGCCATCCCCCTGCCACTGACCGGCGCCTACACGGGCGCGCTCGGCGCCTGGGTGCTCGGCATGCGCCGCTGGAAGTCCGTGCTGTTCATCACCCTCGGGGTGGCGCTGGCCGGGCTGATCGTCTCGCTGGTGTACCTCCTGGGCCTTCGCGCCCTGTACTTCCTGTTGAAGAAGTAGAGCGCACCGTGAGCTCCGATTTCACCCGCCTGCTCAATCCCGAGCAGCTGCGCGCCGTGGAGTCCCTCGAAGGTCCCCTGCTGATCCTGGCCGGGGCCGGCTCGGGCAAGACCCGGGTGATCACCTGCCGCATCGCCCGCCTGCTCGCCCGGGGCGCTGCCCAGTCTTCTATCCTGGCGGTGACCTTCACGAACAAGGCCGCCCGGGAAATGTCCCACCGGGTCCGGGGCCTCGCCGGCCGCAAGCTGCCCCGCCTGACCGTCTCGACCTTCCACGCCTTCGGAGTGCGCGTCCTGCGAGAGGACGGCTCGGCGCTGGGCTACCGGGCAAACTTCAGCATCTACGACGAGTCGGACCGGGGGACCCTGCTGAAAGAAGCCGCGCGCGAGCTGGGGTTCGGTCGGGACCTGGACCTGTACGCCGTGGCCGGCCTTTTCTCGCGCCTCAAGTCGCAGCTGGCCGACTGGCAGGAGGAGACGGAGCGCTTCCGGCCGCTGTTCAAGGAGTACCAGGCCCGTCTGCGGCTGCACAATGCCGTGGACTTCGACGACCTGATCCGCCTGCCCATCGAGCTGTTCGAGGGCCGCCCGGAAGTGCTGGCCCGCTACCGGGAGCGCTTCCGCCATTTCCTCGTGGACGAGTTCCAGGACACCTCGCTCCAGCAGTACCGCCTGATCCGCCTGCTGGCGCAGGAGTCCCGCAACCTCTGCGTGGTAGGCGACGACGACCAGTCCATCTACTCCTGGCGGGGGGCGAACTTCGAGAACCTGCAGTTGTTCGAGCAGGATTTCCCCGGCTACCTGGAGATCAAGCTGGAGCAGAACTACCGTTCCACCGCCCGCATCCTGGCAGCGGCCAACGGCCTGATCCGCAACAACGCGGCGCGCAAGCCCAAGACCCTCTGGTCCAGCTTGGGCGAGGGGGAGTCCGTCACCGTGGTCCAGCCGCAGGACGAGTCGCGGGAAGGCGAGTACATCGCCGGGCGCATCCGGGCCGCGGCCTTGAAGGAGCGCGTGCCGCTCAGCCAGTTCGGCGTGCTGGTGCGCACCAACAGCCTGACGCGGGCGCTGGAGGAGGCCTTCGTGCACGAAAACCTCCCCTACGCCGTGTCCGGGGGTATGAGCTTCTTCCAGCGCGCCGAGGTCAAGGACCTGCTCGCCTACCTGCGGGTGATGGCCAACCCCGACGACGAGGTGTCGCTCGTGCGGATCCTCAACACCCCGCGGCGCGGCATCGGCCGGCGGACCCTGGAGGCCGCCGTGGAGACCGCCCGGGCGCGCTCCTGCTCGCTGTTCGGCGCCCTTTCGGCCCTGCTGGCCGCGGCCGACTCTCCCCTGGCAGACAAGGCGCGCGAGCCGATCGCGGAGTTCCTGGAGCTCCTGGAGGAGTTCCGGGAGCGCTTCCAAAAGACCAAGCGGCAGATGGCCGCAGCCCTGCGTGGCCTGGTGGACCGCATCGACTACTGGGGGCACCTGGTGCAGGACAACCCCAAGGCAGCGGTGGCGCGCTGGAAGCTGGCGAACGTGGAGAGCCTGGTGGACTCCCTGGCGGCATACGAGCAGGACCCCGACAACCTGGACCCTTCCCTCTACCAGTACCTGAACCGGGTGACCCTGATGTCCCAGGAGGACAGCCAGGACCAGAACGGGCAGCAGAAGGTCCAACTTATGACCATCCACGCGGCTAAGGGCCTGGAGTTCGACACGGTGTTCGTGGCCGCGGTGGAGAAAGACCTGATCCCCCACGCCCGCGCCGTGGAGGAAGGCGAGGCGAACTACGAGGAGGAGCGCCGGCTGTTCTACGTGGCATTGACCCGCGCTAAGCGCCGCCTGACCCTGAGCGCCTGCCGGGCGCGCCGCCGCAGGGGGGAGCTCAAGGAGGCGCAGCCCTCGCCATTCATCCAGGAGATTCCCCGGGAGCTGCTGGACTTCCAGGAGCTGGAGGAGGCCGAGCTCCCGCCCGAGGACGCCTCCCTGCTTTTCGCGCGGATGAAGGAGGGGCTGGGGAAGCCCGAAAGCGTATGAGCCGCCAGCCCCCGGTCGTCCTCCTGGTGGAAGCCGTCCACGCCGGCCTGCGCGCCGACGCCTACCTGGCCCTGAAGCTCCCTTCGGTTTCGCGCTCCCGGCTGAAACACAAGATCATGAGCGGTGAGGCGCTGGTGAACGGCCATCGCCTGGCCACCTCCACGCGCCTGCGGGCCGGGGACCGGCTGGCGGTGAGCTGGAGCGAGGACCCTTCCCCCCCGATCGGGCTGGAGGTGCTCTACGAGGACGATCACCTCCTGGCTGTGAACAAGCCCGCCGGCGTGCCCATCCACCCCGCCGGGCGCCGGCAACGCGGGACGATCATCCAGAGCGTGCGCCAGGCCTTCCGCGGCCAGATCCAGCGCAGCCTGGAGGCCGGAGACCCCGGCTTCTATCCCAGCCTAGTGCATCGCCTGGATCTGTTTTCCAGCGGCGTGGTGCTCATCGCCAAAGACCATTCGACCCTGGTAGCCATGCACCGGAAGATCGCCACCGGCGGGGTGAGCAAGCGCTACCTGGCCCTGGTGGTCGGCCACGTGACGCCCGCGCGCGGGCGGATCGAGGCAGCCATCGGGAGGGACGAATCCAGCCCTATAGGCGTCAAGCGCTGCGTCCGGCCGGACGGGCTGCCCGCAGTCACGGAGTACGAGGTGCTGGAGAACTTTAGGGAACACACGCTGCTTGCCGTATTCCCGCTGACCGGGCGGCAGCACCAGATCCGGGTGCACCTGGCCTGGCGGGGGCACCCTCTCTGGGGCGACCTGATCTACCTGGACGAGTCCCTTTTCCTGCGCTACGCGGCCAACGGCTGCAAACTGGACCCCACACTTCCTCCCCGCCATGGTCTGCACGCGGAGTGCGTGCGCTTCCGCCACCCGGCCGGCGGGCGGGAGCTGGAGCTGGCCGCCCCGCTGGCGGAGGACCTGGCCAGTGTCATCGCGGAACTACGCCTGCCCGCCTCGCCCGGCGGAGACTTGTGGGCGGCGACGGCCGCCGAAAAGAAAACCCCGCCAGGCCAGAGGCCGGCGGGGCTGAGTTCAGCTTGAAAATTATTTGTGCTACTTTTTCTTGGCCGGGGCCTTCTGCGCGGGCTTCTTTGTCGGAGCAGCCTTCTTCGCCGCCTTCACGGCCGGCCGTGGGACGGGCTTGGGCGCGGGCTTTGCGGGTTTCGCGGCCCTCAGGTCGGCCACTGCTTCCTGCGCCGCGGCCAGCTTGGCCAGCGGCACGCGGTACGGCGAGCAGGAAACGTAGCTCATTCCCACCCGGTGGCAGAACTTGACCGACTCGGGGTCGCCGCCGTGCTCGCCGCAGATGCCGATCTTGAGTCCCGGCTTCACCGCCCGGCCCTTGGTGATGCCCATGCGGATGAGCTCGCCGATGCCCTCCTGGTCGATGGTCTGGAAGGGGTCGGCAGGCAGGATGCCCTTGTCCAGGTACTTCGGCAGGAAGCCGCCGATGTCGTCCCGCGAGAAGCCGAAGCCCATCTGGGTCAGGTCATTGGTGCCGAAGGAGAAGAACTCGCAGGGGACGGCAATCTTGTCCGCCGTGATGCAGGCGCGCGGGATCTCGATCATGGTACCGACCACCAGCGCCAGCTTGCCGCGGGGCAGGCCGAACTTGGCGAGCACCTGCTCGTAGACCTTCTCGATGAGCCTCTTCTGGTCGACGATCTCGGCCACGTGCGCGGTCACCGGGATCATGAGCTCGGGGAGGGCGTCCAGGCCCCCCGCGACCAGCTCCGCCGCGGCCTCCAGGATGGCGCGGGCCTGCACCTCGGTCATCTCCGGGTAGGAGATGCCCAGACGCACGCCGCGGTGGCCCATCATGGGGTTGGACTCGTGCAGGCTGTCGGCCCGCTTGTTGAACTCCTCGTCGGAGATGCCCAGGTCGGCGGCCAGGCGCCGCCGCTCGTCGGGCCGGTTGGGCACGAACTCGTGCAGCGGCGGGTCCAGGAAACGGAAGGTGACGGGCAGCCCGTCCATGACCTTCATGGTCGCCTTCACGTCCTCCTTCATGAACGGGAACAGCTCCTCCAGGGCCCGGCGGCGCTCGGCTTCGGTCTTGGAGGCGATCATGCGGCGCAGCAGGAACAGGGGCCGGTCGGAGCCTTCGCCGTAGAACATGTGCTCGAAACGGAACAGGCCGATGCCCTCGGCGCCGAACTCGCGGGCCTTGGCGGAGTCCTGGGGCGTGTCGGCGTTGGTGCGCACGCCCAGCTTCTTGACCTTGTCGCACAGCCCCAGGAAGGCCAGGAAGTTGGGGTTTTCCCCTACGGCCTTGATGAGCGGCAGGGCCTGCGGGTAGACGGTGCCCTTGGAGCCGTTCAGGGTGATCCAGTCGCCCTCCCGGATGACCGTGCCCTTGACGGTGATCTGGCGCTTGTCCACCTCCACGTGCATGTCGCCGGCGCCGACGATGCAGCACTTGCCCCAGCCCCGCGCCACCAGCGCGGCGTGCGAGGTCATGCCGCCGCGGGCGGTCAGGATGCCCTGGGCCGCGCGCATCCCTTCCACGTCCTCCGGGTTGGTCTCCTCGCGCACCAGGATGACCTGCTTGCCCGCCTGGGTCCAGTCCACGGCGTCCCTGGCCGTGAACACCACTTGGCCGACGGCGCCGCCGGGGCCGGCCGGCAGACCCTTGACCAGGATCTTCGCCTCTCTTTCCCTGGCCGGGTCGATGATGGGGTGCAACAGCTCGTCCATCTGCGCGGGAGTGATCCGGGTGACGGCCTCCTCGGCGTCGATCAGCCTCTCGCGCGCCATTTCCACCGCCATGCGCACGGCGGCGGGGCCGTTGCGCTTGCCGACGCGGCACTGCAGCATCCAAAGCTTACCGCGCTCGATGGTGAACTCCAGGTCGAGCATGTCCTTGTAGTGCCTCTCCAGCCGCTTCTGGATGGTGTCCAGCTCCCGGTAGATCGCGGCGAACTGCTTCTCCAGGGACGGCAGCCCCGAGGTGTGCTCGGTCTTCCCGGCTTCGTTGATGGGATACGGTGTACGGATGCCGGCCACCACGTCCTCACCCTGGGCGTTGGGCAGCCATTCGCCGTAGAACACGTCCTCGCCGGTGGCGGGGTTGCGGGTGAAGGCCACGCCCGTCCCGGAGTCCTCGCCCATGTTGCCGAAGACCATGGCCTGGACCGTGACCGCCGTGCCCCACTCGTCGGGGATGCCCTCGATGCGGCGGTAGGACACGGCGCGCTTGCCGTTCCAGCTCTGGAACACCGCGCGAACCCCTCCCCACAGCTGCTCCAGGGGGTCCTCTGGGAAGTCCTTGCCCAGGACCTCCCGCACCTTGGCCTTGTAGACCCGGATCAGGGCCTTCAGGTCCTCGCCCGTGAGCTCGGTGTCCTGCTTCACGCCCTTGGCCTTCTTCATCTTGTCCAGCTCGCGCTCCAGCTGCTGGCGGATGCCCATGCCTTCGGCGGGCTCCAGGCCCCCGGCCTTCTCCATGACCACGTCGGAGTACATCTGGATGAGGCGCCGGTAGGCGTCATAGACGAAGCGGGGGTTGCCCGTGGCCTGGATGATGCCCTCGGCCGTCCGCTCGTTCAGGCCCACGTTCAGGACCGTCTCCATCATACCGGGCATGGACCTGCGGGCGCCGGAGCGCACGGACACCAGGAGCGGGTTCTGCGGGTCCCCGAACTTGTGGTTCATGATCCGCTCGATGTGCGCCAGACCCTTCAGGACCTGTTCCTGCAGGCCCGTGGGGTACTTGCCCCTGCTGCCGAAGTAGTGCACGCAGACCTCGGTGGTGATGGTGAAACCGGCCGGGACGGGCAGGCGCAGGTCGGCGTGCCCGGCCATCTCGGCCAGGTTGGCGCCCTTGCCGCCCAGCAGGTTCTTCATCTTCTCGTTGCCGTCGGCCCTGCCGCCGCCGAACAGGTACACGTGCTTGGAGGACGCTTTCGCCTTCGCTTCTGGACTCATACGTTCTGGCCCCTTCCTTGTATTATTGTGTTGCGTGGCGTTTATAGAGTGCAAAGCATCGGTCTGTAAATAAATACCCCAACAGGTGCATCAAGTCAAGACGAGGAGAAAACCGCATCGCCGCGAACCCCTTTCAGTAGGGCCTGCCGAGGTTGAGAGAAAAAAAGGCTCTTTCCGCCTGCAGGTCGTAGCCGGCGGAAAGCATGGCCTGCAGGGGGATGAGCCCCCAAAGGGCGGCCTCGCCCTGCAGGCTGACCCCGAATGCGGGATCGAGTCTCCGGGACAGGCTGGTCGCCTCCTCCCACAGCACGTCGCCGAACAGGGAGAGTTCCAGGTTCTTCAGCAACAGGCTCTCCCACAGGGGCACCGCCAGGCCTTCCGGGGCCAGGATCAGCTCGCCGTTGAAAACGGCATAGGAGTCCAGCGGGCCGCCGGGAACCGCTCCCCGGAAGAAATCGTTGTAGGTTGGCGCCTCCTCCCCCTGCCAGCATTGGTGGAGGAGGGCCCGGCTGAACAGGTGCACCGGCCCGGCCAGCCGTTGCCGGAGCAGCAGCTCTGCCTCCAGGCCGCTGACCGCGGGCAGGCGCCAGAACGCGGACAGCTCCGCAGCGGCCAGGGTATTCGGCGAGCGCAGCTGCAGTCTTGCACCGGAGGCAACCCGGGCCTCCGGCTCCCCCTCCGCCAGCGGGACCAGGAGCTCGCCCGCCAGGAAGGCAGCGGCGGTGAGCCGTTCGGCGATCTGGAACGGCAGGCCGGCTTGCAGCAGGTGGTAGGTGACGGGCCGTTCCGCGACCCAGTCCGCCAGCGTCAGGAAGGCGTAGTTCTGCAGATCCAGGGTCAGCCGGCCGCCCACCGCGGTGGCCAGGTTCAGGAAGGCCCCTTGCCGGGAGCGGGCGTCGGTCAACAGGCCGAGGCGGACGCTGCTGTAACCCGCCTCGTAGAGGTAGCTGGCAGCGGCGTAATTGGCCTGCTCCAGCCGGTTACGGGCCCGGTACAGACGCAGCGCCACCGGGTGCAGCTGCACAGCCGCGAACCCGCGGGAGAGAGGCAGCGACCGGCCTGAGGCCAGCCGGCGCTTGATCGCCTGCCAGCGCTCCCGGTAGAGCTCGCCCACCTCGGCGCGCGCATTTCGCATAGGAAGGGGGACACCCGTGTCCGCGAGGTAGCCCACCAGCTCCTCGATGCGCTGGGAACAGGAGTCGTAGCCCCTCTGCTCGATCTCCTCCAGCTGGTGCCAGCCCATGAAGCTGAACTGTTCCACATCCGTGCGGATCAGGAACGGCCGGAAGCGCTTGATGTCCACCACTGCGGTGCGGCTCTTGCCGATGTTGATGGCCATGTTGAAGACCGTCAGCGGGTCGTTGGGCTCCAGCTCCCGGTTGTAGAAGGCGGTCGAGGAAATGACCGCCTCGGAGAGCCCCGCGAAAGGCTCCAGGGGAACCAGGTTGCTGATTCCCCCGTCGATGAGCGTGAGGCCGTCCCAGTCTACGGGCTCGAACAGGGCCGGGATGGCGATCGCGGCGCGCAGGACCTCCGCCAGGCTCCCTTCGGCGACCAGCACCCGACGCATGCTGCGCAGGTCCTCGCACACGGCGACCACCGGGAGGGGGAGCTGGGCGACGTCCACCTCGCCCACCAGGGCATGGACCAGGGCCAGCAGACCCCGCAGGTCCGCGATGCCCCCGGAGGTGGGCAGCTTGAGGGTGAACAGCTCGCCGAAGTCGACGGTACGGAACAGGTCCTCGAGAACCTCCAACGGTACACCCGCAGCGTACAGCAGGCCGATGATCGAGCCCATGGAGTTGGTCACGACCACGTCCGGGTAGATCCCCTCCTGCTCGAGGCGCTTCAGGACGCCCAGATGGGCGAAGGCGCGGGCGGAACCCCCGGACAGATGCAGCCCCACGACAGGGCGCTCGGCGCGGATCGCCTCCAGCCTTTCCTGCACCCGCCCGTAGCCCAGAAGCAGGGGCTGGTCGATCCGGAAAAACTCCTCCCTGGGCTCCGCGCGCAGCGCGCCGCAGATGCCCCCCAGGGCCAGCAGCAGCAGGGCAAAGGTGCGCATGGGCAATAGTAGCATCGCGGGGGCACCAAAAAAAAGCACGCGCTGGTAGGCGCGTGCTGTAGGCACTCGATCTTTTTTTAGTTCAGGTAGTCGCGCAGGGGGCTGCTGCGCGAAGGGTGCTGCAGGCGCTTCAGGGCCTTCTTTTCGATCTGCCGGATGCGCTCCTTGGTCAGCTTGTAGCGGCTGCCGATCTCCTTCAGGGACATCGGCCGCCTGCCGTTCAGGCCGAAGCGGTACTGGATGATCTCCGCCTCCTTCTGACTGAGGGTCTCCAGCACCAGGTTGATCTCCTCCTGCAGGGCCTTGTCCACCACCACCTCGTGCGGGGGCTTGTAGCCGCGGTCTACCACGAAGTCGCTAAGCAGCGAGGAATCCTTTTCATCGTAGATGGGGGTGTCCAGGGAGATCAGGTCGCGGGAGATGTTGATCAGGTCCGCCACGTGGTCCTCGTCCATGTCCAGCTGCCGCGCTATCTCCACGATCTCCGCGTTCCCCCTGCCGGAGCCGCCCAGCTCCTTGCGGACTTTCTCGATCTGCACCAGCTCATTGGCCCTGTTCAGGGGCAGGCGGATCATGCGGGACTTCTCGCAGATGGCCTTGAGGATCGCCTGCCGGATCCACCAAACCGCGTAGGAGATGAAGTGAAAGCCCTTGGTTACGTCGAAACGCTCTATGGCGTTGATCAGGCCGATGTTGCCCTCGCTGATCAGGTCGCCTAGCGGCAGGCCCTGGTTCTGGTATTTCTTGGCCACGTTGACCACGAAGCGCAGGTTCGCCTTGATCAGCCGGTTCTTGGCCGTCTTGTCCCCTTTGGCGGCCAGGCTCGCTGTTTCCTCTTCCTCCGAGCGGGTCAAAAGGGGTATACGGTTGATCTCCTTTAAGTAGAGGGAAAGTATATTTTCATCGTCCTGGCGAACTTCCCGGTAGGTCTGGGTCGCTTTTCGGGCTTGTACCATCATTTCCTCCATGTAGGTATTAATATATTAAGCAAACGACATGCCAAACGAAAAAAAATGAGACTTCTAATTGACTATGTAATATGGAGTTATTGAAAAGGTTTCAGGCCCCAATCACTTGCGAGCAAAATCGTGTCAATTCGACCCGATTCAGGATCTTCGCCCGGATTTCGGGTCAAAAAAACCCTGTTCCCAGCTCGTCTTCCCCAGGGGTGCGGCCGCAGCAGGACAGGAACGTCAGCCCGCTGCCGCAGAAGCACGGGCTTCCCCCGCACAGGCGTTCCCCGGTCCGGAAATCCACCCGGAGAACCGGGTCCTTGGCCTGGTAAAAAAGCGGGAAATCGATGGTCGTAGCCTGGAAAAGCACGCTCTTCTCCGCCGGGCTCTTGCCCTCCAGGGCGCCGGAATCGCGCAGTGAAAGCCAGGCATCCCGAATGATGTCCGCCAGCATGCAGCGCTCTTCGGCGCTGGTAAAAGAGCGCTTCCCGAAGCAGCGCAGGTAGCGCATGACCTGCATTGCATAGAAGGCCTGCCAGTCATCCAGGTCGCAGGAACGCTGCTTGGCCATCCCGTACCCGTTGGCGAAGCGTTCGATCAGCTCGCGGGTCTGCTTGCGCCTCCTGGCCCGCTGGGAGGTAATCCAGGTGCGCACCGCGGAGTTGGGGAACCCCAGGCGGCGCAGCGCCATTCCGAGGTAATACAGCAGCCTGGCCAGCTCCCTGGTCCTGGCTACGGGACACTCCCGCAGGGCCCGCGAAAAATGCCCGACCGCGCCCCCCGGGTCGTGGCGGCTCAGGGAGATCACCCCACGGTGATAATCACTCTTCCAGCATTCTATAACCGCCACAAGCCCAAAGATACCTCCGGGGCCTAGCCGCCGGCAACCGAGTTTTTTCCAGCGAGTACTTGTTGACGATCCTGCCGTCTATTCGGTATATTCATACGTGAATTTGCTTATAATTCGGAAACAAAAACAACACTGATTCAGGAGGAACAAGGGAATGAAAATCAAGCCTATGGGTGACCGCGTGCTGGTCAAGATGGTGGAGATGGAGACGAAGACGGCTGGAGGCATCTACATTCCCCAGACAGCGCAGGAAAAGACCCAGGAGGGTGTCGTCCTCGCGGTCGGTGACGACGAGGCCATCAAGGTGAAGCCCAAGGATCGCATCATCTACGACAAGTATGCCGGCTCCACCATCAAGGTGGAGAGCGAGGAGCAGCTCATCGTCAAGATGTCCGACATTCTGGCGGTCATCCAGGCTTAGACTGTCGGTTGCGGGAAACCGGGGAGCGCATCAGGGCGGTGCGCTCTTTTTTTTTCTAATTTCCGAGAAGAATCCCCGCAGCGCCGCGAGCACCTCCCCGGAAGACCCGAACGCCGTCCGGCAGTGCGGCAGGGACTCCAGGAAGTGGGCGCCATAGGCCCGGCGCACCAACCGCGAGTCCAGGATCAGAACGGCGCCGCGGTCGTCCTGCCTGCGCATGAGCCTCCCGAAGCCCTGCCGCAGGCGCACGATCGCGTCCGGCAGGGACAGTTCGAAAAAGGGATTCCCGCCCCTCTCCTGGATGGTCTGCATTCTGGCCTGCAGCACCGGGTCGTTCGGGACCCGGAACGGCAAGCGCGTGAGAATCAGCAGTTCCAGGGCTTCGCCCGGGGCGTCCACCCCCTCCCAGAACGAATCGGTGGCCAGGAGCACGCTGGCCGCGTCCCCCCGGAACCTCTCCAAGAGGCGTCCCCGGTCCTCCTCCCCCTGCCGCAGCACGGCGATGCCCCGAGCGGCCAGTTCCGGCGCCACGACCCGGTGCACCTGCTGCAGCATGGCGTAGGAGGTGAACAGCACCAAAGCATGCCCCTCGCTGATCGCCAGGGCCTCGCCGATGAAACGCGGTGCGAAGGCCGCGAACCCCTCCTGTTCCGGCTCGGGGGCGTCGGCGGTAATGCCCAGCAGGACGCTGTTGGCGTAGTCGAAGGGGGACGGGAACTGCTGCTCCGCGGTCTCGCGGAACCGGACCTGGTTCAAGCCGACCCGGCCCTTCCAGTAATCGAAGCTCCCGCCAACCGTCAGCGTGGCGGAGGTGAACAAGACGCTGCGGTAGGGCCGGTAAACGGCCTCGCTCATCATCGGGGCGATCGACAGCGGGGTGATGATGAAGCGCACGGAGATCTCGCCGAGCCGGTCCCTCCTGCCTTCCGCCCAGAACACCTCGCCCCGCGACTCCCGGAAGCGCTGGAAACGCTGGGCGATCTCCCCCACTGCGGCGAGGCGCCGCAGCTGGATCCGGCACTCGTAAACGTGGTAGCTCTCCACCCCCGCCTCGGGGGCCTCCAGCCCGTCGGTCAGCTCGTCGAACAAGGCGCTCAGGACGGTGATCGCACGCGCCAGCTCGGCCAGGGCAGGAAGCAGCGGGGCCTCACCCTCGGTGAAACGCAAGCTCTGCCGGCCGCCCAGAACCGAGCGCGCCGCTTCCTCCAGCTCCTGCGCGCGGGTCACGATCTCCGCCACGGCCCGCCGCAGCCCTGCGGTCCGGCCCTCAGGACCGAGAACCCGCTCCAGGCCCAAAAGCAGCCCGTGGCGTTTCCGCTTTTTCTCCCTGTAGAGCCGTCCTGCGTACTTGGCGACCTGGGAGCGGCTGAACACGGCCGAGAAATAGGAAGAGGCGTTTTTTTCGATGTTGTGGGCCTCGTCGAAAACGATGTGCTGGAAAGGGGGGAGCACCGCCGCCGCCTCGAAGCCGGTGCCGGCCAGCCGCATACTCAAATCCGCGAACAGGAGATGGTGGTTGGCCACCAGGACGCGGGCGGCGGAGGCCTCCCTGCGGGCCTTGAGCACGAAGCAGCCTTCGCGGTTGGGGCAGGCGAGGCCGTGGCAGGCATCCGCCTCCGAACAGACCCGGGACCACAGCTCGTCGCCCGGGTAGGGGGTCAGGTCCGTGCGCGACCCGGTGGCCGTGGCGCGCGCCCAGTCGCGCAGAGCCGCAAGGCCCGCCTGCTCCTCCTCGAATAATGAGGCCTCCTCGAGGGCCTCCTCCAGGCGGGTGCGGCACAGGTAGTTTCCCCGCCCCTTGACCAAATAGGAGCCGGGGTCGCGCCCCAATAGCCGGACCGCCAGTGGGATGTCCTTATCCACCAGCTGCTGCTGTAAATTGATCGTCGCGGTGGACACCACCACCCTTTCCCCATTGTCCAGCGCCCACTGTAAAGCGGGGATCAGGTAGGCCAGGGACTTGCCTACCCCGGTGCCCGCCTCGGCGACGCGCAGCTCCTCGCGGTTGAACCCCTCGGCCACGAACCCCAGCATCCGCACCTGGCTCGAACGCTCCTCGAAGCCGGGGTAGATCCGCGCCAACCCCCCACCGTGGCGCAGGAGTCCCGCAAGGCGTCCGGCGTCCAGCGGCTGCAGGCGCCGCGCCTGGATCGGCTCGGCCACGACGTACACGCACTGGACCGCGTTGTCCACGATGTAGAAACCCACACCCTGGTTGCCCAGCCGGGAGGCGACGGCGAGGTCAGGGACGCTGGGCTCGAGCCTCCCCGCGGGGTGGTTATGCACCACGACCTCGCCGCGGGCCAGGTGAGGTTCGAGCGCCGGCACGGCCTCGGCGTTGCCACGCGCGGCCACCTCGATCCCGGCCACCCGCCCTTCGGGATCCAGGCGCCCGATGGCCAGCACCTCGTTGCCACCGGCCTCCGCGATCGCGCCGCGGAGGGCCGCGGCCGCTTCGGGGAGGAACAGCCGCTGGACGCTCATGCTCCCAGGCGCTCGAGCACTCCCTGCAGGAGGCGCGTCAAAGCGGGCATGACCCGGCGGCCGGTCTCCACCACTTCCTCGTGCGCCAGGGGCCGCTCGAGTATGCCGGCGGCCATGTTGGTCACGCAGGAAATTCCCAGGACCTTCATCCCCAGGTAGTTGGCCGCGATGACCTCAGGAACTGTGGACATCCCCACCAGGTCCGCGCCCAGCTTTTCGGCCATGCGCACTTCCGCCGGGGTCTCGTAGGTCGGCCCCGGAAACGCCGCGTACACCCCTTCGGCCAGGCCTCCGGCAGCCGAGCCCGGAAAAAGCCCAGAGGCGGCTTCCTGGGCGACCTGGCGCAGCTCCCGCGCGTAGGCTTCGCTCATGTCCGGGAAGCGCGGCCCGTACCCGGGCGGGTTGGGCCCGCGCAGCGGATGCACCCCCATCAGGTTGAGATGGTCGCGGATCAGAACCAGCTCCCCAGGACTGTAGCTGCGGCGGATGCCGCCGGCTGCATTGGTGAGGATCAGGACGCGCGCCCCCAGGCGGTGCAGCAGGAACACCGGGAGCACCACGTCATCCAGGCTGACCCCCTCGTAGAAGTGGAACCGGCCGGACAGCACGGCACAGGTGCGCCCCAGCTTGAGCACCCCGCGATGACCTTCGACCGTCGGCTGGGGGTAGCCGGCGATCCGGTTGTAGGGGATTTCCCTCCCCGCCAACCCGTCGGCGAAGGCTCCGAGCCCCGAGCCCAGGATGAGGCCCACCACGGGCGCCTCCCCCGGGCGCAGAGGCAGGGAGTGCGCGGCCGCCTCCACTCGCTGGGCGAAGTTCGCCTGCACCTCGAGTCTCCTTTCAATTGAGCGCCTGACGCAGCTCGTCGGGGCCGCGGAAGAAACCCACCCGGGTGACGCGTCCCAGCTTCTGTGCGAGTCGCCAGTTCCACCGCGCGCTCAGGCCCGTTTCCGCGGCCAGGCGGACCATCCGCTCGTTGAGCTCGCGAGTCTCGGTCTTCTGCGGGCGCAGCAGGGACTGCAGCAGGCTGTTGTACTCCCGGTCGGGCGCGAGCCCTGCCGGGACGAACTCCTCGGGCCTGCGGCGCAGCCGCTGCGCCAGGTCCTGCGGATCGTGGAAGGGCAGCTTCTTCAGCGGGCGGCCGGCCCGGCGGAAGGCGGACAAGCCTTCCTCCAGAACCCCCAGGGCGATCTCCCGCCCGCTCGCCGCAGCCAGGAAATGATTCAAGGTGGAGTGGCACAGCGCCACCGGCAGGAAGAGCAGCTGCCACAAGAAGAAGGAGCCGGCCACCGCCTCCGGCGAGTCGGTCTCCGCGACCTCCAGGCCGCCCGCCTTCCAGGCCACCGCCAGCTCCCTCAGGGCCGGATGCCGCGGCAGGATCAGGGCGGACCTCGAGGAGGCCAGCTCCACCTCGCCGTGCTGCAGCATCACGGAGGTGAGCAGGGTGAACCCCAGCAGGGGCCGCCCGTCCTCCGCGTTCAATACCAGCAGCTCGGAGGCCCGCGCAGCCGCGGGCAGAGCGGCGAGCTCCCGCAGCTGGTGGCGCTTCAGCGCGATGATGCCCAGGTCCGGCCGCCAACGCGCGGGAGCCGAGGTCGCGGTCATGACCTTGCGCAGCCTCAGCCGGCCCCCCGGCAGTACCAGCCTCAGGCCCCGTGCGGCAAGCTCGCGCATCGACGCCTGGCTGCCGGCGAAGCAGACCTCGTGGCCGGCCTCCGCCGCCAGTCCGCCCAGCAGGCCGCCCACCGCACCCGCGCCGACAACGCAGATCTTCATGACTCCAGTATGCCCCTGAATTGCCCGCGCGGGCAACCTCATTACTTTTATACCCGCGCTTGACACCGCGCCATGCGGCGTGATATCGCCATAGCACGGCATGGAAATCGAGTTTCTGAAACTGCAGAGCTGCGGGGGCGACTACATCCTGATCGACGCTTTCAAGAACACCGGGCTGGCGAAGCTACGCCTGGACGAGCTGGCCGCCCAGATCACCAGCCGGCGCTTCGGGGTGGGCGCCACCGGCTTGGTGCTGCTCGCCCCGGGACAGAAGCTCAGGCTACGCCTGTCCTGCTTCGACCCTGCCGGCGCGGAGACTTCCAGCGACCCGCTGGCGGTGCGCTGCGCGGCGCGCTACGCCTTCGACTCGGGCCTGCTGGGTGAGGAGGCCTCCGTAATGGAGATCCAGGATGGCTCGGTGCGGGTGGAGGTGCTGGACGCGCACAACATCACGGTCCCCTCCGGGCCGCCGGGATATTGGGACGCCTCCGGGGCGCTGCGCGAACGCCCCGGCGAGACCTTCACCCGCACGCTGCGCCTCGCGGACCGGGAGCACAACTACACTCCCGTTGCGCTGCGCGGAGTGCAGGCGGTCTTTTTCCCGGTCGCCTCCCCGCTGGAGCCCGACCGCTTCAGCCCCGCCGTCGAGGCGGCCGGGCTGTTCACTCCCGGGACCCAGCTGGTATTCGCCCGGCTGATCAGCCGGGAGGAGCTCAGCGTTCGCGCCTGGCAGGTGGGCCTCGGGGAGCTGCTGGCTTCCGAGGGGGCCGCCTGCGCGGCAGCGGTGGCCGCGGTCCTGAACGGCTTCGGCGACCGCCAGACCCTGGTGCATCTGGAGGGCGGCAACCTTTTCGTCGACTGGGCGGAGGCCGACAACCTGGTCTACGCCTCCGGGCCGGCGGACTACGTTTTCCTGGGCACTTACTATTACGATGAAGGAGAGACAGATGAGGAGTAAGGCCGCGAAGCGACTCACGGCCATCGGAGCCTACGCGTTCGAGGAAGTGGACAAGAAGGTGGAAGAGCTCAAGGCCAGGGGAATCCGGCCTATCGACTTTGGGGTCGGGGACCCGACCTCCCCCACCCCGCCGCTCGTGCGCCGGGCCGCGGCAGAGGCGCTGGAGGCCCGCCAGTCCAGCGGCTACCCCAGCTACGTGGGCAGCCTGGAGTTCCGCAAGGCTGTCGCGGACTGGGCTGGACGGCGCTACGGCCTGAACGTGGATCCGGCCACCGAGATTTCCTCCACGATCGGCTCCAAGGAAGCGGTTTTCAACTTCCATGAGGCAGTGGTGGACCCCGGCGATGTCGTGCTCTGCCCCTCCCCCGGCTACCCGCCGTACACCCGCGGAACGCTCTTCGCCGAGGGCGTGCCCTACCAGCTGCCCCTGCGCCGGGAGAACGGCTTCCGCGTGGACTTTGCCTCGATCCCCGAGGAGGTGGCCCGCAGGGCCAAGCTGCTGTGGCTGAACTACCCCAACTCGCCCTCCGGGGCCGTCGCCGACGAGGCCTTCTTCCGGGAGGCCCTGGCCTTCGCCCGCCGCCACGACATCATCGTGGCTTCCGATGAGGCCTACTCCGAGATCTACTTCGGCCCACCCCCGGTCTCCTGCCTGAACGTCGCCAAGGAGGGGGTGCTGGTGTTCCAGTCCCTGTCCAAGCGCTCGGCCATGACCTGCTACCGCGTCGGCTGGGTCATGGGCGACCCGCAGCTGGTGGCCATCTTCCGCAAGACCAAGACGAACATCGACTCGGGCACCCCGACCTTCCTGCAGGACGCCGCCGCCGCCGCGCTGGGCGACGAGGAGCACGTGGCGGGCTTCCGCCGGGAGTACCGTACCAAACGGGACATCCTTTGCGAAGCCCTGGCCGCGGCGGGGCTGGAGGACTGCACGCCGCCGGCCACGCTGTACGTATGGCAGCGGGTGCCCAAGGGGATGAGCTCCGTCCAGTTTGCCACCTTCCTCCTCGACGAAAAGCTGGCCATCGTGACTACCCCCGGCAGCTGGATCGCGGAGCAGACCGTGGCCGGCGACAACCCGGGTGAAGGGTACGTGCGCTTCGCCCTGGTGCCTTCCATCGATGACACCCGGCGGGCTGCCGAACGGCTGAGAGGCCTGCGGTTCTGAGCACCGGCATGGACCGCCTGTTCGACCGGTTGGGCGAGCTCCTGCGCGGCCTTCCCGACGAAGCGCCGCGGGAGGCTCGCGCCCCCGGGCCGGGGGTGGACCCGTTCCTGCGCGAAGCCGAAGCGGAGCTGGAAGAATACCTGCGCACAGGCCGGCCGAAGCCCGAGCGGGGGGGCCGGGGGCGCGGGAGCTCTACCACCCCCACGCCGGAGTTCCTGCGGCCGGACTACGCCAACCTGGAGCTGGACCCGGGAGCCCCCTTCGAGGAGGTCCGCAGGGCCCACAGGCGCCTTTTGCGCAGGTATCACCCCGACCGCTACGGGCGGGACCCGGAAAAGCAGGCCCTGGCCACGCAGATCACCCAGCGCCTGAATGACTCCTTCCGGCGCATCCGCGATCTCGCGCGGCGCAGCGCGGCGGATTGACAGGGAGGGGAGCATGCCCTATCCTGGGATCGCAATCCGTCCCGAGCGTGATATACTGGGTCCATAGAAATGATTTGGGCATCCCTGCTGGCCGCTGCCGGCGCGTTTCTGGTCAACCTGCTCGCCCTGCCGCTCATCCTGCGGCTGGCGCACCGCCGCAAGTGGTATGACCGCCCAGACAGCCGCAAGATCCACACCGGGCTGATCCCCCGCATGGGCGGGCCCGGGCTGTTCCTGTCCTTCACCCTGGCCAGCGTGCTGGCCGCGGTGGCTCTCCCTCGCCTGAGCGGCGTGCGCCTGCTGGAGCCGCGTTTCTTGGCCCTGTTCGGCGGGCTGGCGCTCGTGCACCTGATGGGCCTCTACGACGATTTCAAGAGTCTCAGGGCCCTGTGGAAGTTCGTGCTCCAGATCGCCGCGGCAGCCATCATCACAGCCGGCGGGTTCTTGATCCGCAGGATCACGCTTCCTTACCTCGGCAGCCTGTCCCTCGGACCGGCCGCCTATCCGCTCACCATCGTCTGGCTGGTGGGCATCGCCAACGCCGTGAACCTGATCGACGGCATGGACGGCCTGGCAGGCGGCATCGGCGCCTTCGCGGCCGCGGCCATGGGCGCGATCGCCGTGCTGCAGGGTTCCGCCCGCGGAGCCGTCCTGGCGTTCGCGCTTTTCGGTGCCCTGGCAGCCTTCCTGTTGTTCAATTTCCCCCCGGCCCGCATTTTCATGGGCGACTCGGGAAGCCTGTTCCTCGGGCTCACACTGGCCGCCCTGCCCCTGGCAGGGGGAATCTCCCGCTCCTCGGCTTTCGGCACCCTCATCGTGCCCGTCACGCTGCTGACCGTGCCGATCCTGGACACGGCGACGGCGATCCTGCGACGGCTGCGCAGCCGCCGCTCGATCCTTTCCCCCGACAGGCAGCACATCCACCACAAACTGCTGGCTATGGGGCTGAGTGAGCGGCAGATCCTCACCGTGATCTACGGCATGTGCGCCTATCTGGCGCTGGTTTCCGTCACCTCGGTCATCCTGCCCAAGGAGATCAACGTATACTTGATCCTCGTGGTCTGGGTCGGCAGCCTGCTGGCCTACTGGGTCTTGAGCTACCTGGAGCTGAAGAATCGTAACGCCGGCTCGACTTCGCAGGAAACTTCCTCGCGCGACGCCTCCGGCGGCCGCTGACCGCCCGCCCCGGCTCCTACCTCGACTCCGAAGGCTCGCTCCCGGCCAGGGGCCGGGGCTCCTGCAGGCTGACCTGCAGCTTCTTGAAGGCTACCGGCCTCCAGAACTCCTCCAGCTCCGCCCCCAGCACGCTCAGCCGGTCGGCGGAAGCTTTGAGCTCCTGGCAGGCCCGTAAGGCCTCCGCCGAGCCGTTCAGCCCCTCCAGGGTCAGGTTGGTGATGGCGTCCACCGTCTCGCTGGTCCGCTCGATGCTGCCGGCGACCTTCTCCGAGTTCTGCACCACCTGCTCGGTGGCCTCGCCCATGCGGCTGATGCCGCGCTCCAGCGAGCCTATGGCCAGGTGCGTGTCCGCGTAGCGCTGGGAGATTCGCAGTACTGCCTCCATGGTGGAGCCCACCAGGGCGGCGATCTCCGTGGCCGCGCGGCTGGAACGGTCGGCGAGCTTCTGCACCTCGGCGGCCACGACCGCAAAGCCCTTGCCGAACTCCCCGGCCCGCGCCGCCTCGATCGAGGCGTTCAGGGCCAGCAGGTCCGTCTGGTCGGCGATGTCCTGGATTAGCTCCGTGATCTCCTCGATGCGCGTGGCGTTCTGCTCCAGCAGGAGGATCTGGCCACTGGCCTCCTCCATGGTCCGAGAGGCGGCGCCCAGCTCCCCGCCGCTGGCCGCGGTGCTCTGGCGGTTGGTGAGCGCGTTCTGGCTCACGGCGCGGGTCGCGGCGGCGACCTCGCTGAACCCCGCAGCGGTGCGCTCCAACAGGTCGGCCTGGCGGTTCACCGTCGCGTATACCTGCCCCCACGTCGCCTCGGCCTCGCCGGCGCGTTGCACTAGCTCGAAGATCAGCCCCCGCAGGCCGGTGAGCGCGCCGCGGATGTGCTGCAGGCGCAGCAGCTGCTCGAACAGCTCCCCGATCTCGTCGGTGCGCTCCCGCGACAGTGAAGGCTCATGTTGGGCGGTGCCCTGCGTGATGGCGCGGCTGAAACGCAGCAGGAGCTGGCCGTCGCGGGCCAGGTCCGGGAAGAGGAAAAAGGCCAGAAGCAGGAGCGCGGCCAGGCCCCCGGCCGCAAAGACCGTAAGTCCGAGCATGGCCAGAAGGCGCTGCCGTTCGAGGTGTCTTTCCCAGGTCGCCTCGTAGCGCTCCAGGTGCAGCTCCAGCTCCCGGACCCGTTCCAGCAGCAGCCGCAGCACGGCGGCGGAAGGCAGCTCCGCGGCCTGCGGGCTCTCGGGCAGACCCTCCAGCACGGTGATTCCCCATTGGCGCAGCTGCGAGTAGGCGGACACCATCACGACGTCCCGGAACAGGATCCGGGGCAGGGGGGGCAATGCCCGCAGGGCGTTGAGCAGCGCCCGATAGCTCGCGGCCAGCCGTGCGTAGCTCTCGTCGGAGGGCTCCAGCAGCCCGAGAGCCGCCAGATGCCCGACTTCCCGCGCCTGGAAACCCAGGGAGGCGAAGCTCCTGCGCTCGGAGGCGGCCAGGGCGCTGCCGGCGAGGTGCAGGCACAGGTCTGCGGCCAGCAGGACGAACGCCAGGCCCAGGCAGCCGAACAGCGCGAGCAGCCTGTTGAAAATCGTCCGTTTCATTCCCCCCTATCCCTCCAGGCCGTATTCCTGGATCTTGCGGTGCAGGGTCTTGCGTCCGATGCCCAACACCTCGGCCGCCCGGGTCTTGTTCCCGCTCTGGGCCAGCAACTCCGCCCGGATGATCTGCCTTTCGGCCTCCGCGAGGCTTCCCCCCAGCGACAGCTTCACATAGTTCATATCGGCATCCGTGCGAATATGCGGAGGCAGGTCCTCGAGGCTGATCAGGCTCGAGCGGCACATCACCACGGCGCTCTCCAGGCAGTTGCGCAGCTCGCGCACGTTTCCCGGCCAGGAGTAGTTGTACAGCGCCGTGCGGGCCTTGGCGTCGAGCCCCTCGATGCGCTTGCCTGCCGGCTGGGCGAACTCGGTGAGGAAGGAGGAGATCAGGAGGGGAATGTCCTCCTTGCGCTCCCGCAGGGGTGGCAGGTGGATGTTCACGACGTTGAGCCGGTAATACAGGTCCTCCCGGAACTGCCCCTGCCGGATGGCCTCCTTCAGGTCGCGGTTGGTGGCGGCGATAACGCGGCAGTCGACCTCGATGCTCTCCTCACCGCCGACCCGCTCGAAGATCTTGTCCTGCAATACCCGCAACAGCTTGATCTGCACCCCCGTGCTCACCTCCCCGATCTCGTCCAGGAAGATGGTGCCCCGGTGAGCCAGCTCGAAGCGCCCGCGCTTGCGGGCCACCGCCCCCGTGAAGGATCCGCGCTCGTGCCCGAACAGCTCGCTTTCCAGCAGGCTCTCGCTCAAGGCGGCGCAGTGCACCTTGATCAGCGGCTTGTCCTTGCGCTCCGAATTGTAGTGGATGGCGTCGGCGATCATCTCCTTGCCGGAGCCGCTGTCGCCGGTGATCAGCACCGAGGCCTTGCTGGCCGAAACCAGCTGCACAACCTCGAAAATGCGCCGCATGGCGTCGCTCTTGCCGATGATGTTGGAGAACTGGCTGCGCTTCTGCAGCTCCTGCAGGGCTTCGCGGTACTGCCGCTTCACCTCCCATTCCGACAGGGCGCGCGCCACCAGCAGCGTGAGCCGGCCCATGTCCACCGGCTTGGTCAGGTAATCGTAGGCTCCCTCCTTCATGGCCTGCACGGCGCTTTCGATGGTCCCGTGCCCGGTGAGGATGATGACCGGCAGCCCCGGGCTGCCGGCCTGGGCGCGGCGCAGAAGCTCCTCGCCTGGCAGGTTGGGCATTTTCAGGTCGGTGACCACCAGGTCGACGTCCCCGCGCTCCAGGACTTGCAGCGCTTCCCGGCCGTCGGCGGCCGGGAAGCTACGATGGCCCTCCATCTCCAACAGCTTGGCCAAGCCTTCCCGGATGTTCTTCTCGTCGTCCACGACCAGGATGTTGTACTTCATCGCGGATCCTCCCGGTAGCCGA
>Ga0315273_10000577_pt1 | contig 39162 bp, 31 predicted proteins | sample YL17G02_0_MG_FD_205753 | JGI IMG/M metagenome (GOLD analysis project Ga0315273, IMG submission 205753) | Sediment microbial communities from Yellowstone Lake, YNP, Wyoming, USA - YL17G02_0 | ecosystem: Environmental > Aquatic > Freshwater > Lake > Sediment | place: USA: Wyoming | collected...
ATTCCAATCCGCCTAATTCCCGCATGCTTGACGGCTACCCCAGCCTCCATATCTTCCAGAATGAAGGCTGGGGGGTTCTTTTTCCTGCTGTACTATTCCCAGACCAGTTTCATATTTGGAATTGCTGTAAAAAGTTGGTAAAAAAGTGGTTTAATGGGGTTTGCGGGACGACGAGCAGGTCGCTCCGCAAACAAAGCGCAGTGTCATGACTGTCAATCTCAGCGGTGTGTTTTATGTTGCACAGCAGGCCGCGCGTCGGATGCTGGCCGGTAACAGCGGTGTGATCATCAATATGGGTTCGACGAATGGCCTGGCAGGTTATCACTATTATGCTGATTACAATGCGACCAAGGCGGGTGTGATCGAGTTGTCGCGTTCGATGGCACTGGAGCTGGCGCCGAAGATTCGCGTCAATGCTGTCTGCCCGGGTTTTATAATGACGCCCATGCAGGAAGCCGAATACACCATCGAAATGCGTCAGGTTTTTGAAAATAAATTGCCCTTGCATAAATTGGGCAAGCCGGATGACGTGGCCGCGCTGTTCGCCTTCCTGGCGTCTGATGACGCGGCATTCATCACGGGGCAATACTTTATCATAGACGGCGGCGAGATTGCAGGCGGTCTTGCCAGTCAGGCATGATATTCAAATACGTATGTCATTGCGAGGCCGAGCGAAGCGAGTGCCGAAGCAATCTCCCACTTGAACAGTGGAAAAATATAGGAGAATAAAATGTGTATACTGAACAACAAATGCGCATTGATCACCGGGGGTGCTTCCGGCATTGGCCGCGCAACCGTGGAGTTGTTTGCCAAAGAAGGAGCGGCTGTGGTGGTTGCGGATATCAACACGGAACTGGGTAAACAGGTTGAACGAGAAATTCAACAGGCGGGCGGCAGGGCTGTTTTTGTCGCCTGTGATGTGACGCGTGCTGAAGATTGTCAGCGCGCCGTGCAAACTGCTGTCGAAAGGTTCGGGCGTCTTGACATTCTCTTCAACAATGCCGGCATAGTCCGCCGCGCTGATGTGCTTGGCACGACTGAGGCCGAATGGGATCGCGTCATGGATGTCAACGTTAAGTCCATTTTCCTGATGAGCAAATTTGCGGTGCCTGTCATGGCAAAGCAGGGAGGCGGCTCGATCGTCAATATGGGTTCCGGCTGGGGCATCAAAGGCGGACGCAATGCTGTCTCGTATTGTGCGTCGAAGGGTGCAGTGGTCAACATGACGCGCGCCATGGCAATTGATCACGGTCCGCTGAATATCCGTGTCAATTGCGTTTGTCCCGGTGACACCGATACGCCCATGCTGCATAATGAAGCCATCCAGGTTGGCCAGCCTGATGCGCAGTTCATGGCAGAAGCAGCGGCTCGTCCATTGAACCGCTATGCCCAGCCAATTGAAATTGCACAGTCGGTCTTGTATCTTGCCAGCGACGCGGCAAGTTTTGTGACCGGCGCGATACTGGCGGTAGATGGCGGCGGTACGGCATAGAAGAACTGGTGTAGACATTGTTTTTCAAAAACCGTCTGGGTTGATCTCAGACGGTTTTTTTCTGGCATTTTCCAAGCTGCCTCTTGAAATTTTCTCAAAAAGTGTTATGATTGTTTATGATTGTTTATGATTGTTTATGATTGTTTATGAGCGATTTTACTCCTACTCCTGAACGCCAAAAACAGATCCTTTCTCTACTTACGCGGCAGGGACGGCTGAGCGTGACCGAGATCGTTGGGCAATTCTCGATCAGCGAGGCCACCGCGCGACGGGATTTGGAGTCACTGGCATCGCAAGGAAAGGTACAGCGAGTGCATGGCGGTGTCATTGCAATTGAGCAAGCTCCACCGGAGCTGCCAATTCTCGAACGAGAGAATGAACAACCTGACGAAAAAATTCGCATCGGTCGCGCGGCTGCAAGCCTGATCGCCAATAAAGAAACAGTGTTCCTTGGATCGGGTACAACCGTGCTCGAAGTAGCGAGGAACTTGCGGGATCGCCGCAACCTAACCGTGATTACAAACTCTTTGCCTGTATTGAATATGCTGGCAGGGATAAAGGAAATCACGGTCATTGCCTTGGGTGGGAGTCTGCGCGACAGCGAACTCTCGTTTATCGGCCATATTACCGAACAGGCTTTATCTGAAGTACGAGCAGATAAGGTCATAATTGGAATTCGCGCCATCAGCCTGGAGCAGGGTCTGACCAATGAGTATCTGCAGGAAACATTAACAGACCGTGCCATTTTGAAAATTGGCCGGGAAGTCATCGTTGCGGCAGACCATACAAAATGTGGTGTTGTATCGACTGCTTTTCTGGCGCCGCTTAGTGCCATGCACACGCTGATTACCGATGGTGGCACAGATGATAAATTCATAAATGCGTTGAAACAAAAAGCGATCAATGTTATCGTCACATGAGCTAATTTTGGTGAATGTGAGCAACCCATGCAGCTAGCCGATTTTCGCCCAAAATCCAAACTTCTGACCAGGACAACATTGGTCAATAAGCCGCGCTTCCCCGTCATCGACGCGCACGATCATCTTGGCGAATCCTTTGGCGGCGGCTGGGATAAGAAGCCGTTGAACGAATTGCTTGATCTGCTCGATGAGGCAGGCGTGGCACATTACGTTGATTTGGATGGCGGCTGGGGCGAGGATATTCTTCATCATCATCTTGATTATTTCAAAGCCAAAGCGCCTGAGCGTTTTCAAATCTTTGGCGGCGTGGATTGGAGTCAGTGGGAAACGCGCGGGGATGGATTCGCTGATTGGGCGGCGGGCAGGCTTAAGGTCCAGGTGGATGCGGGCGCGCAGGGGTTGAAGATCTGGAAGTCGTTTGGGCTGCATGTCAAGGATCATCAAGGGCGATTGGTCAAGGTGGATGATGCGCGCCTTTCTCCCATTTGGGAAATGGCGGGCGAACTAAAACTGCCCGTGATGGTTCATGTGGCTGATCCCGTTGCGTTCTTTGACCCGATTGATGAAACGAATGAACGTTGGGAGGAGATTGGCAGTCATCCCGATTGGGCTTTCACCAGTCCGCCATTTCCGCCGTTCATGGAAATTATGAATGGGTTTTTCAATCTTGTGAAGCGGCATGCGAATACAACATTTATCGGCGCGCATGTCGGTTGTTATGGCGAAAACCTTGGATGGGTGGGAAAGATGCTGGATGAATGCCCGAACTATTACATTGATATTTCCGCGCGGCTTGGTGAACTTGGGAGACAGCCATACACCGCGCGGAAATTTTTCGTTCAATATCAGGATCGTAGTTTATTTGGCTCGGATATGAGCCCCGATCTCGACGAGTATCGTCTTTACTATCGCTTTCTTGAAACCGATGATGAGTATTTCAATTACAATACTTCTGACATGCCGGGCCAGGGACGCTGGCATGTGTGCGGAATATATCTGCCCGATGATGTGCTGGAAAAAATCTATTACAAGAACGCCGCCAAACTTTTGAAAATGGATGTGAAGGTATGATCATAAATAAAAATCTTTTCATCATAGCGCAAGACGACTTTACTTTTATGATAGGCAGGGAAGGGAAATTTGATTTGGCGATAGGCCAAGTTTTGCTATCATATGAAAGCAGGGCAGTGAGTAATTTTCAGAGCGCGGAGAAAGAATCAATTTCTACGACGCTTGGAAGCGGAGAGCGTTTCGCATTTTCGGGTCAGCGCGGCGATATAAGGATTGCGTTGATAATCGATTCGTATGATCATCTGGATGATTGCGTTGTGATGCAGTGGTCGTTTGAAAATATCAGCAACTCCCCCATTCAGTTAAGTTCCATCACCGCGCCCATGCTTGAACTAGATAGAAATTGGGCACATAATCTATGGACGATGCAAGGCGCGGCAGTTCATTGGGGGCAGGATTTTGCATTCCAATTACCTGTCTACTTGGAACGCGAAAACTACCTGGGGCATATTCAACATGGAGAGGGCGGAGGGATTCCCATCGTTTATTTTTGGAATCACACAGGAGGGTTGAGTCTTGCTCACATCGAACCAACTCAGGAATTGTGGTATATGCTGGTATCGTCATTGCAGGGAAAAACACGGATTGCCTTCGAAGATCGCCGCGAACGAACCTTGAAGCCGGGAGAGATCTTCCAGACGCCGCGTGTTTTGCTATCTTTTCATCAAGGTGATTTTTTTGAGCCGCTTAAACTCTATCGTGAAGTGATGGCCTTGCAAGGTTTGAAAGCGCCTGAACCTAATCTTGAAGACTTTGCTCCTGCGTGGTGTTCATGGGGCTATGAATTTGATGTTCAACCATCAGAGGTGACGGGTGTTTTGCCAAAACTAGGTGAGCTTGGAATTCACTGGCTTACTCTTGATGATCGTTGGTTTGATCGCTATGGCGATTGGAATCCCCGCCTCGATACTTTTCCCAATGGCGTGGATGATATCAGGCAGATGAACGACAAAATCCACGCTTCCGGTGCGCACTCGCAGATATGGTGGTATCCGTTGTGTGTTGAAGACGGCGTCGGTGGCTGGGATGCGCAAGTCTACGGTATTTCGAAAGTTATGAAGGATCACCCCGACTGGCTTGTCCATAACGCCGATGGCACTATTGCGCGTAACAACCGCGGACTGGCTATGCTCTGTCCTGGCTTGCCTGAAGTGCGAGATTATACAGTAGCGCTGACTCGAATATTTATTAGTGAATGGGGATTTGACGGGCATAAACTCGATAATATTTACAGCATGCCTGCATGTTACAATCCTGCGCATAAGCACGCCGATCCCGAAGAATCTGTTCGAGGTTTCGCAGAGTTGTATCGTCAGATTTTCAACATTACCCGGACATTAAAGCCCAACTCGGTAACCCAAATCTGCCCGTGTGGCACGCCCATCACGCACACGCTCATTCCCGCCACCGACCAGACTGTGACTGCCGACCCAACTTCCAGCGCGCAGATCCGTCAGCGGATCAAATTCTACAAAGGATTGATGGGGCCGCGTGCTGCCGTGTTTGCGGATCATATCGAACTCTCGGATGGCGGTGTAGACTTCGCTTCCTGCTTTGGCGCGGGCGGAGTGCTGGCAACAAAGTTTGTCTACCCGCTTGATGATGTACTAAAGGCCCGCCTCAAGGAATATTGGGCGCTTGCCGAAGATAAAGAGTCGCTCTGGCAAAAATGGTTTGACCTTGCCGCACAACATTCCCTGGCTAATGGTGAATACCTAAACCTCTATGATCTAGCCTTCGATGTCCCTGAAGCCCATGCCATCCGCAAAAATGACAATGTCTATTACGCTTTCTTCGCGCGAGGCATGGATGAAAGTTATTCAGGCCCGGTACAACTGCGCGGGTTGGATGCAACGAAACGTTACCAGGTGCAGGATTATGTCGAAGGACGCATTCTGGGTGAAGTAACAGGGTCGAATCCGTCGATCCATATTGAAATGATCGGAGCGGCGCTCATTAAGGCTGTTCCCATGGAGACACAAGAATGACAGAGTCTATCTTTTTTTCGGTCATTGGCGAACCGTCCAATGATTTGTTGAAACTGTTGGATGAATTTCAGCAAATTCGTAAAGTCAAGATCGAAATGCAGCAAATGAGCTGGGATGGTGCTTGGGCAAAACTACTTTCCTATGCTTTGCAGGGAGGAAGCCCTGATGTTTCTCATATCGGTTCCACCTGGGGGAGCTCACTTGTTGCGATGAATGCTGTGCGTGAATTCTCGGCGCGAGAGGTGGAAGCGCTGGGTGGCGCGGGCGTTTTTGTTCCGCCTGCCTGGCAGAGCGCCACCATGTTCGGCGACGAGCGCGTGTGGTCCATTCCGTGGTCATCGTTCACGTTTCTTATCCATTATCGCCGCGACCATCTGGAAAAAGCAGGCATCTCTGAGGATCACGCTTTTGATACCCCGGCTGACTTGCTCAACACTGTCAAAAAACTCAAAGAGGACAAGGCCACATCTCCAATCGTCCTTCCCTCAGGGAATCACTTTCTTGATCGTGTCCATATAGCGGCAAGCTGGATGTGGGGCGCAGGCGGCAATTACTTCAGTGACGACGGGCGGGAAATCCTGCTCAACCACCCGGAAACGCGCGCCGGATTGCGCTCATTCTTTGAGCTTTATCGCCTGATGTCTCCCAGCGACTATCAGGTTGATTACGACCAGAGCCTGTCGCGCTTTGTGGAAGGCAGCACTTCGATCATCATCGCTGATTGCGGCTTTGCAAGCAATATCCAAGAGCAAAATCCAGACCTGAAGGGAAACGTTGGTGTGCACCCCTTGCCGGGCGTGCCCTTCGTCAGTGGCGATAACCTGATCATCTGGCAGGAAGTGCGCCAGTATATCGAACGCGAGCGCGCGGCTCTCGACCTGGTCTCATTTTTGGTCAGTGAAACAGCGCAGAAACGTTTCTGCCAGTCCATGGAGCAATTTCCCGTACGACATGATTCCCTTGATGCATTGAAATCCCCGATTGACCAGTTGGTTCCCATGCTCAAAGAAACCTTTGAAACCGGGCGCGCTCACAAGCCTGTTCGCCTGTGGAGTCGCTATGAACAGCAGATTGGGCGCACATTTGATGAGATCACAAACGACATCATTACAAAAACCAACCTGCCTGTTGGATCAATTCTGGAAATCCATTTATCCCAATTACAGCAGAGATTCTCTCTGCTCATGGGGTAGGAGGCTGTATGATACTACCGGGACAATTTACCCGCACTGAGATTCTCTCTCAACCTGAAGCGTGGAGTGAGGCCATTGCCGTTACGCGCGCCGTATCCCTGCCCAACGCGGAAAAATATGAGCAGGTGATTTTTACAGGCTGTGGCTCCACATATTACCTTTCGCTGGCCGCCGCGGCTTTGTATCAGGAACTCACGGGCCGCGCGGCGCGGGCGGTGCCTGGTGGAGAGTTGCTGTTGAATTCGCGAACTGTTGTAGGGCGAAATTCAATTTCGCCGTACTTACTCGTTGCCATCAGCCGTTCAGGCACAACGACTGAAACCGTGAAAGCGGTTGAGAAATTCAAAAAAGAAAAACACGGCGATGTAATTGTCATTAGTAATTATGATGAAGCGCTTTCAAAATTTGGCAATGTAAATATCATCATTCCAAAGGGGCAGGAAGAATCTGTTGCGCAGACGCGTTCGTTTTCTTCGATGTTCGTGGCGGTGACAGTTATGTGTGCGCGCATGGCGGGACGTGATGATCTAGTTGACGCGATGTCTGCGTTGCCTGAAGTCGGTCAGCGCCTCATGCGGGACTTTGAACCTTTCGCGCGTGAATTTGGCGAAGATCTCAGCTTTGACCGCTTCTATTTCCTTGGCAGCGGGATTCGTTATGGCCTGGCGTGTGAAGTCAATCTCAAAATGAAAGAGATGACATTGACTCATAGCGAGCCATTTCACTTTTTGGAATTCCGTCACGGACCGATGAGCATGGTTAATGAAAGCGCAGTCGTAATCGGGATGGTTTCAGAGTCAAATCTCAGCCACGAAAAAGCTGTCTTAAACGAGATGCAGGCTCTCGGGGGAAAGATCGTGGCGTTAGCTGAGTCAAATGCGGATATTTCATTCAAGAGTCAAATTCCAGAACAGGTGCGCGCAGTTTTATATCTGCCTGCTCTGCAACTGATGGCGTATTATCGATCGCTGGCGAAGGGATTGAATCCCGACAGGCCGGCGAACCTAACCGCCGTTGTGAAGTTAACTATCTGAGGAGGTGAACGCAAAACTAGTCACTGTGTATCTGGTATTTCCATTGTCAACTATTAAATTAAAAGGAGAAGAAAATGAAAAAGCTAATGTTCGTTCTTGTACTTGCCAGCTTGTTGTTGGCTGCTTGCGGCGGCGCGGATGAGGGTCCGGCGGTCGTACGCATGTGGGTGCATACCAACACTGCCTTCATCGCCGGGTACGAGCCCATCATTGCGGCCTACGAGGCCGCGCACCCCAATGTGGATATTCAGCTCGAAAACTTCGACTACGAGCTATATCTGCAGACCTTGCAAACGGCAATGCCTGCCGGCGAGGAAGCTGACATCCTGCAGTTGTTCGGCACCTGGATATCGCAATATTACGAGCGTCTGGCGCCGGTCCCTGCAAATGTCATGACCGTTGAGCAGGCCAAGCAGACCTTCTATGCCGCGCCAATCGGCGGCTATATTGTCAACGGCGTACTTTACGGCATGCCGCAAGAATTTAACATGGAATATGGCGGCGTATTGGTGAATAAGACCAAGTTTGAGGCCGCCAGCCTGACCTATCCGCCGCAGTGGAAAACGATGGATGATGTGCTGGCAGATGCCGTTGCGCTTGCCGAGACCGATAGCGCTGGCATGATGTCCACGGCTGGTTTGCACTTCACTGCCGCCGATCCAATCTCGGCTTCGTTCCTGGCTGGTATCAAACAGCGTGGTGGGGATTACTGGAATGCCGACCATACCGGCTTCACCTTCAACACCCCCGAAGCGCATGCCCAACTGCAATGGATGGTAGACGCTGTCAAGGTGGGCGCGGTTGACCCGGTGGTTTTCAACGACAGCACCAACTTTGTCATTGATGCCTTCTTCCAGGGCAAGGTGGGTATCGGCTATATCGGCACCTGGGCAATCGCCGAGGGTCAGGCCAACTTCCCCGATTTTGCTGACGAGTGGGACTACATCTACTTGCCGCCCGTCCAGGGCGACCCGGTCTTCGTGGCCGATTCAGGCTGGGGCCTGACCGTCTCGCCCAACAGCAAACATCAGGATGTTGCCTGGGACTTCGTTAAATTCATCACTGCCGACCCCAAGAATGCCGCGCAATGGAACATTGCCAGCGGTACCATTCCAGCCATGCCAGCAGTTGCCAAGTCGGCCGAGATCGCTGCCGCTATGCTGTGGGTGCCTAAAGCGCTGGATATCCTGCCCTATGGCGAGTACCTAGGCAACATGCCCGACCGCGATCTGGTGATGTATGAGATCATCTACCCACGTATCTTGAACGCCCTCCAGGGTGTGGAGACAGTCGATCAAGCACTCGAGGCCATTGATACTGAAGCTAACTCCACCTTTAAGTAAAATTTTCACGAGGGGCGTGCATGCCATGCACGCCCCTCTGCCATCACCCTTTCTATATTTTTATCCTGTTTATAAGGTGGTGTTGTATGAACCTGACTGCAACCGGGGAAGGAAAATCCATGCAAAAACAAAAAGGGGGGCTGGCTATTACCAAATTGCGCTTCGTGGCAGGCGTGACCGTGCCTCTGCTATTATATGAATCGCTGGGCATCTTCGTGCTCGGCTGGGCTTTTGTGTTGATGTTCTTCGACTACAGCTCCGGGCGCGTCGGCGGCCCCATTCTGGGTCTGGGCGGCAGCAACCCGTTCGTCGGGTTGGGACACTTTATTGAGATGATCAAGGGCACTTCGGTGGAGGCGAATTTGTTCCGCGTCAGCCTGCGCAACACGCTTGTCTTCGCCGTGGCTATCCTTCCACTCAACCTGGTCATCACCCTGCCCCTCGCCTGGCTGCTTGAGTCGATCGGGAGACGCTTCAAGTCGCTCTACCGCACCATTTACTTCCTGCCTGTGCTGACCTCCTCAGTCGGTGTGGCCCTGATCTGGATGAGCATGTACGATCCCCAGGCTGGCTGGATCAACGCGATTATTCGCATGTTTGGCGGCAAACCTATTTCCTGGCTTTCTGATCCTCGGGCTGGGTTTGCAGGTGTCTCTGTCGCTATGTGGGCAGTGATCCTGGCCTACCTGTGGCAGGATTACGGCTACAACATGGTTATCTTTATTGCCGCCCTTCAGGGCATCCCCCAGGAGCTCAAGGATGCTGCCATGATCGACGGCGCCAATGTCTGGCAGGCCTTTACGAAGATCACCATCCCGCTTATTCGTCCGACCATGCTTTTCGTTTGCGTGATGACCATGCTCTCCTCCTTCCAGGTCTTTGACATCATCCAGGTGATGACCAACGGCGACCCGGGCAATCAAACCCAGGTGCTGATGCTCGATATCTATAAGAATGCCTTCCGTTACCAAAACCTGGGCTGGGCGGCGGCCGAGTCCTTTGTCCTGTTCCTGATCGTAATGGGCGTGACCCTTTTCCAGATGCGCGTCCTGCGCACCGACTGGGAGTACTAACATGGCTGCTAATCCCCTCCCCCTAACCGATGTCAGGATCCGTAAACCGATCCATTGGGGAAAGTTGTCCGGCCGCTTCCTGGTCTATTTTATTCTGACTCTCGGCCTGTCGTTCACTCTGCTGCCATTCATCATGATGATCCTGAGTTCCTTCAAGACGAACGTGGAGGTCTTGCGCGTCCCGCCCACTTTCTGGCCGGAAAATTTCACCCTGGGAAACTACGTTAAGATCTTCAATGACCCCAAACTGCCTCTGCTGCGCTTCTACGGCAACAGCGCTTTCGTAGCTGTCTTCAATGTTGTTTCCACGCTGTTTACCAGCTCTTTGATCGGCTACATGTTTGCCAAGTTTGAGTTTCCCGGCAAGAAATTGCTCTTTGGCTGGTTCCTGACCATGATGATGATCCCCGGCCAAATCACTATGATCCCCAGCTATCTCATCCTGGCCAAGCTCGGATTGATCAACTCGCTGTGGGGACTGGTCATCTTCAGTGCCGTGGATGCCTTCGGCATCTTCATGTTGCGCCAATTCTGCGAGACCCTGCCCAGCGAACTGCTTGATGCCGCCCGCATCGACGGGGCCAGCGAATGGCAGATCTACTGGCGCATCGTCCTACCGCAACTGGGCCCCCCGCTGGCCACCCTGGGCATCCTGGGTTTCATGCACAGTTGGAATGCCTACTTATGGCCGATGATCGTCCTGCAAAAGATCGATGTCCGTACCCTGCCGATCATCCTGACCTGGTTCAACTCAACCCACACCGGCCAGGGCGCGCTGGTGATGGCTGCTACTGTCCTGATTATGATGCCCATTCTGATTGTATTCATGTTCTTCCAGCGCTGGATTGTCCAGGGCTTCACCATGTCGGGGTTCAAATAAGAGGCGCAATGCGGCGGCTCATCTCTTGCCTGATAATTGTGTTCCTTTCCCTGGCAATCGGCGCGTGTAAAGCGCGGCCGGCCGAAAGTCCGGATTGGGATTCGGTGCAGAACTTCCTGTACCAGCTCCAGCGCGCTGATCCAGATCGGATCGGCGACACCGCCTTCGACCTAGCGGTGGTTACGCTCAGCACAACCGGCAATTCGCCCAAAGTCATCCCGGCTCTCAAGGACAGTCCCGGCGGCCCGAAAATTGTGCTGTGTTATATGAGCATCGGCCAGTCGGAGAATTATCGCTGGTACTGGCAGCCAGAGTGGATTCAAAATCCCCCTGAATGGCTGGATGTGCCGGATGGGGTCTGGGCCGGGGATCACTGGGTACGCTACTGGGATCCTGAATGGCAGCGCATCATCTACGGGACTCCCGAGTCGTACCTGGACCAAATTCTGGCCCTCGGTTTCGACGGTGTCTACCTCGACCGGGTGGATGCCTACTGGTATTACCAGGAACAAGGCCGGGACAGTGCCGCCCGCGAGATGGTGGATTTTATCCTCGATTTCACCGAATATGCCCGCAAGCAGCACCCTGGCTTCGGTGTCTTTCCGCAAAACGCCGAAGAACTGGGTGTGCGGTTCCCTGGTTTTATGGCGGCCATGACCGGCATCGGCGTGGAGGATCTGTACTACGGCTACCCGCGCGATCATGAACCTAGTCCTGCCGAGTGGACTGCTGAGCGTGAAGCCATTCTTGATCAATGGGTCGCTGCTGGAAAACTCGTCCTGACGATAGATTACACTGCCCGCCCAGAGCAGATCGCCGACGCTTACTTCCGCTCGCACGCCCGCGGCTATATCCCCTACATAACAGACCGCTCGCTTGGCCGCCTGCGTATCAACCCGGGTTTTGAGCCGGATAAAGACCCGAGCGAGTGGGCACTGCCGTGAAACCCCTTAATTTCAAGCCTTATCCCATCACCCGTCTGGATGCCCTGCTGGCATCTATGCTGGGAATCGGCAGTCTGGTTCTTTACGTACGCACGCTGGCGCCATCTTTGCTTTATGGTGACTCGGCAGAGTTTCAAACAATTGCCTACACATTAGGCATCGGGCATCCTACGGGGTATCCCGTTTATATACTGCTTGCAAAGCTCTTCACGTTTTTGCCCGTTGGCGATATAGCCTATCGAGTCAATTTGCTATCTGCCGTTGCCGCCGCGCTGACCGTTTCGCTGGTTTACCTCATTCTTCGCAAACTTGGCGCGCGGCAAGTCCCTGCCGCGTTGAGTGTATTCTTTCTGGCATTTGCAGCGTTGTTTTGGAAGCACGCCTCCATTGCAGAGATTTACGCCACATCCGCTCTATGCCTGGCATTCATCCTGTATTCAATTCTCACATGGAAAGAATCGGAGAATCCGCGCTGGCTCTTCGCGGCGGGACTTCTTGGCGGCTTGAGCCTGGGTATTCATACAACCGTAGCGCTCAGCGGAATTGCGATCCTTCTTTACCTCGTGCTTTCCATTCGCCAAAAAGCGGACTGGCTTCAAGCCGCGCTCGGCGCCCTCTTTGGCATTGTTATTTTTCTTTCCTCTTTCTTCTTTCTTGATCACCTTGATTCATCCGCAGGTTACTACAATACCGCCGTCCGCCATGCGCTCAGTGTGTGGGAGATGACTCCCGCCGATTTTGACTCGCCGTTCGAGCGCCTTGCCTTTCTTTATTTTCCACCCCAATTCAGTGGACAATTCTCCGCAGTTTCCAGTGAACAGATTCAGGAACGCCTGAAAGAGTTTTTCAGCAACGCATCGTGGGATCTTGTGATTGCCCTGGCAGGTGTTGTCTCCCTTTTCATCCCGCGCAAGAATTCAACTTCTCGTTGGCGCGAAGCGCTCTTGTTATTGGTTGCGTTTACCACCTTCCTTTTCTTTGCGGCTTCGTATGATGTGTCCGATTATTATGTTTTTTACATTCCTGCGATTTTGCTTTTGATTATCGCATTCGGGCTGGGTGCTAGCGCGATCAACGAAGCGATTTCGAATATTACAAGGCTTCCAAATTTTATCCCTGGCGTTGTTGTTGGCGTTTTAATCCTTGCGAATCTTTGGTATTCATTTCCTGATGCCATTTCATCCTGGGAAAGCCGCATCCCTCCTTTTGTGGATGATTATGAAATGATGTTGTTTAAGCACCCGGATTTGCGCCGGCTCGCAGCAGAGCAAATCATCGAACAGGTTGAAGATAACGCCATCATCTTCACTGATTGGGATACTGCCTACAATTTTTACTACGTGGCATATGTACTACAGGAACGTACCGAAATGGACTTCCACGAAACGTATCCACAGGATGGTGTCAGTCAATTGGCAGATTCCACCCTGGCATATATTGAAGCCAATATTGACTCACGCCCCATCTACTTTAGCGAGCGTCCGTCTGAGTTGGCGAATCGCTATGTGATCCAGCGAGCAAGCTCGGGCTTGCTCCGAATCGAGAGGAAGTAAATCCAAAGATGGAATCAAACGCCTTCCCTGAATCCGCACCTCAACACAACTGGGACTCACATTCCTGGAGTCTGAATGGCCGCGCCGATAGGCTCTATCAAGGACCCTTTCCGACGGAACTTTTGCCGAATTGGGATGTGGTCATGACGACCGTGCCATCGGTTGAGCCTGTGCAAAATTACGGCATGGGATTGATGGCGTATGTCATTGGTGATTTGTTGCCCAAAAGAAAAAATGGTGAGAGCGTGCGTGAGACGATCGAAAAGATCGCGCAGATCCCAATGGCGAGCAAGCTTTATATCCGACCCACCTGGCGGCAGATGCAAAGCCAGTGCGGAAAATTGGATATGTTCGAGCATTGGCAGGTGACGCTGGAAATGGCGGCGAAGTATAACAAGCGGGTCGGCTTTCGGATCATGTTGGCGAACCCGGATATTGAAGAAGAGTCGCTCCCTGATTTCATTCTTGAGAATGTGCCCAGATTCCTGCTCGGCACGGGTTGGGAAAATGAAGGCGGCGTGAAGGTTGATGATGTGCGTGCCCGTCGTGAACATCGCCTGCCGCATTATCAGCATCCCTATTTTCTGGATGCGCTGAGTGAGTTCGATGCGTTGCTCGCAGAAAAATATAACGGGCATGCCGATATCGAATTCATGGATACATACATGTATGGCTTTTGGGGTGAGGGTCATTCGTGGCCCTTCGATCACATTTCGCCATTTCCTGACCATGCCGCCGCACTCGAAACCTGGCTTCATATTTTCGAGATGCAGCGCACGCATTGGGATAAGACTCCGCTCGTTACAAACACTCAGCCCGATAACAATCGCGTTGGCAATGCCGAAATGCTTGAGCGCACCATTCACACGGGCAACTGGATTCGCACCGATACCATCTTCATCGAGAACCAGCAGATCGAAGCATTGAGCAACCGTCCTGCGCATATCGCCGCGATTTGTGAGGTGGGCATGTCTGATGGCTCACGTGAATCACTTAAGCTTGAAAAGGGAATCCCGCATACTGAAAACATTATCACGCATGTCAAGGATGTGGGTGCGAATTACTGGTCGCTTTGGAATTGGCACAACATCCATGCTGAACACGTGCTGAATTATTACAACCAATATCCTGATGGAATTGATGGATTGAATCGCTGTATTGGGTATCGCATCCGCCCTTCGTGGATCTGGGCATACGACCATGCGCTTCGTGCGGGACTGGTAGTTGGTCTGGTCAACGACGGCATTGCTGGCGTCCCTGGCATACTCCGCCTGACCCTGCTTGATGGACAGGATAATGTTCTCGTCAGCGGCACACTTGATGCGGGTTACCCAATTCCGCACAAGGTGAGACAAGCGCGTCTGGTTTTGCCAGCAGGCCTCAGCTGGGAAGGGACGCGTCTCAAAGCGGAGTTAATTGTCAAAGGTGTGAGTCATCCCGTGCGTTGGGCATGCCGTGAGCCGCTTAGTCCAGATGGCACACTTACAATTTCGCGGCAAAGTTCCTTATAAGCCGCACGCAAAATTTTAATTTACAGAGGTGAAGCGAAAAGATACTTATATAGAAATCATCCCCTATCGTAGCGAGTGGCGGGGTGCGCCTATTTACCAGCTGTGTTCCCTGTCTGGCATGCGGAAAAGCATGCCTTGTAAATGTTATTCATTCACAAAGGAGAATCGAAATGAATAAAACCAAAAAGATTTTAGTCAGTGTCTTTAGTCTTTTGATTGTCACAATCCTGCTTACGAGCATGTGGGCGGTAAATGTGACTAATGTTCAAGCCGCTCCCAAGCCTACTGCGACGCGCACACCCACACCTGCTCCTACTCAGCCGCCCTTGCCGCCCGGTAATTATTATGTATCGGTAAGCGGTAATGATGCAAACTCTGGTACGCTGGCTTTGCCCTGGCGTCATATTCAATACGCCATGGATCGTGTTGGCCCAGGAAGTACAGTCAACGTGCTGACGGGTGTGTATAACGAGAAGGTCACCTTTGTTAACTCTGGTTCGAGTGGCAGTTACATTGTCCTTCAGAACTATACGGGTAATACCCCTGTCATTGATGGCACAGGCGTTTCCATCAGCGGCGAAACAGGGCTTGTGACAATTGAGAATAAACAATATGTCAAATTGATCGGCTTTGAAATTCGCAACCTTAAGGCGGGCGGAGTCTCAGCCGCGTTCCCGCAGGGTATTTCGGTGCGCGGTAATGGCGCGTTCATTGAAATCCGCAACAATAAAGTGCATGATATTGAAAATAGCTGCAGTCGCTGCGGCGCACACGGCATCGCGGTGTATGGACGCGATCCGAATGCATCCATTCACGATATCATCATTGACAGCAACGAAATATACAATGGCAAATTCGGCTGGAGCGAGTCGATGGTGTTGAACGCGAATGTGGAAAAGTTCGTTGTGTCAAACAATATCGTCCACGATAACGATAACATCGGGATTGACTTCATCGGCTATGAAGGCGAGAATCCGAATTCTGCTGTGGATCGCGCCCGTGATGGCACGGTGGTCGGCAATCTCGTCTATAACATCAACTCGTATGGCAACCCGGCCTACGGCACGGAAAGAAGCGCAGGCGGTATCTATGTGGATGGTGGCACGAACATAATGATTGAACGCAACATCGTCCACGATTCAAATCTTGGGGTTGAACTCGCAAGTGAACACGCGGGCAAGAACACAAGCTACATCACGCTCCGCAATAACTTCTTCTACAACAATACTCAGACGGGTATTGCCATCGGTGGATACGACAAACGCCGGGGCAGTACTGAGAATTGTGTGATCGTCAACAACACACTCTACAACAATTTCACCCAGCGCGATTGGGGCGCGGAGCTGTATGTTCAGTTTGACACACGCAATAACATCATCAAGAACAATATCATCTTCGCCAACGATGCACGGCGCTTCATCGAGAGTTGGAGTGCGGTCATGACCGGCAATGTCGTGAATACCAACATGTACTTTGCAATCGGCGGCGGGACGAATGGCACCTGGATATGGAAGAACGTGACCTATACCACCTTCGCTGCGTATCAGACCGCCAGCGGCAACGATGCGAATGGCTTGGCTGGAACAGACCCGCTTCTGGTCAGTACGGCGACGCCTGATCTGCATTTGCAAACGACATCGCCCGCTATTGACCGCGGCGAGATCTTATCCGTTTCGGGTACACTCGATATCGACGGACAGGTCCGTTCTCAGGGCGCGTCCACTGATATAGGTGCGGACGAAGTACGTTAAACATTTTTTACATAAGAATTGGGGAAGGCTTTGCAAAGTCTTCCCCACACTTGGTAGGACAAAATGTTTTTTTGTCCTGATAGGAAAAGTATGACAAACGATTTGCAGATCGAAATTATTTTAGGCTCTCTTGTTCCGATAAACAAGAAAGTGGCCTACTCGATCATCGTTGAAATATAAAACTTAAGGAAATATCATGACCAAAATCACATTCATCGGCGCGGGCAGTCTCGGCTTCACCGGCGAACTCGTGCGCGACATTCTCACCTTCCCGCTTTTGGAGGATGCCACCCTCTCGCTCATGGACATTAACCCCGAGCGGCTTGAGTGGGCCAAAAAGGGAGTCGAAAAATTGATCGCCGCGGGGGACCGTCCAGCGAAGGTCGAAGCGACGCTGGATCGGGCCGAGGCGCTCAAAGGCGCGGACGTGGTCCTGACCACCATCCTGGCCGGGTCCACCGAAGTCTGGCGGCACGATATTGAGATCCCAAAGAAATATGGCGTGGACATCAATGTCGGTGACACGCGCGGCCCCAGTGGAATCTTCCGTTTTCTGCGCACGATCAATCCCATGATGGATATCGTCCGCGACATGGAAAAATATTGCCCGGACGCGGTGTTGTTGAATTACACCAACCCAATGGCAATGTTGTGTGCCGCGTTGCAAAGACAATCCTTTATTACCGTCACTGGTTTATGTCATTCCGTGCAAGGCACAGCCATGATGCTTGCCGCGTGGATCGGCGCGCCTTTTGATGAAGTTGATTACCTGTGCGCGGGCATTAATCATCAAGCGTGGTATCTTGAATTCAAGTGGAATGGAGTGGACGCGTATCCGTTGATTTATAAAGCCGTAACAGAGAATCCTCAGATATACAACCACGAGCAGGTTCGCAACGAGATGTATCTCGCGCTTGGAAAGTTTGTCACAGAATCCAGCGGGCACAATTCTGAGTACAATCCGTGGTTTCGCAAGCGCCCCGACCTGATCGAAAAATATTGCAAGGATGGCACGGGCTGGAATCCTGGCGAGTATGCCTATATTCTCAAGGAATATCAACACAACGAAGCCACCTGGCAGGATCAAGTTAAGGAGCGACTCGCACAATCCCTCACACCTGAAGATCTTCGGCGCGAGCATGAATACGCTGCATATATCATCAATGCCCTCAAAGGCGGCGAGATGTTCAAGTTCAATGGCAATGTCCGTAACACGCATCTCATTACTAACTTGCCCGAAGGCGCATGCGTCGAAGTCCCCGTCGTTGTGGATAAGGCTGGCTTCCATCCGATTCATGTCGGCGCGCTTCCGCCTGAATGTGCTCTGCTCACGCAGCTTTCTAGTGGCATCGAAGAGTTGGCTATTGAAGGCTCGCTCGCTGGTGATCCTGTCGCGATCTATCGCGCCATCTGCCACGACCCATTGACATCAGCCGTATTGTCGCTTGCTGAAATAAAACAAATGACAAATGAGTTGTTCGCGCAGCACAAGGATTACCTGCCGCAGTTCAAGCATCACAAAATTTAGCAAATAGTAAAGGAGGTAATGCTTTCACATAGAATGTTTTCAAAATTCGAGTAAGCGCCGGGCAAGGAGCGCTCATAAACTGGATGGCCGGATCCTAGTCGGGCACGCTGAAAAGTGGTGTAACGGCCATCCACCAGTTAAAAGGAGAAAATCATGAAAAAGAGCACTTTGATATCCGTAATTGCGATATTGGTTTTCCTTGCAACGGCCTGTGGCAGAAAACCATCTGTATCCGCGGATGAGACGACCGGGAAGTTTACTTTCTCTACCTGGGGCGCAGCTTCATTCTATGAAGATTGTTTTGGCCGGATGCAGCAGGCGAATCCAGATTACAGCAAGCTGACATTTGAAAATATGCAAGCCGACTCGGAGGACACTCTATATACTCGTCTGAAAACTGACTTTGCCGCAAAATCGTATGAGTCTACACCGGATATGGTCGAGATGTCCGCTTACAGGATCGGTGAATTTGCAGAGGCTGGTCTGCTCGTGGATGTTACAGAACAAATGACGCCGTACAAAGACAAGATCTCCCCGGCAGTTTGGCAGGGGATCTCTCACAAAGATCATATCTATGCCATACCTTGGATGACAAACAGTGCCATGGTCTGGTATCGTGAAGATGTTTTTAAGATGGCCGGTGTGGATGCCAGTGCCATCAAAACCTGGGATGATTTTATCGCCGCAGGCAAAGTCATAACAAATTTCAATTATCCTGATGGCAAAAAACGCTACATGGTCAGTATCGGCACGGAAGAGCCTGCTTTCATGAACATGCAGCTCATGCTGGGTCAGTTGAATACTTCAATCTTTGATGCGAATACCGGCGATGTGACCATCGATAAAGATCCGAACTTCCACAAGGCCTTTGACGTCAACACGCGTTTTGTTCAGGAGAGCATTGCACTGGAGATCCAGGAATGGGAAGCACCCTGGTATGCCGCTCTTGGCGATGGAACTCTTGCGACGTTCATTAGTGCTAACTGGTTCAGCCAGATGATCAAAGATGGCACTTTGGGTGAGAATCAGGAAGGTGTCTGGCGCGCGATGGCTCTACCGGCTTTTGAGGCAGGTGGCAACACAGCCTCATTGGAAAGCGGATCAGCCAATGTAGTCATCATAAACAAACCGGGGGTCAAACAAAACGCAGCCTGGGCGATGGCGCAGACCTGCTTCTTAAATGACAAAGTTACGCCGGATCTTTACAAGAAGCATATTCTTGTACCCGCCTATTTACCTGCTTTGGGCGACCCAGCCTTTACTGAAGCAGATCCGTTTTATGGCGGAGAAAAGATTGGGGTACTGGATAAGTCAATCCAAGAAAAAGCCCTGATGCCGGCATTTCCTCCAGCATACAACGAGGCAATGTCACTTATCACTGCTCAATTAGCACTTGCGATGAATGGCGAAAAAACGGTTGACCAGGCTATCGTCGACGCAGCCAATGACATAAGGAATAATATCGGAACATCTAAATGAACTCGAGTTCAACCGGTTCGCAGTGGGGAGTCTTTGGACTCCCCACTCTTCTAAAGAAAATCAACCGCCAGCGGTCTGCCTACCTCTTCATCTCCCCCTTCTTTGTGGACTTTCTGGTTTTTGGTCTATTTCCCATATTGTTTTCGGTTTATCTGAGCCTGACAGACTGGTCTGGTCTCGGTTCCATGAAGTTTGTTGGGCTTAAGAATTTTGTGCGCTTATTGAACGATGAGCGTTTCCTACTGAGCATCAGAAACATGTTCATCCTTTGGCTGGGTCACATTTTCTTTTTGTTGATCCTGGCATTTCTGGTGGCAGTCATCTTGGATGCTCCTATGATTAAAGGCAGAAGCATCTACCGGACGATGGTTTACCTGCCCAATGTGACTCCCATCGCGGTGATGGGACTGGTTTTTGGCTTCATCTTCGAGTTTAATTTTGGCGTACTGAATAGTCTCCTTGCAAATATTGGGTTCTCTGCTTTTCCATGGTTGACTGACCAAAACTGGATAAAGGTTTCGATTATTCTTGTCAACCTATGGGGAGCAACAGGCTGGTATATGATTATCCTTCTGGCAGGACTTCAGAATATTGACGCAACATTGTACGAAGCCGCCGAAATTGACGGAGCAGGCAGTTTCCAGAAATTGATTTTTATTACCCTGCCTTCCCTAAAAGGGCTCCTGTTCTTTTGCTTTTTAACAGAAACAATTGGATCGTTTCAATTATTTACCGAACCATTTATTTTGGTCGGTGGCTCAGGTGGCTCTCAGGGCGGTGGGCTTGTCCCCGCCATGTATATGTATCAACAGGCATTTGAATACAGCAAGATGGGATATGCCTCAGCCCTTTCTCTGGCCTTGTTTGCCATCATTCTGGTTGCATCTCTTATCCAATGGCGTTTGATGGACAGGGAGGATTAGCTATGAAACGCTTCGCACTAAGGTCAATCTCTCATATCCTCCTGTTGTTGGTTAGTTTCATATTCCTGTTCCCTTTTTACTGGATGATCATTTCAGGCTTCAAGCCAACATCAGAACTGTTTTCCAAGACGATCAGCTTCTGGCCTGCTCACCCGACCCTTGTCCAATATATTTTTGTCTTTGAGAAAGTACGCATCCTAAGAACATTGCTCAATTCAATCGTAATCTCAGTTGGCCATACTGCTTTGGCTGTATTCCTATGTTCTCTGGGTGGTTATGGATTTGCCAAATATCAGTTCAAGGGCAAGAAATTCTTGTTCAACTTCCTGGTTGCCACGATGATGATTCCTCAAGTCGTGGGGATCATCCCAAGTTTCATTATTATGAGCAAAATCGGCTGGGTGGATACTTTCTGGGCGTTAATCATTCCTGGCGCAGCGGACGCTTTCGGGATTATCCTGATGCGTCAATATATTAATTCCATTCCCGATGAATTGGTGGACGCAGCCCGTATCGATGGTGCCAGTGAATTTGCAATTTATACAAAAGTTATCATTCCTCTGATGCGTCCAGCATTGATCACCTATGGTCTGATGACATTTATTTACTCCTGGAACAATTACCTCTGGCCTCTCATCATTCTGCGTAGTCCCCAGAACTACACTATTTTGCTGGCTGTAAACACAATATCTTCAGCGAAGTTCAATACCCCCTGGGGGGCGATTATGGCAGGTAGCACACTGGCCATCTTGCCGCTGGTGATAGTGTTCTTGCTTCTTCAAAAATATATTGTTTCCGGTCTGATGGTCGGAAGTGTTAAAGGATAATGAAAACATGAAGGATTTTAAGAAATTACTTGCCATTAAAAATAAAGTTGGTTTGGAATGGACTATTGAACCTGCTGAAAGCGGTTATCCATTAGGCGCTTTCACGTGGGCTGGCAAACTCATCGAATCGCCTCTATCAGATGGTTTATTTTCCCTACGAAACATCAAAACAGGTGAGCGCTGCTGGCTTTGTGCCGACTCTGCCGAAAAAGATGGCGACTCCATCCGGCTGTCTGGCAAAATACAAGTGGATTCCTCTACGCTGACATTTTCTGGAATTTTGAATCTCGCATCTGACTCAGCCGCAGCCTGCTTCTTATTAAAATGGCAACTTGACCGCGACCTGCCCAATTGGGAAGTGTGCATCTCCTATCATAAAGATTTCCAAAATTCATGGCTTTGTCATCTGTACCCTTTTGCCGAGAACAGCAAATTCCTGTCTGCTTCCCCGTTGGAATACGTCGGTGTGCCATCTGCCTTGTTTTATCGCGACGATTTTTCTTTAGGAATCTTGTACGGTATTGATGTCGCTAGTGACTATCTCAACCCCACTACCTGGACAAGTCAAGTTGGTTTGCATTTCACTGACCAGGTCACAGCACCAGAATTTCGTGTGAGTAAATTACAAGCGAGTGTGGATTACAACTTCCAACTTCACATTATCTTTTCTCAGGCGGGTAATCCTTTGCCAATGATCGCAGAACTCGTCCAATCCTGGATCAAATTGAATGATTTTAAAACCGACCAACTTATTGTTCGTACGCCGCAGGAAGCACTAGCACTCTTCCTCGATGGCCGTGAGAAGACTAGCGCGTGGAAAAAAGGCTTCGGTTATCGTCTCGAAGAAGGCGACCCAGAATCGAATTTTATTTATCTCGGCGAACAGCCATTAAGTGCCTACTTTGAATATCTGATCTTTGAACGCACTGGCGTTTCATTGTGGCGTGAACGTGCTTTTGAGCAAATGGACTTTGTGCTCAAAGCTCAAACTACCGATTCAGAAAGCATTCAATATGGCGCATTCCATACTGCGTACGATCTTGGGAAACTTGCCTTTGATAGTGATGACCGGGGTCGTAACATCGGTTATAAGCCGGATTTGAACGCTTATATGGCTCGCTATATATTGGAATTGTGGAAACACGTGAAAGAGCACGAAGGTATTGACCGCCAGGATTGGTATAGCTCGGCTATCCTTGCATCTAACTGGGTCTTGCGCCAACAAAATGCCGATGGCGGTCTCCCACAAAAAGTAGATGTCGAGACTGGCGCAAAATCCATTTCATCTACCGCCGGGCGTGCTCTGCCTGCAATGTCTATTATTCATGCCCTCACCGGTGACAATCGTTTTCATGCCTTTGCAGAATCACTGGAGGCGTTTACGCGGCAGTGCGTTGAAAATCGATTCTACTTCACAGGCCATCACCCGGATCTGCCCCCAGATGAACTCGAAGAAGCCAGCATTTGGGGTGTCATCGAATACTGGCTCGACAAATATGACCGCACTGGTGATGAAGAATCCTTGGAGCGTGCCACATCTGATGCGTACTTAGCCTTTCTTTGGTGGTGCCCTAAACAACTAAGCTGGGTTCGCAATCCTACGCAATGCTCTGCTGCTGAGCAACAGCACTTTCTGCAATATTCGATTTACTGTTACCAGAATCGGAAAATTCAATGCTTGTATCGTCTTGCAAAACTCACTAATAACACATTGTTCAGCGATTTATATGAGCGTATTCTGCAAGGTGTCTTCTGGACACAGGTTGTTGAAGGCGATCAACAAGGTGCTACCTACGAACGCATTGCTGACCCCTGGTTAGCACGTAACGACTATGATGAATCAGATTTTAATTCCCTTGGTTCGAAATATATTGGTGAGCAATCGTTGGATACTATGCTCCAATTACTCGAAATGGACCCTCAATTATTGATTTTTGAAAATTGAAAGTCACATTTTTTAGCGCGGAAAAGCCAAAAACACGAGTAATTTCAGGGTTTTTCCAGCCTTATTTTGTGACTAACTTTATTCAAAAATCAATAGGTAGAAAAAAATGATTAGATGGTTGGAAAGGAACCTATCCTTATTGCTTTTGACCGTAACTACGATCGGATGCTCCGCAAAACCCCCATCCATCGTAACAGACATACCGCAATTTATTGCCACGCCATATGATATGAACAAACCCCTATCTTTCACCCCCAAACCTGCCGCAGATTGGTGGCATCCCACATTCGGACTCACCTGGCAATGGCAGATTGGCGATGATGATATTGACACCTCCATCAAAGCCGATGTCTACGATATTGATTTATACCTTGACCAATCCATCATTGACGAACTCCATGCCAAAGGACGCAAAGTCATCTGCTATATCAGTGTCGGCTCATGGGAAGATTGGCGGCCAGACAAAGATCAATTTCCTCCCGAAGTCCTTGGCAAGGACTATGATGGCTGGCCGGGCGAAAGGTGGCTCGATATCCGCCAGCTGGACAAACTCGCGCCTATCATGCGTGCCCGCCTTGACTTGTGCCAATCCAAAGGTTTCGACGCGGTCGAGCCAGACAACATGGAAATCTACACCAATGACACAGGCTTCCCGCTCACCTACGAGGACCAATTGCGTTATGCCCTCTGGCTTGCAGATGAGTCCCACAAACGCGGACTTGCCATCGGCGTAAAGAATGCACCTGAGCAGGTGAAGGATTTAGTGGATCATTTTGACTTTGTGATAATCGAGGATGCCTTTTATTATGATTGGGCTGAAGAGATGAAGCCGTTCATCGCAGCAGGCAAACCCGTCTTTGCCGCAGAATACACGGACCTTGGCGGCGACTTTGAATCCTATTGTCAGAGATCCAAAGAACTCAAATTCAGCACCATCCTCAAAAACAGGGATCTGGATGCGTGGATACAGACCTGCCCATAGACTCTTCCTTTCGGGAGAGTGCACCCTTCGACTGGTACAAAACCTACTAACCATGGCTCTGACTCCTGTTCCCTTTACGCAAGTGACCCTCACCGACAACTTCTGGCAGCCCCGTCAGCAGGCAAATCGGGATGCCAGCCTGCCGCACATCTACGAATGGCTGGAGCGTACCGGCCGCGTGGACGCGTTCAAACTCCAGTGGCAGACGGGCGACCCCAATCCGCCGCACGTTTTCTGGGATTCGGATGTAGCCAAGTGGCTGGAAGCCGCCTCTTATTCATTCGCTTCATCCCCGGACCCGCACTTGGATGCTTTGATGGACGAGGTCATCGCGTTGATTGCATCTACCCAACAGCCGGATGGATATCTGAACACGTATTTCACCGTCGTCGAGCCGGGAAAGCGTTTCACCAACCTGCGTGATAGGCATGAACTTTACTGCGCCGGGCACCTCATCGAAGCAGGCGTGGCTCACTTCCAGGCTACCGGCAAGCGGACTCTGCTGGATGTAGTCAGCCGCTACGCTGATTTGATTGACGCTACTTTTGGCCGCACAGACGGGAAAAAGCGCGGCTACCCCGGGCACGAAGAGATCGAACTGGCCCTGGTCAAACTCTACCGTGCCACGGGCGAAAAGCGTTATCTTGACCTCTCGAAGTATTTCGTGGATGAGCGCGGCGGACAGCCGCATTACTACGATCTCGAAGCACGTGAACGCGGTGATGATCCAGCCGCTTATTGGGCCAGGACTTATTCCTATTTACAGGCGCACATCCCTGTCCGCGAACAGAGTGAAGCCGTCGGCCATTCCGTCCGTGCCATGTACCTGTATTCGGCCATGACCGACCTGGCTCGTGAGACCGGCGATGAGGGTCTATTGCGCGCCTGTGAGCGTCTCTGGGAACACCTGACCAAGCGGCGCATGTACGTCACCGGCGGGATTGGCTCGTCCGGTCATAACGAGGGTTTCACCTCCGATTACGACTTGCCCGACCTTTCCGCTTATGCCGAAACTTGCGCCGCCATTGGGCTGGTGTTTTGGGCACATCGCATGTTGAACCTGACTGGCGAAAGCAAATATGCTGATGTGCTGGAGCGTGCCCTCTACAACGGTGTTGCCAGCGGGGTATCGCTTAACGGGCATGGTTTCTTCTACGAAAATCCTCTTGCCAGTCTGGGTAACCATCATCGCCAGGACTTTTTTGACTGTGCCTGTTGTCCCCCGAACGTTGCCCGTTTGTTTGCCAGCCTCGGACAGTATTTCTACTCCACCGACGGCGAAAACATCGCCGTGCATCTCTATGGGCAGGGGAGCGCCCATCATGGGAATGTCACCCTCCATCAAGTGACGGAATATCCCTGGGATGGCCGCATCCGGTTGCAAATTAAGACCCAAAAACCCGCATCGTTTGTTCTCAAACTGCGCCTGCCAGACTGGTGTGTGGACTGGTCCATGTCTTTCAATGGGCAGGCTGTTTCTCCGACGAATGAAAAAGGTTATCTTTGCCTCCAACGCAAGTGTCATTCCGGCGATGAAATCGTCCTCAATCTTCAGATGCCCGTCATCTATGTGCGCGCTCACCCTTTGGTCGCATCAGCAGTAGGGCGGATTGCCCTCCAGCGCGGACCCATTGTCTACTGCCTCGAATCCACTGACCATCCCGGTATTTCGGTTCACCATCTCATGGCTCCAAAAGATGCCAATGCCTGGTGTGTGGAGCCTTCCGCTGAATGGGAAGGTGTAGCCATTTTACGGACTGGAGGTTTCCAGTTTGACTCTTCCGGCTGGGAGAAGACGCTTTACTCAACCCATGTTCCAGCCACCCAACCAGCCGCCCTGACTGCCATCCCTTACTGCCTGTGGGATAACCGTGCTCCCGGCGAAATGCGCGTCTGGCTGCCCGTCTGAATCCATGAAAAACATCCTGCTCGCCCCCGCTGCTTTTTATTTCTTCTTCTTTGCTGCCCTGGCAGCGATGTCACCATTTCTGGCGCTCTATTATCAGAGCCTCGGTCTTTCCGGAAGCCACATTGGCCTGTTGCTCGGTGTTTCCCCGCTCGTTTCACTGTTTGCATCCCCCTTCTGGACCGGTCTGGCCGATGCCCGCCACCTTCACAAATTGATCCTCTTTGGCACAATCCTGGGGACGATCCTGTTTGCCATTATTTTTCCCTTCCTGCAGACCTTTACCCTGGTTTTTCCATTTGTCCTGTTGATTGCGTTTGCATCCGCTCCCATCGCCTCGCTGGTGGATACCGCCACCATGTCCATGCTCGCCGGGCGTCGTGAACTTTATGGACGCACGCGCCTGTGGGGTACCATCGGTTGGGGCGTGACCGCGCCTCTGGCTGGGATGTTTCTCCAAGCTAAGGGCTTGTACTGGCTTTTCTGGGTTTATGCCTTGTTGATGACTTTCAACTTGTTCGTGATTCCTCGCATCACTTTTTCCCGTTCGGCCAATGCCACGCCTTTCTGGCATGGCTTGCGCATTGTCTTCACCGACCGCCGTTGGGTCTTTTTCCTGTTGATAGTCTTTGTGGCGGGCATCGGTTTTGCGGTGCATACGAACTATTTATCCCTGCTTTTGCAGCACCTCGGCGCGGATAAAACCGTGGTCGGCTTTGCAGTGACCATTACCATGCTCTCCGAACTACCGGTCATGTTTTTTTCCAACCGGCTTCTCAAGTGGCTCAAGCCCAATGGCCTGCTCATCCTGGCGATGGCGACTGGCGGATTACGCTGCCTGCTCTATGCCTTTTCTCCCACTCCTCAGATTATCCTGATTATCCAACTGCTGCATGGACTCACCTTCCCGGCGTTGTGGGTGGCTGGCGTCACCTATGCCGCTGAAAACGCTCCTGCCGGTCTCGAATCCACTGCCCAGGGCATCCTCGCTAGCGTGCTGATAGGCTTTGGCATGTCGGCCGGCAGTCTGCTGGGCGGCACGCTTATCGATTCTTTCGGCATCGCCCGGATGTATCTTTATGTCGGCCTGATGGTGCTGGTGGTGCCCGTCATTTTTCTCATCCTGCAAAACCGATTTGGAGGGTCCCATGCCAAAACCCTTTGATCTGCTTGTCGCGGGAGAAATCAACCCCGACCTTATCCTCACTGGTGACGTCGCGCCTGAATTTGGTCAGGTTGAGAAATTGGTTGATGGCGCTACACTCACCATTGGTTCATCGTCTGTTATCTTCGCGTGCGGAGCGGCGCGGCTTGGTTTGCAAGTTGCGTTTATCGGCGTGTGCGGTGCCGATGTCTTTGGCCGCTTTATGCTTGATGAAATGCAAAAAAGAAATGTGGATGTCAGCAACGTCATCATCCGCCCAGGTGGACAAACTGGACTTAGCGTAATTTTGAATCAAAATGCAGACAGGGCGATTCTGACTCACCTCGGCCTGATCGCTGATCTAACAGCATTAGACATCCCTGACAGCTTGCTTCGTCAAACCCGCCACCTGCATGTTGCCTCTTATTTCCTTCAAACCAAACTCCAACCCAATTTACCTGTGTTATTTCGACGCGCACATTCACAGGGACTGACCACTTCGCTCGACACCAATTACGACCCGTCTGAAAAATGGCCCGGCTTCGACGAACTGCTTTCTGTCACAGATATTTTCTTGCCAAACAAGACCGAGGCGCTTTCAATCACACAATCCGATGATGTTGAATCCGCTGCACGGCAGCTCGCGGGTAAATGCAAACTTGTCGCTGTCAAACTCGGCGCGGAAGGGGCTCTTGCGTGTAGCCAGACTAGGATTGCTAAATCCACCTCCATTTCAGTAAATGTCGTGGATACCGTTGGCGCGGGTGATACCTTCGACGCGGGATTCATATATGGCTATCTCAAGGACTGGCCGCTTGAAAAGTCTTTGCGGCTGGCATGTGTGTGCGGAGCCATGTCTACGCAAAAAGCGGGCGGCACGGATGGTCAACCCACATTGGATGAGGCCATGAAATATGTACCTTGATGAAATTATCTCCGCTCAAAAACATGGTGAAGCCAGGGGGATCACTTCGATTTGTTCTGCACATCCCTGGGTATTGAAAGCCGCCATGCAAAAAGAGACCCTAAGGGATTCCGAATCCCTTAGGGTCAAATTAATCGAGTCCACCTGTAATCAGGTCAACCAATTTGGTGGATACACCGGCATGACCCCCGCGGACTTCCTCCGTTATGTGCGCGGCATTGCGGAAGAAAACAATTTTCCAGTTGAAAATATTATTTTAGGCGGCGATCACCTTGGACCAAGCGTCTGGCAGAACGAACCCGCCGAATCAGCCATGCAAAAATCCATGGTGATGGTGAGTGATTACGTGGGGGCAGGCTTCCTCAAAATCCATCTTGATTGCAGTATGCGTCTCGGCGATGACCCCGCAGGTGCGCTCGATGTTGAAGTCTCCGCGAAACGGGCGGCGGGATTGGCGAAGGTTGCAGAGTTATCTGTAGGGGCGGGTCTTGTACCTGCCCGGTTACCACGATACGTGATCGGCACGGAGGTTCCCACCCCTGGCGGGGCGCAGGAGCATGAAGAAACTGTCAGCGTAACGAAAGTCAAAGATGTGGAGCAAACCATCCAGGTTACGCGTGAAGCGTTTTACCGGATAGGATTGCAATCTGCATGGGAAAGAGTCATTGGGGTGGTGGTGCAGCCTGGCGTTGAATTTGGAGATGATTTCGTATTGGAGTATCAGTCGGACAAGGCAAAAGAGTTATCGCGTTTTATTGAAAGCCAGCCCATGGTTTATGAAGCTCATTCCACTGATTATCAAACGCGTGACGCGTTGAAAAATCTTGTGCGCGATCATTTTGTGATTCTCAAAGTTGGGCCAGGACTCACGTTTGCATTCCGCGAAGCCATCTTTGCCTTGGCGATGACGGAGGATGAGTTGTTTCCAAAGGATGCGCGCTCGAACATTATTCGCGCCCTGGATGATGTAATGGTTCAACATCCGGAACATTGGCAAAAATATTATCGCGGTTCCGAAGAAGAACAGGCTTTCAAACGCAAGTATAGTTTCAGCGACCGCCTGCGTTATTACTGGCCCCATCCTCAAGTGGGTGCCGCGCTTGAGAAATTGCTCAGGAATTTATATGAGAAACCATTGCCGCTTTCATTGCCAGCGCAGCTGGGTCAATTTTCGCCGCTCCAATATGAACGCGTTCGCCGCGGCGAAATTGCATGGACGCCGGAAGCCGTTATCATGGATTACATTCAAACCGTCCTGCGGGATTATGAAGCGGCTTGTGGCTGTTGAAATGTCATTGCGAGGGAGCCGCGTAGCGGCGACCGAAGCAATCTCCGCGTTGCAAGAGGGGATTCTTGTTTCCCCTTTCTCCTGTAAATTCAACTCGCTCATGAAACAACGTCCCGCAGGTTTGCGCGCAGGATCGTGATTTCTCCAGAAACCTGCGGGATGTTGTTAATAAAAAATTTTCTTAACCTGTGGGGGAACGCCGTTCCCCCACACCCCCTCCTTCGCGAAGCACCCCTTTGGGGAAGAAAACAGTCCCCAGAATGCAGCAGCCAGAATTCAGGAGGCAGGAATATCAGAGCCAGGGACAACTAAACGAAACCCGACATTGAGATTGAAGTAAGCAGGTACGAACCTGTTACGATACGCACAGCGGACATACCAATGAAAGTCGAACCAGGAGCCGCCGCGTACGGTGCGATTGGTCTGCTCTTTTTCATACCAAGAATTTGTCCATTCCCAAACATTGCCTGAAAGGTCGCTGATTCCTTCTGGCGTATTTCCATCTTTGAATTGACCAACCATGCTTGTTCCAGCATTATTATTTTCCGCATAAGAAGCTTCATCTTTTTGATCCCAAAATGCGGCGGCATTAATTTTATTTCGATCAAACGTATCACCCCAGGCATATTCACGACCTTTTGTGCCACGCGCGGCGCGTTCCCATTCATATTCGGTAGGCAACCGCACGGCGCGTCCCAGTTGCTTCGCAAGCCAGTTGGCGTAGGCTTCGGCTTCAAACCAACTGACTCCCACCACAGGCGCAAGCGGGTTATTCCATTTTTCATCGTGCCAGTAATACGGCTCATGCCGTTTTTCAACAGGACGATTGGCAAGCCAGCTTTTCAAACTTTCATTCGTTTCTTTTGTGTCCCATGTTCCCGTTCTCCACGCCCAGCCTTCTTCGCTCCAAAATTCTTTTTTGTCGTAGCCGTTATCCAACATGAATTTCTTGAACTGTAAATTGGTGACGGGATATTTCTGCATGGCAAAGGGTTGATCAATGGTCATGCTCTTTTTTTCATCGCCATATAAGAACGCGCCCGCCGGGATTTGAATCCATTTATCCAGGTCGTTCGGCATCCAGCCGGTGCGCGCCAGCGAAAAGCCCGCGTCGCGTTGTGCGGTGGGAGGCAGGGAACGATTTTGCATGGCATCCATCAGCGCGTTTTGTATTTCATTCGCGGCGGCTTTGCCCAAACCGATCTCATCCACATCTTCGAGACATGCCCCAGCCATCAGGATGTTTTGTCCGGCATGTTCTTTTTCGCATTTCATGCTGAGCATGGCGCGCGCCAGTTCACCCGCCACCAAAGGTTGGCGATTGATCAAGCCTGCCACACCCACACTTAATAAAATGGTCTCGCGCCAGGCGGGGTCGGTGAGATGGGATTGAATATGACTGAGAGTCTTGCTTCGGTCTAACTGTCCGGCGCTGACCAAGCCATACGCGGCGAGCGCCTCTTCAAAAGTCAGGTGGATGAAACCGTATTGTCCTTCGCCGCGCTCGACCAGCAGGTTGGAGTACAGGCGCACACTTTCCAAAAACTCACGCGCGCTATCACGCGCGGGTCCCGGCTTCATGCCGTACTGCTCGCCCATGTAATATTCAGCCAGCCAATCCTGTAATTGTCGCGCGCTGACCAAACCTGCAGTGGGATTCTCTTCGCGGATGCGCAGGGCAAGCGGTCCCAACACTTCGAGCGTGGCTTGAAAATTCATTGATTTGCGTCCCGCGCTTTTATCAAGCGCGCTGGCTCGGTTCCAGGCGTCAATCAACGTTTCGAGATAACGGTCATATAACGTAATGCGATTCTTTGGGAGTACCACGCCCTGACGTTTGATTAGAGCCAGAATGGTCAGCAACAGCGGATTGGATGCGAGCCTTGCCACGCCTGGGTTTGTTCGCAGCGCCTCAAGCAGACTCTCCCCTTCGGCTTTTGCCCCACGCCTCGCTTCGGGCGTATCTCCAAGCGTGCTTTTTTCAAAGGTAAGACACCACTTGCCAACAAATGTCTCGATCGCTTCGGGTGTGAAATCCAGCAGTGTGTACCGCGACCAATCCTTCGGGGAGAGCGAAGCGTCGCGGTAGCCAACGATGCGGCTGGTGACGAGCACTCTGTTCCCGCGCCCAACCACATCATGGGCGAAGGCTTCCACTTTTTGAACCAATGCGGCGCGGTTGCTTTGCACTTCGTCCAGCCCATCCAAAAGGATGACGGCTTTGCCATGCTCGATGGCTTCCTTGAACAAAGGCGCAAGCGACGCCACATCTTCAGCACGCGCAGAGAAATATTCATGGAGATAGGCTTGCAGGTTGATTTCTTTCTGGCTGAGGGCGCGCGCATACGCGTTCAACGGCAAAAGGATGGGCAGGGGCGCGTCGGTATCTTTGGCGAGGCGCAAGGCAAGATATTTGAGCATGGTGCTCTTGCCCGAGCCGGGATCGCCGAGGACGACCACGCGCGTTTTCTCGCGCAGGGCTTCTTCAATTTGCACAGGTGCGGAAGATGCGCCATGTCCCATCGCTTGCATGGCTTCTTCGGGGATTGTTTCTTCGCCAAATTTTCTGCCGGCCACGCGCCGCTCCCAGGTCTCGCCTTCGGGTTGGTCGGGGCGCGCCAGCAAAGGCACATACACCTCTTCCAGCGAGAGTTCGTTGGTGAGCGAACGTAATTGTGGAATACCTTTGAAATCCAGCGCTCGATAACTGCGCTCGATGTGCGCGAGATAATCTTTGCGCAGCTGAATCAAATCCGGCGGCGGGGTGAACGCGCCGATCTGATTGACGAAGAGGTTATACATGTTAAGTGGTTTGCTTGCATAATCGTTATATTGGTCGCCCATTATCACGTCACGACCAGAATGAATTCCACCTTTAATATTGATTGTACCGCTACCAACAATTACATCATCCCGAAGGATATCATCTGTTTCTTTTTTCTTAACCATGTTTACTCTCTTTACCTATTTCTGATTCTTCTGTAAAAAAGCGCGGCGACTTTGGCTAATTTCCACTGCAGAAATTTGCTGGGGTTTACCGGATGGACTGATCCATTCTTGAATGTTTTCAGTTTTTAAGTCGAGCGAAAACTTTATTTGTGACTTTTCCCAATTTTTACGCGATATGTTAACGCACATATTTATTTGTAGGTACATGATTCCTTCGCTAGGTTTGAAATCAGTCTGACTTGGGCGAAAGACCACAAAGATTTCTCGGCGCTCTTTTACCCCGAGTGATATACCGGAGAAAATCGAAAAATCATTGCTCTCATAATTTTGAAAAACATTGAACTTATCTGTAGTCAAAAAAGGAGTGAAAATTACCCGGTTGCCCTGTTCATCAAAAGCATTCACTAATAGATCTTCGATAGCACCGGGTTTTGCTCCAAGATTAACGAACTCGCATTCTAAAACCAAGCAAGGTATTCCCTTAATCTGGGTTAACACGGCACGATGTCGAGGCAAGATGTAGCCTTGAAAACGGGCAAGAAGTGTTAGGTATGCAGTCAAACTACTGACGACGAGCGCCAATAGAGATATTACAATAGGGGCAATTTCTTTTAAGGTCATTTAATACCGTCCTCAAATCAGGGCTTAATATGATAGGCGGAAACGTTATGCACATTGTATCATTGCTTGTAAAGATGCAATCGTAGGGAGATGAATTCCGGGAGTGAGCCTGCATCAACGTTCGCGCTTAAGTGTACCAGCGTTACCAGAGGATGCAGGCTCGGGTTGATATTTGGCTGACCTCACCCACGGCCCCTCTCCTAAAGGAGAGGGGAGAAATAAGGTCAACCGGGGACAGATGGCGCTGGCTCTGACAGGGTCCCCGTAGTGTAACGGAGGGGATATTTGTGCCTCGTCTGCCTTCTCCTTCGACTTCGCTCAGGATGGGGTCAGACTTTATCGGCAAAGTTTTGAAAGACTTCCAAAGTCTGGATATTACGAATTCATCCTTCATCCTTTATCCTTTATCCTTCATCCTTTGTTCTCAGCGTCATGGACAACTAAACGAAACCCGATATTGTTATTGAAGTTATCAGGTACGTTCCTGTTACGATTCGCACAGCGGACATTCCTATGATTGTTGTTCCAGGAGCCGCCGCGATCCATCGGGCCCCAACGACAGGTGACTTAAACCTGTAACGTCTTCATCCAACCGCCCAATAATTTTCCAATCTCAGTCATCAGGCGGGCGGCGTGTTCATATTGACCGGGTTGGATCAATCCCATTTCCAGCGACATACGTATATGCGTGCGTACCTTGTCCAGTTCGGCGTCTGCGGCTAACAGCAGGTCGTTTTTATCTTTTTGGTGTGCGGCTTCGATCAGCAATTCTTGAAAGTGAATGACCTCGCGTTGCAAGGTTGCCGCCATCACAAAGCGCTGACTGCGCGGAAACTTGATGGTGAGCGGGATCAGCCAGGCAACGAAATCATAAGTGCGGGCGAAGATGGGGGATTGTTTCATGACTACCCGTTCAGACCGATTTCATTGCGGCGCGGTTTGATCGGACTTCTTCGAATCACGGCATATCTGATTAAGCAGGATTCTGCGGAAACCTGTCAGGTCTTTGCGAGATAGGATGAAATGGTTGCGCGCGTAATCAGGGATCGGCGCAAGCCCCAGGTTTGACCGTGCTGGACGTGCGCGACCCAGCCCTGCACGCTGGCGCCCATTTTTGCATGGGTGAGCCTGCCGCGTTGAAATTTGCGGCGCAGCCCGGCATAGCGTCTTTGAAAGGCGACGCCGTTACGCCTTTTGAGACGCAGATGATCGGGATACACTCTCCATCCCAAAAACGGAATGCCAGTATGCGTGGGAAAGACCTGCGCTTCGTCTTCATGCAGGGTTAATCTCTGTGCGGATAAAAACTGAATGATCGCCAATCGCCAGGCATGCAGGTCTTTTTTATTTCTTGCAAAGAGCAGGAAGTCATCCACGTAACGCAGGTAGGCGGGACATTTGAGCTCGCGCTTGATGAAATGATCGAGCGGATTCAGATACACATTTGCCCAAAACTGGCTCGTCAGATTTCCAATCGGAAGTCCGCGCGGGCGAAGGGTTGCAAGGAGATCATCGCCAGCGAAATAGGCAGGTTCCGTCTCTTTGTGAATGTCCGCGCCGCTATCCAAAATCAATTTGCACAGGTGCAGGGTCTGCTTATCGGCGATGACGCGCGTGAATTGCTGATAGAGTACCTGATGATCCATGCGCGGGAAGAAGTGTTCGATATCGCATTTCAACACGAATGGATATCGCGCGCTGAATTCCTGGGCACGGTCTATGGCGGTATGCGTGCCTTTACCGATGCGATTGGCGTAACTATCAAAGATAAAACAACGTTCAAAGATGGGTTCTATCAGATTGCATAAGGCGTGATGAACCACGCGGTCACGAAACGGCGCGGCAGAGATCAAGCGCGGCTTGGGGTCGTTGATGCGAAAATTGTGATATTTGCCTGGCTGGTATATTTCCAACTGTAATTCACTTTGCAATGCCAGCAGGTTTTCCTCCAGGTCATATTCAAATTCGGCAATATCGGGGCGGGCGCGCTTTCCTTTGCGAGCGGCTTTGAAAGCAAGGCGCAAATTCTCAAACTCGGTAATCTGCGGGTAGAGATGCTTGTGCGTTTTCAAATATCCTCCGGTAACAAAGACTTCGGAAGTCTGCCATGGCACGCTTATGGTAAAGAGTCTTCCAGTAGACTTCCGAAGTCTGAAATCCAAAAAAATTTTCTTAACCTGTGGGGGAAAGTCTCCCCCCACACCCCCCTCTGAGAAAGCAGCCCCCAGCAGGCAGTAAGCGGAAATCAGCCATCAGGAATATCAGAGCCAGGGAAAACTAAACGAAACCCGACACTGGCAATGAAGCTATCAGGTACGAACCTGCTACGATACGCACAGCGGACAGACCAATGATCGAAGTCCCAGGAGCCGCCGCGTACGGTGCGTTCACCATCTGCTTCACTGACTTCGCTTTTTTCTGCATTGTATGGATAGGGCAAGTATAAACTGCTCGTCCAATCATAGACATTGCCTGCCTGATCTTCCGCGCCGAAAGGTCCCACAGCGCCTGCAGCGAAATATGCGCCAACCGGCGAAGGCTTCATCACGCGACCTTCGAGGCTGTTGGCTTTCTGCTTGTCCCAATCGTTGCCCCAGGGATATTTTCTCCCCGCTTCGACTACGCTGGCGCTCCGCTCAGCGCGAATGGGAGAGGGGAGTCCGCGCGCAGCGGCTTCCCATTCCACTTCCGTAGGCAGGCGATATGCTTTTCCTGTGACTTCGGAAAGCCAGACGCAATAGGCTTTGGCTTCAAACCAGGTAATGCCCACCACGGGTTGGGATGGATTATTTCTTTCACGGTCTTTCCAATATTCAGGGTGTGAGCGTGATTTTTGTGAAAGTTGTTTTCCAAGTTCGGCTTTCAGTTCATCTTCACTTAACCTGGCAATGTATTCATAAGATTCAATTTCTTGAGGAGAGTAATTACCGCTCTGTTCAAAAGATTCTTTCCAGTTTGGCGTATCTTGAAGATATTTCCAAATCTCCATATAGGTTTTCACCTGACCACCACTTACCTCTTCGCCCTTCAACCATCGCTTTGCCAAATCACCCTGCCAGTATTGTTCGTTTTCATACCCGCCCGCGTTCATAAAGCAGGCGTACTCGGCATTGGTCACGCTCCATTTGCCGATGGCAAAGGCGGGCAGGTCAACAGTTTGTTGCGGGTATTCATCTTCATAAGAATCTTCTTCGCCTTTGATACTGCCGATCACATATCTACCGGCAGGCACGTTCATCATCTGCGGCGGGATTACTTTTATTCCATTCACTTCTTTTATTTCAAAGCGCGGGTCGCCAATGCGCCCCAATACAAAACCAGCCTGCAAACGGGCGCGCAAATGTATGGCGGGGTTGTTGAGATCGGAGAGCAAGTCTGCTTGAACTCTGGACCTCACCCCTGGCCTCTCTCCTGAAAGGAGAGGGAAAATGCCGGCTTCATCCAGACAGCGTCCGGCCAATACAGGGTTATGCACTCTCACGGCTTCGATCCATCTGGCAGGGTCATTGCTCAAACCACAGGCAAGGATGGTGGTCACTTCCCAGCCTGTGGTGGGCGGTTCGGGGAGGGCATCCCATTCACTCACTTCGGCGGCAGGCATTTCATCTTTAGCGCGTTTTGCGCGCCACAAGCGCCCGAGATCTTCATTTGCGGAAAAACGACGCAACAATTCAATCGAGGCAAAATATTCCTGCAATACGTGATGACGAAAACGCACATCAGGCTCTTTCGCAGGATCAAGCACAGTGGCACCGCGTCCGAATGTGAATAAGCGGGAGGCGTCAATGTGAATAATCTCGCCTTTCACATTGACAGTTTCGGGTACAGCTTTACGTGCGGTTTCGTTTTCGAATGTTAATCCCTCGCCTTGTTCTTGCATCGTAAATGCCATTTGCGACAGCGCAAGTTTTGCGGCGTCAATCGGCATTCCAACCGAGTGTTCCATATCCTCAACGACGAATAAATCCCGCGTGAAAGATTGAAATAACTCTCCCCGATTTTCAAAATTTTGGTTTGGATTTTTTCTATAGGCGATGGTCAATATCAACAAATTGAGCGGATTATCTGCTATTTCCATTAACCTGCTGGAAGGACGTTCCAGGATATCTGCCAGCCCCTCTGCCTGATGGCGTTTCAGGAATTCAATGATTTGTTCCTTTCCAAGATGATCCACAACCACTTGCGGCAAATTCAGTTCGTTTCCGTAATCCAGCCGCCGTCCGCTGAAGATAAACAAATTTTTACCGTGGTAATTTTGATAAAAATTACGCCATGCTTTTAGTCGTTCAGGACGGTTTTCGCGCGGCAATTCGTTGATGCCATCCAGTAAAAACAAAATTCTTCCGGTATCCAGGGCATCTTTAAATGGCGTTCCTACACGTCTTTCCCATTCTGTTTGTAAAAAACCATAAGGATCCTGTTCGTGCTGTTCACTTAAACGTACAAACAATGGGGTATGGCCTGAGTTGCCTTCAAGTAATATCTTTGCGGCATCAAAGGCAATTTTTTGCTGTGTGGTCGTTTTTCCTGCGCCGGGGTCGCCAAGAATGATAAAGGCAGGGTGGATTTCCATTGCCTGTGTAATATCGGGTAGTGGACGAGTGGTTACCTGTCCATCTCCTTTCACGGGCGCAATAAGTTCAAAAAACTTCACTGGTAAATGACCTAGAGCTTCACGGACATCCACTTTGCCAGAGAGTGGCACATAAAGATGTTCCCAGGGGGCATACAAATCACTTAAGAGCAGGCGTGTCAGGTAGATCTCTTCACGAAGTGTTGATCTAGCAAGCGATTGCAAGGTGCCAAGCAGGTCAATATCACTTCGTGAAACTTGAATATTATTATGACTTCCTTGTATAAGGATAGATTCTCGCATATCCCCGCCTATCTGAACGCGGGTTTGAGAATCGCGAAATAAAGCCTTGATCTCTTCGAATTTTTTTTCAATGCGCGAGAGATCAGCGTTATAGATATTTTGATTCCCCATAATAACATCACGGTTGGCGTTTATATCATTTGCTTTTGATTTTTTTGGCATTTATCCACCCCCGAATACCTTCCAAGCCAGCAGGGCAAGACCGCCCAAAGTCGTTCCCAAATTCACAGCGCTGACGATGCTCCCGCGCAGTTTATCCATTGTCTCTTTGGCGCCGTCCAGCGTGCTATTGATGCGTTCTGCAACAGGCTTGTCTTTTTCCGCCTCAACGATGGCTTCCTCGATATCGCCTTCAACGGCCACCAATCGGCGCGCCGCGGCTGGTTCTACACCCGGTAAGGATTTTAGTCGCTCAATTTCCGCTTTGAGTTTTTGCAGTTCTTCGATGAACTCGTTCGGCGAAGTGACATTCAAAGTCTGTGCGGTTTGATAAAAAGTATTTTCCTGGTCCCCCATGATCACATCGCGCCCGGCGTGGATTTTGTCAATATTGTAGGTATGTCCGCTTGACGATTTTGCCCCACTGCTCTTACTTGCCGGTTTCCTTGCTGCTGGCTTGACAGTTTTCTTTGGCATTGTACAGTCTCCCATTTTGCTTTTCAAAGATCACAACAGACGCCGCTGGCATGAACCTTCCCAGCGCTGAATTTCATCCAACTATACAACAGGATGAGAGAGTGGGCAAGATGAGAAATTGCCTTTGCGCTGCCGCGGCGTGCCTGTAACATTTTTACCAAAACACACTATTCAGGCTGAGTGGTCATGAGAATTAAGGCAGATGATTTGTGCCAGGCGTGGAAATTTCAAGGTCGCGATGATACTTCAAGTCGCCCAACTGGCCGAAGCTGCCCTTGGCCGGGAGTGTCTAAAAGAATGGGCTAAAATGGGAGTATGAAAAAGTGTCCCCATTGCCACTCGACGACCCGCCAGAATAAGGCAGGGAAAACAAATGCAGG
>Ga0315273_10000578_pt1 | contig 39154 bp, 55 predicted proteins | sample YL17G02_0_MG_FD_205753 | JGI IMG/M metagenome (GOLD analysis project Ga0315273, IMG submission 205753) | Sediment microbial communities from Yellowstone Lake, YNP, Wyoming, USA - YL17G02_0 | ecosystem: Environmental > Aquatic > Freshwater > Lake > Sediment | place: USA: Wyoming | collected...
ACAATGTGAACCTGACGGTGGAATTGATCGTGCCTGTGGCGCTTGAGCAGGGTTCGAAGTTCGCCATTCGTGAAGGCGGTCTCACTGTTGGTGCGGGCGTCGTTACCAAGATCATCGAGTAGGTGAGAGATGGCTAAGCAAAAAATCCGCATCCGCCTGAAAGCGTACGATCATCGTGTTCTGGATCAATCCGCCAAGCGGATTGTTGAAACTGCCGAACGAACTGGTGCTCAAGTTGTTGGCCCCGTACCCTTGCCAACCAAGATTGAACGGTTTACAATACGTCGCTCGGCTTTCATAGATAAAGATTCGCATGAGCACTTTGAGATCCGTACTCATAATCGTTTGATAGATGTGCTGGATCCGGACTCGAAAACAATTGATATGTTGATGCGCCTGAATTTACCTGCGGGTGTGGATATCGAGATCAAAATTTAGTTCATTTTTTCCGACAGGTATAACAAGGCTGGTACATATGGACTTGTTAGACAGCAAGGCTTGTAAGACCTGTTAGATTAATTGAGATAACGCAAGAGCGGGTCTGTGCGCGAGTGCAAAATAACTCACTTTGCCTCATAGACCTACTAACTGCGTTGTACGGAGATGATGCAGTCGAAGCCCCGACTGACAGTCTCGTCAATACCTTTGAAGGAGAAAACATATTATGTTGAAAGGGCTTATTGGAAAGAAGATCGGCATGACCCAGATCTTCGATGAAAAAGGTGTCGCGTATCCTGTGACACTCATCGAAGCTGGGCCATGTTACGTTACCCAGGTTCGTAGTGCCGAGAAAGAAGGCTATACTGCGGTGCAACTGGGCTTTGGCGAGGCAAATCCGAAGCGTCTTACAGGCGGTCAACTGGGTCACCTAAAAGCCAACGAGATTCCTCCCCTGCGTTTCCTGCGTGAATTTCGAGCTGAAGATCACGGCTTGAATGTTGGCGATAAGGTGACAGTTGATGCTTTTGCCGTCGGTGAGCGCGTGGACGTGGTCGGTGTGAGTAAAGGTAAAGGCTTTGCCGGTGTTGTGAAGAGATACCATTTCCATGGCATGAATGCCACGCATGGCACATCGGATCGCAACCGCGCTCCTGGTTCACGTGGCGCAGGTACTACACCCGGTCGTGTTTATAAGGGTGCGCGTAGTGCAGGTCATATGGGCATGGATCGCGTCACAACGCAGAATCTTAAAGTTGTCCTTGTCGATGTTGAGCGTAATTTGCTTGGCATTAACGGTGCAGTGCCCGGCTCGAAGGGCGGCCTGATCCTGATTAAAGAGGCGCGCAAGCAGTAGGCGCGCTGGAAACGGGAATATTAACCATGAAAGTAGATGTTGTTGATATCAAGGGCACAAAGCTTCGCGAAGTAGAATTACCCGCGACTATCTTTGAAGCCCCGATTAATGTGGACCTGATGCACCAGGCTTATGTTCGCCAATTGGCGAATGCTCGCCTTGGTACACACGATACCAAAGTTCGCTCAGAAGTTTCCGGTGGTGGTCGCAAGCCGTGGAAACAAAAAGGGACTGGTCGCGCCCGCCAAGGGTCGACGAATGCCGCGCAGTGGGTCGGTGGTGGTCGTATCCATACGCCGCATCCACGCAGCTATGAACAACGCATGCCGAAGAAGATGCGTCAGGCTGCGCTTCGCTCTGCTTTATCGGCCAAGGCTGCTGAAGTAGGGAGTATCGTTATCGTTGATGATTTTGATCTTAAAGATGCCAAGACGCGTTCCATGTCTGAAGCTCTTGGAAATCTGGTTGGCAACTCCACCGCTCTGGTGTTGATGCCTTCCAAAGATCAGTCATATGAAACCATGATGCGCTCTGCAGGAAATATTGAGGGCACCAAGGTATTGTTGGCCAGTTACTTGAATGTGCGCGACCTGCTTGGCTTTGATAAAGTCGTACTGCCGCTCAAGACCATAGATGTGCTGACTGCACATCTCGGATAGGAGACAGAACATGACTACAATTTATGATGTCCTGCTCCGCCCGCTGGTTACTGAAAAATCCAACTACCAGTCCAGCAAGTTGAAACAGTATGCGTTTGTTGTCGCAATTGATGCAACACGCACAATGGTCAAAGATGCGATCGAAACACTTTTTGATGTGAATGTCGCTCGCGTGAATATTGTCAATGCGCCCGCCAAACGGGGTCGCCGCGCTCGCAGTCGTCGTTTGCTTGTGCGTCGTGCCGCGTTCAAGAAGGCCATTGTTACCCTTGCTGAGGGAAGCAAACCCCTCGAGATCTTTGAAGGGGTGCAATAATGGCAGTTAAAAAATACAAACCGGTAACGCATAGTCGTCGTGGAATGACTGGCTATACCTTTGAAGAGATTACCAAATCCACACCTGAACGTTCACTTCTGGTAATCAAGAAGCAGAGTGGTGGACGCAATGCTTATGGCCGCGTCACCGTACGACATCGTGGTGGTGGACATCGCCGCTATGTTCGTCTTGTGGATTTCAAACGTGAAAAGCATGACATACCTGCGAAAGTGGCGGCGATCGAATATGATCCGAACCGCACAGCCAGGCTTGCGCTTCTCTTTTATGCAGATGGTGAGAAACGCTATATCATCGCTCCTTTGGACCTGAAAGTTGGTGATACGGTTTTGTCTGGCCCGAACGCTGAAATCCGCCCTGGCAACTGTCTGCCCATTGCAAATATTCCTGTGGGTACCACCATTCACAATATAGAAGTGCGTGAGGGTAAAGGCGCCCAACTTGTCCGGTCCGCGGGTGGAGCGGCGCAATTGCTCGCTAAAGAAGGCGACTTTGCTCAGATCCGTATGCCCTCAGGCGAAGTGCGTTTGATCCATCAGAAATGCTATGTGACGATCGGTCAGGTTGGTAATCTTGACCATGGCAATATCAAATTAGGTAAAGCTGGCCGAAAGCGTCATCTGGGTTTTCGTCCGGCTGTACGTGGTTCTGCGATGTCCCCGCGCGATCATCCACATGGTGGTGGTGAAGGACGCCAGCCCATTGGTCTCGCCGGTCCGAAAAGCCCGTGGGGCAAACCCACACTGGGTTATAAAACCCGCCGAAATAAACAGACTGATAAGTATATTGTGCGCCGTCGCAATAAGACAAGCCGCTAGGCGCTGAGAGTAGACGAGGTACGTAACTATGTCACGATCATTGAAAAAAGGACCTTTCATCGAGCTGAAATTGCTTAAGCGCGTTGAGGCGATGAATCAGAAAGGCGAAAAGAAAGTTATCCGTACGTGGAGCCGCGCCAGTGTGATATTTCCCCAAATGGTGGGACACACTATCGCCGTGCATGATGGACGCCGCCACGTGCCGATCTATATTACCGAGAACATGGTCGGCCACCGTTTGGGTGAATTCGCCCCGACGCGTACATTCCGCGGTCATCAGGCTGGCGAGAAAGCTGCAGCAGCCTAGGAGTATGAGACATGACTGATATTCGCGCTGAACTGAACAACCTGCCTCTCTCCGCTCAAAAGGTTCGCTTGGTAATTAACCTAATTCGCGGCAGAGATGCCAACGAAGTCCTGGAAATGCTTCGGTTCGTAAACAAACGCGCGGCTTTGCCTGTAAGCAAGCTGGTCGCATCGGCCGTGGCAAATGCTGAAGAGAATTTCGGTGTAAGCCGGGACGATCTTTATGTCGCTAATATTTTTGCAAACGAGGCGCCCACACGCAAGTGGCGTCGTTTCGGAGCGCGCGGTCGGTTTAAACCTATACTGCGTCGCACCTCACACGTGACCGTGATCCTGCGCGAGCGCGGGGCTTAAGGAGAATTTATGGGTCGCAAAGTACATCCGATTGGTTTTCGTCTGGGTATCAATCAGCCATGGCAAGGTCGTTGGTTCGCTGAAGGTAAGCAGTATCGTGAACAGTTGCACCAGGATTTTGCCATTCGCACTTTATTGATTGGCAAGTCGTCCAAGGGCGCGGCGGCAACAAATGCCAAAGCGCTTGGGTTGAAAAAAGGTTTGCCTGATTCCATCAAAGATGGTAAGGCTGGTATTTCTCGTATAGAAGTGGAACGCACACCTGGCAAGGTCCGCATTGCTATTTATACCGCCAAGCCCGGCATTTTGATCGGCCGTAAAGGCGAAGGCGTAAAGAAGATCCGAGCTTCGTTGGAAGCCCTGGTTGGTAAGAAGATTGAGCTCGATGTAAAAGAGATCACTTCTCCAGATACCGATGCGATGTTAGTGGCCTTCAATATTGCAGATCAGTTACAGCGCCGCATTGCTTATCGCCGCGCGATGAAACGTGCAATTCAGCAGGCAATGAAGCAGGGAGCAAAAGGCATCAAGATCATGGTGGGTGGTCGTTTGGGGGGCGCGGAAATGTCTCGTGATGTATGGTTGCGTGAAGGTCGTGTGCCACTGCAAACCCTGCGCGCAAACATGGATTTCGCCCAGACTGAGGCTGCGACCACATATGGTCAGCTTGGGATTAAGGTTTGGATCTATAAGGGTGAAGTCGTACCCGAAGTGGAAGAAAAAGTCGAGGCAACAGAAGGCGTTTACGTCAGCGCGTAAGACGTAACCTAATAGTTGCTTTGAGATGAGGTTGCATTTATGTTAATGCCTAAACGTGTCAAATGGCGCAAGCAGATGCGCGGCCGTATGAGAGGTAAAGCTCTGCGTGGTGCAGAGATATCCTTCGGCGAGTTTGGTCTGCAGGCGTTGGAACCGGGCTGGGTGACCGCCCGACAAATCGAAGCGGCGCGCCGCACTATCGTCCGCGAAATGAAGCGCCGCGGCAAAGTCTGGATTCGTATTTTCCCAGCCAAGCCGTATACTCACAAACCCCCCGAAACTCGTATGGGTTCCGGCAAGGGCAATGTGGAATATTATGTGGCTGTTGTCAAGCCGGGCCGTATTATGTTTGAAGTAGGCGGCTTGCCTGCTGAGGTCGCGGTTGCCGCTTTGAAAACTGCTCAATATAAGTTCTCGATCAGAACCAAGGTTGTTGCCCGCCACGAGGGAGGGGAATAGCCATGAAGATTGAAGAAGTTCGCAAACTCTCCGTGGAAGAACTGCGTTCAAAGATTACCGACGCGCGCGACGAGTTAATGAAACTGCGCTTCCAGCAAGTGTCAGGCCAGTTGACTGATACCAGCCGTTTGCGCCTCCTGCGCCGCGATGTTGCCCGTATGGAGACAGTCGTAAAGGAAGCTGAGCTCTCTATTGTGGAAGGTGATGTATGAACGATCGTCGTCGTATGACTGGTGTCGTCACCAGTAACAAAATGACCAAAACTGTCGTGGTTGAGATCACGCGCAAGTTTCGCCATCCGCTTTTCAAGAAGGTGGTGTATAGCAGCAAGTGCGTGAAGGCTCATGACGAGATCGGTTGCCAGATTGGTGATGAGGTTCAGATCGTGGAATCTGCTCCTATTTCGCGTGATAAACGCTGGGTGGTGGAAACCATTGTAAAGCGTGAAGTCCGCATTGCTGATAAAGGCGTGGGAGAGTAAGCCATGATCCAGCAGGAATCCCGTTTGAAGGTTGCCGATAATACCGGCGCGCGCGAATTGCTGGTGATCCATGTGCTTGGTGGTTCAACTCGCAGATACGGCGCCATTGGTGATGTTGTGGTGGCGACTGTAAAATCAGCCGCCGCACAAGGTTCAGTAAAAAAGAGCGAAATTGTTAAAGCTGTGATTGTGCGTTGTTCAAAAGAATGGCGTCGTGAAGACGGCTCATATATTCGCTTTGATGATAATGCCGCTGTCATTTTAGATACTGATAGCGAGAACCCGAAAGGCACTCGTATCTTTGGTCCCGTTGCGCGTGAATTGCGCGAAAAAGGGTACATGAAGATCGTGTCGCTGGCCCCGGAAGTTCTCTAGGAGTATATGAATGAGAATTAAGATCCGTAAAGGCGATACTGTTGAGATCATTAGCGGCCGCCTCGAAGATAAAGGCAAGCGCGGAGAAGTGATCAATGTGCTGATTGATGATCGCCGCGTTGTGGTGCAGGGTGCCAATATCCGCACCAAACACCAGCGTCAGGTGCAGACCCAGGCTGGCCGCAATGTTAACCCGGGCCGTATTAAGTTTGAGGGACCGATTGATATTTCAAACGTAATGTTGGTCTGCCCGAAGTGCAGCGAAGCGACCCGTGTAGCTGTTCAGCGCGATGAGGATGGTGTCCATCGTGTTTGCAAAAGCTGTGAAGCCTTGATTGATTAGGCTGTGGAGCGACAAATATGAATCGAATGCATGAAAGATATTCAAAAGAAGTGGCTCCTGCCCTGTTCAAGTCATTTGGCTTCAAGAACGTTATGCAGGTGCCGCGCATCGAAAAAGTTGTGGTTAACATCGGTGTTGGCGAAGCCTTGGATAATCCCAAGGCGCTTGATGCCGCGACCTCTGACTTGACCATCATTACTGGACAAAAACCCATCCAGACCAAGGCTCGTGTGAGCATTGCCAACTTCAAGCTGCGCGAAGGCCGTTTGATCGGTACAAAGGTTACCCTGCGTGGTGACCGTATGTGGTCCTTCATAGATCGTTTGTTGAACATTGCCTTGCCGCGTGTACGCGACTTCCGCGGTGTATCGGCGAACGCTTTTGATGGACGCGGAAATTACACCCTCGGTTTGAAGGATCAACTGGTCTTTCCCGAGATCGAGTACGACAAAATTGATAAACTGCGCGGTATGGAGATCACCATTGTGACCTCTGCAAAAAATGATGAGCAAGCCCGTGCGTTACTGCAACTGCTCGGAATGCCGTTCAGCAAGAAGGAAGCGTAATTTATGGCAAAGAAATGCATGCAATATCGTGAACTTCGCCGCCGTCACCCAGTACAGGTGCGTAATCGATGTCAGCGTTGTGGGCGCCCGCGTGGTTATATTCGGCGCTTCGGTCTATGCCGTATTTGCTTCCGTGAACTGGCGTTGACGGGCAAGATTCCCGGCGTCATGAAGTCATCCTGGTAGCCGGTGGAGGTTAGATCATGTCTTTCAATGATCCTATAGCTGATATGTTGACTCGTATCCGTAATGCTGTGATGGCTGGCCATACACAGGTTGCGATGCCGAGTTCAAAGTTAAAGATCGAGATCGCCAAAATCCTGAAGGATGAAGGCTTTCTCGAAGGCTTTGAAGTTGTTGACGGTGAGAGCGAAGTTCAGAAGGTCCTGCGTATAAAGATCAAGTATGTTGGTGAACGCCGCCAGCGCAGTCCTGTGATCTCTGGCCTTGAGCGTGTAAGCAAGCCTGGCCGTCGTATTTACACCAAAAAAACAGACATCCCGTGGGTGCTTTCGGGCATTGGTGTGGCGATCCTTTCCACGCCAAAGGGTGTGATGACCGGCGCACGTGCCCGACAGTTGGGCGTGGGCGGCGAGATCCTGTGCAAAGTATGGTAGGAGGATAAATGTCTCGCATTGGTCGTATGCCGGTTGAAATCCCCGGTGGTGTGCAGGTTGAGTTGAGCGGTTTGAACGTTCGGGTCAAAGGTCCGAAGGGCGAACTCCAGCGTTTTTTCTCTCCCATCATTGGGATTAAGATGGAGAACAATCGGTTGGTGATCACCCGTAATTCGGATCATCCCGCTGAACGCGCCTTGCATGGTACTACGCGCGCTGTGCTTGCAAATATGATCCACGGCGTTAGCAAGGGTTTTGAGGTGGTGCTGGAAGTGGAAGGCGTGGGATACCGCGCTGAAATGGAAGGCAAGACTTTGGCCCTGTATGTCGGTTATTCACACCCGGTTAAGATGGAAGCGCCTGCCGGGATTGGCTATGAAGTTGATGCGAAGACCCGTCAGATCAAGGTATTGGGCTTCGATAAAGAACTGGTCGGTCAGACCGCGGCAAATATCCGTAATGTGCGTCCACCTGAGCCATATCATGGCAAAGGCATACGCTATGCGGGTGAGCATGTTCGCCGCAAAGCTGGCAAAGCCGGGAAAGGAGCCAAGTAAGCCATGGCTAATAATCGTTCTGTTGCTCGTAAACGCCGCCACTTACGCGTTCGCAAGCATGTCTTTGGCACGACTCAACGTCCGCGTCTGGCTGTTTTTAAAAGCCTTTCGGGAATCTATGCCCAGGTCATTGATGATTTGGAAGGGCATACCCTTATCTCTGCTTCCACGGTAGATAAGGAATTGCGTGAGAAGGTAAAGGGCATGAAGAAATCTGAACAGGCCAAGGTAATTGGACAGGCCGTCGCGGAGCGTGCTAAAAACAAAGGAATTTCTGCGGTCGTATTTGATCGTGGTGGCTTCCGCTATGTGGGTCGCGTTAAGGCTCTTGCCGATGGCGCGCGTGAAGGCGGCCTGCAGTTCTAGGCCTTAATGGAGTTTGATATGTCGGAATACAAGAAAAAAGCAGAACAAGAGTATGAAACTCAGGACGCCTTTGAGGAGCGGGTAATTGAGATTGCCCGCGTTGCGAAAGTCGTTAAGGGTGGTCGCCGCTTTCGCTTTCGCGTGACTGTTGTGGTTGGCGATAAGAAGGGCACAATTGGTATGGGAACTGGCAAAGCCAATGCAGTTCCGGATGCCATGCGTAAAGCATCAGAGCGTGCGCGTAAGAATTTGCATGTAGTTAACCTGGCTGGTACCACAATTCCGCATGAGGCGGTTGGAAAGGTGGCGGGTGCAAAGGTGCTTATCAAACCGGCTTCCCCTGGTACAGGCGTTATTGCCGCAGGTGGTGTCCGTGCTGTACTTGAAGTAGCTGGCGTGCGCGATATTCTTACCAAGTCTCAGGGAAGCGCAAACGTCTTAAATGTGGTAATGGCAACCTTTGGCGCGCTGGGAGACCTGCGCTCTCCACAGGTTGAAGCCGCCCGCCGCGGTAAGAAAGTGGAAGAACTGTTGCCATTCTGGGAACGGAGAAAGCAACATGCCTAAGAAAGAATCTACTGGTAAGACCCTGCGTGTAACATGGGTGCGCAGCGCGATCGGCTTTAAGAAAGATCAGAGAGCCACTGTACGCGCGCTTGGCCTGCATCGTTTGCATGAAACTGTTGAGCACAAGGATACACCAGCCCTGCGTGGTATGCTCAACAAGATAATCCATTTACTTAAGATCGAAGAGTAGGACGAGATGAAGCTACACGATCTAATCCCAAACCTCGGGTCCAAGAAGGACCGCAAGCGCATCGCGCGTGGAATTTCAGCTGGTCAGGGTAAGACAGCTGGTCGCGGCACGAAAGGCGAGGGCTCACGCTCTGGTCAAGGTGGTCATCTGTATCGTCAGGGCGGCAACCTGCCTTTCTATCGCCGTTTGCCGTTCATGCGTGGTGAAGGTTTTACGCCCCCGAACCGGGTGGAATATAACGAAGTCAATCTGGATCAAATCTCTGAATCTTTCAAATCAGATGCAGATGTGAATCCTGAAACGCTTGAAAAAGCCCATCTCCTGCGTGATCCGCGCAACCCTGTGGTTGTGCTTGCGCGTGGTGATGTGCAGGTCGCATTAAAAGTGCGTGCCCATCGCGTCAGCGCTGGCGCCAAAGCCAAGATCGAAAAGGCTGGCGGCAGTGTTGAGTTGATCGCCTAAACCCTAAACAAGGATACTTTGTATGAAGACCGCCTTTTCAGGTTGGCGTTATCTCTGGAAGTCAGAAGACATTCGCCGCAAACTGCTGGTAACTTTGATCTTGCTGGCTATCTATCGCCTCGCCGCCAATGTTCCGGTTCCAGGCGTGGATTTTGCCGCTCTGAGCGCATTTCGTCAGAGCGCAGGCGGCAGTGGCAATTTTCTGGATTTCCTTGATCTGCTTTCGGGTGGTACGGTTTCTAACTTTTCACTCCTTTCAATGGGTGTGTATCCGTACATTACCGCGCAGATCATTTTGCAACTGCTTATCCCCATCATCCCGGCGCTTCAAGCACGCATGACCGAAGACCCGCGTGAAGGCCGCCGCTGGATGGAAAAGTGGACGTATTATCTGGCTGTACCAATGGCTGCACTTTCTGCAATAGGCCAGATCAACATCTTCAATTCACTGGCCCAGACCAGGATCATTAATTTTGGCTTCTCGCGGGAACTCTGGCTTCCGTCCCTCGCGGTTCTACTGGCGATGACAGCAGGCACGATGTTCGCAATCTGGCTTGGAGAGTTGATCTCCGAATATGGTATTCGCGGTCAGGGCCTGTCGCTAATTATCTTTGCAGGTATCGTGGCACGTATGCCAGCCAACCTGGCTCGCTTGCTCGCTGATGAACAGACTCGCGTGTTCATGCTCATCTTTACCATAGCGATCATTATCTTGACCGTCTTTGCCATCGTCTTTGTCCAACAGGGACGCCGCTATGTGCCGGTGATGTATCCTGGCCGCCGTATGGGCAGTCGTATGTCCATGCCTGTAAAAGGTACTTTACCGTTGATGGTTAACCTCTCTGGCATGATCCCATTGATCTTTGCCAGCGCAATCTTGCAGTTCCCGGCAATTATCGCCAGTTACTTTATGAGATCTGAGAGCGAGGGCGTGCGTAATTTCTTTATCGGCGTCCAGAATACGTTTAGCGGTTCAGGTACGAATAACTGGGTGTATTGGTTATTGTACTTCCTGATGGTTGTCGTCTTTACCTTCTTCTATACCTCCGTAATGTTTGAACAGCAGAATTACGGCGAGAACCTCAAACGCGTTGGCGCGAATGTTCCCGGTGTTCATACCGGCGCCCCGACCCAAAAGTACTTAAGCCGCGTACAAAATCGAATCACCCTGCCGGGCGCGGTGTTTCTTGGATTGATTGCGATCATGCCGTTCCTTATCGGTTTGATTTTGCCAAGCACGGCAGGGAGCGCAGGCTTCTTCCTGGTTTCATCCTCGGGCTTGCTGATCGTGGTCGGCGTCGTACGTGATACCTTTATGAATATTGATGCCGAGTTAAAAATGCACGGCTATCAGGATTCCCTCTTAGTGCGCTAGGAAAAGGCATGCCTTTTTACATCGTTATTCTCGGCCCTCCCGGAGTTGGTAAAGGCACACAGGCAAAAATACTTTCCGAGACCAACAAGCTTGCTCACATTTCTTCCGGAGACTTATTCCGCGAGAACATTAAAAATCAAACAGACCTTGGCATGCTGGCGAAGTCTCTTATGGATAAAGGCGAGCTTGTGCCTGACGATGTAACCATAGCCATGATAAAAGACCGCATCTCCTGCCCGGACTGTGAAGCTGGCGCCATTTTAGACGGTTTTCCCCGCACCCCAGCCCAGGCAGACGCGCTCGAAAAGATGCTGGCAGAATTCAAAGGCCAGGTGGATAAAGTTCCGTACATCACTGCGGTGGAATCTGTATTGATCGAACGCATAAGCGGACGTTGGACTTGCCGTGCCAACGGCCATGTTTATCACGAAAAATTCAGCCCGCCAAAAGAAGCCGGCAAATGCGATATTGATGGCTCCGAAATATACCAGCGCGATGATGACAAAATTGAAACCGTAACACGTCGCATTAAGGTGTATCTGGAGCAAACCGCACCCCTGGTAGATTATTATCGCCGGCGCGGAAAACTGGTTGAAATAGATGGCACACAACCTGTGGAAAAAGTAACAGAATTGTTGCTCTCTGCTTTAAAGAAATAACAGGATTGTTTGAGCGGATTACTTCTCCGCTCTACAAAAAACATTATGAATTGGGCACGCCAGATCCATATCAAAAGCCCCGACGAGTTAAAGATCATGCGCGACGCCGGGCGCATCAATGCCAAAATTCTGGCGACGCTTAAATCTATGTTACAACCCGATGTTACTACAGCGGAACTCAACGCGGCTGCTGAGGAAATACTGAAGCAACACGGATGTTACTCGCCGTTCAAAGACTATGGTCAACCGCCATTCCCAGGCTCGATCTGTGCAAGCGTAAACGAAGAACTGGTACATGGCATACCCAACAAAAAGCGCAAACTTCGCGCCGGAGATATCATCTCCATTGATTGTGGAACGGTGTACGAAGGCTTTGTCGCAGACTCCGCTTTTACTGCCGGAGTAGGGGATATCTCCCCGGAGGCGAAACGCCTGCTTGAGATAACGGAAGGCGCTTTGGCCGAAGCAATCGATAGAATGCGCGTCGGCAATCGCACAGGCGATATCTCAGCGGCGATACAGCAATATGTAGAAAGCCGTGGCATGCACGTTACACGCGAGTACACAAGCCACGGAGTTGGTCGGCAAATGCACGAAGGACCACAAGTACCCAACTATGGGACTGCAGGAAGCGGTATCCCTCTTCGCCCGGGAATGACCATCGCAATTGAACCCATGGTCCTGATCGGGACGCCTGAAACCCGTACTTTATCAGACCAGTGGACGGTTATCTCCAAGGACAAGTCACTGACGGCACATTTTGAACATTCTGTAGCTGTCACTGAAGGTGATCCCCTCATCCTGACTGTCCCATGACATGTCTAAAAAGATGCCAATTACTGGACGGAATTAGTAACAACCTGTATAATGAAAAACTTTGGCGTACGAAAGTAAGCAAGGAGACAGTACATGAAAGTTTCACCATCCATTCGCAAGCGTTGTGCCAAGTGCCGGATCGTTCGGCGCAAGGGCCGCATCTATATCATTTGCGAAAATCCAAAACACAAACAACGACAGGGATAGCAGACCATGGCGAGAATTGAAGGTGTTGACCTGCCCCGCAATAAGCGGGTTGAAGTTGGCCTAACCTATCTCTTTGGTGTTGGCCCAACGCGTGCACGCGCGATCCTGTCTGCCACTAAAGTCAGTCCAGATACACGTATCAAGGATTTGACCGAGGCAGAAGTATCCTCGATACGCGAATACGTTTCCAAGAACTACAAGGTGGAAGGCGACCTGCGCCGCGAAGTGCAGTTGAACATTAAGCGCCTGATCGAAATCGGCTCTTATCGCGGTTTACGCCACCGCCGCAATCTGCCTGTCCGTGGACAGCGCACGAAGACCAATTCACGTACCCGCAAGGGTACCAAGAAGACTGTGGCTGGACGCGGACGCCGCCGTGCCACAAAGAAGTAGCACAGGAGTTTATAGAATATGGCTCAAACTGTACGCGCCGCGCGCCGTTCTACGGGCGCCAAAAAAGGGAAGCGCACCCTGTCTGCTGGGCAGGTGCATATTTTTGCGACCTTCAATAATACAATCGTAACCGTGACCGACACCGAAGGCAACACAGTTTCCTGGGGTTCTGCTGGTTCAGCTGGCTTTAAAGGTTCTCGTAAGAGCACGCCTTTTGCTGCACGCCTGGCCGCAGAGCAGGCTTTAAAAACCGCCCAGCAACTCGGCATTCAGGAAGTGGATCTTTTTGTTAAAGGTCCTGGTCCTGGCCGCGAGAATGCTATTCGTGCTGTCCAGTCCATGGGCTTGAAAGTGCGTTCCATTTCGGACATTACGCCTGTTCCGCATAACGGTTGCCGTCCTCCGAAGAAACGCCGCGTGTAATTTTAGGTGAGGTTGTTAAGATATGACGAATAAATTTGGTCCGGTTTGTAAACTCTGCCGGCGCGAAAGCGAAAAACTGTACTTGAAAGGTGAGCGTTGTTTCACCCCGAAGTGCTCGTTCGAAAAGCGTGACTATGCCCCTGGCCAACATGGACGTACCGCAGGTCGTGGCGGCAGAAAAGGCAAAGGCATGGGCACCGGTCGCGTATCTGACTTTGCTCGTCAGTTGCGCGCCAAGCAGAAGGCCCGCCGCATCTATGGTGTGTTGGAACGCCAGTTCCGACGCTACTATGAAACGGCTCTTGGCCGCCGCGGTCTCACAGGTTTGAACCTGCTTCAAATCCTTGAAGCCCGTTTGGATAATGTTGTGTTCCGTCTCGGGTTTTCTTCCAGCCGCGCTCAGGCTCGCCTGCTCGTTACGCACGGTCATTTCACCGTAAACGGCCGCCGCACTGATGTTCCCTCCATGCTCTTGAAGCAGGGTGATGAAATTGGTGTGCGCGAAGGCTCAATTAAGCTGGCATACTTCAAAGATATGGGCGAAATAGCCGAAAAGCGCAATTCACCGTCATGGCTTAGCCGTGACTTGAAAAAGATGTCCGGAGCCATGGCTCGCTTCCCGGAACGCGCTGAAATTGATGGCAGCCTTGACGAACAGCTGATTGTCGAATACTACTCTCGACGTTAGTCTTCCACCTGCGTGTCCGGCCGGATATCAACCTGATCTTCCGACCCCGCGCCTTTTCTAAAGGGAGAGGTGAACCGTGACGGGTATAACGAACATGGTCATGCCGAAGATCGAGCGTGAAGCAGAAGCTCGCAATTACGGTAAATTCACAATAAGTCCGCTGGAACGCGGCTACGGTGTGACGCTGGGCAATGCCCTGCGCCGCATCCTGCTCTCTTCTTTGGAGGGAGCGGCTGTATCTTCCATGCGCGTTGCGGATGTCTTGCATGAATTCAGCGACATCCCCGGTGTGCGCGAAGATGTTATACAGGTAATGTTACAAGTCAAACAACTGCGCCTTAAACTGGATGGCGTAAACAGCACCCGCATGCAGCTTGAAGTGCGCGGTGAAGGAACCGTCACAGCGGCTGATATTATCACGCCTGCGGAAGTGGAGATTGTCAATCTTGATCTCTACCTTTTCACAGTTGATGGCGCCAAGACAAAATTGGATATTGAATTCACAGTTGAACGCGGACGTGGCTATTTACCTGCCAACGACCGCGTTGGGCATTTGCCCATCGGTGAATTGCCGGTGGACGCGATCTTTAGTCCCGTCAAGCGTGTAAACTGGGAAGTGACCTCGGCCCGCGTGGGTCAGAGTACAGCTTATGATAAGCTCGTCCTTGAAATTTGGACGGATGGAACGATTTCGCCTGAGCGTTCGCTTAGCTCTGCAGCCAAATTGCTTATCGATCATCTGCGTTTTATTGCCGGTGTCAATGAAGAAACTCTGACTGTAGCTATCGAAACCACCAGTTCTGGCAGCCGTCTGAGCAGTGAATTGGCCGAGACACCTGTTGAAGCTCTTGACCTCTCAGTGCGCGTTTTCAATTCACTCAAGCGCACAGGTATCACCACAGTAGGTGATGTGCTTGACCTACTTGAGAAGGGCGAAACAGCCGTCATGTCCATCCGCAACTTTGGCGAGAAGAGTCTCGATGAACTCCGCCAGAAGATGCAGGAAAAGGGCTTCATGAAAGACGAACTAACTTCGGAGTAATAACGAATGAGACATGCTATAGCTGGTTATAGACTGGGCCGCAAAACAGGTGCAAGAATTGCCCTGCGTCGCAACCTGATCAAACAATTTTTTACGCACGAGCGCATTCAAACCACGAAAGCAAAAGCCGCCGCGATCCGTGGCGATGCTGAGCGCCTGATCACCATTGCCCGCAATAGCGCCAATGGCACCGATGCCGACAAAGTCAATGCGCGCCGCCAGGTCGCATCCAAACTGGGCGATGACAGAATGACGAAGCGTATATTCGATGAAATCGCTCCGCGTTTTGCCACCCGCAACGGCGGCTATACGCGTGTACTCAAGCTCGGCCCCCGATTTGGCGACGCGGCTGAGATGGTATTATTGGAGTTGGTTGAAGAGTAGTTCAGTTATCAGTCATCAGTAGATCAGTCACTGATTACTGTTTACTGATCACTGGTTACTGCAAATGGCACGTTACCAGTTGACCCTTGCTTACGACGGGGCTAAATTTTTGGGCAGTCAGCGGCAGGCGAAATCCGATGGGTCGACTAGCGTAGCTGTGTCGCAGCCTCGGACTGTGCAGGGTGAGTTGGAAAAAGCCCTGCGCAAGTTGGGATGGTCCGGGCGATCGGTCCTAATGGCCGGGCGGACGGACACAGGCGTCCACGCAACCGGACAAGTCGCGGCATTTGACCTGGACTGGGCGCACAGGCTTGAGCAATTACAGAAAGCGCTTAACGCCGGACTTCCATTGGATATCGTTGTAAGAGATATTCATGAGACACATGCAGATTTTCACCCGCGTTTTGATGCTGCATCCCGCCGCTATGTGTACAGGTTATTCTGCGATCCGGTCCGCCATCCGTTGCGCGAAAGATTTGCTTGGCGGACCTGGCCCGAAGTAAACAACGAGACGCTCATCAAAGTCTCGAAGTTGTTTATAGGCACGCACGATTTTTCTGCCTTCGGTTCCCCGACCACGCCAAAAGGCAGTACCGTGCGCACTGTAATGGAATCAGCGTGGAAAATGCTGGTTGGTGAGTGGCAGTTCGAAGTCCAGGCTGATGCGTTTTTATATCGCATGGTACGCAGAATGGTATTTGTCCAAGTGGTCACCGCGCAGGAAAAATGTTCAGTCGAAGAAGTCCAGCATGCCTTATCAGGGCAGACGAAACTTCTCGCTGGACTGGCTCCCGCACACGGCCTGACATTGGTTGAAGTAACGTACGATAGATCAATTGAATTGAATTAGTAAATGAAACGGAGAGACGAAAGTGCTGCAAAAGACTTACTATCCGAAAGCCGCTGAAATTCAGCGCAAATGGTATATAGTGGACGCCAACGGCCAAACTCTGGGCCGTCTGGCTACCAAGATCGCGCATGTTCTGCTTGGAAAACACAAGCCGACCTTCACGCCCGGCGTGGAGTTGGGTGACTATGTGGTGGTGATCAATGCCGAGAAGGTGGCTGTCACCGGCACACGCACCAATTCCAAGATGACCTCCAAGATATATAACAGTCATTCGGGTTATCCCGGCGGGTTGAAGAGCATTTCATTGCGTGACCTGTTGAATGAGCATCCTGATCGCGCTTTGCGCGGCGCAGTCTGGGGCATGCTGCCGCACAATCGCATGGGACACTCGATCATCAAGAATTTGAAGATCTATGCCGGTGGTGAACATCCGCACGTGGTGCAACACCCCGAAGTTTTGGAATAGAAAGGTAAGCGATTATGTCTGTTCAATATTATGAAGGTATCGGCCGTCGCAAGGAAAGCACCGCGCGCGTCCGTTTGATGGACGGCTCGGGCAAGTTTGTGGTGAACGAAAAGGAAGTCGAAGCGTATTTTACACGCCTGGGTGACCTGCAGGATCTTCTGCGCCCGTTCAATGCCGCCGGTCAAGATAACAAGAAGTACGATATATCTGTCATTGTTAGCGGCGGCGGTGTCGCCGGGCAAACCGAGGCTGTTCGCCTGGGTGTGGCGCGCGCTCTCCTGCTCATCAACCCCGATTGGACATCTGCTCTTCGCAAAAAAGGCCTGCTCACCCGCGATGCCCGCGTGAAGGAACGCAAGAAACCGGGTCTCAAGAAAGCCCGAAAGGCTCCGACCTACACCAAGCGTTAGTCTTTCCATTACTGGCTATTGCGTAATACGTAATACGTAAAGTATATTTTACGGATTACGTATTACGTTTTTAATATGGAGAATATCATGGATTTGACTCTTGTTGCATCTGCATTTGAGACGCTTCGCCTCGACCCGCCCTCGAAACTGATCCTGCTCGAAGCGCGGACTCTTTCATCCGCGCATGTACCGTCCTATCCGCCCGACATGCCCGCGTTGTTGACCGGGGTTGATTCGCGCGAACTGGCTTTGCAGGTGAAGAATGTTTTGCTGGCGGTTTATCCGCGCGAGCATCAGATGTACCTTGTCGAAGGTCAAATTTCAAAGGTCGAGCGGCTTGGCGATTTTCAACCCTTTGACAAAACTCAGGGCATGCCTTCGACCTTCAACTTGCAACCTGCAACCTGCATTTACATTCCCGCGTTGGAAGTAGGGACGTCGCTTGAATCTTTTGCGGAAATCGTCGCTCATCTGCGCGCGCCGGATGGCTGTCCGTGGGACAAGGAACAGACGCACGCATCCTTGCGGAATCATTTGCTGGAAGAGTCTTATGAAACTTTGAGCGCGATCGATTCAGGCGATGTAGAGTCGATGCGCGAGGAGTTTGGCGACCTGTTACTTCAGGTCATTTTGAACGCACAGATTGCAAGTGAGTTTAATGAGTTTTTATTAACAGATGTCATCAAGGGGATTTATGACAAGATCGTCCGGCGCCATCCGCATGTATTTGGTGATGCAAAAGTGGGAGATGTGAACGGCGTTTTGCAAAGTTGGGAAAAGTTGAAGGAAAAAGAAAGAAGCGATAAGAAGGAAGATAAGGGATTATTGGATGGCGTCCCTGCGGCATTGCCTGCTTTGATCCAAGCGCAGGAATATCAGGCGCGCGCGGCGCGCGTCGGTTTTGACTGGCCTGAGATCGAAGATGTGCTGGATAAAGTGCGCGAAGAGATCGAAGAAATTAAACAAGCACAGAATATGGAAGAAGTGACAGATGAATTAGGCGACCTGTTCTTTGTACTTGTGAATTTGGCGCGTTGGAAGAAAGTGGACGCTGAGTCCGCGTTGCGCGGGACGAATATAAAATTCAAGGTGCGCTTTGGGCATGTGGAACAGAGCGCAAAAAAGCAGGGGCGGAATTTATCGGATATGACGCTGGATGAGATGGATGTCTTTTGGAATGAGGCAAAGAAGTTGGGGGTATAAAATTATTCCAGCGAAATTGCGCCGCAAATAAGGCATGTGCCTTTGCTGGCGCGGATTACTAATTCCGATGCCATAGCGAGTATTGCTGTAAATTTATATTGGTCATCTCGCTATTGAAGTATAATCCCAGATGTGATGTATAAAGAACAGACAGACAAATGTGACCGCTGTTATGATATTTATAAGGAGGGGAGACCCTAGTGACCAAGCTTTACCCAGAGCGTTTGCCAGAAAGTATCACAAGCGACAGGGAGTATTATTATGGGATTAGATTTCATTAAACAACACGGTGGCCGTCGTTTAACGGTTGATACAACCTTGCCTATTCCTCAGAATTATTTAGTAGATCCAGAATCTGGGTTACAAGAAGACGTAGATCTCGATTTAGAAATCTCTAGTACTAAATGGCACGCGATTGATTCTGTGACTGTTTTGCATTGGCGGCCAGCTGAATGGGATGAATCCCCCGTACGATTTGTTGATGGAAAAGATGTTGGACAAAGTGTTGCATGGGTTCGCTCACCAGATGAATATCCTGTTCCTATACGGCTTGCCCAAATTGGAAGTATAGTAATGGCTTTAGTTAATGGGGAATTACGTCGGGAATATTTATCTGTAAAAAAAGTTGCATCAATGGTTGTTACATCATTTCCAGAAGATGAGATTGCAGATTTTTCATATGAATTGGCTGCAAAAGGCATATCTTTTTTGTCAGCTCGGCCTGAAGCAGCTTTTGAATTTGAAAAGTTGCGACGTGCAGCGCAGAATCGTACAAGAGATGAAATGATAGTGCTTGAAGAAAAGGCTGTTTTGAAAAATCATAAAATTCCAACCATTGTTGATGGAAGACTTGAAGCACATTCGGGTGGATTTGATAAAGATAAATCCCCAATTTGTGGCGTGATTAAAACTCATTATCGAAATTACCTACATCCTCTAGGCATGCAGTTACTTTATCAACTAAAAGCTGGACAAAGAACGCCTTATTTTAAGCTTGCGCCGTATCAAAGATTACCTTTGATTACCTGGTATCTAAAATTATCTGACGAGATAGGCTCTACTCCAGCATGGGGATTTGTGAGAGTAGAAGTATCTTTTGATTGGTTTAAGAATACCTGTAAAAATGAAGATTTTGTTAATAAGATATCTAAGGTTATTTACGAATATAGATGCAAAGAGCAAAGCTACCGCCGCGCGTCTGTATCCATCCATCCAATAGTACGCGCGGAAGAAAGTCTAGCATCCCATTTTCAACCTGAAAGCAAACTCATGGCTGATTTTTATAGACATACAAGACTGTAAACAAGGAGATCATATGTCACCTAACAATCAAATTATTGGACGCGTCGCATCGCCACCGCAACTAGAGTCGTCATCCGAACAATTTTATTTTTGGATACAGCGAAATACTCTAGTGGAAAAAAACCAAATTGTGCGAGTTGAAAGTGCAATAAGCGATCAAGCGATTCAATATTTTGGAATAATTGAGGAAGTTATTAGGCGTAGTCGCAAGAAAAATATTGAAGAAGAGTATGATTTTGCAGATGGTGAAGCAGGGTACGAATCGGAATTTAAGGTAGAAGGGGTTACTTATGCCAGCGTAAAAATCTTAAAAACCATCCCGCCAGTATTCACTCCTCCAATGGAATATAGTAAGGTTTATTTGGGCGAACAAAATGATGCAGAAATCGCTTACGGTTTTTCTGAAATGTCTCGCTCAATGTCGGTTGGGCGATTATATAATGGAGCAAATAACTTTGCTGGTCTGGCTCAAATTGATTTACATTACTTGTTGGGAGAAAATGGAGGACATTTAAATGTCTCTGGTATGGCGGGTGTCGGCACAAAATCCAGTTTTCTCTTAACCATGCTCAAACTAATAGATCATTGCTCAAAAATAATAGGGAAAGACCCAATATACGCTGTGCCAATTGTGTTCAATGTAAAAGGCGAAGATCTAATGTGGATTAATCATTTCAATAAAAGTTACTCGGGTAAACACGATGCGGACTGGAATGCCATTGATATAACGCCAGAACCATTTTTTGACACCCAATTTTATGCCCCCGCCGATGCAAACACAAATGGCGCTCCAGCAATTGATGGCTGTAACGCGACAGCGTACTCGTGGTCTTTTGCAGATGTAATTATGAGGGACTTATTTCTTTACCTGTTCGCCGACGATGATTTTTCACCAAGCATGGAAGCGTTGATTTATGACATCATTGCTAACTTAACCACCAGCGACAACAATGAAATACATTTGAGAAATGATGCTCCGCAATCATGGCACGAGCTTTTAGAATGGCTTCGAGACCAAGCGGGCACGAAAGAACCTGATCGAGAAATACAAATGCATCAGACAGGTACTTGGCGCGCTGTTTACCGCCGCCTATGGAACATTCTTGCAGATGGCTCTGGTATCTTCCCACGCCACCTTGCACAAGGAAATCCGCTTGTCATAGTACGCGCCCAAACATCTCCCCCTTTAGTGGTTGATATTCACAGTCTATCCGTCTCTTTGCAAAGGTTTGTTGTTGCGGCAATACTTAAACAAATTACCGAAGCCCGAATTGGTCGCCATGCGATACGTGGGCTAAGATATTTAATAATTCTTGACGAACTCAATCGCTTTGCCCCTAAAAACAATTCAGATCCCATTACAAAATTACTGGAAAGGGTGGCATCGGAACTTCGTAGCCAAGGCGTCATATTATTTGGTGCACAACAATTGGCATCTGATGTCTCTCCAAAAATAATTGAAAATTCATCCATCCGTGTTTTGGGTCGTAGCGGATTGACTGAGCTACAAGATAAAGTTTGGCAATCGTGGGATAAAACATCCAAACAACAAGCAAGTATTTTAAGTCCAAATGAAAAATTAGTCTATCAACCAGGATTTCGACAACCAATGTATGTACGCATACCTTTTCCAGCTTGGGCGATGAAAAGAGAAGATATAGCATCCAAACCATTAAGTCAAATTCCAGAGGTGTAAGATGAGAATATTGCACACGTCAGATTGGCATTTGGGTAGCCGTCTTTATGGACACGACAGGACGGACGAACTTTTTTTGAGAGTAAAAGAAGTATGCAACATTGCCAAACAAAATAACGCCGAAATACTACTGGTTGCTGGGGATATTTTTGAACGCCGGGGCTCCGCTCTTCCAGAGTTGACAAAGCAATTAGCAAATATACTGGCATCTTATATTCGAGATGGACTGCATGTCATCTTGTTGCCGGGAAATCACGATGAGCGAGAGCATTTCAACATGATGGACGCGCTTCTTACCTTGGAGAAAGGTCAAAGCGAGCGAATTCATATTGTAAAAACTAGAGAAATCTTCGTTATAAAAGGCGTTCAATTTGTTGCTGTTCCTTATCCTCAACTTGAAGTACTACAGCCTTATTTATCCACGCATAAAGGCGATACCGACCGAAATATATCATTGAGCGCGTCCTATGCAGATCTTGTCAGGTCTTTAATGAACAATATTGACCCTGAACTTCCAACAGTGTTTTTAGCGCATATCAATGTAGCAGGAGTTACGACCACGAGCGAATATGAAATGACTTACGATGAAGATATTAGACTTGGTCGTGGAGATTTGCCAGTCGCTTCAAATCTGGCATATATTGCATTAGGGCATATTCACCAATATCAACGCATTGAACATGTTGCCCCTTGTTATTATAGCGGCAGTATCGAAAGAATGAACTTGGGGGAAAAGAATGATGAAAAACAGGTGTTACTTCTTGACGTGCCACAGCGAGGTTTCGCTCAAGTAACTCCCATTAAATTGCCTGTTACGCCTTTTTATTCAATAAAAATAAACTCATCTCAACTCGACGATTTGGGAAAAAAATACCCTGATATAGCAGATGCGTTTGTCAATATTGAAGTGACAAACGATGATAGTAGTGACCCTGCTGGAATTTACAGGCTATTAAAAGATATGTGCCCAAAACAACTTGAAATAAAGGTAATAAATAAAGCCATTAAAGAAAAAAGCAGACCACCCGTTCACCCGAAGAGTTACGCCGAAACAGTGAAGACATATTTGCGAGATTATTACAAAAACGACGCTGATTTACCCTTGCTTGAGAAATTGACGAACGAATTACTTGCGGAGGTGGAAAATGTTAATTCAGAGGATTAGTTTATTAAACTTTCTAAGTTATCGCGGAACTCAAGACTCAACAGGCAAATTTAGTCCAGTAGAAATTGACCTAAGGTCAGCTCCTCTTTGGTTAATTTATGGTACTAATGGATCGGGGAAAAGTTCTATATTTGACGCCATTACATTTGCCTTATTTAAAGAACACAGGGGTAGCGGCACTGAAAATCGTGCAGCATCTTTTTTAATTTCAGATTCTACGGATCAGGCTTCCATAGAGTTAGAAATTTTCCTGAATAACAAGCCTTACCTAATCCAGCGCGAGATAAAAAGAAACAAATCGTCATCAGGAATTGTTAGTGAATGGAACGGCAATAGTTGGGTCGCAGTTAAAGGAACAAAAAATAACATTGAAGACTGGGTTGAAAATAATCTGCGGATGAGCTATAAAACGTTCGTGTCAGCTGTGTTATTACGGCAAGGAGAGGCGGACACATTCTTAAAGGCAAAGCCTAAAGATAGAAAGGAAAGATTGCTCGAAGTATTAGATTTGAAGTTTTACAAAGAACTAGGCGAGTTAGCCGTAAGCAAACGTAACAATGTCCGCGCAGAAGCAAAACAAATTGAGCAAAAATTTGAAAATCTAAAGAAGGTCTCAGATAAAGACATAGAAGAACAAAAATCCTTGATCGATAAAACAACCGATCAATACAACCGTTTACAAGAACAAATTTCGCTAAAGGATAAGGAATTACAAAACGCTAAACAGACAACGCAAATACAAACCGAAATAAATCGTGTTGAAAAAGAGCGGAAATCCGCTCTTAGTTTAATCGAAAGAGAAGCCTTAATAATTGCAAATGTAAAAAGATTTCGCGAATTAGAGAAGGATATACCCGCCCTAAATAGATTGCAAGAAACATGCGATAGAATTGGCAGTTACGAAGAAGAGATTGATGATTTCCAGAAAAAAATTAATATTGGCGAGACGAAACTTGCAACTCTCAAGCAAACGATCAACGAAAAAGATAAAGAGCTAAGCGTTTCCAGCAAAGGTCGCGATAAGCTTGTCGAGCAAGTAGACAAGGCGCAATCTAAAAAAGGCGAACTGGAGAAAAAAGTTAAAAATGTTCTTGAAATCGAAAAAATTGAAGCGCAGATCAAGCAACTTGAATTTAAGAAAGATACGCACAACGAAATAATGAAACGCGCCAGCGACCTTGATAAAAACAGGGAGCGATATGAAATATTGCTAAAAGAAGTACCTATTTTAGAAGACTTGGAACGCGAGGGCACAAACTTAATTAATGCAAAAAAGGAAAAGGCGAATTTCGAATCGGAACTGGACAGGATCGCGGATGCAATCAAAAGGGCTCAATCGGAATTGGTTGACGCAAAAAAAATATCAACGAAACTTATCAAAGACAAAGAAAAAAAGGAAAATGAATACAAAAACGTATTTGAAGAAATAAGAACGTCCGAGAAAAAAATTACTGAAAGAAAAAGGATTTTTAGCAAGAAAGAATGTCCCTTGTGCGGTGCGAAGGTGGATCTGCATACTACTCATGCAAAGATACATGCCGAGCTATTGCAGTGGGAAAAAGAATTAGAAGAGAAGCGGAAAGAGGAAGTTCTTTCCAAGAACGCGTTGAACAAGGCGTCGGCCGAATCAAAAACAGCTATGGCAACTTCAGACAAGATGGAAAAAAACTTGTCTTCTTACCAAACATCCAGGACGGTATTGGAGAATAAGGTCAATTCTGCATCTGAAAAGATTCAAGAAACAAAGTTGCGACTGAAGAGACATGAAAGCAAAGCAGTGGAATGGAAAGACGAAACTGGCGAACTGGATTCCTTAAAAAGCGAAAAGATTCTTCTTGAACAAAACAAGAAAGATTGGATACGATTAGAAGAAGCACGCGTTGATGTTGAAAAAACACAGATTGTTTTAGACACAAGACAAAAGGATTTGAGGGTGCTCCCTAATTGGACGCCAAAGGAAAGAAATGCTATTAAGACATCTTTTACAGAAATATCCGAATCTTTCCAAAACCTCTCAGCGCAACTAAAAGAGATTGAAAACGAATGCCAGAAAAAAGAAAAGGAGATTGCAAGTTTAAACAAGCAATGCGAATTGACCACCCAAAATATTCATAACTTTCAAGAAAACTTACAAAGAACGGAAAAGCAAAAAGCGACAGCAGATTCGCAATACCAGAAACAATTGAAGAGTCTCCCCGAGCGACTATCATTATATCCGTCGCTAAACGAAAAAAATCTTGTTGAAAAAATGAAAAGAGAGCATAAATCACTTGTGAACGCTGAAGACGAAGATGCAAAACTCAAATTAGCCCGTAATAGCGTTGCTCAACTAGAGGGACAATTGAGCCAGCTAAAAAAGCAATTAGCTGATATTCCAAAAGAACATAGGCGTGCTTATGAAGATGTGAAGGATGAAGTTGAGAATTTACAATCTTCCGCTAAGAAAGTGCAGGCAAGTCTTAATTCTGCTAATCAATATCTTGGCGAAATGAAGTTATCTCAAAGAGAATACAACAAATACGAAACTTCCCTTGAAAAAATTCGTGGACAGCTTAATCTTTTTGAAAAATTAACCGTTGCTTTTGGCCGCAACGGGTTGCAATCTCAAATTGTGCAAGAAGCTCAGAAAAGAATAAAAGATGCCGCAAATACAACACTAAGTCATCTAAGCAATGGGACTTGGCAAATAGAACTAGAGGGCGATGACGACAATGATGAATTAGAAATACTGGCTCAAGACATTAGCCAGCCGGGTATGCCAAAACGCCCCTTCGAATATCTGAGCGGTGGCGAAAAATTCCGTGTCGCTATAAGCCTAGCGGTCGCCATTGGACAGTCAATTTCAGGCGGTCGTACGGTAGATACCTTAATCATTGATGAAGGTTTTGGGTCTCTTGACGAAATAAGCAGAGATAATTTAGTTAAAGAATTAAGAAGACTGAGTGAAAATGTCTTAAACGGTGGCAGAGTTGTAATAGTCTCCCACCAAGAGGATATTTGCGAAGAATTTATGCATCGTATAAAAGTTTATAAAGATTCAAATGGAGCTGCAAAGGTTGAAGTAAACCCGTAGAGTAGATAATGGTGGTACTGTGGAATGGCTTTGTAGTTTAGTCTATTTATTATTGTCCAAAGTCCCTATATCATTTCTTCTAAACCCATTGGATATTCACTTTGTCTTCCACAGCTTTAAACTCCCCATCTCCTGTGACTAAATCCGCTTTGTATGATTTCGCAAGAGCTGCGGCATAACAATCTGCATAAGACATTTTATTTTGAGACTTGAAACGTGCGGCTTCCTGGGTGAGTTCCCAATCTGCGTCAATAAATTGAATACGCAGGTCGCGCAATTCCTTGATGCTTCCATTGGCATCAGCTTCTGACAATTCACGCGCAATTGTGTACCAGACTTCACCCACATTGACGACGGTCATATAAACAGGGATTGCTTCTTCGTGGGCGCTGGCGATCAGGTCGGCAATTTGTTGGGCAGAAGGTTCATCTTCAAGATATGCAATCACCGCCCACGTATCAAGCACGAGCGCTTTCGCTTTTTTAGCCATTTACAGCTCCCTTTCGCGTTTTTTCTCAGCCATCAATGCTTTCATCAATCCTTTACCCTTATATTTTCCACGCAAAGAATGTACATACTCCCGCGTAACTGGCGTGAGGATGATTTTCCTGGTAAGTTCATCCACGTCAATTTGCAGGTAAGTCCCATCTTTGATGCCAAGTTGACGGCGAATTTTCGATGGGATGACCACTTGCCCCTTTGATGTAGCAACAGTTTCCATTTGACGCTCCTTCTGAAATATTGCTGTAATTATACCAATCTAATAAAAGTAAGTCAATAGTAAAACATCTTACAAAATTGTGATTTTCCAGAATTTCCCTAACTCTTTCCCACTGTCTGCGCAATTACCGAAATCAGTTCTATCATGATTATCTACAGCGCGGCATGGCAATTAAATTATTGGAAGTGATATTGAACAAATAAATTGTCGCAATCTTTTCCAAACACATAGTTGGGTTACTTTGTCCTGATCAAACTGGCGCGCTGACCAATGCGTTAAATCTCTTCTCGTTGGACTTTAAATGATATTTTCAAGAATCACGACTGCGCTCTGAATACACGGTTTGCATACTTTATTCGATAGATCATTTTCCGTGAATTGTTTTTGACCTTCTTCCATTGTCAAGTCACAGCCATTGAGCAATTGACGACAAATGCAGGTGCCGTGTTTTCCGGCAAATTGATCCATGAGTTCCCTTGTTTTTGCGTATGTCAGTTCCTTGGCCGACGGATCATCATTTTCACCCCTGCCATATTTAATTCCAATGACAAGTATCCCACCGGATACCGCCCCGCAGACTTCCCCTTTTCGACCCATGCCAGCCCCAAATCCACAAGCCAGTTTTAGAGCAGTGTTCTTATCGAACTGGAGCTCGTCACAGAAAGAGTAAAACACCGACTGCGAGCAACTAAAACCTTCTGTAAATTTTGCAAGCGCAATCTCGCTTTTTGATTCCATGCTATCTCCTTTGATTCAATAATTTTCGATATGTCATTGTGAACGGTTTTCGCGAAGCAATCCCCTCGCAACAGGAGACTGCTTCGCCGAAGGCTCGCAGTGACATTGGCATGAGAAGGCGGCCAGTTCTTATTGTCCGCAGGTAAAGCGTGCTATGGTATTGTCAAACAATGGCCCGGCGGATTCGGCTTGCGGTGTGTAGACTTTCCAAGCGAAGACGCGGTCACCGCAATTCCACGCCGCGGCGCCACCGTATGGCAGGACGGGTGTCACGGTTGTGGTGATCGCCGTATATAACACATTCATATTGCGGATCAGTTTTGCGTCCATATTGCCGGTGCGAGTGTCCGACTCGCGAATGAAAAGGTCGAGCAGAAATTGCGGGTCTTTTGTCTCGGGTGCAAATTGCCACATGATTTGAATGAACAAGTTTGCATTGTAGGTGGCGATGATGCCCTGACTATAGTTACTTGGCGTAAGGGGGTCCTGCTGGGCGAGTACATCATAGTAGGCGATCTCGGATGGATGCCCGATGCAGAATTGATATTCACAGAATAACCCGACCAGGCTAAAGGGCGTGGAAGTTGGGTAGGGTGTGGGCGGTGTGAAAGGTGTCGTTGTAGGGATGGCGGCAAGCGTGGCCGCGACCGCGGCGCGGATCTGTTGGTTGGGGTCTGGGGTCTTAGAGTTGGGGGCGCAGGCAGATGCCAGTAAAACGACGAGCAGGCCTGCCCTGAATATGATCGAAGGGCTGACAGTCCAGAAAAGATACGTTGTTTTCTTCATATTGAAATTATACTGGAAAAGAAGAAGCCCTGACTTCATCCATCAGTCAGGGCTTTGGAATTTAAGTTGAATTAGTGTCCACTACCTGGACTGGGTGTGCCATTGAAAATATCAGGGGCATCGGGGCCTTCGACCAATAGGTAACCAGCCAGACCACGTTGCAGGCGGGAGAGTGCGTGGTCAACTAGAATGTAGCGCCCGGGTACTTCCAGTTTGAATTCAACCACAGTTGCGCCGCCAGGAGGAACCAGGGTGGTCTGCACATTGGTCATGGGAGGCGTGGTCAGCGATGCCAGATTGTAAACCCGGTCGAAGATCTCGCCGATGACGTGGAAGGATGATGTGAAGTTGGGACCGCCGACGCCGAAGAAGATGCGAACTGTTTCGCCAACGTTGGCTTTGAGAGGTTTCTGGGCTGTGAGGCCGCCAACTGCGCCATTGAAGACAAGATACTCGGGGTCTTCATTCAATAGTTTTTCCACATCCGAGGTCTGTTTACCTAGCTCGCCCATTTTGCCGGTGGTGTAGACTTCGCCTTGCATGACGTAAAATTCGCGATCTACAGCAGGCAGGCCGCCTTCCGGCTCGACGAGGATAAGTCCGTACATGCCATTGGCAATGTGCTGAGCAACCATCGGCGTGGCACAATGATAGACGAACAAGCCGGGATTGAGAGCTTTGGCGGTAAACATGCTTTCGCCACTAGGAGCGGTTTGTGTCATAACCGCGCCGCCGCCGGGACCAGTGACCGCGTGAAAGTCCACGGAATGGTTCATGGTGCTGGATGTGTTGTTCTTCATGTGGACTTCGATGGTATCGCCAATGCGCACACGGAAGAACGGGCCGGGGACTTGATTATTGAAGGTCCAATAGGTGAAGGTGGTGTCGTCTGTGAGCTGGCCTTCCACTTCGACCGCTTCCAGATCAATGCGGACGGTTGTTGGCTGGTGATTACCAACGGGCGCGGGCAGATCGGTCGGGTCGCGGACAACGTCTGCGCCGGTGGCGGGCACTTGAGGCGGGTTAGCAGTTGTGCTTGCCTCGGACGAGTCGGTGAATGCATTTTCGGGCAAACCTTTGAGATATTGAACAATGGCACTGATCTCGTTACCGGTTAATGTTTTTGACAAATTGGCTGGCATTACACCTTTGGCGCATAGACCAGTGGGGCAGGTCGGGGAGATAAACGCATCTGGAGACTGGATCGATTCGGTGATGTACTCCTCGGCAGTTTTCGCCGAGCCAGTATATTCGCCTTTTTCAATGCGCTCACCGGCCACCTTACCGATATCGCTCAAGTCGGGGCCAATCATGCCAATCGCGCCGGGAATGCCTGGGATAGTGTGACAGGTCACACACCCTCCCTTTTGAATGGCCTGGATGGTCAGTTCCTTGTCATACAAACCAGCGGTTTGCTCTGCGGCAGGCTGTTCGGCGGGGGACTCGGCTGCCGCTCCTTTCGGCACTGCACCAACCAGCAGAATGCCTTTCATGCCCAGTTTTTCATGGGTCGAGTCGTGATATTCGAGCGCCACATCCTTATCTGGCACAGTAAATGTGATGGATGTTGTTTCGCCTTTTTTATTAATCGTGTCTGAGTGGATATTGATTGCCGGAAATACAATGTCATGCGCCCCTTCACCGCTGTTGATCAGCATCATGGTGATGCGTTCGCCTGGTTTGGCGTGCAAAGCCGGGTTTACCAGGCCGTTGATATCTCCATCCACGCCAAGGTAGACGAAATATCCATCTCGCATGGCTGTGGTGAGTACGTATTCGGTGTTGACTACGCCTCCAGGTTGGGAGGCGCAAGCCGCAAGCAAAACACCAAGGAATAGACCGATGATGATGGACCTTGCGAGTACTTTCATGTTGAGCTCCTTATTAAAGTTGATGGGGATCGTTTAAGACTTTGTTTCATCTCTGCAAGGAAAGTTTTTTCATTCAATTGGTACGAAGTAATCACGTCCTTGAGTGTGCAGAAGCGCGATAGATAACAGCCTACACAGGCGGTTTTCTGACTAATGAAGACTTGGTTTGTCTGCGGCCATTGTTTCAGGATGTTGGCTACGCTTGTTTTGCTGATGTTGAAAGTCTCATCCATTGTGGATGCAGTGTATCCAATTTCCCCCAGATTGTCTTTGCGCTGGCGCAAATAAAAGCAGGATGCTTTTTCGTCCTATTTTTTCATTCCATTTGCAATGCTGACCAGATCGTGCGGTTTGAGTATCTTGATACGCTCGCGGCCGGTTGCGATAATTCCATTGCGTTCCCATTCGCTAAGCAGACGGCTGACGGTGTAAAGCGTTGTGCCGGTCATTTCTGCCACATCCTGCCGCGAGAAAGACAATTCAATGCCGGTATCTTTTTCAGATTTTATTCCCATTTGGGCGGTCAGCCTGAGCAGGGCGTTGGCCACGCGTTGTTCGACCCGTTCAGTGGCGAGTTCGCGATAGCGTGCCTGCATTTCGTGTATATATGACGTCATCAACTTCATTAAGTCAAAGGAGAGATAGGGACGGGTTTCCATCATCGAATGCAGGAAGCCGCTCTTGATTGTTAAGGCGGCGCTATCTACCAATGCCAGCGCGCTGGCGGGGTAGGTTGCACCAGCACGTACTACTCCCAGCGCGCCGAACATTTGCCAGGGAGAGATTGTTCGCAGATTTACTTGTTGGCCATTTGGGTTGGATTGCATGAGTTTGACTTGCCCGCTGGCGAGCACGTATAAGAATTGTGCATTGTCACCCTGAAAGAAGAAAAACTCTCCTTCTTCAGCCAAACGGGTCAAGCTGTTCTTCAAAATAAGCTGCAGGTCATCATCCGTTGCGTTCTGAAAAACAACAACCTGCTTTAAATCCCTCGGCGTAATTTCCATAACCTGATTTTACACCCGAAACAAATGACATTCTTCCTTGACAGTTATTGAGCGATGCTTTATATTTCGACCAGCCCTACCCCCCTGGGGGGGGGCAAGAGAGAAGTTGGATTCTTTATCTGGAAGAATAGAGGCCAGTATGGAAGCAGAAAACACGATTCGCAGATTAAAAACCGTTGAAGGACACCTGCGTGGAGTCATCCGCATGGTGGAGGAGGATGCCTACTGCATTGATGTAATCCGTCAAATACAGGCGGTTGAGGCCGCGTTGAACAAGGTCAGCGCGAATATCCTTGAAAACCATTTGAACTCCTGCGTGATTACCGCCATTCAAGGTAATGACAAGAAGGAACGCGAGCGTGTATTAAAGGAAATCAGCGAAGTGTTTGAGATGGCAAATAAAGTTTGATAATTTTGTAATTGGTTAGTTTGGTGGTCGAGTAGTCCTGAATGTTCACTTCGACAAGCTCAGTGCATGCTTTGAGGGACGTATCGAGGCCACATGTGAAAAGAGTATTTTCAGTAATTGGTGGTCTCGATACGGCGGACAAGCGCCGCCTACTCGACCACCGGAGTATATCAAAATCATACAACCCAAGGAGAAATAAACCATGACCACAGTAACTTATTCCGTCCCCGCGATTTCCTGCGGACATTGCACTCACACTATCGAGACCGAAGTGAGTGATTTGCAGGGAGTCCAGTCCGTAAAAGCGGAAATTGACAGCAAGAAAGTTGTCATCACCTTCGACGCGCCTGCGAGCGAGGAGAAGATCAAGGCTTTGTTGGCGGAGATCAATTACCCTGCTGAAGGATTGATCGCATTGTAATCTAGTAGGTCACGCTTCAAGCGTGACCTACTATGTTGTGTTTGGAGAAGAACTTTAGAATGAGCGATACAAAACATTTAACTTTACCAATTACCGGCATGACTTGCGCGAACTGTGTCGCAACAGTGGAACGCAATTTAAAGAAACTAGATGGCGTGCAAAGTGCGGTGGTGAATCTTTCCTCCGAGCGTGCAACGGTTGATTTTGACTCCGCCAAACTTGGCCTCACCGAAGTCATTGCGCGTGTCAATCGTGCTGGGTATGGCGTAGCCACAGGTGAAGCAGAACTCATCATCAAACGCCTCTCGGACGATAACGACGCGCGTCGTTTGGAAAAGGCTCTCGCAAAACTGGAAGGCGTGTTGGAAGTGCAAGTGACATTCACCACAGAAAAGGCGCGCGTCAAATACGTACCGACGATCATCACACAAGCGGAGTTGCGCCGCGCGGTTTCGTCCGCGGGATTTGAAGCCATGGAGCTTGGCGGCGAAGCCGAAGACGCGGAAGCGAAAGCGCGTGAAGATGAGATCAATGAACAACGCCGCCTGCTTGTCATCGGCTTGATCTTCACTGTTCCGCTTTTCCTGCTCTCCATGGGGAAGGACTTCAATTTACTTCCTGCGTTCATTTATTCAGAAAATGCGATGGATGGCATGCGCGAGGCCCAGCCCTGGTTTGGATGGCTGATGCTGGCGCTCGCTCTTCCCGTTCAGTTTTATGTTGGCTGGCAATATTATGTCGGCGCATTCAAGGCTTTGCGAAACAAGTCCGCGAACATGGACGTGCTGATCGTGATGGGTTCCTCGGCCGCGTTCTTCTATTCGCTTCCAATTACCTTTGGCTGGCTGATGGGTCACGTCTATTATGAGACCGCGGCGGTTATCATCACGCTCATCAAACTTGGTAAATTTTTGGAAGCACGTGCCAAGGGACGTACATCCGAAGCGATCAAGAAAATGATGGGACTGCGGGCAAAGACCGCCCGCGTCGTTCGCGCGGGACTTGAAGTTGAAGTGCCCGTGGACGATGTGCGCGTCAGCGATGTCGTTCTCGTTAAACCCGGTGAGAAGATCCCCGTGGATGGCGTTGTTATCGAGGGACGAAGTGCAGTTGACGAATCCATGCTGACGGGTGAGTCATTGCCGGTTGAGAAGAAGCCTGGTGACCCTGTCATCGGCGCGACGCTCAACAAACTTGGCCTGCTCAAATTTGAAGCGACCAAGGTTGGCAAGGAAACCGCGCTGGCTCAAATTATTAAACTCGTTGAAGACGCGCAGGGAAGCAAAGCGCCGATCCAAAAACTTGCAGACCAGGTCTCCGCTGTATTTGTGCCTTTTGTGATTGCGATTGCGGCTCTTACTTTCGCAGGCTGGTATTTCTTCGGGCCCGCATTGCCCATCAATTCTGATATTAATAATTTCACACGCGCGCTGATCTACATGGTCGCGGTGTTGGTGATTGCCTGTCCGTGTGCCATGGGACTTGCCACGCCAACCGCCATTATGGTTGGCACAGGCAAAGGCGCGGAAGCGGGAATCTTGTTCCGTACCAGTGAGGCATTGGAACGTGCCGGCAGAGTGACTGTGGTTGTTCTGGATAAAACGGGAACGATTACGAAAGGTCAGCCTGCGGTAACGGATATTGTGACAGTGGACGGTGGACGATTGACCGCGGAAGAATTACTTCGATTAGCCGCTTCGGTGGAGAAGGGTAGCGAACATCCGCTTGGCGAGGCGATTTGGGCGGAGGCGACAACCCGTGGGTTGGTTTTGGTGGAACCTGCCGGGTTCAAAGCAGAGGCTGGGCATGGCGTGCAGGCTGAGGTCGAGGGAAGAAGCGTAATGGTCGGGAATGTGAGAATGTTCGAGGCGCGCGGAATCCAGTTGGGGAATCTCGAATCCGAAGTGTCGCGTCTTCAATCTGAAGCAAAAACGGCCATGCTTGTTGCGATTGATAACCAGGCCGCGGGAATTATCGCGGTGGCGGATACGATCAAGGATAGCTCGAAGGGTGCGATTGCAGATTTGCATCGCATGGGTTTGAAGGTTGCGATGATCACTGGCGATAATCAGAAGACCGCCGAAGCAATCGCGAAACAAGTTGGCATTGATGTGGTGCTTGCCGAAGTTTTGCCCGAAGGTAAATCATCTGAAGTGAAGAAACTCCAGGGCGAAACACTTGCACCGCACGCACATTTGCCCCGGGCGCAAGTGCCGGGGAATGCAGGTGACGTAAATCGTAAATCGAAAATCATAAATGTAGTAGCGATGGTCGGTGACGGTGTGAACGACGCGCCCGCGCTTGCACAAGCGGACGTGGGACTCGCGATCGGCACTGGAACAGATGTGGCGATGGCCGCCGCGCCTGTGACTTTGATGTCTGGTGATTTACGCGGTGTTGCGCGTGCGATCAATCTCTCGCGCAAGACTCTTTCGACCATCAAACAAAATTTATTCTGGGCGTTTTTCTATAATGTCATATTGATCCCAGCCGCCGCGCTTGGATATTTGAACCCGATGCTCGCCGCGGGCGCGATGGCATTTAGCAGTGTGTTTGTGGTGACGAATAGCCTGCGCCTTCGGAGCGTAAAAATATGATAACGAACTCCATTCCGAACCACGAGGAAGACCCACCCAAAGCAGTTTGTGGCGGAATATTGATAGATCCGTCACAATATCCGAGTGCAATATTCATCGGTGAGAAAGTATATTTCTGCACAATTGCATGTTTGAATGCGTTTGTGGAAAATCCTGAAGCCTTCATGGCGGGTGAAATTGAGCATCCTCTTTAATGGTGTTGAAAAAGACAAAGGAAACCTTAAAATGAAAAAAATATCCCTTCTTCTCGTTCTTCTTATAATGATAATTTTGATACTGACTGCCTGCGCCGCGCAACAAAGTGGGCCCGCAAAAGCCGAACTACCTGCGGGAAAGGCTTATGCCGAAGGAAAGGAAATCCATTTCATCCACACCGAAGCCTCTGACGCAGGCGTGGCTGAAAAACTCACCAACATGATGAAGTCACCTGTGATTCTTGTGTTTTCGTTGGCAAATGTGCCAGATGAGTCTTTGGCGAACGTGTACGTCTTTACCAATGGCGTGGAAGGTACAGGACCTTTTGGCTTTCAACCCGATGTTTTTGATAACCCTCCCGGCACAGACGGATATACTCCTTTGCGCCGCTTGAATGTGATCACATGGGTGGATGAGGCCAAGGAGCGCGAACTCAAATCTGCGTCCGAAGTGTTGGATGCAGAGAAGGCTGGCGAATTGACTATTGAACAGCCTGGCGTCGTTATCAACATGCCATTCGTCGTTTGGGATGGCGGCAAGCGTTAATCAGCTTAAAAGAAAATGAATAAGATCAGGGTTATCCTGATCTTATTCGGTGATGACAATGATGAATTTCCAAAGAAGAAATTGGCTGACCATTTTCCTTGCGTTGTATGGAGTATTTGTCTTTCTCCCATTTTTTGCTCCTGTGATGATGAAATTAAACCTGAATGGATTGGGTAGAGCAATTTACTTTGTCTACGGTTTCCTTTGTCACCAATTGCCTGAAAGGTCTTTATTTCTCTTTGGCCCAAAATTGATGTATTCCATGAATGAGATTCGGGCTATCTGGCAGAATACAGACAATCCATTGGTCTTGCGGCAATTTGTCGGCAATCCAGAAATGGGATGGAAAGTGGCATGGTCGGATCGCATGATCTCTTTATATGGTGGAATCTGGGTTGTCGGTTTGGTATGGGGACTATTGCCGCACAACCCCCGGAAAGTATCGATTTGGTTTTTCTTTCTTTTCGCCCTGCCGATGACTTTGGATGGCGTTACTCATATCATCAGCGATTTTAGCGGGCTGGCGGCAGGTTTTCGTTATACCAATGACTGGCTGGCAATTCTTACAAACCATGTCTTTGCCCCGTCTTTTTACGCGGGCGACGCGCTCGGTTCGTTTAATTCATGGATGCGCTGGATCACTGGTTTCTTGTTCAGTTTTGGGTTAGTTCGGTGGATCTTTCCGTTGATGGATGAACAATTCGACATGAACCCGTTGCCCAATACTAGACCTCTTGCGAAAGTCTTTTTTGCCACAGAGAGCGCAGAGAAATGAGTTTTAAGAGCCTTATCTCAAAGGTCTCTGTACGCTCTGTGGCTGTATTAAACTCACTTATGCAAGAGGTCAACTGCATAAAAAAGGGATCGCGAAGCACTTTTACCAAATCTTTACACTGCTTTGAATGGAACTTTAGCATCGCTTTATTAGATACGAACATATCTCAAAGACAGAAAGGAGAAACAACTATGATGGGCTACTATGGAATGTGGGGCTTTGGCTGGATTGGCATGATTTTCAACCTTGCGATTCTTGTTGGAATCGTGATGTTGATTGTCTGGGCTGTCAATCGCTTTTCGAACGGTTCGCACCAACCCACTGTAAACCAATCCCCGCGCGAAATTCTGCAAGCGCGTTACGCGCGCGGCGAGATCACCCGCGAGCAGTGTCAGCAAATGCTGAACGATTTGGGTTGAGATAGGCTGTAGATTCAATGGCTTGGATGGATGTTCTCCATCCAAGCCGCTTAGGAAAAGCAAATGAAACATATTTCATATCGTAAATTGATCTTTATCATTCTGGCGATTATTCTGCTGGCTGTATCGCTTCCCGCTTGTTCGAGCCAAAATAGCGCGCACTTGAATATGATGCCGCTCGATAAAATGCCCGTGGAAGTTCAATCCGCGCCTGTAACGGTGCAAACGGCATATCAATTCGCGGCGGCAAACCCGGACGTGATGAAGCAGGTCCCATGTTACTGCGGTTGTGGAAATATCGGCCACACGTCGAATTATTCCTGTTATGTTTCCGGGGTGGACGACAAAGACAACATCACCTTCGATAATCATGCTCTCGGTTGTTCCATCTGTGTGGACATTACCCAGGATGTAATGAGATTGTTGAAAGAAGGCAAGACTGTCCCAGAGATAAAAACCTATGTGGATGCGACCTACTCCAAATACGGAACGTCCAACATGCCATGAAAATGCGCCGCTCCATTTTCTTGACCTTGGCCTGCTTCGCCTTAATTGGCTTGATCGCGGCTTGGGTTTTTTCCCGCCAACCCATTACCATCCATGCGCGCATCGCGGAAGATGGCGGTTTCATGCCCGACAATATTAAAGTGCGCGCGGGAGAGTCTTTGCGCTTGCGACTGATCTCGGATGATGTAGATCATACTTTTGCCATTGGACAAAATTCCATGGAGCCTGTCCTTCTCAAACCAGGCGAGCCTGTATATCTAACCCTCACGTTTGCCAAACCAGGCACATACATATTCTACACAACCATGCCTTCCAGTTTGAATTATTGGCGTATGCGCGGCACGATTGAAGTTACCGGTGACGGAGAGGTGCAAGTCGCTCAACTGCCCCTTTATGTTAAACTCGGATTGGAGCTGGACGAGGAACATGGAGAGGGGGAGGAACATTTCGAGTTGGCACGCCAGCCATCGGTTTCAAGCGGCGAAGCATTTGCAGATCAGATCCCAGCCATGTATCTCGCGCGTGATTATTACGTCGCACATTCTCCAATGGAGACATTTGAAGAATTGCGCGTCGCGTCTGCTTTGCAGTCATTAAGCAATGAGCAGCTTTGGAATGTAGTCGCGTATATCTGGCTGCAAAACAGTACGTCAACAGCGTTGTTGGAAGGAAGGCGGCTGTACCAGGTCAATTGTGCGGCATGCCACGGTGAAAACAGCGCGGGCGATGGTCAATTTGCGGATGAGATGAAAGCCATCGCGGAACAAAATCAGGATAAACACGGGATTCAACCCCCGACTGATTTTACAGACGCGGAACATTTGCTTGAAGAAAAGCCTGCTGTCCTGCAGGGGCTTATCCTGCGCGGCGGCATGGGAACAGGCATGCCCATGTGGGGAACGATCTTCACCGACGAACAGACCTGGGACTTGGTCGCGTATCTGTATTCATTCCAATTTGAATATCAAGGAGTAAATCAATGAGCAAAAAGCAACAAAAACAGCAACAGAAACAGAAACAAAATAACAGGCTTCTTCTGCTTATTGTGTTGGGAGGAATTCTGCTGGTTGCCGCCTTCTACTTTGCTAATCGAGCCGGAGACGGCGGCGGGACGCCATCAATTGTGGTCGATCAGCAGAAGATTGATTATGGCGATGTGAAGTTCGATACACCCAAAACTTTTGCGGTCAAGGTCTCCAATACAGGCGATGGCACATTGCGGTTTTCGGAAGAACCGTATATCGAGGTACTGGAGGGGTGCTGACCTCCCAAAATGACCATCGGTTCGATGGTCCTCAAGCCTGGCGAAAGAACGGTCATTGAATCCGGCATTTTTATGATGCACGAAGGTATGGACGGTCAACATAATTTTGCAGTTCATCTCAAGACAAACGATCCTGCAAATCCTGATCTGGTTGTGAACGTGTTGTCGAACTGGATACCATAATCCGAATGAATCAAAACAGCGGCATGGTTGGTGCCGTTGTTTTGATAAATTACTTATTCTGACTCTTCAATAAATGTTCCATGCCATGTGTGCGGGAAAATTTGTCCGTTGTAGCCGTTGAGACTCAGCATGCCGATGATCTTTCCGTCCTTTTCGAAATCGAGAGTATAGTAGCCATAAAATTGCATCGGGTTGTCAGCGGCGGTTGCGCCTGAAACATTCGTGTCAAGATACTTCTGGGCATATTCCACGGCCTGTTCAGAGGTGACGGTCATTTCAGCTGAAACATTGGCAGGAGACTGGGATTGGTAATTCCATCCGCCCATCATACCTTGGTTGCCGCGCCCACCCATCATCCCGCCATGATTGATACCGCTGTACTTGAGATTCCACATCATGTTGGGCCCATGTTCGGGGTAGGTAACCTGGGAAACGGGATCCACCAGCAATTCGAATGCGCCCAATCCGGTCTCACTTTCCTTGACGATGACATAGGCATTGTTGTCAAAGATCATAACTTCACCAATTTCTAATCCTTGAATGTTCAGGGATTGGACATATTTCTCGGCAGCGGCTTTGGCTTGGTCAATGGTCAGTGGAGTGATGATGGTGTTGGATTCATTATTCCATCCATATCCCATCATGCCGTTGCCGCCGCGTCCGCCACCCATCATCCCGGGACCATAGCCGTAATTGGACTGATTGTTGTTGTAGCCGCGTCCCATCATTCCTGGCTCATACGCCCCTCCACTTGTGCCAGAGCCAACAGAATAAGCACGAGCGAACATGTTTCCAGCGAAAAAGACGCCGCTTGCCAATACGAGAACTGCGATGACGATCAGGATTGTTGCTAAAGTTTTGTTCATGGTTTATCTCCTTTGGGTTGTGATCCATATCTGTGTATCATTTTATGTCACCAGTATAAGATTTATAGTGGATAAGGGAATTTAGACACGAAAACGGGCATAATTAAGGTGTAGTTTCTGGAGAAAAAGACATGCCCAAAAGAAAACGACTATCTGCCGGACAAAAGGCGCAAATCGTGTTGGAAGTGAT
>Ga0315273_10000579_pt1 | contig 39149 bp, 36 predicted proteins | sample YL17G02_0_MG_FD_205753 | JGI IMG/M metagenome (GOLD analysis project Ga0315273, IMG submission 205753) | Sediment microbial communities from Yellowstone Lake, YNP, Wyoming, USA - YL17G02_0 | ecosystem: Environmental > Aquatic > Freshwater > Lake > Sediment | place: USA: Wyoming | collected...
GTAAACCAGCGCGATCTTGGAGGCGTTGGGCAGCAGCGAAAACATGGACTCCCCGAAGAAGATCCCGCCCAGGGACACCCCGTACAGCCCGCCGCACAGCGCGCCTTCGCTGTAGACCGCGACGCAATGGGTGATGTGCCGGCGGTGCAGGCGGGTGTAGGCGGCCAGGAAGTGGCGGTCGATCCAGGTGCCCTGTTCGTGCGGGCGGGGGCTGGTGGCGCAGCCGAGCATGACCTGCTCGAAGTCCCGGTCGAAGCGCACCTGCAAGCGCCCCTGGCGCAGCAGGCGGGCCAGGCGGTCGGGCACGTGGAACTTCTCGGGGAACAGCACGGTGCGCGGGTCGGGGGAAAACCACATCAGGGGCGGGGCGTTGAACCAGGGGAAGATCCCCTTGCTGTAGGCCTCCAGCAGCACGCGGCCGGAAAGCTCCCCGCCCACGGCCACCAGCCCGTGCTCGTCGGGGGTCAGACCGTCAGGGAAGATCGGGTCCTCCTCCGGGTCGAGGACACAGGGCAAACCGCGCAGCCTCACGCCCCCACCCTCATCCGCGCACCTCCCCTCCCAGCCAGGCCCGCAGCCGCGGCTCCAGCTTCTTCCGTGAGACCTCCACGGCCTCCTGGGCGAACCAGCGCACCTCCCGGCCGCCTCCGGTCTCCTCCCTCGGCAGCTCACGCAGCCCCAGGCCCATCTCCTGCAGCCAGGCGGTCAGACGCTCCGCCCGCTGCTCCCCCGCGGCCGAGATACCCAGCTCCCGGCGGAAACCGCCCGCGCCAGGTTCCTCATAAGCGATCATCACCAGCAGCAAGCCGAGGCTCCGCTCCTCCCGGAAGCGGCGCACCGCCTCCTCCGGCGCGGGGTCCCGCTCCCGCCAGCGCCGCAAGGATACCGGCGAGGAGCTGATCCCGTAGCGCACGCCCCCGGCTTCCCCGCCCTTATAGTCCCGGCGCAGAAGGTCTCGGGAGGAAAGCCCCGGGAGCACCTGGCGGGCGGCCAGCAGCTCCGTATACAGCTCTTCTTCCCGCACCCCGGCGATTCCGGCCAGGCGCTCCGCCGCCTCGCGGTCCCGGGGGGTGAACCGCCCGGCTGCCGCGGCGAACAGGACCGTGTCCAGGAGGATCGGCCCGAGAAGCAGGAGCGCCAGCCCGGCGTCCACCAGGACGGGGTCGCGCGTGAAGAGCCTTTCGGCCACGAGCGTGCAGGCCGAGCCCACCGCCTCCACCGTCCACCGCGCGCCGGGAGCCTCGGCCGGCCGGCGCGCTCCCGGGTGGTGGTCGAGCACTTCCACGATGCGGCCCCGCGCGGCCGCCGGCAGCCAGGCGCCGTCGGAGTCCACCAGCACCAGCTGCAGCCCCGCAGCCCCCTCCCCACCCAGCATCCCGGGCGGCAGCTCCTCCGCGCAGACCAGCAGGCGTTCCGCCACCCCGGCCCGCCGGAGCAGCAGGAGGGCCTCCGGCCTCAACGCCAGTTCGGCGCGCGGGACGGGGACCCAGGGAACCACGAGCGTGCCGGGGCCGGCATCCAGGGAGTGCAGGAAGGCGTACCCGATAGAGGCTGCCAGGGAGTCCACGTCCGCGGCCTGGCTGCCGGTCACCAGACGCAGGGAAGCGGCGCGCGCGGGTCTGCGCAGAAGACGGCGCCCGGCGCGCAATGAGCGGTTAATCCGCCGGGCGCAGGAGGGGTTCAATAAGTCCCCGCGCCGCTGCCGGGAGGCGCAGCAGCTTGTGACCGGAGGTTTGCCCCGACACGATCTGGAGGCTGACGCGGGGCAGCCCCAGGCTTCTTGCCAGAAAACGCAGCAGCTCGCGGTTGGCCTCTCCCTTGCGCGGCTGGGCCTGCAGGCGCACCAGCAGCTCCTCCCCGCGCAGGCCCGCCAGCTGGTTGCGCCCAGCGTTGGGCAGCACCTTCACGCGCAAGAGCAGGCTGTCGCCTTCAAGGCGCAATGGCGGGCTCAATTCGGTTCATCCTCTTCCGCCGCCCCCATCCTGGCCAGATCCTCCCGGTAGGCCTGGTCGAAGGCCGCTTCCAGCGCCGCGTTCACGCCGCGGCAGCGCTCCACCACCTGGCCGGCCCAGCGGATATATTCCAGGCGCCGGCGCCGGCTCCAACCCACCGGCGGGCTGTTCAGGAGCGAGCGCAGGTTGCTGGTCTTGTCGGCGATCTTGAGCATCCGCGCCCGAGCCGACTTGCTCCCCGCCGTCTGGACCTGGAGCCGCTTACGTTCCTTCCTGGGCAGGCTCTTGTCATCGGTGACCTCCAGGACCAGGGCCAGGATGTCGGCGCCGAACTCCCGCTCCAGCTCCGCGGCCCCGGTCGCGGTGTCCTCCAGGGTGTCGTGCAGCAGCCCCGCGGCCACCAGCGCCGGGTCCCGGCCCTCGCCGGCCTCCGCCAGCAGCCGGGCCACTTCGGCCAGATGGTTCACGTACGGCTCGGCGGTCAGCCCCTTGCGGCGCTGCGCGGCGTGCTTGCGCGCGGCAAACTCCAGGGCCCGGACCACCAGCACCAGCTCACTGCCCACCTCCCGCCACCTCCTCAATCCATAGAGGATGCCCAGCCGCTCCGGTAAGACTCCCAAAAATGATGACCAATCACTATAGCAGACGGCGGGGGGGCCGGGATAGCTTGGAGCACATGAACGAACAAAACGAGTTCAAGACCCTGCAGCTTCCGCCTGGCGTGAGGGAGCTTGCCTAGAAGCGGGTGATTTGCCATATTAAGTGCAGACCACCCCAAGGAGGAGCCTCATGCCCGCTGTGCAGATCCGGCCTGACGTCTACTGGATCGGGGTCAACGACCGCACCACTGACCTGTTCGAAGGAATCTGGCCCATCGAGAAGGAGGGGGTCTCTTACAACTCCTACCTGATCCTCGACCGCAAGAAGGTGCTGATCGACCTGTCCAAGGCCCTGAAAACCGACGAGTTCTTCAACCAGATCCAGCAGCTCACGCCGCTCTCGGAGCTGGACTATATCGTGCTCAACCACCTGGAGCCGGACCACACCGGGGTCATCCTCACCCTGCGGCAGCTCGCCCCCCGGGCCGTGATCCTGGGGTCGGTCAAGATGAAGGAGATGCTGGCCTCCTTCTACAAGATCACGGAGAACGTCCGGGCGGTGGCCGAGGGTGAGGTCCTGGACATCGGCGCCCGGAAGCTCGAGTTCTTCAACGCCCCGTTCGTGCACTGGCCCGAGACCATGGTGACCTACGACGCCGCCGAGAAGATCCTGTTCTCCTGCGACGCCTTCGGCGGCTACGGGGCCCTGGTGGGGACCATCTTCGACGACGAGTGCCGGAACCTCGGCTTCTACGAACAGGAGTCCCTGCGCTACTACGTGAACATCGTGGCCAAGTTCAGCAAGCCGGTGCTCAACGCCATCGCCAAGTTGAGCGCCCTGGAGATCCGGATCATCGCCCCCTCCCACGGACTGATCTGGCGGGCCAACCCCGGGCACATCGTGGAGCTGTACCGCAAGTGGGCCGGGTACGCCGCGGGGCCCACCGAGGTGGGCGTCACCCTGATCTACGGCTCCATGTACGGCAACACCGAGAAAGCGATGGACGTGGTGGCTCGCGGGATCGCCAGCCGCGGCGTGCCCCTCGCGATCTTCGACGCGGCCCGCACCCACGTGAGCTACATCCTGCCGGCCCTGTGGACCCAGACCGGCGTGATGATCGGGGCGCCAACCTACGAGGGGGCCCTATTCCCGCCGGTGCTGGACGTGCTCAACCACGCCGCGATCAAGCGGATCATGAACAAGAAGGCGGCCATGTTCGGCAGCTACGGCTGGAGCGGCGGGGCGGTGCGCAACGCCAGGCAGGTCATCGAGCCCCTGAAGTGGGAGCTCACCGCCACGCTGGAGTTCGCCGGCTACCCCACGCACGAAGAACTGGCCAAGGCCGAGCAGTTCGGCAAGGACTTCGCCGACGCGCTCAAGGGCGGCTGAGCCCCGTCGGCAGCGCCCCGCGGGCGCCTAGCGCACGACCAGTTCGCTTTTCCAGTTGGAAACAGGCCCGAAATTGTTCACGTTGGCAAAGCCCAGCTCCTCCAGCGTCGCCTTGGCCGCGCTGGAGCGGTTGCCGGAGCGGCAGTAGACCACGATGCGCGCGTCCCGGTCCTGGGTGGGCAGGTTGTTCTGGATCACGTCGAAAGGGATGTTGACGGCCGAGGGGATGGCCCCTGCGCGGTACTCCTCGGGGGTGCGCACATCGACCAGGTAGAGGTTCGGCTGCCCGATGAGGCCAGCCAGTTCCTCCGAACTCAGAGGTTGGGCTGCGAAGCCGGAGGCCTGCGTGCTTTGCGCTATCGCGGGTGATTGCTCCCCGCCACCAGCGGCGAAGGCGGCGAAGGCCGCCAGAAAGAATCCTAGTATTATTGCTTTCTTCATATATATAAAATACCGATTATCAGGGCGGCCGGCAAGGCGACAGCGGGACTACGCAGGCCCAGGGCGGGGGGACAGGCGCCTCAGCGGTCCGCCGCAGGCAGCGTGAAAAATAGGATCTCCTCCCCCTCGTGCGAAGCTGCCCGGGCCAGGATGCGTACGCCGAGGTCGGGGTCCCAGGCGGCCAGGAAAGACTCCCCTTCCCAGGAAAGACCGGCCAGGCCCCCGGTCAGGTAGAGGCTGAGGCCATAGGGTATTCTGGCGTCCCGCAGGCGGTCGCTCAGCGCAAGCTGGAAGCCCTCACGCACCTGGTCGGTGAACGGCTCGCCGTTGGCCTTGAGGTCAACCCAGAGCTCCGCCCCCCCGAACCGGCCCTCCCAGTCCTCGAAGAAGGTGTCGCGGCAGATGGTGAGCGCGATCCGCCGGCCCTTGAGGAGAAACGGCCGGGCCTCCTCGAGGCGCCCCGGGCGCAGGCCCAGGAACCTCTGCTCGAAGGGCGTCAGGAAAACCTTGTCCTGGGCATACAGCTGGGCGCCGTGCTCGTCGAAGATGACCGCCCGGTTGACCAGGCTTGCCCGCCCGCCGCTTCGCGCCGCGGCGAACCAGGTGCCCGCGCCGACGGCCACCCCGTACCGCCGGGCCAGCCCCCCAAACAGCTCCCGCACGGCGCGTTCAGCCAGGCCGGAGTTCAGCAGGAACAGGTCCTCCAGGTTTCGGGCCAGGGGCTCGCGCTCCAGCACCCGCCGCAAGGCTTCATCCAGGGAGCCCGCCTCCCGGATCAGCCCGCCGTAGGGCAGGAGCGCCAGGAACGCCGAGGTGTACTCGGGGAAAAGAATCAGGTCGGGGGCGAAGGGCAGACAGCGCCGGACCGCCCCCTGGATCCGGGCCACGTAGGCGGCGGCGGAGGCCAGATCGCCGGGGGCCAGCGAGAGCTGCACGGCCGCTACGCGCAGCTCCCCCGGGGGGACGGCCGCCGCCTGCGCAGCGAGCCCGGCGAGCAGAACGAAAGCCAGCGCGGCCGGCGGGAGCCTGGGCATGGAGGCCAGGATAGGAAAAGGCGGACAGACTGTCAACGCGGCGCGGCCGCGGACCCTTTCCCTTGTATCGGCCGTTCCAATGGTGGTAGAGTGCCTCCCATGGAAAGCATGAAACGGACCGCCACCTGCGGCGAGCTCACCCAGGCCGGCATCGGCCGGGAGGTGACCCTGAACGGGTGGGTGCACCGCGTGCGCGACCACGGCGGGATCAAGTTCATCGACCTGCGGGACCGCTACGGGCTGACCCAGGTGGTCGTGGACGCGGACGCCCCGCTCCAGCTCAAGGAGGCGGCGGCCGAGCTCAAGCACGAGTACACGGTAGCCGTCCAGGGGACCGTGCGCGCGCGCCCGCAGACCATGGTGAACCCGCATATGGCCACCGGCCAGGTCGAGGTCGCGGTCCGGAGTCTGGCGGTTCTGGGCCGCTCGACGACCCTGCCATTCCAGATCGACGAGCGCACCGACGCCCGCGAGGAGCTGCGCTTCAAGTACCGCTTCCTGGACCTGCGCTCCTTCGCCATGCAGCGCCGCATCCGCCTGCGCCACGAGGTGGTCTTCGCCGTGCGGGAGTACCTGGCGGGGCGCGGCTTCTACGAGATCGACACCCCGACCCTGATCCGTTCCACCCCGGAGGGGGCCCGGGACTTCCTGGTGCCTTCCCGCCTGCACCCCGGCAGGTTCTACGCCCTGCCCCAGTCCCCGCAGCTGTACAAGCAGCTGCTGATGGTATCCGGCTTTGACAAGTACTTCCAGATCGCCCGCTGCTACCGCGACGAGGACGCGCGGGGCGACCGGCAGATCGAGTTCACCCAGATCGACCTGGAGATGAGCTTCGTATCCAAGGACGACGTGTTCGAGGTGATCGAGGGGATGCTGGCCCACGTGTTCCGCAAGGCCCTCGGCAGGCAGCTGCCCACCCCTTTCCCGCGCCTAGCCTATGACGAGGCCATGAACCGTTACGGTTCGGACAAGCCCGACCTGCGTTTCGCCCTGGAACTGCAGGATTTCGGGGCCCTGGCGCTCAAGGGCGAGTTCGAGGTGTTCCGCAAGCTCGCGAGCGGCGGCGGCGCGGTGAAGGCCGTGGTGGCCCCCGGCTGCGGCGGATACTCGCGCAAGGAGCTCACCGCTCTGGAAGAAACCGCCAAGATCTACGGCGCCGCCGGCCTGGCCTGGATGAAGGTCACCGAGGCCGGGTTGGAGGGCGGCATCGCCAAGTTCTACGCGCCGCTGGTCGCCGAGGTGGTGGGGACGCTCGCCGCCAGGCCCGGCGACCTGATCCTCCTGGTGGGCGCGGAGTGGAAGAAGGCCTGCACCGCCCTGGGCGCCGTGCGCGCGCAGCTGGGCCGCGATCTCAAGCTGGCCAAGGCCGACGAGTTCCACTTCTCCTGGATCGTTGACTTCCCCATGTTCGAGTGGAACGAGCAGGACAAGAAGTGGGACCCGGCGCATCACATGTTCACCATGCCCCAGGAGCAGTACCTGGCCGCTCTGGAGTCCGACCCCGGTTCGGTCAAGGGCGACCTGTACGACCTGGTCTGCAACGGCGTGGAGCTGGCCTCCGGTTCCATCCGCGTGCACGACCCCGAGCTGCAGAGCCGCATTTTCCGCATCGTGGGCTTGAGCGAGGAGGAGGCCCAGGCGCGCTTCGGCTTCCTGCTGGAGGCCTTCCGCTACGGTGCGCCGCCGCACGGCGGGATCGCCCCGGGTCTGGATCGCCTCGTCACTCTCCTGGCCGGGGAGAGCTCGATCCGCGAGGTGATCGCCTTCCCCAAGAACACCCTGGGTCAATCCCTGATGGATGACTGCCCGGCGGAGGTCGACGCCCAACAGCTGGAGGACCTGCACATCCGCGTGGTCCACCAGGAGAAGTAGCCGGGGACCGGGCCCCGCCACGGACCGGCTCCCGGCCGCATGGACCACACCCGAGACTCCCCTACCCCCGAGACGACCCACCGCCTGCTTGCCTGGTTTTTCCGCAACCGGCGCGAGCTTCCCTGGCGGGAGGAGAGCGACCCGTACCGGATCTGGGTCAGCGAGGTCATGCTGCAGCAGACCCGCGCGCAGACCGTCGAGCCTTACTACCGCCGCTTTCTGGAGCTCTTCCCTGACCCGGCCTCGCTGGCCGCCGCCGGTGAGCGGGAGGTGCTGAAAGCCTGGGAGGGCCTGGGCTACTACGGCCGGGCGCGGCGACTGCAGGAAGCGGCGCGCGAGATCATGCGGCTGCACGGCGGGAGCTTCCCTTCCGAGCCGGAGGCGGCGCGCAGCCTACCCGGGGTCGGGCCGTACACCGCCGCGGCGGTCTTAAGCATCGCCTTCGCCCGGAGGCTGGCCGTGGTGGACGGCAACGTGCTGCGGGTGGTCACGCGCCTGGCGGCCGACGTTGGTGACCCCGCCGCGGCGGCGGTGCGCGCCCGGGTGCGGGAGTACGTGGAAAACTCCTTCTACCATTATCACCCCGGCTGGGTGAACCAGGCCTGGATGGAGCTGGGCGCCCTGGTGTGCCGGCCGGCCCCGGACTGCCCCTCCTGCCCCCTGGCCTCGGCCTGCCGGGCTCTCCTGGAAGGGCGCACCGCCGAGCTGCCCGCCCGCCGACCCCGCGCGCCGCTGCCCGTGCGCCGGGGCTTCCTGTACCTGCTCGTTTCGCACGATACTGCTTCCGGGCTGCTGGCCTGCCTCACCGCAGCCCTCCACGACGGAGAGGGGGGCGGGGCGGGCGCGGTCTTGCGGGATCAGGAGCTGCCGCTGCTCCTGGTACGGCGGCCGTCACGCGGCTTGCTCGGCGGCCTATGGGAACTGCCCAACGCGGAGGAATCGGAAGAGGAGGCTTTTCGGCTCGCCAACGGCATCGTTTGCCTGGGCGCGACCGGGCAGGAGGTGCGGCACACATACTCCCATTTCAAGGTAAGCTTTCGCCCGCTGCTGGGCAGGCTAGCGAGGGAGGCTGTTCTGGAGCGCTGGGCGGAGCAGCGCTGGGTAGCGCCGGGTCAACTGGACCGCTACCCGCGCTCACGCGTGACGATCAAGGCCCTGGAGTTGTGACGATCACCCGGCGTCCCGCAATCGCACTTCCAGAGAGCCGCCACCGTGCGGAGGAGGTAAGGGATGCCCGAGAGAATCGACGTACTGGGCCTCGGCGCCGTGGCAGTGGATGACCTGCTTTTTCTTGAGGAGTTTCCGCTGCCGGACGGGAAATACCAGGTGCTCCACAGGGAAAGGCGCTCGGGCGGACTCGCGGGAACGGCCCTCGTTGCCGCCGCTCGCCTGGGCTGCCGTGCGGCGTACGCCGGCAGGCTGGGGAAGGACGAGCTCTCCGGGTTCATCATGGAAGGGCTCGAGGCTGAAGGGGTGGGCACCGCTCATGTCGTTCAGCAGGAAGGGGCGCTGCCCTACCGATCGACGATCCTCGTGGAAAGGCGTGGCCAGACGCGCACCGTATTGGGGGAATCCACCGGGGTGCTGGGCGCCGACGACTCGCTGCCCGAAGAAGCGGTGATCCGCTGCGCCCGCGTCCTGCTAGTCGATCATACGGGACTCACCGGCATGCTGCGCGCTGCGCGCATCGCCCGCGGCGCGGGAATCCCCGTAGTGGCGGATTTCGAGCGGCCTCATCCCGCCCCCTTCGATGAGCTGTTCGCGCTTGCCGACCACCTGATCCTTCCGCTCCAGTTCGCGCGCGAGCTCACCGGCGCACCCGACGGCCGTACCGCCGCTCGGGCCTTGGGCAGCGCCTCTCGCGCGGCGATCGTCGTCACCATGGGGGCGGAAGGGTTGTGGTACCTCTCGGCGGAGTCGCCGGGAAGGGCGCTGTATCAGTCCTCATTTCAGGTCGAGGCGGTTGACACCACGGGGTGCGGTGACGTGTTTCACGGCGTGTACGCGGCCTGCCTCAGCCAGGGAATGGGCCTGAGCGAGAGGGTGAGACTAGCCGCCGCCGCGGCGGCAATCAAGGCCACGCGTACGGGGGGCCAGCAGGGCATCCCTTCGAGCGCAGAGCTGCAGGCGTTCCTGGCCGCCCACGCAGGCCAGGCGTAGCGGGGCGTGGCGGCTGGCCGCGCAGCTCAGGGGACCATCCCCTGCTGCTCGATCTTCTTCAGCCGGCGCAGGGTCTGGATCATCGAGCGCGTGGTGTGGTAGTTGTTTTTCCAGGCGTGGCCGAGGTAATCCCAGAGCACCGTCCCGTCCCTGGCCAGCAGCGCGAACCACTCTCCCACCTCGTGATTGATCATGTGTTCCCACACGAAGCCGAACACCTTGAGGAACGCCTCCCAGAACGCTCTTTCCCCCGTCAGCAGGTAGGCGTCCAGCAGCCCCACCAGTGATTCCGCCTGTTGCCAGAACTCCTTCTGCTGATCACGCGCGGGTCCGTCGTGCGGGCCCTCGACGAACACCCCGCCGTGGACAGGGTCCACGCCGTAGCGCAGAGTATGCCGCGCCAGCCGCGCCAGCCTGTCGCGGTAGGCATCCACCGGCTCGCCGAGAACCTCCAGCGCGTGCAGGAACAGCCAGAGAAACTCGATGTTGTGCCCGTAGCTGGTGTTGTCCAGCGGCCGGGGCTCGCCCTCGTTGTCCCTGTCCGCTCCCCAGACGGTCTTGAACCTGATGGCCGGCAAGGGAGCAAAGTCGAGGCTGAACTGGGCGATGCCGGTGCACGTCGCGGGATTGAACATTCGGGTCCACAGCACCTCGATCACCTCGAGAAGCTTCCTGCGATGAATCTCCGCGCCGCTCAGCTCGTAGAGCGCGGTGTACGCCTCCATGAGGTGCATGTGCACGTCGAAGGACTTCCGGTCGCCCCCATACGCCCCCGCGGGCCGCGGTTGCCAGTCCGCGAGGAACATCTCCCGATACCCCCCGTTCGCCGTGTCCGCCGCGTATTTCTGCACCAGCTCGAAGGTATGCTCCGCCATCTGCCGGCCCCTCGGATCCTGGGTGGCCAGCGCATACTCGCTCAGCGAGTAAATGACGAAGCTCTGGCCGTACAGGATCTTGTCCGTGCTGACCGGCCTGCCCTCCCGGTCCACGATCCAGTACCAACCGTCGTGCTGCGGGTCGCGAAAGTGCTTCAGGAACCAGTCGATTCCGCTCGAGAGCAGATCCCGAGCCTTCCCGCCGCCGTACCCGTATCGCTGGGCGTGGGACAGCATGAACAAGGAGCGGGTCTGCTGGATGAGGGTCTTGTCCGTCTGGCCGGTCGGCCTGCCGTGCCGGTCGAAGTAGGTGGTGAAGCCTCCCTCGGGAGCGGCGACCCGCTGGAACCAGAAGGGCAGGAGCTTTGCCGTCAAGTACTTTTCGATACGGTCGTACAGTTCCATGGCGCTCCTCCCGGAAATGATGCATGATTGTCAGGCAAGGTGCAATCTTGATTCTCGGGATCGACATCGGAACCAGCAAGACCGCCGCCCTCATCCTCGCGGAGGACGGCCAGACGGTGGCGGTGGCCTCACGACCCCACGCGGCGGACCTTCCGGCCCCTGCAGGGTATTCCGAGCAGGATGCACTGTCGCTCCTCCAGTCCGCCCGGGCCGCCGTTCAGGAGCTTCCACCGGAGGCGAGCCGCTGGCCCCGCTGGTTACGTGGCAGGACGGGAGGTGCGGGCAGGGAGATTTTCTCCAGGATTTGAACGCGCGGACCGGCGCGGAGCTGCGAAGCGGTTTTGGCTGCGCGACCCTCGCCTGGTTCTGCGCCCGAGGAAGGTTGCCGGAGGGCACAGCGAGCGCGTCGACCATCCAGGACTGGATCGCCACGCGGCTGTGCGGAGATCTCCGGCCGGTGACTGACCCTACGGATGGGGCGAGCTGGGGGCTTTTCGACCTGGATCACCCGCGCTGGAACGCCGGCGCCGTAGCCGCGGCGGGCATCCCGGAAGCGATCCTCCCCGAGATCGTGGCGTGCGGGCAGCGAATCGGCGAGACGTGCCGCGTGGAGTCGGAAATGTTCGGCATCCCGCGGGGCATCCCCGTGGCCGCGGCGATTGGGGATAATCAGGCCTCCCTCATCGCAACTCTCCGGGAGCCGGAAAAAGATCTCGCCCTCGGCCTCGGGACCGGTGGGCAGCTCTCGGCCGTTCAGCCCGCCGGGACGGCCGCGGGCCAGACAGCACGCGGTGCGACCTGGGAGTACCGCCCGTATCCGGGAGGACGGCTCGTCGCGGTGGCGGCCAGCCTCTGCGGCGGGTCAGCCTGGCAGTGGCTCGCCGAAACGATCCAGGGCTGGACACGCGAGCTGGGGTTTCCGCGAGTGACAAAGGAAGAGGCCTTCACCCTGCTCAACGAACTCGGCACCCCGGCGCGCGGTGGGATTACCGTCCATCCCCATTTCCTGGGCGAGAGGCACGATCCGGGGCGCAGGGCCTCAATCGAAGGAATCTCCCTCGCCACCCTCTCCCTCGGGGAGCTCGCGCACGCCCTGGCCGAAGGAATATGCGCGAACCTGCGCGACATGCTCCCTGTCGCGCTTTGGCAGGGCCGAGCGCGCCTCATGGGGAGCGGAAATGCCCTCCAGCGCAACCCGCTCCTGCAGAACGCCGCGCGGGCCGTGTTCGGTGCTCCGCTTCACATGAGCGGGCTGCGGGAGGCAGCCGCGGCAGGGGCCGCCTTGAACGCGGGGCCGATCCTGACCCCCCGGCTAGGTGCGCGCGAAACTCTCCGCGAGGATCATCTCGAGTGAGCCCCGGTTCTTCTGCGGGTGGTAGAAACAGTCGAGGATCTTTTCGTGGGGCAGGCTGTCGATCCGCTCGCTCATGATCTGCAACGCGCGCGCGTTGACCTTGACCGCCTCGAGCACGGGCATGCGTTCGGGGTTGATGTCGATCCCGAAGTAGCCATTGTAGCCGACCATCTTGAGGGCATAGAGCAGCGCCTCGGTATCCTGCCAGGAAACGACGCCCACATTGAGGTCCTGGTCGTAATTGCCCAGCGGCTGGCTGTTGACGTGCACGTGCTGGAGGCGCGCCTCGCGCGTGATCCGCAGGTACGCGTAGGGCAGCACCTCGTAGCCCATGAGGATATGCCCGATCTCCGGCTGGAAGCCGACCAGGCAGTGCCCTTCATCGAGCAGCCTTCTGTTGACCGGATTCTTCAGTCGGGCTTCCACATCCTTGGCCATGACCAGGCCGTCGCCCGTCGTGCGGTAGATGTTGTTGGGGATGGGCTCGTAGGGCTTGGTCTCCAAGCCGATGCGGACGCCGGGCACCTCGTCCAGGCATTCCGCCAGCGCACCCTCAAACCAGTCCCACATGTCGTAGAACACGGTCCCGAGCGGGTAGGTGAAGCCGTCGATCCCCGCCCATAGGCCCATGTGGGTGGCCCCTGCCTCTTTTACCATCTTGAGCGCCCCGATCACGGCCTTCTGAGCTGCTTCCCGAATCCTACGATCCGGGTTCGAAAGGGAACCGAACTCCGATTCCTTCACCCAGAAGCTGTTCGGGCCTATCCCTACCAGACGAACCCCCGCCTCTTTCTCCAGCTTCTTGTACAGGTGGAGATTCTCTTCGTTTACTTCGGAGGGAAAGTGCGCCTCGATCCCCTTGACCCCGTATTTCGCCATCTCGGCTGCCAATTCGAGCCGCTCCGGGATGCCCAGCTCGGGGGTGTAGCGCTCGTGGAACCTGCCCCCGCCGGGGGCGAAGTACCATATGCCGACCGAGAGTTTCAGATCGAGTGAAAAGCTCTGGAGCTGCCGAAGCAGCTCCTCCGGGGACCGCCTCTGGGACTGGTACCGCAGATCCGTAAGGGTGTACATAAACGCACCTCCTTGTCGCCGCGCACGACTGGTTATCATGTAAACCATACATCCACTGGATTTGCAAGCAAGCACGGAGAAAACGTGCGTCTTTTCATTTTTTCAAGTTTTCCTTGACAGGTACTACCGCATGAGCGAAAATCGCCTTCAAGCGGATCGATGGTTGGCGGGATATTCAGCTTCTGCCCGGGCAAAGTGAGCGGAGGAGCCCCCTGGTCCTGCACGGTTTGCGTTCTTCCCTGACCACGCAATGGGGAAGCGGGCGCCGCCCTGCGGGCGAGAACCGCAATACGTGGTTGCCAAGTCCCTTCGCTTGTACACCATGATACGACATACTGTTACCTTCCGATTGAAACATCCGTTGGGGTCGGCAGAAGAACAGCGATTCATGGAGACGGGACGCAAACTCTCCGCCATACCCGGCGTGCAGAGCTTTGAGTGCCTTCGCCAGGTCAGCGCCAAGAGCCATTTCACCTTCGGTTTTTCAATGGAGTTTGCCGACCAGGCCGGGTACGATTCCTACAATCGGCATCCCGACCATGTCGCGTTCGTTCAGCGGCGCTGGATTTCCGAGGTCGAAGAGTTCCTGGAGCTCGATTACGTCAAACTCTGACCTCGAACCGCGCTGTCAGGCGCTGGCTTGATCGGAAAGCGTTCTCATTGGATAATCATCTCCATTCGATAACCGTAGGAGGGCACGTATGTCCGCCGGAAAAAAGATCAAGGTCGCAGTCGTCGGCCTCGGCTTCGGCGCCGAGTACATCCCCCTGTACCAGAAGCACCCCGACGCGGAGTGCTACGCCATCTGCCAGCGGGACGAAGCGAAATTGAATAAGGTCGGTGACCTGTTCAAGGTGGAGCGCAGGTTCACCCGGTTCGAGGACCTCTTGAAGGTGAAGGAGATCGACGCGATCCACGTCGTGACCCCTCCGGCCGCCCACGCCCCGATGGCGATCGCCGCGCTGGAGGCGGGAAAGCATGCCGCCTGCACCGTCCCGGTGGCCACCACCGTCAAGGAGTGCCTCGCGGTCGCAGCGGCCAGGAAGAAGGCGGGCAAGGTCTACATGATGATGGAGACGGCGGTGTACACGAGGGAGTTCCTCTACGCGAAAGAGCTGGTCGACAAGGGCGAGATGGGCAAGCTCCAGTTCCTGCGCGGCTCCCACCAGCAGAACATGAGCCTGCCGGGGTGGCCGGACTACTGGTACGGCTTCCCCCCCATGCACTACGCCACTCACGCGGTGAGCCCCCTGCTCTGGCTGGCCGGAGCGGAGGCGGAATCCGTGGTGTGCTTCGGATCCGGCACCATCCGCGCGCAGTACGCGAAGAAGTACGGCTGCCCCTTCGCCGTCCAATCAGCCCTGCTGAAGCTGCGGGACTCGGACCTGGCCTGCGAGGTGACCCGCTCCCTTTTCGACACCATCCGCCAGTACCGCGAGAGCTTCGACGTGTACGGTACGAAGCTCGCCTTCGAGTGGGAGCAGGTGGCCGGCGAGCGCCCCGTGCTGTACTCCGGCTTCGAGGACGCGAAGCGGGTCGAGGTCCCCGACTACGGGCACCGGCTCCCGAAGGAGATCGCACCCTACACGATCCACGGGGTGTACGACGAAGAGCACGCCCACACCTCCTTCATCCAGGGGGCCGGTCACGGCGGGTCGCACCCCCACCTCGCGCACGAGTTCATCCGCGCCATCGTCGAGGAGCGCGAATCCGCGGTCGACGCGAAGCGCGCGGCGAACTGGACGATGGCCGGCATCTGCGCGCACGAGTCGGCGATGAAGGGCGGAAAGCGCGTCCAGCTTCCGCGCATCAGGTAGCATTCACAGGGGAGGACAAAGATGGCCAAGATCGCAATCATCGGGGCGGGGAGCATCGTGTTCTGCAAGACCCTGCTCAACGACATGTTCCGCACCCCGGCTCTGGACGGGTCCACCTACGCGCTGATGGGCCCGACCCTGTCCAAGCTGGAGAGGATGAAAAATTACGCTGATGCGCTCATCAAAAAAAACGCACTGCAGGCGAAGACCTACGCAACGACGGACCGGAAGGAAGCATTAAAGGGAGCCGACTACGTTATCGCCATGTTCCAGATCGGCGGCGTAGAGGCGTTCCAGCTCGACTACGAAATCCCCATGAAACACGGCGTCGACCAGTGCATCGGGGATTCGCTGGGCCCCGGCGGCGTGTTCCGGGGCCTGCGCACGATCCCCGTGATGGTCGACATGCTGCGCGAGATGCAAACCCTGTGCCCGCAGGCGATCGTGCTGAACTACGTCAACCCCATGGCGACGGTCTGCCTCGCGATGGGCAGGGCCAGCGGCATCCCGTTCGTCGGGCTGTGCCACGGCGTGCAGACGACCCTGGACCTCATCGCCGGGTACGCGGGGGTCCCCCGTGAGCAGATCGAGTACGTGGCCGCGGGGATCAATCACATGGCCTGGTTCCTCAAAATCCAGAGGCACGGGGTCGACCTGTACCCGACGCTGAAGGCGAACTTCGAAAAGCCCGGGTACTACGTGAACGAGAAGGTCCGCGGGGAGGTCATGCGTCATTTCGGGTACTTCATGACGGAGAGCACGGGCCACCTTTCGGAGTACCTTCCCTGGTTCCGCAAAAACAGGAAGGCGCTCGACCTGTACTGCGACGAGCCCTCCTTCGGCGGCGAGAGCGGCGCCTACTACAAGTGGTGCAGGGACATCAAGGAGAAGTACCGCGAGGTGGACTTCCTGGACCGCGAAACCGGGGAGCTGGAGCCGCGGAGCAAGGAGTACTGCTCGTACATCCTCGAGGCACACGTTTGCGGGCGGCCGTTCAAGCTCAACGGGAACGTGATGAACAAAGGGTACATCACCAACCTGCCCGCCGATGCCTGCGTCGAGGTGCCGCTGTACGCGGACGGCTCCGGGCTGCACCCTCTCACGATCGGCGATCTCCCGCCCCAGCTGGCGGCCCTCAACCAGAGCAACATTACGGTCCAGTCGCTGGCTGCCCGGGCGGCTCTGGAAGGCGATCCCGAGCTCGTGGCCGCGGCCATCGCCATGGACCCGCTCGCCGGTGCCGTGCTGACGCTGAAGGAAGTCAGGGATATGACCATCGAGATGATGGAGGCTCAGAGGCAGTGGCTGCCCCAGTTCAGGGGCAGGACCCTGAAGAGCGTCCCGACGATCAGCGTCCCGAAGGGGACGAAGGGCGTACCCGTGCCTTTGGACCCGGCCCTGGCCATCGTGCACAGGTTCGGCAAGCTGGCGGAATAGCGGCCAGGGCCGCAGGATGGTCAGGAACACACCCCTACTCACCGCTTCCTCGTACGCTTCGATGTTCTTCCTCGGGGTGGGCACGGCGATCATCGGCGCGGCCTCCGGCAACATCGGGCTTTCACCGCACCAGACCGGCCTCCTGGTCTCCGCGCAGAACGTCGGCTTCATCCTCGCTGTCCTCATCGCCGGCGCCCTGGCGGACAGCGCCCAGAAACCGCGGCTCCTCGCCGCCGGCAGCTTCATCCTGTCAGTCTCGTTTTTTCTGTATTACCTATGGCGGCCCTACGGGCTGAACCTGCTCATCATGTTCTTCATCGGGGCCGGCATCGGCACCTACGAGGGCGTGGCGGACGCCATGCTCCTGGATCTCCACGAAAAGCGGCAGGCATTATTCATCAGCATCAACCACTTCTTCGTCACCTTCGGCTGCCTGGCGATCACCCTGTACCTCTTGTTCCTCCAGATGGATTGGCGGCGGTCGCTCATTCAGTCCGCCGCCGTGGTTCTGGTGCTGGCGGTGATCTACGCGTTTTCCCGGGCTGGCAACGGCAGGCCTGGCTCGGCCACGCTGCGGGACAGGCTCGCCTTCCTTAAAACCCAGGCCGTGCTGGCGCTCTTCCTGGCCCTCGCGACCATCGGCGTCGGCATCGAGCTGGGACTGACGGCGCTCCTGACCGGCTTCCTCATGTCGCTGAGGGGTTACAATCAGGTGGGCTCGAAGCTGGGGCTGATCCTGTTGCTCTGCGGCGTAGCCGCCGGCAGGATGATTCTCGGCCTGATCTCGGCCCGGGGGCGGATCCTCGGCCTGATCGTCGCCCTGTACGCGGCGGCCGCGGTTTTTTCCTCAATCCTGTTCTTCGCCGACCTGAGCGTCCTCCTGACCGGCATCGTACTTTTCATCCTGGGGATGACGGTGTCCTCGCTGCTTCCCCTGTTGATCACCCTGACGGGCATCATCTACAGGGACATGTCGGGCACCGCCCTGGGGATCGTAAAACTGGGAGTACCGCTCGGAGGGATCCTGATCCCGTTCGTGCTGTCGCTGATCGCCCGCTACTCGTCCTTTCGGCTTTCCCTCATCGTTTTCCCCGCCCTTGCGCTCACCGGGTGTCTCCTCCTGGCGGCGGGCAGGAAGCTGATCGGCTCACGCCTGCAAGAGGCTTCGCGGCGGGGGAGCCCCTGAGGCTCACGTGCGCTTGGCCGCCAGCGACCCCTCGGCTTCCCTGATGGCCTTCAATGCCTGGGAGTACTCCCGATCATAGGTCGTGCAGCCCACGGGTTTCTGGCGGATAAGCAACTCGATGCAGTGGTCGCAGGCGGTGCACCACCGGATGTCCTGCTCGTGGCCCTCTGCGAACTTCCTCGGCAGCTGCCCGTCCGCGAGGGATTGCCGGCCGATGGCCACCATGTCCGTAACCCGGTCGCGGATGTTCTTGTTCGCCCAGAACCAGAGGGTGTTCTCCTCCTTCTTGCGGGCTTGCAGCTCGTTGTTCCCGTTGTTGAGCACGGAATACGCGGAGCCGATCACGACCGTCTCGGGCTTCAGCACGTCGCGGACCCGCTTCTGGAAGGTGAAGTGCAGGTAGCAGTCGTCGGGAACCTTTTTGTCAGGCTGGGACAATGCGAGGGTGATGGAGGGGCTGCCGGCCGAGACGAGGATGAACTTCGCCCCCCGAGCCTCCATGCCCTTGACTAGATCCAGGGATTCCGTCAGGTCCATGACCGGAGAGTCGGGTCCCGCGGAGCCCTGCCCGCCCGGGAATCCTTCCCAGATGGACACCTTCGAGCCCATGATGAACTTCGGGTCGCTGATCTCCTTCTGGATCCGCTCGTACACCGTGTAGGTGAAACGGGTCCGGTTCTCCCAGGGCCCGCCGTACTTCCACTTCCTGTCGTTGTAGGGCCGCAGGAGCTGCGAGTCCAGGTAACCGTGGCAGTTCTTGAAGTCGATACCGTCCGCGCCGCAGTCCTGGGCGATCTTCGCCGCGGTCACGAACTGTTCGATGGTCTTCTCCACGTATTCCGCGTCGATGGGCTCTCCGCCGAAACCGGCGAGGGGCTTCACGCAGACACGTCGCGAAAAATCAGGGTTGCTGAGCTCGCCGGAGTGCGTCAGCTGCCAGACGAAGAGGGGCTGGGGGTTGACCTTCCGCATCTCCGCCACCAGCTTCGTGAGGGCCTTCTGGTTGCGCGGCATGACGGAAAGCTGGAACTGCCGGCTGCGGGAATCATATTGGACGGTGATCGCCTCCAGGTCGATGATCCCCGCGCCGCCCTCGAAGAGGTTGCGGTATCGGCGATAGGTCCGCTCGCTGGGGTTGCCCTCCTCGTCGGCATCGCAGCACTCCATCGCATTGATGACGAACCTGTTGGAGGCAGTGAGGCTCCCGACCTTTATAGGCTGAAAAACTGGCTCATTTCTGTTCATCGCCTTTACCCTTGCGTCAGAACTTCACGTCGATTTGCCTCTTCGTCGCGGCCGACTCGGCGATCGCGTCGCAGATGACATTGTTGCGGTAGCCGTCCTCGAAGGTGGCAGCGAGGGGCGCCACCTCCTTCTTGTTCACGATGCAGTCCAGCAGGTGGTTGAACTCGTGCACAAAGGTGTGCTCCCACCCGATGAGGTGGCCATGGGGCCACCAGTTGGAGATGAACGGGTGGTGGCCCTCCGTGACGATGACCTCGTGAAAGCCCTGGGTCTCCTTGGGCTCCTCGTCGACCCAGAACACCTCCAGCTCGTTCAACTTTTCCAGGTTGAACCGGATGCTGCCCTTCTCCCCGTTGATTTCGAAAGATCCGTGGTTTTTGTGGCCCGCGGCGAACCGCGAGGCCTCCAGCGTGCCGATGCCCCCGTTGGCGAACTCCATGACCGCCACGAACGCGTCGTCCACGTCCACCTTGCCCATGCCCTTGCCGTCGGGCAACGGCCGCTCGGAGACGAAGGTCTTGGTCATGCCGCTGACGGCCTTCACCTCGCCCATGAGGAAGCGCCCAAGGTCCAGGACATGGGAACCCAGGTCCCCCAGCGCTCCGCTGCCGCAGCGCTTCTTGTCCGTCCGCCAGATCATGGGCGTGTTGTAATGCGGCATGATCCACTCCTGCAGGTAGAAGGCCCGGAAGTGGTACAGCCTGCCCAACTTGCCGCTCCTGATCAGCTCGTAGGCCTGACGGACAGCCGGCACGAACCGGTAATTGAATGCCGTCTGGTGCTTGACCCCGGCCTGCACCGCGGCGTCGAGCATCTTTTTAGCCTCTTCCGCATTGCGCGCCAGGGGCTTCTCGCAGAACACGTGCTTGCCCGCCTTCGCCGCCTCGATGCACGGCTCGGCGTGCGCGTCGTTGGGGCCGCCATTGTCGAAGAGCTGGATCCGGCTGTCCTCCAGCATTTTCCGCCAGTCCGTGTAGTACCCCTCGTAGCCGTAGCGCCGGGCCGCCGCGGCGGCTGCCTCCCCGTCGCGCCCGCACACCGCGATCAGCTTCGGGATCGCGACGGGCGGGTACATCATGTAGGGGATCTTCCTGAAGGCGTTCGCATGGGCCTTGCCCATGAAGGCGTAGCCCAGCATCCCGATGCCGATCTCGGGTGCCGCTCCCGTGGCCCGCGGACCCGCCATCGAAGTGAAACCCTGCTTCTCAGCCATGAATGCCTCCTCACCTACTTCGCCGCGAAGGCCGCGTCGAAGGCGACTGACGAGGCCGCGAAATCCTGCTTCCGGATCATCGCCAGCGCCTCGGGGGCTCCCCAGTCGCGGTTCATGCCGCTGTCCTCCCACTCGATGGACAGCGGCCCCTGGTAGCCGATACGGTTGAACGCCCGGATGATCGGGTCCCACTTCACGTCCCCCCTGCCGGGGGAGACGAAATCCCAGCCCCGGCGCGGATCGCCGAAGTCCAGGTGGGAGCCCAGGATGCTGTTGCGTCCGGTGAGCTTCACCCGCGAGTCCTTGACGTGGCAGTGGAAGATGCGGGAAGGGAAGGCGGAGATGAACTCCACCGGATCGACAAACTGGTGGACGAAGTGGCTGGGGTCGAAATTGAAGCCGAACGACGGGTGGTTCTTGACCGCCGCCAGCGCGCGCTCCGCGGTCACGAGGTCATAGGCGATCTCGGTCGGATGGACCTCCAGCGCGAAGCGCACCCCCTGGGCCTGGAAGGCGTTCAAGATCGGGAGCCAGCGCGCGGCGAAGTCCTCGTAGCCCGCCTCTATTTCCTTCTGACTGGTGGGTGGGAAGAAATACAGCTTCCCCCATACCGAGCTGCCGGTGAAAGCGTTCACGACGTCCACCCCGAAAAGCTTCGCGGCCTTCGCGGTGTTCTTCATCTCCTCAGCGCAGCGCTGGCGCACGCCCTCGGGCTTCCCGTCGCCCCATAACCTCGGCGACAGGATGGCTTTGTGGCGCTCGTCGATCAGGTCACAGACGCACTGGCCGACCAGATGGGTGCTGATGGAGAAAAACTTCAGCTTGTTTTTTTCCAGCAGGTCCCTCTTCTCCTTCACATAGGAATCCTTGGCGAGGGCCTTCTCCACGTCGAAATGATCGCCCCAGCAGGCGAGCTCCAGGCCGTCGAAGCCCCACGCGCTGGCTTTCTTCGCCAGGGTCTCGAGGCTCAGGTCGGCCCACTGCCCGCTGAAAAGGGTGACTGGTCTCGGCATCCTCATTCTCCTTTCTTCTGCTTCTAGGCCATGAGTTTTTTCAGGAACGCCAGCCCATCGGCGGCCAGGCCATCCGGCGTTGGCGCGAGAGGCCGCCACACTGCGGCGGCGCGCGCGATCTCCTTCACCTCGGTGGAGAACGACTCGATGACCAGGGCGCCGTTGAACTTCACCTTCTTCAGAGCCGCGGCGATCTCGCTCCAGGCCACGTGCCCGGTGCCCGGCGTGCCGCGGTCGTTCTCGTTCGCGTGCATGTGCACCAGGTTCTGCCCCGCGGCTTCGATGGCTCTCCCCAGGCTCTTCTCCTCGATGTTGGCGTGAAAGGTGTCCATCATGAGCTTCACCCGCGGGCTGTCGATCAGGCGCAGCAGCTCCAGGGCCTGCTCGGTCAGGTTGATGAAGCTGGTCTCGAACCTGTTCAACGGTTCCAGCGCCAGCGTGACACCCTTGTCCTCCGCGTAGCGGGCCACCTGCTTCAGATTCCGTGCGCAGCGCTCCAGGTCGCGCTTCCTCTGGTCCGGGGTGGCCTGCCACTGGCGCCCGACCGCGGCATACAGGGGGCCAACGAGGGCCGTCGCCTTCAGGGTGACGGCAGCGTCGATGCAATGCTTCAGGTACGCGACCCCGCCCTTCTGGATGGCCTCCTCCTCGTGGGCCGGGTCGCGGTTCGGGCCCATGACCGCGCAGAGCGAGCATTGCAGGCCGTGGCGCCTGTAGCTCTCCGCGGCCTGGGCGTAGTCGAGGTCCTGTTCCCCCTCGATGGGGATCTCCACCAGGTCGAAGCCCAGCGCCTTGCCCTTCTGGAGGAGGCTCAGGTGCTGAGTCCTGAAGGGGGAAGCCCAGAGGAAGGTGTTGATGCCGTAGCTGATCATGGGGTCACCTGCACTTTCACCGGATCGTGCTCACGCTCCTTGAGGGCACGGATGGCCGCGCCGGTCTTGGGCAGCGGCACGGTGCTCGTGACCAGCGATTCCACTTTGACCAGCCCTTCGGCGATCGCGCGGATGGCCGTAGGCCACATGAGGGGAGCCAGCCAGGAAAAGCGGATCTCCTTGTCCATCGTGTGCGTGGAGAGGGCGGGGACCTTGATCACGTCCCCCGTGTTCGGCAGGCCGAAGTGGACGAGAATGGCGGCATTGCCGGTGACCTCGATGGCCTGTTCGAAGGCTTCGTTGGAGCTGGTGGGCACGATGGCCCGGTCCGCTAGGGCGCCGTGGGTCAGCTCGGCAATGGCCTTCTTGAGGTCCTTCACGAAGTGCTGCGACTTGGCCTCCTTCGTGTTGAACACATAGTCCGCGCCCCACTTCTTGCCTTCCTCCAGGCGGTAGTCGCGTGTGCCGATGAAGGCCACCTTGCCGGCACCCACCGATTTGCACAGCTGGATCATCATGAGGCCGATCGCCCCTGGACCGAAGATGGCGACGAACTGCCCCGGCTCGATGGCGAGCTTCTTCACCCCGTAGGCGGCGCAGGCCAGCGGCTCGATGAACGCGCCGGACGCGTAGCTCACCGCATCGGGAAGCTTGAACAGGCCCGTGTAGCGCGACAGGCAGTACTCGGCGAACCCGCCGTTGGCCGTCACGCCGGGCACAAAGAGGTTCGCACAGAGGTTGGTGTGGCCGGAGGCGCAGGCGTAGCAGGCGTTGCAGTTCTGCACGGGGTTCACCACCACCCGGTCCCCCGGCGCAAACAGCTTCAGCGACTTCGCCACCGCGCCCACCTCGACGACCTCGCCCGTGAACTCGTGGCCCAGGACCAGCGGTCCCTTGCCGGAAGCGGTCCCCACGGGGCTCAGGCCGTAGTAGTAGGAGATGTCGGAACCGCATACGCCGCAGTTCTTCACCTTGACGAGCACGTCGACATCAGTCACCCGGGGGATGGGGATATCCTCCATCTCCATCTTCTCGCTCTCGTAGAAAACCTGGGCTTTCATCTTCTCCGCCATGGCGTTTTCCTCCTAGGCCCGCCCGTACTTGGCCACGAGCTTATCCATGAACTTCTTGGTCGGCGCCGTGGCCTCCAGGGCGTTGGACCAGAAGCACAGATCGATCGGCCACCACTCGTCGTTGTAGCCGGCCTCCAGGAAGGCCCTGGTGATCGCGTTGAAGTCCAGCACCCCTTTGCCGAACGGGGCGTGGGTGCTGGTTTCGTTGCCGTGCAGGGTCCCGTCCGAATCGATGAAGTGCACGGCCCCGATCTTGCCCGTAAGCATGTGGATAAACTGGACTACGCCGCCGGGAAGGGTCTCCTTGCTGCCCATCTGCCGCGCCCCGACTACTGCGCACATGTGGCCGTGGCAGGAGTCGAACATGACGGAGAAGTTCGGGTGGTCGACCTTGTAGACCATCCGCACGACCTCGCTGGGCTTGTTGAAGAGGAACCCGGGCTCGAACTCCCATACCAGCTTTACGCCCCTCGCCGCGCACTGCCCCGCGGCCTGGTTCCAGCGCTCGGCCACGGTCGCGAAGCACTTCTCGTAGTCCATGCCGCCCGGGATGGCGGTGGGGGGGTCCACGGCGTCCACCCGGAGCTTGCCGATACCCATATCCTGGCACATCTCGAGGTGGCCCTTCACGGTGTCGAGGTACTTGTCCTTGGGCGAGGTGGCGGGGGAAGGAAAGGGGGCGGCGACCCCGGAGATGCCGAGGCCCGCATCGTCCAGCATCTTTTTCAGCTCCAGGCGTTTTTCCCTAGTGTTGGGCTCCAGGTGGGGGGGGAAGGCGCCGAGCTCGATGCCGTCGAAATTCAACTCCTTCAGCCGCTTGACTACCGTCGGAAAGGGGATGGGCTTGTCAGAGTACCCGCCCCAGATGTACGCCCAAGTGCCAACCGAAATCTTCTTCTTGCCCATGATCGCTTCCTCCTTACTTTTCCAGACCTTTCCATTCCCCGTACCGGGGAATCATCGGCACATCGAGATTGATATCCGGTCCGAAGAACTTGATGATCAGGAGGTTGTCGCGGGCCGTGTTCTCCACAATGATCGGCGTGGTGGCACGAGCATGGGACACCAGCAGCTCGTCCTTCCTGAAATCGCCCGCCGCGACCTCGTGGCCGTCGTAGCGGCCGCTTCCGCGCCAGACCAGGATGTTGTAGACGCCCTGGTCGACGCTCGTGAACTTCTGCCCTGGCTTCACCACCAGTCTCTTTCCGCTGAACTTGTGGGTGTTGTAGTAGATCCAGTGCTCTTCGCCCCCGGGTTGCCGGGTTTCCGCGACGGGCTGCGGCGAGGTGTGCCGGTTCTCGTAGAAGTACGGGTCGCCGCTCACCTCCCAGTCCACCTGGTTGAGGACAGCCCGCTCCCCCAGGCGCTGGCGATCCTCCTGGCGGACGTCCTTGTACAGCAATTCCTTAGGCACGATCTTCCCCGCCACTTCGGCCTGGAGGAAGGCGAAAACGTCGGAATCCTCCTGCAGCTCGATGGTGAGCGCGGTGCCGGGTGCGTGCAGCCCGCCCGCCGGCAGGTGAAACCCCTCCCCGGGGACCAGCAGGTACGCCCGCGAGTGCCGCAGGATCAGGTCGTTCTTCCACTCCACGAGGTACGGCAGAAGGATATCGAACTGCTTTTTCTCCACGATCGAGGGGTGGACGCCGAAGAACGTCTCGGGGTGCGGACCCACCTCCACGTCCTCGGGAAAGTAGTAGGCCTCCTCCTTCGAGTTATGCCCGACCAGGGCGGCGTCCTCCTGGCGCTGGTGGAGGTGATAGGGGATGCGCGCGGCGAAGTCATAGATCTTGGCGAGCCGGCCCAGCCCCCGGTGGGTTTTCGCGTACGCGGCGCCCATGACCAGGTCCCCCGCGACCTCCACGGCCTCCTTGAGGGTCACCCGCTCGCCCCCCAGGGTGAGGTAGCTCAGCCCCTCGTCCGGGGGGCTGATTTTGTTGTCCGCCTTGGTGGTGGAGCCCAGCCAGCGCTCGCTGATCCAGCCCCGCTCTCCTACCGCGTACTCGCGCTCCTTGAGCCCCAGGCGGCGGCCCGGCGGCAGGAAGGACCGCGCCACCCAGGCCGGTTCCAGCCGGAGGATGCCGTTGCCCCTGGCAAGGGCCATTTCCACTATCGCTCTCTTGTTCGTCTCAGCCATCAGTGTCCCGCCTCCCTCGCCTTTTCCCGCCTCCTCTGTTTCATCGCCAGGTGGCTCCAGATCATGAAACCGAGCAGCGAGCCGAACAGGATGAAAAAGCCGATCTTGAACAACGCGAATACCCACGGCTGAAACATGCAGAGGATCCCCGCGACGATGCCCGCGATGAACACGTATTCGATGAACTTGTAGACCGGCTCGGGCACGCGCTGATGGAGGAGCTTGCTCACGAAGACGATGAACGACATGTAGCCCAGGATTATGGGTACGAAAATCAACAGGAAGGGGATCGCGATGATCAGCACGTTCGAGGAGGTTTGCAGGTCAGGGACCAGGGCCTCCAGCGCGGGACGTGCGGCGAAGCTCAGGGCGAACAAGACCATCGCCACGATGAGGAGTTTCAAGGGAATAAGGGGCCGAATCTTCATGTGCGCTCCTTGGCAATCCGCCTGTTGTCGGGGCCAAAGAAGTGAAGCTTTTCCTGAACGATGGTGAAGCGGATCTGATCCCCCACCCGCTGGGACGCCATCCCCGGCACCAGACTGAGCAGTGGGAGCTCTCCCGCCTTCAGGTGAAGAATGGTCTCCACGCCGAGCGGCTCGGTCAGGCTCACCACCGCGCCGAACGTGCCGTTCGGGTCGGGACGGATGTCCTCCGGCCTGATGCCCATGAGGAATGTTTCCGGGAGCGCGAGGCGGGGAGCAGGAACGCAGAGACCTCTCCCCTTCACGTGCACCGTCCCTTCCTGACGGGAGGCTGCCAGCAGATTGATCTTGGGCGTTCCGACCAGCTGGGCGACGAAGGTCGTGGCGGGGCGGTCGTAAATGTCGTCAGGCGTGCCCTGCTGCACCACCTCTCCCTCGTTCAGGACCGCGATGCGGTCGGCCATAGTCAAGGCCTCGATCTGGTCGTGGGTCACGAAGAGCGTGGTGCTCCCCTGGGTCTTCTGGAGATGTTTCAGCTCTACGCGCAGGGCCTCTCGCAACTTCGCGTCCAGGTTGGACAGCGGCTCGTCCATGAGGAACAGCCTCGGCTCACGCACGATCGCCCGGCCGATGGCCACGCGCTGCATCTCTCCGCCCGAGAGCTGCGCGGTCTTGCGCTTGAGCAGGTGTGAGATCCGCAGCTTCTCCGTCGCCGACTCTACCCTGATCTTGATCTCCGGCTCGGGGGTCTTCCTGAGAGGCGAGCGCAGGGGGAATGCCAGGTTGTCATACACCGTCATGGTTGGATACAGGGAGTACTGCTGGAACACGAACGCGACATCGCGCTCCGCAGGCGTCCGGGTGTCGATGTTCTGTCCGTCCATGGAGATGGTGCCGCTGTCCTGCTTTTCCAGGCCCGCCACGATGCGGAGGGTCGTGGTCTTGCCTGCGCCGGTGGGACCGAGCAGGACGAAGAACTCGCCGTGCTCGAAGGAAAAGGACACGTCCTGGAGCGCGGTCACCGTCGGGAAACGCTTCGTGATGTTCTTCAGCTCGACTTGGCTCATCTGGCCGCCTCCCGCCGCACCGCCGCCTCGGTCCGCGGGTTGAAGAACCGGACCATCTCGGGGTCAATGGCGAAGCGGATCGGAGTGCCCATGGGGTAGGTGTTCTGCCGGTCGCTGCGAATGTGCACCATCTCCCCTTCAAAGATGTTCACGTGGAGAACCGTATGCCCGCCGTGCATGTCGGTGGCATACACCTCGCCTGCCATGCTCCCGTCGGGCGTCACACGTGCCGCTTCGGGACGAAATCCGAGAATGACCTCATCCCGCCCGTCCAAAGAATTCGCAAGCGGCTTGTGCCAGGCCGGAGGGACCTCGTACCGGTCGTTCCCCGCCATGCGCACCGCCCCGCCGGAAAACTTCCCCTTCACCAGGTTCATCCCCGGGCTGCCGATGAACCGCGCCACGAAGAGGTTGGAGGGGTTGTAATACACGTCCACGGGCGTGCCGACCTGTTGAACTTCCGCCTTGGACATGACCACGATGCGGTCCCCCATGGCCATGGCTTCGATCTGGTCGTGGGTCACATACACGGTGGTCGCATGTTGGGCGATGTGGAGGTTCTTGATCTCCGCCCGCATGGACTCGCGCAGCTCCGCATCCAGAGCCCCGAGCGGCTCGTCCATCAGGAAAGCGGCGGGGCGGCGCACGAGGGCCCGGGCCAGCGCCACCCGCTGCTGGTCGCCGCCGGCGAGCTTCCCCGGCCGCAGGCGCAACAGGTGCCGGATCCGAAGGATGTCGACCACCTCGTTCACGCGCTTGTCGATCGCTTCCCGCTTCATGCCCTGGGCTTGGAGAGGGAACGCGATGTTCTGCCGGACGGACAGGTGGGAGTACAGCGCGTAGAACTGGAACACGAAAGCCAGGTCGCGCTCGCTGGGGTGTTTCCAGGTCACCTCTTTCCCGTTCAGGAGGATCCGGCCTCCCGTGACGGCCTCCAGGCCGGAGATCATGCGCAGGGTGGTGGTCTTCCCGCAGCCCGAGGGCCCGAGGAGGACCACAAACTCGCCGTCGTTGATCGTGAGGTCCAGAGGCTTGACGGCATGCAGGTCGCCGAACTTCTTCTCTACCTTGGACAGCTCGATTGTTGCCATTTGCAGTTACCCGCGAATCGCACCGAAGGTGATCCCCCGCAGGAGATACTTTCGCAGCGCGAAGGTGACTATCACGACCGGAATCAGGAATCCGAGGGAGCCCGCGGCGATGGCCGACCATTCTATGCCCCCGCGGCCCATCATGGTGGCGATGCTCGGAGGCGCCGTGCGGGCGCGCTGGCTGGTCAGCATGAGGGCGAAGGCGTACTCGTTCCAGGCGAAGATGAGGCAGAAGACCGTGGTGGCCGCTATCCCGCTCGCGGCCTGGGGCAGCACGATCCGGAAGAAAGCCTGCAGGCGCGTGTAGCCGTCTACCAGGGCCGCTTCCTCGTACTCCTTGGGTATCTCGTCGATGAAGCCTTTGAGCAGCCACACCGAGAACGACAGGTTGAAGACGGTGTAGAGGATGATCATCCCCAGGTGCTTGTCATGCAGGCCGAGCTGCCGGTACATCAGGAACAACGGGATGGTCACCACCACCGCGGGCAGCATGCGGGTGCTGAGGATGAAGAACAGCAGGTCGTCCTTGCCGCGCAACCTGAACCTGCTGAACGCATACGCGGCAAACAACCCGAGGACCACGGAGGCGATCGTGGAGATCCCGGCAATGATCACGGAGTTGCGGAGCCGGAACACGTAGGCGGAGGGGCCCGTGATCTCCATGCCCGCATCCAGGGCGAGGCGCTCGAACAGGCTTAGCTTGCCTTCCTTGGCCGTCTCCTGCAGCTCTTCGAGCCTGGCGGGACTTACTACGGCCCGTTCCGTCAGGAGGAGCATGAACCCCTCGAGGGTGGGCCTGAAGAGGACCTTCGGCGGTGAGGACATGACGTCCGCGCGGGTCTTGAAGGCCGATATGCCCATGACAAAGACCGGCAGAAGTATGATGATGGTGACCACGACGGCGATGAGCGCCACAATGCGGCGCAATGCCTGGGCGCGGGGGTGGATCTTGTCGACCCGGACGGGTTGGACGGTCGGGAAGCGCGGTCCGCGCTCTTCGAATCTGGCCATGGCTCACGCCTCCCCTTTGATCTGGTTGAGATACTTGATGTACATGTTGCTGGCCGCGATGATGATGATCAGGATGATGTAGGCCAGGGCGCTGGAGAACCCGGTTTTGAAGGTCCCCAGGAAAGCCTGGCGGTAGAGGTTGACGGCTATCAGCTCCGTTTGATCACCCGGGCCTCCCCCGGTCATGCCCATGACGAGATCGAACGACTTGAACGCTTCGATCGTTCGGAAAAGCACGGCGATCAGCAGCAAGGGGGCGACCTGGGGCAGGGTGATCCGGCGGAACTGGAACCACGGGCTCGCCCGGTCGATGGCCGCCGCCTCGTACAGGTACTCGGGGATGGCGTTGAGGCCGGAGAGGACCAGCAGCATCACGAACGGGCTCCATTGCCACACGTCCACGATCGCGACGGCGATAAGGGCGAGCCCGGGAGTCGACTGGCCAAAGAACTTGCTCGCCAGCATGTCGACGCCCTTGCCCGCGTGGCCCGCACCAAGGAGGAAATTGAAGAAGCCGAAGTTGGGGTTGTAGATCATCTTCCAGAACATCCCGACGACCACCGGGGAGATCATCATCGGCACCAGGATCAGTGTTGTGATGAGCCCGCTCCCGAAGAACTTGCGGCGTACCAGCATGGCGAGGCCGAACCCGATGACGGTCTGCAGACCCACCGACATCAATGCGTACCGCCCGGTGGTGGCGAAGTAGTGCCACATCTCCGGGGTGTGCAGGATGGTGCCGAAGTTGCTGAGCCCGACCCAGACCGGCGGCTTGTTCTGCACCGCCAGGAAGTTGGTGAAGCTGAGGTACAGGCTGTAGAGCAGCGGGAAGAGGTTCACCGCAATGAGCAGGAGCAGCGTGGGCCAGATGAACAGGTTCTGGATGGAGCGGTCGCTGAGGTGCCGACGCGCCTGTCCGATGGGGCTCGCCGCAGGCGAGATCCCCTGGACGTGTGTTGAGGGCATTCCTCTACCTCTCACGTTACCTTCGATTTCCCGCGGGGAGATACGCTCATCGCGGGCCGACATTTTCACTTGAAAGAAATTGGGGGGCGGAGAAACCGCCCCCCATCCTCGATCGCGAGAACCCTTACTTCTTTACGTAACCGCCGTCCACGAGGACCGCCTGCTGCTCGGCAGCCAGACCGTCCATGGTTGCCTTCGCGGTTCCGACGTCCCCCACGATGTAGTTGTGGAGCCACTTCTGGGCAGCCGCGAGCAGGGGACCGTACGCTGGGATGTTCCAGAAGTCCTTGACGAAGGTCATGGTGTTGGCGAACGCCGGGTTGTACGGCGTGCCCTTGAGGAACGCGTCGCTCTGCAGGGCCTTGACGTTGCAGGAGTAGCCGCCTAGCTCCGCCCACCTCCTCTGGGTCTTGTCCTGGGCAAACCACTTGATGAAGTCCAGGGACGCCTGCTGGCGCTCCTTGCTGATGTAGCTGATGACGCTCATGCCCTGGCCTCCGAGGGCCGCGAAGCGCTTACCGGTTGGGCCGGCGGGGTTCACGAAGTAGCCGACCTTGTCGTAGTACTTCGGGTCCAGCTTGGGGTTGATGAGCATGGGGAGGAAGGCGAAGTAGTTCATCTGCATGGCCGCCTTCCCGTTGACGAACGCGTCGTTCACCTCGGGGAAGAAGGCGTTGGAGAGGCCGGGGGGAGAGAACTTCTGGTACAGGTCGTGGTACATCTGCGCCGCCGCGATGCCCTCCTTGGAGTTCACTATACCGATCGCGTTGTTGTTCTTGTCCCACCAGTCCACGCCGTAGGAGAAGAGCACACTCTCGACGCCCATGGTGAGGGCGTCGTAGTCCTTCTGGGTGTAGATTGCGGCGCCCCAGAGCTGCTTGTCCGGCCGGGTGAAGAACTCCGCCACGTCGTAGAACTGCTTCCAGGTGTCCGGAGCCTTCAGCTCGTAGCCGTACTTCTTCTTGAAGTTCGCCTTCTCCGTCGGATCGTTAAAAAGGTCGGTCCGGTACGCGAAGCCGCAGGCGTCACCCTCGGTCGGGAACGCCCAGTACTTCTTGGAGCCGGCCGGGTACTCGCCGTAGTACTTCAGCGTGGCCGGGGTGACTGAGTTGGTGAGGTTGTTGTCCGCCAGGAACTTGGTCAGCTCGATGTACTGGCCGCTGGTAGCACCGGTGCCCAGCCACTGGCTGTCTCCGACGACCATGTCCCACTCGTCCCCCTTGGCCGCCATGGCGACGGAGAACCTGTCGGCAAACGAAGTCCAGGGCTCCTGGATCACCTTCACAGTGACTCCGGTTGCCTGCTTGTACTCGTTGCACAGCTGCTGCAGGTAGTCAGCAGGGTCCCACTGCGCCCACAGGATGCTCAGCTCCTTGGGGGCTGCGAACAGGGTCGCGCCCGCGAGGAGAAGAACAAGCGTGAACAGAACGATTCTCGAACGCTTCATGCTTCTTCCTCCTTAAGGATAGTAGAAATAAGACTTGCAGGAATCGCGGATGCCAGCGCCAACTTTTTTAGTAGCGTGTGCAAGGCACCCTATCTATTCTATACCGTCCCGATAGGAAATGCAAGTTCTATTGCATCCCTATAGAGATTCCCCATTGGCGCAGGCGCAGGCGCGGCGGGGCGGGCGGCAGGCAAGTGAGTGGTCGCCGAGGGCCCCGGTGGGTGTATAATCGACCTGGGAGGGGGAATCATCATGGATTCTTTCTTCTCTTCTTCTTTTTCTTCTTCTCTTCTTTCTTGTCCGTATTGTCCGTTTCATCAGTATCAAAAATGGGAGGGGAACTGGTGGCTTATGAGAGTCAACTGGCCCTGTTTTTCCGGGATACCCTGAAGGTAGCCCGGATTTTCGACTGTTTTCGCGACATCCGAATGCATCCCCGTATCCCCTTGAGGGATATCCTTGTCTCGGTGTTCCTGATGCCCTACTGGGGCTTCACCGCCCTGTTGCGACTGGATACTCACCTGCGTACCCCACAGATGCTGCGGCTGTTTCGCTGTCCCAAGAAGAAAAAGGTAGTGGTCTCGGACACGACCATCACCCGGGTCCTGGGCTGGCTGGATCCTCAGGATTCCCGCAAGGCGTTGCTCGCGCCGCTTCCTACCCTCAATAATGAAGGGCTTCTGCAGCGCCGACTGGCACCCAACGGACCCCGCCGGCGGGTGGGTGTCATCGATGGATCGGAGATGGGCGGCCACTATCTGGTGGCCGCCCTGCTGTGCGGTCAGGTGAATTATCCCGTGCTGACCGAACCCTGCAAAGGGCGAGGTCATGAGTTGAAGACCGCTCAAGGGCTGCTGAGCATCGCCGATCAGCTGCTCGGTCCGGCAGCACCCCAGCTGTGGCTCTTGGATGCCCTGTACTTCAATCAGTCCATCTTCAGCACCGTACGCGATCAGCAAGCACACCTGTTGATCAAATACAGCCCGCATGAGGACGAGGTGGAGTCCAAGCTGTTTCGTGACGTGCTGGAGGATGCGAAAGCTCTATTTGCCGCGCCCAGCTCGGCCGTCGATCCGGTGGAGGACCGTCAGAGCTTCGATCCCAAACGGTGGTGTTCCGGGTCCATGAAGAAAACCAGCGCAGAGTTCGCCGGTATTCCAGTGAACATCTTCTTTCTCGTTGAGGATTACCCGAAACGAAAGAAGAACCCTCACACGGAAACCTGGATCATCACCACTGACCTCACCCTCGAGTTCGAAGAAGCTCGAGAAGCGGCTCATCTGCGCTGGCAAATTGAAAACAACGAGTTCAAACGCTTGTCCCATCACGCCGCAACCAAAACATTCTATTTCAAAGACCCTCGGCCCTTTTTCGTGATGCTGCGGCTGTTCTGTCTGGCGCTGGTGGCCTTCGATGCGTTCTTCCATATTCTACACCCCAATCAGGCTGCCTCCAAGGCCCTGATGCAGGGCTGCAAGTTTACCTGGAAGAGTGCCTTCTCGCAGATGTGGTGGCACTATCAGGATGCATTTGAGATTTTAGTGACCGCCGGCATTTGACCGGCGGGATGTGCTCGGATGTCGTGAACCCGATTACCTCGGCCCGCGGTGTCCCACGACGCCTCAGGGGTTGCTCTGTGCCCTCACGGTGCCGAGTCTGTTCCAGGGCCCCTCAACCCTCACAGGCCCCCGACCCGGGCCGCCGCCTCGCGCCATTGGGGAATCTCTGGCATCCCTACTGTAGACCGAGTATCTTTCGGTTCTGGAGACGATCCGAGGCGCCGCCCGCAAAATCATCAAACGCGACCTCGGTGACGTCGATGAGCTGGCGGGCGATGAAAGGCGCTCCTTCTTTCGCGCCCTGCGCCGGACTTTTAAGGCAGCATTCCCATTCCAGGATAGCCCATCCACGGTAGTCCGCAGCGGTGAGCAGGCTGAAGATCCTCCTGAAGTCCACCTGCCCGTCGCCCAGGGACCTGAAGCGTCCAGCCCTGCCCACCCATGGCTGGTAGCCGCCATACACCCCGACCCTGCCGTCGGGGTGGAACTCGGCATCCTTGACGTGAAAGGACTTGATCCTCGCCCCGTAGCGGCGGATGAAGTCCAGATAATCGAGCTGCTGCAGAAGGAAGTGGCTGGGATCGTAGGTCAGGCAGGCGGCCGGATGGTCGCCAGTCCGGGCGAGGAACATCTCAAAGCTCGCCCCGTCATGAAGATCAGAGCCCGGGTGCAGCTCGTACCCAAGGGTCACGCCCCTCTCCGCGGCGAAATCCAGCAGTGGTTTCCAGCGCTTCGCCAGCTCGCCGAAAGCCTCCTCCACGATGCCCTGCGGCCGCTGCGGCCAAGGGTAGACCAGGTGCCAAAGAAACCCGCCCGATAAGACGGCGACGTTTTTCGTTCCCAGGTTGACCGACGCGAGGACCGCCTTGCGCAGCTGGTCCGCCGCCCATTCGCTTACCTCCTGGCCCGCGAGCCCCTTCGGGTGGAAGGCCCGGAAGCCTTCCGCGTACGCAGGATGGAAGGCGAGCACCTGCCCCTGAAGGTGGGCAGACAGCTCAGCCACCTGGATTCCGAGGGCGGCCAGCTTTCCCCGGTACTCGTCGCAGTACGCCCTGGAGGAGGCGGCCCGGTCAAGGTCGATCGCTCGCGCGTCCCAGGAGGGGATCTGCACCCCGACGTACCCCAACTGCGCTGCCCACTGCGCGATGCCCAGCAGCGTGTCAAATGGCTTCTCGTCCCGGAAAAACTGGGCGAGAAAGATGGCGGGACCTCTGATTTTATTCATCCCCATCTCCTTGGCTGAAGCGCCATCGGCAATGCGTCCTGTTGGCGCCGCAGCCTGACCACGGTGCTCCCCTCGTCCAGCTTCACGTGGTCCCAGGTGATCACCTCATCCTTGCGCGCTGGCTTCGTCATGATGGCGGCCGGTGCCAGGCCTACGGGGAGGGCGTTCAGCCTCCTGGCTTCCTCCGCCCTGTCCATGCTGCCGCGGAAAGCATACCCGCCGAAGGCATCGAGGCTCTCGCCGACGGCAAGATCCTTCTTGGCGATCGTAAGCACGTCCACCACGGGCCTGTCCAGCGGCACCAGCCAGGGTTGCCGCAGCAAATAGGCCTGCGCCACGGAAATCGGCGCCTCCAGGAACCAGAGATGGTAGGGCCGGAAGAAGGTGGCATAGCGCCCTTGGCCGACCTTCAGGTATTTCAAGTCAGCGGCAATCCTCCTGTTTTCGATCCGCACGGTCAGGAACACGCCCCCGGACATGTCGCTTCCCTGAACGAAGTCGACCACGCCGGGAAAGGGCACAATGCCGCCATCCTCCTGCAAGGCGAAGATGTCCGACACGGTCTTCCTGTCCGCCACGGGCCCGACCATGCCGCGGGTGATGGGGAGGCAGCCGGTGGCATTGGCGACACAGGTCATCTCGAACATGGTCTTGGTCCCGTCCACGTAGGAGGCGACTTGAAAGGGGTCTTTCCCGTCCCTCTGTGCGGACTCCAGGACGGTGTCGGGCGTCGCCGCGGTGTTCAGGGGATTGTTCTTCCCCTTGCCGATCGCGATCGGCTCGAAGCCGAGCGTGGCCACGTACTCCCACAGCTCCATGAGACAGCCGGGTTCATCGCCATTGGAAACGGTGTAGAGGATGCCCGCCTGGTCGGAAAGTTTCTTCAATATTCTCCCCACGGTCACATCCGCCTCGATGTTCACCAGGACCACGTCCTTCTGGCACTCAATGCACGACCAGGCGGTCTCGGCGCCCACCGCCGCCGAGGGGGTGACATCGACAACAATGTCGATATCCCGGCACTGGGCCGCCAGCTGGTAGGAGCCGGTCACCACCCGCCTGCCCCGGCGCAGGGCATCCTGCGCCCCGGACAGACTCGCGGCTTCCACGATGTAGTCCCGCGGCACGCCGACGGACTCAAGCACGGCGCGGGCTGCTCCGACATCCTCGTCGGCCAGCAGGACCACCTCCATGCCCTTCATGCGGGACACCTGCGTAACAAACCCGCTGCCCATCCAGCCCGCGCCGCTCACCGCGAGTCTTATACGCTTGCCCGCGCTCTCCCTTTTGATAAGCTCTTGCAGCACCACCTCTTTAGCCTCCCCTCTTCGCCCGCAGACAGTCCTTCGCGGCGTTCACTAGATGGCCGGTGGAGAAACCGTACCTCTCCATGAGCTCCTCCACGGACCCGGATTCCAGGTAGGTGTCCCGGATGCCGACGAAGCGCATCGCTACCGGGTACTCCTCGACAACGACCTGCGCCACCGCCGCGCCCAGGCCGCCCCGCACGAGGTGCTCCTCCGCGGTGACTATGGCCCCGGTCTGTCTAGCCGCCGCGACAACGGCCTGCCTGTCCACCGGCTTCACCGTGTGCATGTCCAGCACCCTGGCGTCGATGCCCTGCTCAGCGAGAATGGCCGCCGCATCAAGGGCCACCCCCGTCAGCAGACCACAGGCGATGATGGTAACATCGTTTCCCGGGCGGACCATGTTGGCCAGGCCAATCGTGAACGGACATCCCCTTTCACCGTAGACCCGGGGAAACTCGCCGCGGCTGGAACGGATGTACACGGGGCCCGCGTGCTTCGCCGCCGCCCGCACGGCTGCAGCCATCATGGACTCGTCGCTGGGCACGAGGATCACAAAGGGGGGAAGGCCGCCGAGGAGGGCAAAGTCCTCGATGCTCATGGACGTCGGACCCTCGCGTCCCGTGGAGATGCCGGCATGGCTGCCCAGCAGCTTCACGTTCAGCCCCGCGATGGACACCTGGAGCCTGAGCTGGTCGTAGGCGTTGGGAAGCAGGAAGGAGGGGAGGCTCCCGACAAAGGGTATGTAGCCGCTCGCGGCGAATCCCGCGCTCACGCCGATCAGGTTCGCCTCGGCGATGCCGATGTTGAAAAACCGCTCGGGGAAGGTCTCCCGCATTGCGGCCATGCCGGTCGAACTGGACAGGTCCCCGTCCAGGGCCACGATTCGCTCGTTGGCCTTCGCCACCTCGACGAGGGCCGACCCGAAGGCGTCCCGCATTTGTCTGGTCCCGGCCAGGAGGCCGGCCTTTTCGCCTATCCGCATAGTATCTCCTCCCGCGCTTTCGCGTACAGCTGGCCGGTAGGAGACTTCGCGTGGTAAGTGAAGTCCTTCTCCATGAAGGATACCCCCTTGCCCTTCCGGGTGTGGGCGATCACCACCTGCGGTTGGCCCTGGACCTCAAGAACCGAAAGCAGTTGCTCGTGCAGGCTCACCAGGTCATGACCGTCGGTCTCCACCACGTGCCAGCCGAAGGCGCGCCACTTGTCGGCGAAAGGTTCGAGAGCCATTTCGCGCTCGATGGGGCCGGTCTGCTGGTACTTGTTGTAGTCGACGATCGCGGTCAGGCGGTCCGCAGCGAAGTGGGCTGCGGCCATCGCCGCCTCCCACACCTGCCCCTCGTCGCATTCGCCGTCGCCGGTGAGCACAAAGACACGGAAGTCCCGCTTCGCCAGCCGCCCCGCCAGTGCGGTACCCAGACCGAACGAAAGACCCTGGCCCAGCGAGCCGCTCGTGACCTCCACCCCGATCGCCGTGTCCTGTTTCGGGTGCCCCTGGAAGGGGGAGTCCAGGGTGCGGAACCGGGCAAGCTCGGAGGGATCGAAGTAGCCTGCGCGGGCGAGCACCGAGTAAAGAGCGGGAGCGGCGTGCCCCTTGCTCAGGATAAACCGATCCCTGTTCGGCCACCCGGGATCTTTGGGCCGGTAGCGGAGGATCCCCCCGAAGTACAGGACAATAAGGATCTCGACTGTCGAGAAGCAGCTGGAGGGATGGCCTCCGAAGCGCGAGGTCATTTCCAGCACGTCAAGACGCACTTCCCGCGCAATCTGTTTCATTGCCGCGAAGTCCGCCTTTTTCATCATCGCTCCAGGCATGTGAACCCCTTTTGCCGGTTTGGACTCTCAAGCGCCGCGCAGGTACGCCTTGATCTGTTCCTCGGTCGGTTGCACGCAGTCCGGCTTCAGGCCGGGGATGTACCGCGTTGCCTCGTACAGCGCCGGGGCAAGCGCGCCATGGATGCCGGCCACGTGGTGGATGTAGGGGCCTCGGATGATGCGCTCCTCCCACAGGGGCCAGTCGGGCACCTCGACCCAAAGGTACGTGCCGAGGGTGAACGGTCCCTGCGTACCGCGGCCGTGCCCCATAAGCAGGGAATACTCGCCCCGCAGACCATCGAAACGGGCGATGGTGATCTCCCCTCCCTTGATCTCGAAGTTGCCTGTGCCCGGCCGGTGCGGCGGGATGATAAAATGCGTGCCGAGGAAGGATTTCCCGGGATCCTTGGCGAGGGCATGGGGAAAGTTTCCGCAATGCCACAGGAGCTCGGCATTGTCATGGGTAGGATGCCGCACGGTGAGGTCCGCGAAGAAGGGAGGCGTCGCTCCTCCGGCCGCCGCCTGCAGCATGATCGCGCTGAGGGCGCCGTGGATGTCCGTCTCGCAGGTAACCGGGACTCCCAAGCTGGCCAGCTCCCCATTCACGAAGCAGGGATAGATCCCCAGCATTTCCGGTAGGTCCTCGTGGCACTTGAAGGCGATGGCCTGAAGCTCCTCCTGCGCAGCCCAGTCGGCGAGGAAGAGCTTCAGGGCGGCGATCTTCCTCAGCGCCTCGTCGGCCACGCCCTGGCGGGACAGGCGGGTACGCAGCGCCTCGGCCTCGGCGGACACCCGCGCGTCCAGGGAGAGCATCTCCAGGAGGTTTCGCTCCAGCCGCGCGAGGTCCAGCGGCACCATCTCGATCCCCCAGCGGGCCAGGAGCTCCTGTTCATTGATGATCACGGTATAGAAGTTCGGGGGCCGCGTGCTGATCTGTCCGATGCGCGCGCGTGTGAACGTCCTCACCACGGCGGCCGCGGCCAGGAAGCTGCGCAGCCCCCTCTCGAAGACCGGATCTTCCAGGCGGGAATTGACGATGTAGGTGAAGGGCACGCCGTACTTCTTCAGCACGTTCGCCGTGGCGAAAAGCCCACACTGCGTGTCCCGCAGCCGGTTGCCGTTCGGCAGAGGCGCCTCGTCCCGAGGACCCCAGAGCAGGAACGGCTTGCCCACCTCACGGGCGAGCTGGGCCACCACCTCCTCGGTGCCGAAGTTCACGTGGGGGGCGAAAACCGCGTCCACGCCGGCCTTCCTGAACACCTCGGCCGCCGCCCGCACGTCGCTGCGCTCGAATAGCAGTCCTTCCCTGTTTACCGAATCGATGGTGACGAAGTCCACCTGCCACTCAGTAAGCTTGGCCTCCACGAGTTTCTTGTACTTCGCCGCATCCTCGGCGGAGAACACGAATCTCCGCGTCGGGGCCAGACCCAGAAGGAGCCTCCGCTGCTTCATCCGCTACCTCCCGAAAGATCGTTGTAGAGAATGTAACGGTCCGCCCTGTAGAACACGCGCAGGAACTCGACGGGGATGTCGTTCTGCGAGAAGGAAACCCTCTCGATGTGCAGGAGGGCCGCGTTCGTCTTGATCGAGAGCAGATGGGACAACTCCGGCGGCGCGAGAATAGCCTGGATGGTCTGCCTCGCGCGCGACCAGCGAATCCCGTATTCCGCCAACTTCACCTCCCGCAGAGAGCGGGCGGCGAAGTCGTGAGCGAGGATTCCCGGCATCAACGCGTGCACGATGTAGGATTGCTCAACGCACATCGGCTCGCCGTCCGCCAGGCGCAGCCGATCGAGGCGGGCCAGTTCATCACCTTCCCGGATGCCGAGCTGCCGGGCGATTCCCTCGGGGGCGGGCAGGAGACCGGCAAACAGCACCTTGGTGCCAGCCTCGAAGCCCCTCTGCCGCATGTCGTCGGTGAAGCTCACGATCCGCGTCATGACGTGTTCCAGACGCGTGTTGGCGACGTGGGTGCCCCGTCCCCGTTCCCGCACGATGAGCCCTTCCCTGACGAGCAAGTCCAGGACCTTGCGGATGGTGATGCGGCTGATCTTGTACTGGTTGATGAGCTCCGACTCGGGCGGGAT
>Ga0315273_10000580_pt1 | contig 39136 bp, 36 predicted proteins | sample YL17G02_0_MG_FD_205753 | JGI IMG/M metagenome (GOLD analysis project Ga0315273, IMG submission 205753) | Sediment microbial communities from Yellowstone Lake, YNP, Wyoming, USA - YL17G02_0 | ecosystem: Environmental > Aquatic > Freshwater > Lake > Sediment | place: USA: Wyoming | collected...
ACAGTGCGCCTCCTTGTGTCATTAAGCACATCCGGCCAGAACATAATTCTCGCCGAGGGAGGCGCACGCTCATAAAATCATTGCGAGGAACGTCCCCGCCGAAAGCGGGGTGGTGACGAAGCAATCTCGTGGCACCCCCGACTGCGCATCGTGGTGCGCGGAGGTTTTTCAACACGGCCCAGAGATCGCGGTTACACCCTGCCGTGACTCCGGGCACCCGGCCGAATTCAGTGAATCCAGTTGCGCCAATTCGGTTTCGCGCGTGGCCGCAGGGGAATGAGCAACGAATGCACGTCATGGGTTGCCTGTCTTGGGCGACTCATGGCGGGCCTCAGGGTTTCTTAGGCAGCGGCCCAAGGGCATCATGGGACTCATGCAACGCATTATTCCTGTTCCGATACTGCAAGCGGGCGCGGGTCATGCGCTCGCGCAGGCCGCCCTGTTCGAGGAAGTCTTTCTCCAGCCGGCGAAGTTGCTGATCAATCAGGTAATTGGTCTGGTGGATGAGGCAGAGCGCGATGTTGGCCACGACTTCGGGCGGGCGGGTTTCCACGAACGCGCGGTAGTCCTCGTAGGTCTGCGGCGTTTTGCGGCCCAGCTTGCGGACGTATACGGCTTCCCTGGAGTCCTTGTCCCAGATCGCGAAGTCGCGGGCGCGGAGGTAGTCTTTGTAGTCGTCCAGCAATTCTTCGAGGCTGGCGCGGGCCACGTTGGTAAGCTTGATCTCGGTTTCCTTGGAGGTGAGCGCGGCCTTGCTGCCTTCCAGGATATTCTTTTTGCCGGAGCGGGCGGACTGGATCATCTGATCCACGGTGCGGTCGCTCTTGGCGAGGAACTTGTGCGCAAAGCGGAAGGTGATGTCATAGACGACCTCGGCTTTCTGGAAGGAGAGGAGCGTCTGGTAATCGCCTCGTGGGGGAAGCAGGCGCTCGGGCGGATGCGAGGAATGGGAGGAATGGGAAGCATCGGAAGGATGTCTCCCATCACTCGCGTTCTTCCCATCTTTTCTCATAGCAGCGCCCTGATATTCCCCAACGCCTCGGCGTCCGGCTCGGTGCTTGCCATCATCGCCGCACGGTGCAATCTATCGGATACAGAAGTGTGGGTCAAGGCGCCGCCACCCCCGCAAACACCAAGCCCCCGAAATCGGGGGCTTGGGTCAGACGTGCGTGTTGTCGGTCAGAGGAGGTTCTATGAACTCGCCACGAAGTACTTGTCGAGACGGTCGAGGAAGTCCGTGATGCGGGCTTCGTCGACCGCGGTGAGTCGGCGCTTCTTGCCTGCCTGAGATTTTGGCGCTTTGGCGTAGAGGAGCGCACCCTGGAGCGCTTCCTCCATTTTGATCATGAAGTCGGCCTGCGATGGATGCAGCTTCTCGGTCGATTCATACAGGAGCGGCACGGATGATCCCATCCGCAGGGCAAAAACCGACGATTCGATCTTGGTCTGCATCATGTATGGCAGCGGCATGAACACCATCAGGAAGACCAGGTACCCCATCATGATCCAGCCGAAGATCAGTCCGATCAGCGCGCCGCCGAACTGGTCGGTCTTGCCGAGTTTCTGCAGATTCGCCACTTTCCAGAAGAGCTTGGCGCCGAGCCGGAACAGGGCAAAGAGGATCATCGACGAAAGCACAAACGCAATCATCGTGACCCAGAGCGGTGAGGCGCGAACAAATCCCGACAGCTCGCGCGTGAACGCGTCGTTGTAGTGGACCGCAATGACGATCGCCCCCATGAGACCAAGGGTGATCATGATCATGCGGATAAAGCCCCGTTTGGCTCCCCAGACGGCGCACGAGATCACGCCGACCATAAGCAACAGGTCTAAGAAGTTCATCCTGCCCTCCCCTTTTTGGACGCCGGAGGAACAAGGGGTACGATGTGTCGGATCTGACCACCGTCGGATTCGTCCCGCGAAAGCGCCCGCGGAACCCTGCCCCTTGTCCGAACCGTCGGTGCCGGTCTTACGTTTCGAGAATCTACTGACTCGTGGCCGGGCTGCTGAGCCGTTCGGCCACTGCCTGACGCACCCGATTCCCATCGGCGCGCCCGGCGACTTTCCCCATCACAGCCTTCATCACCCGTCCCAAATCGGCGGGCGATGAAGCCTGTGTTTCCCCGATGACAGTATCGACAATCCCGGCCAACTCGTCATCCCCCATGGCGGCGGGAAGATACTCGTTGATGATGGCCAGTTCGGATTCCTCTTTCCGCGCGAGGTCCTCGCGGCCACCCTTTTGGTAGAGCTCGATGGCGTCACGCCGCTTTTTCTGGGCCGAACGCAGCACGCTCTGACATTCGGTCTCATCCACAGCACGCACGAGCTCAATCTGCCGATACTTCAATTCCGACTTCAGACCACGCAGCACCTCAGTGCGGAGCGCGTCGCGACTTTTCATCGCGACCGTCAGATCCGCGGTGATGCGGGCTGTCAAGTCGGTTTCCATCAATCGATGCTGTACTTCTTGCGACTGCGTCGTCTTGCCTGATTCAACTTCCGTTTTTTGCGATCTGACGGTTTCTCAAAGTACTGGTGCTTCTTGATGTCCGACAGGATCCCCGCTTTCTCGCATGATTTATTGAAGCGCTTCAGGGCCCTTTCGAAACTTTCGTCGTCGCGTACGCGAACGCCGGTCATTTATGATTTCACATCCTCTCGATACGGTGATTCCCGGTAACAGTGTTGAATGCCTCCCCAAACTCAATTTCTGTCTCCAATGGACGGGCAAACGCCCCTCCAAGAGCATAAACCCCCATCCTAACGGCTAAATAACTATGACCAGGCGCAGGTTTGTCAATGAAATACGATTTCTGCCTTGAAAATATCCTGCCGCGGGACCACCTTGGAAGCCCGGGGGATCGGCCTCGGGCATCCGATGGGTGCCTACCCGTGCCGGCACCCATAAGACATGATAGGACAACGACATGGACAAGAGTGGACCAGCCCGATTCGAGGCTGTTGTATTCGATATGGATGGGGTTCTGCTCGATTCCGAGCCGGTTCATTACGAGTCGACCCGGCTCCTGTTCGAGGACGAGTTCGGGATCCCTTTCCCCGAATCGGCCAATACCGAGTTCCTGGGATCGACCGACCGGCACATGTTCGAAGTCCTCAAGGCCCGGCACAAGCTGACACTGCCCCTGGAGGAGATCATCTCCCGCCGCAAGAGACTGTACATGGACCTGCTGGCCAAGAACGGTCTCCCCTGGCGCGACGGGATCCGGGAGCTGATCGCGGACCTTGCCAAGAGCGGCTACCGGCTGGCCGTGGCGACATCGGGGCTCACCCGCATTGTCGAACCCACGCTGAAAACCGGGCAGATTCGCCACCTGTTCGAAGTCGTGGTCACGGGAGACGACATTCACGCACCCAAGCCCGCCCCGGACATCTATCTCGAGGCCGCCCGCCGCCTCGCAATCGATCCCTTACTCTGCGTTGCGATTGAAGACACGGACGTCGGCGTGCGCGCCGCCAAGGCGGCGGGGATGTGGGCAATCGCGTTCCCCAATTCGACCACCCGGGATATGGATTTTGGTCCGGCGGATTTCGTCGCGGGAACGAGTGGGGAGATACGGGGGCGGTTGCTGTGATGTGCAGACAGGAGTGTCTGCGCCACTGAATGCAGTGGTCTTGTGGCATAGCCCCTTGTGGGCGTACCATGAATCCACCACGCCGCTCCGTTCGGATCGTCAATCGTTGCCCCTGTGCCCATGAACAACGGGCACGAGGCCCTATGCTACGCAAACTGTAGTACGGATGACTGTCAGCACGTCGTGTTCCAAAACACAGTGAACCCCGTGCTTACCGTGGCACCCCATCAAGACTCATCTCCAACAGCCGCTCCACGCGGAATCGCTGCTCGCCGTACCGGTTGGGCCAGTCGGGTAGCAGGCGCGCGAGGATCATGCCCTCGGCGGAACCGAATGGGTAGAACGCGATTCGCCGGGACTCGGGGAGCGTCTGTGTGGTAAGCTCCTTGAGGTAGTTCTGACGGTACCGCTGGGCAATTGCCTCGAAAGATCTGTAATCGGGCAATGCGATGAAGGCGTCGCTGGGCTTGTAGCGCCGCGCGGCCAGATCGATGATCTTCCATTCCACATAGCGGGCTATTCCCTCCTGCCACACTTGGAATGAGAAGTAGCGATAGTCCGCGGGCTTGAGCAGCGCTTGGAAGCGTTTGCGCTCGGCGAGGTATAAACGGAGTCCGGTCCCGAGAGAGTCGCGGTTTTCGGTTTGCAGCAGGTTGGACAACTGCCGGCACAGGCCGGAGAACATGCTGTCGACTTTCGCCGAGTCATACGGGAACGGGTAATTGAGCATCCACATGCCGGTCTTGTCGCCGCCGGACAGGCCGAGCGAGTCGACCGCCGCGTAGTACCACGGCTGGGACATCTGCCATTGGTGAAAATGCTCGTGACCGAGCGTAATTACCCACGGCGTCGATGTTTTCCGTTCGGTCGCCTCCGCTCGCCCGATGACGATTGTCGGGATACCATTAACTGCCGGAAATGTCGCCAGCAGGTTGGTCGGGAAGGTGCGCGGGCGCCAGAACACATCGTCGGCCAGAAGCGAGTCGTAGCCGAGCGATTTGAAATCGGGTGATGGTTCCGGGTGATGGATGAGGAATTCCGCAGAATCGCAGACAAGAAGGACCGCGTCCGGCGCGGTGGTCCATCCTGGCCAGCACGAGTCGCCCAGCGCGCGGTTCATCCGATAGAACTCGGCGAGACGCACGCGATCCGTCGGGTCGAGAGCCGGGGCCGCGCAGGCGCAGATCGCTGTGGTCAGGTGCGCGACGAGAAGAACAATGAGAAGGTTGATGGACCTGTGTCGCCCCAAGTGAGCGATTGAATGTGCCATGTTCTTTCCTCCATTTCCGATCAGTGGTGACATCCCACCACTCAGGGTGTTGAAAAAGCCGTGCCAGCATGGCTTTGAAGGACAGACAGGAATGTCCGGCCTGCTGAAAAATCAAGTCCTGGTAAGCCGAACACCCGCCGCGGCGGGTCCGGCCTTCTTCAACATGCCACCGAGGGGTGACCCTCACGTCCTGGTCCCTCTCTCCTATTTCGTGCCCTTCAGAAACACCGGCTGCGTAATCGCAAAATCGCCCGACGAACAAATGACCTTGGCCCGGACGTACGGTTCGTCGCCTTTGAAGGTGTAGGATGGTTCGAGGCCGAACTCCTCTTTGAGAATCGCTCCGTCCTTGCCGATGAAGCGTGTCGTGTATGTGAAATCGGATTGGGGCGCGATCTTGATGCTGTAGGTCTTGTCGGTGATGGCGATGTCTTTGAGGGCGATGCCGAGGCCGCCGGTGGCGTAGAAGTCGCCTTTCTGCAGAGCGCCAACAATCGCCTCCGGGGTCAGTTCTTTGGCACGGACCATGATCCACCCGCGTCCGGGGTAGGCGCGGTCTGCGCGGAACTCGCCTTCGTAGTCGTGTGTGTCATCAGTGGAGACCGCGTAGATCAAGAGCCCCTTGGAGAGAACACAATCCCAGATCTCCTCGGCGCCGGGTAAACCGCCAGCCGCGACGATGTTGTTGTACTTGTCGTCGTTGAGGACCTCAAGCAGCGTGGGGTTCTTCAGGGCGGCAATCTCCTCGCACTTGACGGCATGCTTCCAGTTGGGGTGATTCACTTGCGCAATGCCGCCGGCCTCGCGAATGACATCGATATTCCGCTGCAGATTCTCAACTGTCCCGTCGCCGTGTTGCGGCTTGACCTGACGTTTCAGGTTGATGCCATTGACGTGGCGGGCCTTGGTATCGGTCACCTCTTCCCCCGGAATCAGGATGAAGTTGTCGGCGTTCTTGTCGGCGTCCAGGTATTTGACGTCCGTAATCGTGTCGTGGTCGGTGATCACCAGGAAGTTTTAGTCGTGATCTTGGTACCACCGCGCCACCCTGTGCGGCAGTTCGTCACCGTCGGAGTTGATCGTGTGGGCGTGGGTTTGCCCCTTGAACCATCGAACGTCCTGCGCGAAAGCGCTCACGCCAAAGAGCGATGCTGCGAGAACGACAATCAGTTGCGATGTCCGGAGGGATTTCATGGCATTCTCCTGTCTTTGACGAGCCGGGCCGAATCGCCGCGACTGTCATTCCAGTCGCATCATACTTCGGCCGACGACTTCGGGCCAGCGGAAAACAGGGAGCAGCCGCGCACCGGACCGTAGGGGCGTATTGCAATACGCCCCTGCACCGTTCGCTTCGCATGCCGACTACTTGTCCAGATCAAGCGCCATCCCATCCTCAGCCACGATGATCTCGGCGGAGGTGTAATTGGCTGCGAGGGCGAGTTGCGACATATCGAAATCATCAGAAAGATGAGTGAGGATGATGCGTCTGATGCCGCGTTCCTCTGCCCAAGGCCAGAGCATCTCAAGATCGACGTGCGAGGTTTCGATCAGCAACCAGTCAATCGCGTGGGTGATCGCGTTCAGATCGTCAAGGGAACCCAGATCGGCTGAGTACAGCAACGATGTTCCTTCGAGTTGCATCCTGAACGCGTAGCACTCGCCGGGGTCGGGATATCCGCGTTCGGCGGCAAATGCTCGTTGTGGTGCAAGATGAGACGTGGGGTAAGCGGCGAATACGGCTCCACCAATGGACCACGCGTGTCGCGGTTGGATGGGGACAAAGACAGTCTCGAACGGCATCGATTCCGGATAGAGATGACCGAAGATGAGAAGCTGCTTCAGGGGCGCGATGGCCTCGCGGGGACAGCAGATCGTCAGAGGATTCTCGGTCCGCGCCAGGTAACGCTGCTGAATGAAATACGGCAGGCCACAGACATGGTCGGCGTGCATGTGCGAAATCAAGATGTGGCTGACCCATTCGGTGCGATACCCCGCTTGGAGGAAACTGCGCGTCGCCCCATCGCCGCAGTCGATCATGATGCCGAACTCGCCGAGGTCCACCAGGTAGCAGGACGCGGCGCGATGCGTCGACGCGCGGCCTGCGGATGAGCCGAGGATGAGGAGGCGAGCGGTACTCATGGTCGCATCAGCGGTGGATCGGGTATTAATTGTCTTCCGTCTCGCGTTCGGTGCCACGGCTCTTTAGAGCCGTGTCTTGTCTGTCCCTTCCGCGGTTGCGGGCACGGGTCTAAAGACCCGTGGCACCCACTGACAAACCATGTCAAACTCATCTCTTTCCCAGGACATCACGAAGGGCCGAAACCGCACTTTCAATATCCTCGTCATCCACGTCGCGGTGCGTGACGGCGCGGATTCGTCCCACGCCAAACGGTGTCAGGAGTACGCCCCTATCCTTCAGATTGTCCAGAACTTGCTCTGTCGAAACACTTCTCTCGGAAAGATCGATTACGATGATGTTTGTTGGAGGCGGATCAGGAATCAACCGGAGTCCGGGGATGTCAGAAATGCCCTCGGCCAGGTGCCGGGCGCGGCGATGGTCCTCGGCCATCTTCGGAAGCTGATGATCGATGGCCCAGATGCAGGCTGCGGCCAGGATTCCCACCTGGCGCATGCCGCCGCCGAACATCTTGCGGGTGCGGCGCGCGCGGGTGATGAAATCGCGCGTGCCCATGATCGCCGAGCCGACCGGAGCTCCGAGTCCTTTCGAGAAACATACCGAGACAGAATCGTAGCCTCTCGCCCACTCGGGCAGCGGGATGCCGGTTGCCGCCCATGCGTTCCATATCCGGGCACCATCGAGATGCGTCCTGATCCCGTGTTCCAGACCCAGGGCTGCAACCAGCCTCATGATCTCCAACGGAACGACCACGCCGCCTGCACGGTTGTGCGTGTTCTCCACCGTGATGATCGATGTTACCGGGTGGTGGATGTTGGGTGGGCGGATCGCGGCGGCAATGCGCTCAGGATCGGGTATCCCGCCGGGCGCCGGGACGGGGCGAAGTTGCAGACCCGACAGCGCCGCGGCCGCTCCCACCTCGTACCAGTCGATGTGGGCTTCGTCATCGCAGATCAGTTCGTCGCCATGATGGCCGTGGGTACGCAGGCATACCTGGTTGCCCATCGTCCCCGAGGCAACGAACAACGCCGCTTCTTTGCCGAACAGGGCGGCGACTTTCGCCTCGAGTTCCTGGACAGTCGGGTCATCTTCAAAGACATCATCCCCGACCAGTGCGGCCATCATGGCGGCACGCATTTCGGGGGTGGGGCGGGTAACGGTATCGGAACGCAGATCGATTGGCTTCATGGGGTCTCCCTCATCGTTGATAGAGAGCATCGCAAATCAAAGGCTGGACCGCGCATCGACCCCTCATTTTGTCTTGAAGTGTCGTTCAACAGACCGAAGCCGTCCATACAAGGCCCTTCGCCGGAATTGAGTTGCACGATCAATACCCCCGGGCGGGATCGAACCGCCGACACGCGGTTTAGGAAACCGCTGCTCTATCCATTACTGAGCTACGGGGGCAATCCTGGTGAGTGCCTGTCATCAATCTCATACTCTCATTCGGAGTTGTATGTGACCACCGAGAAGACGTCGTAATCCTTGAGCTTTTCCCGCCCGTTTAGGAACGCCAGTTCGATCACACAGCCGATTCCGAATACCTCCCCTTTGGCCTTCTCCACCAGGCGGGCCGCGGCGGCAAGTGTCCCGCCGGTCGCGATAAGATCGTCGATCAAGAGCACTTGCTGGCCCGGCGTCACAGCGTCGATGTGCATCTGAATCTGGTCCTGGCCGTACTCCAGCGCGTAAGTCTCTGTCATGGTGGCGGCTGGGAGCTTGCCGGGTTTGCGCATCGGCACGAAGCCAACGTTCAAATCGCTGGCCAAGGCCCCGCCGAAGATGAAACCGCGCGCTTCGATGGCGGCGATCAGGTCAATCGGACGGTCGCGGTACCGTTCCACAAGGATATTCAGCACTTCACGGAATGCGCCCTTATCGCGCAGAAGTGTGGTAATGTCCCGAAAGATGATGCCCGGCTTGGGATAGTCGGGCACGTTGCGAATCTTCTTCTTGAGCGAATCGAATGACATACGATCCTTTCGTTGGCCGGCATCCAGACAGTTCGTCCTAGGAGCGAATCTCAAAACTCTGATACCCGGGGTCATCCTCGAACCGGTCGACAACCACCCCGGTCACATGTGCGCCCGGCGGGCCGGTTTTCACATCCTCTACAAATCCATTCAACGGGCCCGCGGTGCCAGCCGCTTCGATCTCCACAGAACTATCTGGGCGGTTCTTGACCCAGCCGGTCAGGCCATACTCGCGCGCGCGGCGGACGACATAATATCGGAATCCGACCCCCTGAACAACCCCGGTTACACGGATTCGCAGACGGCTCACGACGTTACCCCGATCTCCTTTTCTGCCGGGAGCGCAGCAAGGCCAGCGTGCCGTGGACGGCGTCGACGGGTGTTTGATAGACAATTACACTGTCGATCGGGCACCAATCGCCAAGCGTGCAAACCGGCTTGCCCATCTTCAAAGCCAGGGCGACTTCAGAGAGAGTCCCATACGAACCCCTCAGAGCGATCACAGCCTCGGCGGTGTGGGTGATAATGGCATTGCGGCCATCCTCCATACCGGTCGCTATTGGCACATCAACATACGGGTTCGCTGCCGCAATGTCAGGACCGGGAACAATCCCCACCGTCAGGCCACCGCCTCTCTTGGCACCCGCGCAGGCACTCTCCATGACGCCGCCCAACCCGCCACAGACGACTATGGCGCCTGCCCGCGCCAGCTCGTATCCCACGGCATCGGCCAAGGCCACGGTTTCGGCGTCAGCATGCCCAGCGCCACAGACAGCAATTATCGGACCACGCTCGATCATAAGACACAAGCAACCCAGCGGTACCCTCCGGGGCAACAGGTTTCGTCAGGAAGGGGAAGTGATCGAAATTGGGAACGTGACCGCTCTCGGTCGGGCTGATGCGAATTGTTGGATGCTGGGGGTGAAGATTCCTTCCAAATCCCTGGGGCACGCGAAATGGAATTTCATCTTGCGCAAATTCGTTTCGGCCGCTTTTTTCTAGGATAGTGAGGTTGTCGTTTCGTTCGCGGGCGCGAACGGACCGCCGCCCCGGTCCCTGAACGTCGCAGAGGTGCGGTCGTAATGGAACTCATCGATGCACATACACATTTTCTGTCCTACAACTACTTCCGCCTTTTGACGCAGCTTCGGCACGAGTACGGCGACATCGACGAGTTTATTGCCGAACGGTCCCGGCAGCACGGTTTTCAGTGTCCTCCCAAGGACCCGGTCAGGCTCGCCGACTTGTGGACAATCGAGATGGAACGACTCAACGTTTCGCGGGTCGTTTCGATGGCCAGTCTGGCGGGAGATGAGTCATCAGTAGCGGCAGCCATCCGGGTATTCCCCGATCGCTTCCTGGGTGTTGCCTGCGTGAACCCTTTCCTGCCGGTGGGTGAGGAAGTTCTGGAGCATGCGGTTCGCGAACTCGGATTCCGGGGTGTGGCGCTTTACCCGTCGATGCACCGTTTCTCCGCCTCGTCGGAGGAGGCGTACCACATTTATCGCCTCGCACGCCGCTATCGTCTGGTCGTGTATGTCCACTTCGGCACGCTGCGCATCCCCCCGCGCCGCTGGTGGGGCCTGCCGGAGGTCTACGATTCCCATTATGCCGATCCCAGTGACCTCCACCGGGCGGCTGCTGACTTCCCGGCCGTGAACTTCATCGTGCCCAGCTTCGGGTGCGGAGCCCTGCGCGCGCTGCTGCGTCTCGGACTACAATGCCCCAACGTGCACGTTGACACTTCATCCTCGAACTGCTGGCTGGATGACCAATCAGAATTCAGCGGCCTGCGTGAGGTGTTCGAACGAACCCTCGAGGTGTTCGGTCCGGCGCGCATCCTTTTTGGGACGGACTCCGGCGCGTTCCCTCGCGGCTGGCGCGCGTCCATCTTCTCCGAGCAGCTCGACATCATGAAATCGATCGGCCTGTCCGACCGCGCTTGCGATGCAATCATGGGCCAGAACGCGCGCCAGTTGTTCGGGCTGGACCGGGATCTGCCGTCGTTTTCACCGTAGGGACCCTCCCGCATTCCAAAGGAGCAGATGGCTGAGACTCAGTGCACCATCAACATCGGTCCGCGAGAACGTCGAAAGCGGCTGGTGTTTGGCGCAGTCATGTTTACCGTGAGCGTGGCGGCCGCGATCATACTACTGACCACTGGCGCTCCAAGATGGTGGCGCCTTGGGTTGGCCTTTCCCCTGTGGCTGTCGATGCTCGGGTTCTTTCAGGCGCGGGAGAAAACGTGAGTGCGACTCGCGGCGCGAGGTTCGCGCAATCTGGACGACGGAGAAGTGGCAATTGACGATCTGAATGTTGTGCGGCAGTTGCGCCGCCGGGGGCGGAAAGTCATGCTTGAATCGGGGTTCGCGGCCGTGCTTCTGGCAGTTCTCGGAGCGCTGATTCTCTGAGGGCAAAACCCAAGTACAGCGCTCTCGCAGGTGCGGCGCAGGACAGCGGAGGTTGGTCAGTACGCCACAAGCTCTCGAATCGCCCGCTCGATGTCGTCGTTTTGCGGGAGGATGGCGTCTTCCAACTCGGGACCGTAGCCGACCGGAGTGTCGAGCGCGCCGACACGCCGCACGGGTGCGTCGAGATCGTCAAAGAGGTTTTCCCCGATCCAAGCGGCCACCTCGGCGCCAAATCCCATGAAGCGGACATCCTCGTGCACGACCAGGACCTTGCCGGTCTTGCGCACCGACTCGGCGGGCATGTCTTTGTCCCATGGGACGATTGTGCGGAGATCGATGACCTCGACGCCGATTCCTTCAGAGGCCAATTTGCTCGCCACGGCGTTGGACTTCAAGACGGTGGCGCCCCAAGTGATGACGGTTAACTCATCACCTGCGCGGACCAGACGTGCACGCCCGAAAGGAATCGTGAAATCAGGGCCGGGATAACGGGACTTGAGAATGGGCTGACGATAAAGCCGTTTGTGTTCGAGGAAGAGGACAGGGTCATCGCCACGCAGAGCGGTACGCAGCAGGCCAACCGCGTCGATCGCGCTGGATGGTATGGCAATCAGGAGTCCCGGGAAGTGGGAAAACGTCCCCTCAATCGACTGGGAGTGATACACCGCGCCGGATCCGCCCAGGTAACCGCCAACGGCGATGCGAATCACCACGGGGCATGAGAATTCGTTGTTTGACCGCCAGCGAATCTTGGAAGTTTCATCGACAAGCTGCAGCATCGCCGGCCAGACGTAGTCGCCGAATTGGATCTCCGGTACCGGCTTCAAACCGCGGGTTGCCATACCTGTGGCCGTGCCGACAATGGTCGCCTCGGCCAACTGCGAATCGTAGACGCGGAGTGCGCCGTACTCTTTCTGCAGTCCGATCGTCGCTTTGAACACGCCACCCTTGCCGGGTACCTGGCCGAGCAATTCGGGGTCGCCCACGTCGGCGACATCTTCTCCAAAAACAACGATCTTGGGATTGCGCGCCATCTCATCAAAGAGCGTTTTGTTGATCCCCTGGATCATCGTCAGGTCACTGCCCTCGAAGTTGGGCTCCGAGACATAACGATCAGACGTGAGATCATTGTCCGGCGACGTCACATACAACGTCGCCGACGCCCGCTGGGGACGCCGGGCCGCAAGCGCCTTCGCCGCCCCCGATTCGATTTCGGCATCGATTTCGGCGCGCAGCGCTTCAAGCCGAGCCTCAGTGGCGATCCCGTGCTGGAGGAGATACTGCGGGTACGTGCGGATGGGGTCGCGCGCCTGCTCCTCCTCCCTCATCTCCGGAGTCTTGTACGATCGTTCATCATCCGACTCGGAATGAGAGTATGGGCGAATCACATGCGCATGCACAAGGACGGGCCGCCGCTCCTTACGCAAACGATGCTCGACGCGACGGAAGACTTCGTAGCCGGCGACCGGGTCTGTACCATCGACTTCGACAATCTCCAACAGTCCCTGATCCGCAAGGCCGCTGAGCATCTTCGAGATCGAACCGCCGGCGGTCTGTTGTGACTTGGGAACAGAGATGGCGAAGTCATTATCCTCAATCAGAAACAGAACCGGCAACTGACCCTGCGCCGTCTGCAGGCAGGCGGCATTGACCGATTCGAAGAATTCTCCTTCCGATGTCGTGCCGTCGCCGCCGGTGACAACCGTGATCTCTTCGGGATCACAGGCAATCTGATCGGCGCGAATGCCGGGCATGTGGTTGAGATACCGGCCGGCCTGAGCGCAGCCGACGGCCTGCAAGAATTGGGTTCCCGTGACCGATGATTTGGTTACGACATTGACCCGCTTCAGCCCCCAATGCGAGGGCATCTGACGTCCGCCGGAAGATGGTCCGTCAGCAGAACCGACCGCATCCAGGAGCATCTCCTGCGGAGTCATGCCCAGTGCGAGCATGAGCGCGCGGTCGCGGTAGTAGCAGTAGAGCCAGTCCACCTGAGGGCGAACCACCATGCCCAGGGCCGCCAGAATCGCCTCGTGCCCGGCACCGGAAATCTGGAAGTAGACCTTCGATTGGGCCTTGAGCTTGCGCTCCATATCGTCGACCCGGCGTGAAGTGTAGATCCAGCGATACAGGAGCAGGAGTTTTTCCGCGGTCAGGCCGGCATGAGGCGCACTCTTCGGGGCCACCGATGTCACCGCCGGAGTTGATGCTTTGGTTGGGCCATTGTCCGGGACCCTGGGTGGTCTGCCTGGTTGGGAACTCGCTGGCCGTTCGGGGTCCCGGCGCGGGTCGGAATAGGCCCGATTCTTGGTGTGCGTTATCGATTCGTTCATCGTGGTTCCCATGTGACTGGTTGCCCCCTCCCCTGCTAAACAGTTGTTTTATACGTGTGTTCCGGGTAACGTGCAAGATGAATGTCGTGTTCAACTTAGCGGATCGGCGACGGGCTGCGGCCGGGGGGCATCCAGTACCCAATGCCGGAGGGTTATTATGTCCGTGGGGAGGGCGAGGCTCCTGCCGAGCCTCTTCGCCCGGGGCAAGAGAGGCTCGGCAGGAGCCTCGCCCTCCCGTTCGGACAATCGTCACCTGTTTTCTGTGAGGCCGTGCGATCGAGGGCCGATTCCTACACGTGGAATTCCAGGATGTCTCCGTCTTCCACGATGTGGTCCGCCATGACCCGCTGGCCATCGAAAATGTGCTTGCCCCAGATCTTGGCGAATTGGAGTTTCTGCGCGAAATCTTTGTGGATCGCGCGGGCGGCATCGCCCACTGTGGCTCCGTGTGCAAGCAAGACCGGGTCCTCCATGTCGGCGGGGTGCCCCGGCGTTTTCGTGTACGCACGCATCAGACCCAGTGATGCAAAGCATCCTCCGAGCAGATCATGCAAGCCGCGCTGCTGCGGCATCGACACCGGCAGAATCGGCACACGGTCGCCAACGACGTCCTGTAACAGCAAGAGCCGTGTCGCCGCGTTCGGGAGATCAATCCCGGTTGCGGCGAGAACGGTCGTTTTGTCCAGCGCGGTCGGGATATGTGGATCGGGATCGACAAGGCCGCGCAGACGGATCTTCGCCTGGTGGAGGCGGCCCAGCACGTATTCGTACTCGCTGAGAAGATCATCGTCACCAAGCGAGATCACCAAGACCGCGACGTCGGCGGTCCGGACGATATTGAAAACGTATGACTCGCAATGCTCCTCGGCAATCGGCGGCAGGTCGATCAACTGGAGGCGGACATTCTCCCATGTCGCCATACCGGGAACCGGCTTCCGTGTGGCGTACGGCCATTCGGCGATTTCGACGGACGCCCGTGTCACCGCGCCGACGATGCTGGACTTCCCCGAGTTTGGCGGACCGACGAGGGCAAACTGACCCGCGCCTTCGCGTGGAATGTGGTCCAACGAGGACTGCCGCGACGCACCGTGCGGTTGGGGAGCCTCAATCTGCGACTTCAACTTGGAGATTTTGTGCTTGAGTTCCCCGACCATGTGGGAGGTTCCCTTGTGCTTGGGGATCTCCGCCAGCATCCGTTCCAGAAGAACCAGCCGTTTCTTGGGCTCTCTCTCAAGACGGTACTCATGTTCGAGCTTGGTGTACTGTGGCGGCAGATTGGCCGGCATCGGTGGCTCCCGGTGACTCACCTGAAGATAACGAACTAGAGCCGAGCCGCAAGAGGCCGATGCAACGTGATGACACGATAAACGGGCCCATTGACGCCTTCCAGTTTGCAACGCTCTAACACTCTGCCGCTCTGCGAGGTGGCCCACCAGAAGCGAGTTCACCGCAGGCGAACGACGCGGATGGTGGGATCGTTGCCCCGGCGAAAGAACCCCACCATCCACGAGCCGCCGCAAGCGGCGGCAGGCTCCTGGTGGGCCACCTGGGTCCAACGAAAACGGCGGGCCAATGCCCGCCGATCATCGCTTCTGAGTGGTCGGGGCGGTCCGATTTGAACGGACGGCCCCTTGGTCCCGAACCAAGTGCGCTACCAGGCTGCGCTACGCCCCGACGCTGGTACCTACGGACCGCCAGCAGGCGGGCAAGTTCGCTGACCCGCGGGCAGAACGCTCAACATACTACAAGATCGGCAGAATAACAATGGGATTTCGGGAACGATATGGAACACGGAAGGGACATCGTCCCACGTTGCGTACCGGACGCCTGTGCCGCCGACAGGCTTCTGTCACCAGCCCCTGAAAGGGGCGATCTATACCAGCCCGGGGCATCGCCCCGGGTCCAAAAGCTCGGGATTATTCTTTCAGCCCTGAAAGGGCGAAATAATCGCGGGATGGGATTCGTGGTCGGGTAGGGTGCCCTTTCAGGGCTGAAGGGCTTGCTGGCGTCTCGTCTCCCAAGGCTTCGCCTTGGGCTGGTATAGATTGCCCCTTTCAGGGGCAGTGATTCTGCGTGATTTTGTCTACATGCAACGGCCGCGCGACACGACTGCGTCATTGTCCGCCTTCGGCGGACGCGCGATCAGAGATCGCGGCCACGCGTGTCACACGACCGCTGTCACTCATTCATCTCCTGCACAACTCACTGTACCGCTGGTGTCACTCTCGGTCACGGGCACCAGGCACTTCGGCAAAGTCACGGCTGGACCAAAACTCCATCCCGGCATCGTTTGTGCGCTTGATCCGCTCGAAGGGCGAAATATGACCTCCGGTTGTATTCGCGATTTCTCTGCTCACGGTCGAAGAACCCCTTTCCATCTCCCCATATTGTAAGCACCCGCACCGGAAGCCCGATTTCCTCTCCCACCTACCCGCAGCGGAGCTGCGGGGCACCCGGCTCGGGATGATAGGTTGGTCTCATCAGTGGTTATCGAAGTCGTTGTGGGGCGTTTCGAGTACCACCGCGACATATATCTCCAGGAGCGCCTGACGAACAGGGTCTACTTCCTCAACAAATCGCAGGTCCATTTTGCGAATGCGCCCCTTGGCCGATGTAAAGGCGTCAACGAATGCAGGATCTTTCATAAGCGCAGCACGTGAGCCTGGGCCTTTCTTGTATGTTGCTGGCACATTGCCGGTGATCTCTCGTGCAAGACGGAACGCGAAAGCTGCCTGTCGGTCAGTGGCGGTTGGGCGTGAATGATTACCGATCCGACCTCGAATGCGGTTGCTGCGCCCGACATACAGGTGGAACTTTCCTTCTGAAAGCATATAGACGCCTTTCAGGGGCATCTTCGAGGGAAGCCGCTCCGGCTTCACTGGAGGCATCTCGAGAAGGCGGTTCAATTGCGGCTCTAATGCTTCCACGTGTGCGACAAATTTCGAGTCCATATTCTCCCGTCCGTGAAGCGTCTGGTGCAAAGCGGCGCCACCGACCGCAACAACGAGTTAGGTGGTGACAACGAGCATGATGAGCACACACCAGGCAAGAATGAAGAGAACCATCAGCACGGCGTTGAATTTCGTCTGCGAACCAGCCTTATACGGGAGTCCGGAGTGTTGCTTCATGCCCAGCAGGGCCTCGATTTCTTTGCAGCGATTGTACTTCCACACCTTGACATAGCGAAGTTGACACGTCCAGCGCCACACGAGTATGGCCAGCCAGACTCCCACAGCGGAGATTGCCAGGAGGACGACCTTCTGTCGGCACTGGGACGCACTGCTGAGACCGCCGAGAACCAAGCCCATCAGGATGGCGCTTCCGACCCAGTTCAAACTCGAAATGCTCCAGACAAGCATGTCGTGGTGTTGTGCCGAGTCCTGTGCCTTTTCGTACTCCGCGAGATAGATCTGGAGTTGTTCCCCTGTGAGTCCACTCGGAGGACTGGAATGTGTATCAAGAGTCATAGGAGCCTCCTTTCATGATTCCCGACGACGACTGGTTGTGCACATTGCGCCTTTTCACCCCACTTCGTTCACTCGTGGAAGTCACCCGGTCTTCGCCAGTTTCTTCTCGCAACGCTCAACTCGTCGCGCCCAGTCCCCTGCCCATCCTTGCGATTCTGCCTGACGCGACAATGCAATCGCATCCTGGAACCGCCTCTCTTTCTCCAGAATGATGGCCAGTTGCTCATACCCTCTATGACCAGGCAGCGGCGAGTCACCCCACTCCGCTTTGAGCGCGCGCGCGGCGCCCCGTGCAAGTGCAATCTGGCGCCTACAAGCCTCCACGGCTCTATCCATATACTCTGGCTTGTTGCGGTCCTTGTAGTAGGTCTCGATCATCTGCGAGTACAAGAAGTGAACGTCCAGCACGCGTGCGCCTCTTGAGAGCTCCGCGGCCTTGTCCAGGATCTTGTGTGCGATGTGCCGATCCTCGGGCTTCCCAAACCAACCCGCGAGCGCCCCGAGCAGACCAACCACGTTCTGGGTCGTTTCGCTAATCACTCCGGAAGTCAGTGAATCACCCGAGGAACCGAGCGGCTGGAATGTCTTCTGGATGTAACGCCGTTCATCGTCGCTAAAGGCTGTCAGCCACCAGTCCTCCAGCCCAAAGAATCCGATGCTGCCTTGGATACGCTTCGGCGATTTACCGAATCCGAATAGCCCCACGATGAATCCCCCTCATGAGAGGCATAGCAATTAGACCACCAGCCTACGAACACCGTGGCCTGCGGTCGAAAACTCCAACGATTGCCGTCGCATGTCAATACCTTTTCCTGCGTATGTGCCGTCTTGACCAGCACTGCGGTCACTCACTCCCCTGAATCGCAACCGTGATTGACTACAACACCGATTTGGATCGCGTGGTCTAGTGGAGCTAGCTCGAAGTTGGCACTCCGCAGCCTACACCACCCGCCACGTCCGCATTTTCGCCAGTAGCGCCTCGTCGGTCATGTCGATGTTGAGGGGGGTGATGGAGACGTAGTTGCGGGCGACGGCGCCGGCGTCGGTTTCGATGGTGCGTTCCCAGGTGGGTTCGCCGCCGATCCAGAAGTAGCTCTTGCCGCGCGGATCGGTGTTGGTCGAGATGATGTCTTTGTAGACGCGTTTCCCCAGACGCGTGATCTGGTACTGCTTGTAACCGCCGGGCGGCATCTTGGGGAAATTGATGTTGAGAAACGTGTTCGGCGGCATCTGGCCGTGGATCTTCGTGATCAGTCGCCGGATCAAGCGCGCCGCCGAGAGGAATGAGCGTCCCTCGATGTCGGGCGCGGTCATCGACGCCGCGATGGCGGGAACGCCCATGATCGTGCCTTCGATCGCCGCGGCCACGGTGCCGGAGTAGGTCACATCCTCGCCCATGTTGGCGCCGTGATTGAGCCCCGAAACCACCAGTTGCGGCGGGCGTCGTCTCAAGAGCTTGTGGAAGGCGAGTGTGACGCAATCGGTGGGTGTGCCGTCAACCGAGTAGACACCGTCGCCGTGGTTCTTGATGCGCAGCGGACGATTGAGCGTCAGCGAATGACTGACCGCCGACTGGTCGGAGTTCGGCGCGACCACGGTCAATTCGCCGACACGGCGCAGTTCGCGCGCGAGGGCTTTCAGCCCTGGGGCGTAGACGCCATCGTCGTTCGATAGGAGGATCCGCAGGGGCATAGGTCAGGGTTCAAACCAGTTCATCGTTTAGGCTTCTGTAGCATAGGGCCTTGTGCCCGTCGCTTGTGAGCATCGGGATATGATCGTGGATTCCGAGAACGCCCACAAGGGGCTAGGCTACAGATTCTCCTCATCGGCCTCGGCAAGTGAACACTGACCTGATCGCCTTTCTCTGCCTGGGCCACATGGTTTCCTTTATCGTGGACGAACGTTGTCTCAAATGTGTGTGGGGCAGCGGGGGATGAGCCTCTGCCCGACGGATAATTGATTCTTGCAAGTTTGATGTCCTCGCCCAGCCACGCAGTGCTACGCCGGGCAATACAAGGGCGACCCGACGGGTCACCCCTACAATTCCAACTCTCTCTACGCATATCGGGATCGCGCTGTCAGACATTACTCTGAAAGGCCTTGCTGACGCACATTTGAATCTGGTCCACGGTGCTGGAACCGGTGAGTTTGCCTCCCACCACACCACGAAAGTGCCATGAGCCGCAGGAATCGCATGGTGTCCCGCCAAGGGCGGATCGATGAGGGCCCGCCGTGATAGACTGTCGAGATCGGAATCTCACCGATCGCGAAGCCCGCACGCGCTGCCAGGACAAGATACTCCGACTCAAATTCGAAGTGGCGGCTTTCCGGATGGATCGCCTCCAGCACCCGGCGGCCGATCAGACGGTAGCCCGACTGGGAATCGGCGATCGATGTCCCCGTCATGCGCCTGACCGCCCACGAGGTGAGCCGGTTGGTCATCCGACGCGGAAAAGGCATGCCGCCCGTCTGGAAATCACGCGTGCCGATGATCAGATCGCCCTTGCCGGATTCAAACGCCGCAAAGAAATCGGGCAGGTACTCTGGTTCATGCTGCAAATCGGCGTCAAGATGAACAACCGCATCGACCGGCTCTTTCAAGACCTCGGCAAATCCAGATCGGAGGGCTTCTCCCTTGCCGCGATTCTCAGGATGGCGAATACACTTGATCCGCATCTGTGTCAGCAATTCTGCAGTTCCATCTGTAGAGCCATCATCAACGGCGAGGATACCGGGGTCCGGTACGGCGCGACTGATCCGTTCGAGCAGTTCCGGAAGCGTCGTAACGCCATTGTACACCGGGATGACAATCCAATAGACCATGTTCCCTGGCCTGCGTCCTCATCGCAAAACGCAAATGACGGCTGGTGCCGTCATTTCCAACTCCGTCCGGCGAGCGACGCCGGTTCCTCGTCCAGTCTCTTGTAGCATAGGGCCTTGTGCCCGTCGTGCCTGGGTGCGAGAGACCGTGGCGAACGCTTATGACGCCCACAAGGGGCTACGCTACAGAACCGTCGCGTCGGTCTCGTCAGTTTGCCGTATGGTCGGGGCGAGCCGATTTGAACGGCCGACCACTCGCACCCCAAGCGAGTGCGCTACCAGGCTGCGCCACGCCCCGACATTCAATCTGTCTTCCGGTTCGTCATGCCGATTTGGAACCAATACTGTGCCCCGCACTTCGGTTTCAAGAGCAGACCAAATCTATGGCAATAACGCGGCGATCGCCTCCAGTTCGCGACGGATCAGGCCGAGCTCATGGTTGATCTTCACTGATTCGGGCGGCTCGACATCCCCGCCGATTTCGGCGCGCAGACGGGTCCGCGCCCCATCGATTGTGTAACCTTCCTTGTACAGCAGGTGTTTGATCCGCAAGAGAACATCGATGTCCTTGCGCTGGTAGATCCGTTTGCCGGCCCGGTTCTTCTTCGGGTGCAGCATCGGGAACTCTTTCTCCCAGAATCGGAGGACATACGGCTTCAGTTGCGTTTCCTCTGACACCTCCGCGATCGAGTGATACATCCGCTCGGGCGGACGCTTGAGTTTGAGCCGGGTCAAACCAGAGGTCAGAGTCTCGTTGTCGGCAACATCCTGTGTCATGCGGCAAAGATACACAATTCTTCGATAAATTCAAATCCGAAGTGAGGGAAAAACTCTGGGCCGCCGGAGCTGTCAGGAGGGCGAGCCTCCCGGCGAGCCTTTGTTCCAAGCGGAAAGAATGGCTCGGCAGGAGCCTCGCCCGCCCCTACGACTCCTCGAGCATTTCTTACAGATCGGTAAGGCATGTTCGTTGCAGGCTTTGAATCTCAATCTTCGGATCGACCCTCAGACCTCACCGCCGGATCTCCGGCTGGGGGGGGCGGGTCATGAGATCCCGCAGAACCTGGCCGGGGGGTTGGCCATCGAAGAGCACTGAGGCCACGGCACGCGCGATAGGCATGTCCACCTGGTGAATCTCCGCGAGACGCAGTGCAGCCTTGGTCGTATTGACCCCTTCGGCAACCATGCTCATTGAGGCAAGGACCTCTGCCAGCGGCCTTCCGTGGCCGACCTGTTCCCCGACGTGGCGGTTGCGCGAGTGTCTTGAAAGGCAGGTGGTTATCAGATCTCCCACGCCCGACAGACCGGCGAAGGTCTCCGGCTTGGCGCCCATTTTCACCCCGAGTCGCGTGATCTCGGCCAGGCCGCGTGTCATCAAGGCGCCCTTGAGGTTATCTGCGGTCTCATAACCCAGTCCATCAACTATTCCGGCGGCGATTGCCACGATGTTCTTCAGGGCGGCTGCGAGTTCAACTCCGATTGTGTCCTCGCTTGTGTAGACACGGAATCGATCGGTGGAGAAGAGCAACTGGGCGCGAACCGCCTCAGCCCTGTCATCGCACGCGGCCACAACGGCAGTCGGGATTCCCCGCGCCACCTCCTCCGCGTGCGAGGGGCCAACCAGCGCGACGACCGGCCGGCCAGACAACTCGGACGAGATGATCTGGGTCATTCGCAGGCCGGTATCGACTTCGATTCCTTTCGCAAGGCTGACCACGAGTGCATCCGAAGAAATGGCTTCTCGAATCCGGCGGGCGGTCGGGCGAATAGCCGAAGAAGGGGTCACGAAGAGAACCGCGCGGGACCCTTCCAACGCCCAAATAAGATCATTTGTTACTTCAATAGATGGCCGTAACTCTATGTCTGGCAACTTCTCCGAAAGTGTGCGCAATCTCGCCAGGCGATCCGCCGCCTGCGGATCGAATTCCCAGAGCCGGACAGTATGGCCTGCGGCGTCCAGGAGCTTGGCCATCGCGATACCCCAGCCCCCAGCGCCGAGAACGGCTACAGTTTTCCTGGATTCGTTCTGATTCATCTAGCTCTTCCTGAACCCTGATTCTCTCCCCTCTTTCAGCCGACGAATATTGGTGCGATGTGTGAAGAACACAAGCGCCGCCAAGAGCAGAGACGCCACGACCAGGGAATCAGCGATAGGTGCGTGGAACGCGAACCGCCTGACCAGCACCGTGATCACAAGAGCCACTGCGCCGACCAGAGAACCAACCGACACGATTCGAGTGGCTGCAAAGATAATGCCCCAAACACCGGCGGCGATAGCCACCTCAAGCGGCAGGAGTGCGATCAGGACGCCCATGCCGGTGAGGACACCTTTCCCGCCTTTGAAACCGGCGAACACGGGAAACAGGTGACCGACGACTGCTGCCGCGCCAAGAATCAGGCGCAGATCACCAAGGGCCAGGCTTGACCCCGGCATGGCGATCGGTCCGAGCCAGAATACCGGCGCGAAGCCCTTGAGCACGTCGATCAATCCGACCAGCACTCCCCAGGGGACCCCCACTACACGGGCGACATTCGCCGCACCCGTATTCCCGGAGCCATGCTTACGGATGTCGATGCCCCGCGCCATACGGCCCACCCAGACGCCGGAGGGAATGGAGCCGGAAAGGTAGGCGAGTAGGATGGTGAGGGCGAAGATCATGGAAACGAACCGCTGACGCGAGCCTTACGCGACGAGAGAATCTGGCACGGCAAGCCGTGCCCCTACTTCACAACGATGTTCAACAGCCTTCCGGGCACGTGAATTGTCTTGACCACTGTCTTCTCCGCCAGGTGCGCATTGATCTTTGGGTCGCTCTGCGCGGCCGCTACGACTGCTTTCTCATCTGCGTCGGCGGGAACTGTCACCTGGCCGCGCAACTTGCCGTTAATCTGCACTGCAAGGGTGACCGTTTCCGATGGAAGCGCGGCTTCATCGACCGTCGGCCATTTTGTGCGGAAGACGGTCGGGCCGAAGCCGAGAATCTCCCACCATTCCTCGGACATGTGTGGTGTCAATGGAGCCAGGAGCTTCACGATAGTCGCCGCACAGACCGCGCGCAGTGCAGGCCGGAGTTGCTCCCCGGAGCCCAATTCGCCGACCAGTTCCATGACCGCGGCAATGTGCGTATTCAGTTGCATGACCTCGAAATCGCGGTCCACTTTTCTAATCGTCTGGTGCAGTTTGCGATAGGTGTCGCGTTCCGCCGAGGACAAGGTTCCTATCTCGAAGCGCCCGTCCGGATCGAAACTCTCTCCCACTACGGCCCTTGCGCTGCGGACGAACTGATCGACCCGCACCAAGAAACGCTCGGCTCCGACAACACCCGTATTGCTCCAGAGGACTTCCTTGTCGCCGGGAGACGAAAAGAACATCGCCACACGTGTGGGATCGACGCCATGCCGCTGCATCATGTCGATGGGCGAAACCACATTCCCTTTCGATTTCGACATGATCTGCCCGGCCGAGTCCATCACCATCCCGTGATTGAACAGGATCCTTGCGGGTTCATCGATTTCCAGCCAGCCGATATCCTTGAGAAACTTGGTGAAGAAGCGGAAGTAGATCAGATGCCCGGTGGCGTGCTCGACTCCACCCATGTAGTAGTCGATGGGCAACCAGGCCGCCGCTTTCTGGCGGTCGAAGGGAGCCTTATCGTTCTTCGGGTCGATGTAACGCAGGAAGTACCACGACGAACACAGGAACGTGTCCAGCGTATCCGGGTCACGCTGCGCCGGTTGTTTGCACTGCGGGCAGGCAACGTTCATGTACTCGGGCACGTCGGCCAACGGAGATCGTCCCTTGGGCAGAAAGTCGATGTGTCCTTTCGGCAAGAGAACCGGCAGATTGTCTTCCGGCACCGGCACGAGACCGCAGGCGGGACAATGGATCATGGGGATCGGCGCACCCCAGTAACGTTGGCGTGACACAAGCCAATCGCGCAGGCGGTACTGAATCTGTGCACGGCCAATGCCATTCTTCTCGAGGTACGTGATGACCGCGTCAACGCCCGCCTGACCCACCCGGCCATCAAACGGTCCCGAGTTGATCATGGTGCCATAGTCCTCAGTCGCAGCCGTCATACCGCCCGCAGGCTGATCGGCGCCGGATGGTCTGATAACCTGGCGGATCGGTAAACCATACTTGCGCGCGAATTCGAAATCCCGCTGATCGTGCGCGGGCACACCCATGAGACATCCGGTCCCGTAGCCGGAGAGAACATACGAAGCCACCCAGAGCGGGATTCGCTCGCCGTTGACCGGGTTGGTGACAAGAATGCCGGTATCAACACCTTCCTTCTCTTCTTCGGCCATCCTGTCCACGGCCGACTTGCCCCGTGTCTTGGCAACGAACTGCCCGACTACCGCGCGCCGTGACTCAGGTATGTCCAGCGAACTCAGGAGCGGCGCATCGGGCGCGATGGCCATGAAGGTGACACCGTACATGGTGTCAGGCCGCGTGGTGAAAACCGGGATCTTGGTTCCATCGGCAAGATGGAAATCGACCTCGGCGCCGGTAGACCGACCGATCCAGTTGCGTTGCAGAGTACGGACGTTTTCAGGCCAGCCATCGAGCCGGTCGATGTCATCCTGCAGACGGGCGGCGTAGGCCGTGATCTTGAAAAACCACTGCGTGAGATTCTTGCGGCCGACCGGATTGCCACAGCGCCAGCAGACTCCGCCCGCGGCTTGTTCATTGGCCAGAACTGTGTTGCAGGCGCCGCACCAGTTGACTTCCGACTCTTTGCGATAGGCCAGGCCGTGTTTGTACAACTGGAGGAACATCCACTGCGTCCACCTGTAGTAGTCCGGCAGGCACGATGCGACCTCGCGCGTCCAGTCGAACGAGATGCCGACTTTCTGGAGCGTCGACCTCGATTGCGCGATGTTGGAAAGAGTCCACTCCTCGGGATGCAGACCACGACTAATCGCCGCCTGTTCGGCGGGAAGTCCGAACGCATCCCAGCCGAGCGGGTGGAGCACGTCGTATCCCTCCATCATGCGCTTGCGCGCAATCGCATCGGTCATTGAGTAGTTGCGAAAGTGGCCCATGTGGATGTCACCCGAAGGGTAGGGTAACATCGGCATGACAAAATACTTCTTACCCCGTGGAAATTCCGGCGCACGGAAGAGCGCCATTTCCTCCCAACGCTTCTGCCATTTGGCGGAGGGGTCAGGGATACGGGGGGCCATGGACGAAGAGGTCATATAGGTCTTATGTTACGTTCACGGATACAGCCGCCCTATGGTCCGCGCAAACGGAATCGTTTCGCGCACGTGATCGAGGCCGCAGATCCAGCCGACGGTGCGCTCCAGCCCGAGACCGAATCCAGCGTGCGGGACCGAGCCGTATTTGCGCAGGTCAAGGTACCAAGCGTACGATTCCTCCGGCAGTTTCTGTGCGCGGATACGTTCGAGCAGCAGATCGTGATCGTCCTCGCGTTGCGAGCCGCCGATCAACTCGCCGTACCCTTCGGGCCCCAGAAGATCGGAACAGAGCACGACATCGGGACGTTCCGGATTGCGCTTCATGTAAAACGCCTTGCACTCAGTCGGCCAGTTGTAAACGAACAGCGGCCGTTCGTACTCCTCCATCAGCTTCTCTTCGTCGGGGGCGCCGAAATCATTGCCCCATTGAATCGGCATGCCAGCCTTCTGCAAACGCGCGACTGCCTCGTCGTATGTAATGCGCGGAAAGGGCGCCTTGACCGCTTCCAGTTTCGCCACATCACGGCTGAGCGCTTCAAGCTCTGTCCCTGATTTCCGCAGAACCCAGTCCACGATGTAGCACACAAGATCTTCCTGCAACTGCATGTTCGCGTTGTTGTCGCTGAACGCCACTTCCGGCTCGAGCATCCAGAATTCGTTAAGGTGCTTGCGGGTCTTGGATTTTTCCGCGCGGAAGGTCGGGCCAAAGCAGTACACCTTCCCGTGCGCCATCGCACCGGCCTCGACATAGAGCTGACCGGTCTGCGCGAGGTACGCCTTGCCGAGATCGAAATACTGCGTCTCAAAAAGAGTCGAGGCGGTTTCGCCAATGGCGCCGGTGAGAATCGGCGTGTCGATCAGCACGAAATCGCGTTCATAGAAAAACTGCCGGATCGCCATAACGATTTCGTTGCGGACACGCATGATCGCATGCTGGCGGGAGGAACGCAGCCACAAGTGACGGTTATCCATGAGGAAACCAGGGCCATGCTCTTTGGGGCCGATCGGGTATTCCTGCGCGACCTGGACGACGGAGATTTCTTTGACCGTCATCTCAAAGCCGCCGGGGGCACGTTTGTCCTCGCGCACCGGGCCGGTCATCGTGAACGATGATTCCTGTGTCAGGCGTTCAAAATCGTCGAGCGCAGAATCGGCGGCCTCTCCCTTGGCGATCACACCTTGCAGGTAGCCGGTGCCATCGCGCAGGACGGCAAACTTGATCTTACCGCTGGATCGTTTCTGGTAGAGCCAACCGCGCACGGTGACGGTCCGACCAATATGATCTTTCAGATCGGAGATGTAGACATTCATGTCCTTTACCTCAGTCCGGCAGGGCCGGTGGCATTTCGATTGTCTGTATTGCACGAGGGATTGTTGATCGGGTACATGTAATCCTTCGTGCCGGGTCTCGATTTTCGGGCGCGACGCCAATTGCCCACGGCTGCGCTGCCGGCATTGAGCGACTCGAAGAGCCGGTTTCGCCAGCGGGGCCGCATCTGCCCCTCTCCCCTTCCGGAATTTGCCGCCGCCCGCAAGATCGTCCGGAACTCGAAGAGACTTGTCAGTGCGCTGACATTGATCCGCGAGATCGCATAGCGGTCACCGTGGTCCCATATCGTGCCGCCTGTGGCGAAGGCGGCATCGTAGCCAGCCTCACGAGCTGCCTGCCGCACACGCGCGTCATGGCGTCCGAACGGATACGAAAGGAATCGAACCGGATTGCCCAGCTTGTTTTCCAACATGCCCTTCGAGTCGCCAAGCTCTGCCGTCAAGGCCGAATCGGATAGCGCGGTCAGGTCAGAGTGAGTCATTGTGTGCGAGCCAAACTCGATCCCGGCCGCGGACCACTCGTAGATGTCATCCCAGTTCATCATCATTCTTCGACGCCCCAGCAGGCGCACGTCCCAATCATCGGTTGTCCCGATCGAGGCGGCAATCAAAAAGACGACCGCCCCCCAGCCGCGACGCCGAAGCTCCGGGAGCGCGTTCCGGGCAACAGAACTAAAACCGTCATCGAAGGTCAACACCACCTGGTTGCCGACGGACAGAGGATCGCATCCCGGCCGGGCGGCGGTCAGACCGCTGTGCTCAATCATCTCCAGAAAGCGGCAGAAGCGGGCCGGGGTGATCCGGGTGATTTCCAGGCCGGTTGGAGACTCGATTCGATGGAAATTAAGTATGAGCACCGAAGGATCCCAGCAGAGTTCGTGTCCGGTTAAACGCAAAGCCCCGCTCCGGAAGCGGGGCCGCAAGTCTGGTGGAGCTGACGGGAGTCGAACCCGTGACCTCTTGACTGCCAGTCAAGCGTTCTCCCAACTGAACTACAGCCCCAGCATGCGCGGAATATAGGAACCAGCCGGGGGAAATCAAAGAGGATTCGCGAGAGGCAGGGAGTGGTTGCACGGCGCCGATTCCCGCGCACGGCTGGTCCGGCAGATGCGTCCAGTCACTCAGATGACCGGTGTGAAAAATCGACAGTGACAGAAGAAGGCTTTCGTGGCATTATTCAAGATGGTTTGAGCGACTCGCAGGAGGAAGACTGAGCCGGTTACGTCGCTAAGCCACCCGACCAGGCACGAAAGGAGTCATGCCGTCATGAGTAAAAAGGTTGTATTCTCTCTAACGCTCTTTACCCTGCTGACCGCATTTGTCAGCGGGGCGGGAGCCGGCGTACCATCGGAAATCACCGTTCAGGGACGATTGACGGACAACGTGGGAACGCCTGCGGCTGCTGGTCCCAAGACATTCACTTTCAAGGTCTTCAGCGCCTACACGCTTGGCACGGAAATCTGGCCAGTCGGTCCCGGTGAGGTACAGACCATCACCACCGATGCCAGCGGCGTGTGGACGGCGCGTGTTGGCAGCATACTTCCTCTCGGCGATGCTGTCTTCGCGGCCACCGAGCGATGGTTGCAGGTCACGGTCTACGACGGTGTGAACCCACCGGAGATCCTCTCGCGCATCAAGCTCAACACCACGCCATACTCTTACCGCGTCAGCACGGTCGACTCGGCCGCGGGCGGCAGGTTGACAGGCGCACTGGTTGTGTCTGATGTCCAGCTCGGGAGTCCCACGCTTGACGGTTCTCTAGAGCTCTACCGGAATGGGTCTACACTGCCCATTCTCACGGTCCAGGATTATTCCGGACTGGGCGGGGGCCTTGCCTGCTTCACGGATAAGGGCAAACCAACGGCGGTCATCGAGCCCGACATCGACGGGCCTGGGGGCTACCTGGCGGTGTCGCGCGATTCGCTCGGCAATCCGGCTTTTTATGTTGATGGCGTCACGTTTGGCTCATCTGAACCGGAGGTCGGGATCGTCGGATCGAGCCGGTCAGCGGTTTTCGCGATGGAGGCCGTGAACGACAACGATGCGGTCGTGCTGCCCGCCAACAGCATCTCCGCGCCGGAAATTCTTGACGAGTCTGGGATCGCAGCGACCAACTCAGGAGTTTCCACGACGCTGACCACTGCCGCGATGATCGATATCGACACCGCAGGCATCACGATTCCGAGCAGCGGGTATATCGTCGTCGAGGGGAAGGCGTTCGTCAATTGCTCAGGGACCACCAGTTCGAATATCGCGACAGTACAGATGGATGAGACGTCCGGCGGTGGCGTGACTAATCCCTATGCCGTGTACGCCGGGTTGAGCGGATACGCCGATGGAACAGCCAACTGGTTCCCCGTGTACGTCACTCGCACGTACTACAAGACGGCCGGCACATATACATTCCGCATGGAGGGACGTCAGGAACCGGGATCGGCGGGCAGCGCGGACGTCTGGTGGCCGATGTTAAACGCCACGTATTACCCAACGTCGTATGGGTCGGTCACGACGCTGGTGAGCAGCGCGGAGGCCAGCAGCTTCGAGAAGGCGTTGCCAGTGGTCAAACTCGCTTCGAGCGATCCCAGGACCGCAACCGCCAGCACGCAATACTACCAGGTCGATCTGCGCGAATTGGAGTTGAAAGCCGCGCGTCTGACGGCCCAGATCGAGCGCGCCAAACGTGAACTAATCGAGACGCAGATAGCCCGACAAGCGGCTCTGAATCAGAGGGTATCGGAACTATCGGGTGGCGAGCGGTAGCAAGGCGGATCGGCAAAGCAGCCAGCGATTCATTCATCACCCGACGGTGCGAACGGGGTCGCGCTGGCTGCGATCCAGGAACTGTATCGCAGGAACTCGAGACCTTCTGACGGAAAGAGCGGTGCGTGTGAACACGCACCGATGGTCTGCCACCGCGTGGCGTTTCATTCTGTTACAAGCTCCAAGGAATCGGAAACTCTGATGAAAGGCCAGCGAATCCGAGGCGCTGCGGCCAATTCAAGACTCCGCTGAGTGCCGCCCGTGCGGGTAGGGTGCAGGCCAAAAGGTCATCGAATTGCCGTCAAGCAGGTGCCCGCTGCTTGCGCCGAATGACTTTGTGCGTCAAGTCATCCAGCAGCGTGTACACCACCGGCACGACGATCAAAGTGAGCAGTGTCGAGGAAACGAGGCCGCCGATGACCGCACGGGCCATGGGGGCGCGCAGTTCGGCACCGGGGCCGAGGGCCAGGGCTAAAGGCAACATGCCGAAAATCATCGCCAGGGTGGTCATCAGGATCGGGCGCAGACGAATCGGACCGGCTGCCAGGATGGCATCGGTGCGACTCTCCCCTCTTGCCCGCGCCTGCTTGACGAAATCCACCAGCAGAATCGCGTTCTTGGTGACCAGGCCCATGAGCAGCACGACGCCAATGAATGACATGATCGACAATGCGCTGCCGAAGGCGAAGAGGCCGATGAGGGCGCCGACCAGCGCCATTGGCAAAGAGAGCATGATGGCAAATGGATCGCTGAAGCTCTCGTACTGAGAGGCCAGCACAAAGTAGATGAAGATGATGCCGAGGAAAAGCGCGACGAAGATGTAGCCGAACGATTCCTGCTGGATCTCGGCCTCGCCGGTGGCAGTGATCGTGTACCCGGGAGGCTTGGGGATGTTCTTCACTTTGGTAAATGCGGCATCGCGGACGTCGCCCGCAAAGGCGCCGGAGGCGATATTTCCCGAGATCAGGACCTCGCGACGTTTGTCATAACGGCGGATTTCGGTCGGACCACCGCGCTGATCGAGGCGGGCCACTTCTTTCAGCGGCACAAAGAAATGTTCGCGGCCGGGGATATCGCGGCTGCTGCGGATATTGAGATTCTCGATCGCCCAGGAATTTGAGCGGTCCTCGGCCGCCAGGCGCAGACGCACCTTGTATTCCTCGTTGCCTTCTTTGTAGGTCGTTGCGTCATCGCCATCCACCAGGATCCGCAGACTGGACGCGATCTGCGCCATCGAAAGACCGAGTTCGCTGGCGCGGTCGCGGTCGACAATGATCTGTGCTTCGGGTCGCGCACCGACGAGTGAATTGCGTACATCACGCGCACCCGACACCGTACGGGTGGATTCCTCCACCGCGGCGGCGATGCGGCGCAGGACCCTCAAATCCTCGCCCTGGACCGAGAGACTGATCGGCTTGTTGTGGCCGCCCTCGGATGCCTCGGTCGCGATGCTCAAGTACAGTCCGGGCACGTTCTTCATCTGTTCTCGCACATCGCTGACCAGGGCAAAGACGTGCCGTTTGCGCTCGGTCTTCGGAGTCAGCTTGACAGTGATGGTGCCCTGATTCACGGGCCGCTGGCCGGAGCCGATCGACGTGTAGATACCCGTCACCTCGGGCATCTGACGAATACGCTCCTCGATACCGGCGACAAGACGCTCGGTCTCTCTGAGCGATGTTCCCGGCGCCGCCTCGACCTCCACGAAGAACTGCCCCTCGTCCCGCAGCGGCATGAACTCGGTTCCCACAAATGGTATCAGGCCAAAGCTCGCGAAGAAGCCGAGGACGGCAATGCTGATTGTCGCCACCCGATGCCGTAGTGACCACGCCAGCAGCGCGCGGTACTGCGCCTTGACCCAATCGAAACGGTTGTTGAAGGCGCGCTCAAAGCTGTTCAGCCACCGCGCGCCAACCCAGCGGGTGCTGTGGCGCTCCTCCTCTTCCGGACGTGTTATGAAGCGTGAGAAGAGCATGGGGGTCATGGTGAAGGCCACGAAGAGCGATACCAAAACTGCGACAGTCACTGTCAGACCAAACTCGAAGAAGAATCTCCCGACGATCCCACCCATGAATGCCACCGGCAGAAACACGGCGACGATTGTGAAAGTGGTCGCCATGACGGCCAGGCCGATTTCGGCGGTCCCCCGTGCGGCCGCCGTGCGCGCATCGACGCCCCCGTGGTAGTTGCGGTAGATGTTCTCGACCACCACGATCGCGTCGTCGATCAAGAGTCCCACGGCGATCGACATTCCCAGAAGGCTCATGAAGTTGATTGTGAATCCAAGAAGGTACATGAAGGTGAATGTTGCGACAATCGAAGTCGGAATCGCCAATGCGGAGATCAGTGTGGTGCGCCAGTTGTAGAGGAAAAGGAAGATCACGAGCACGGCCAGTGTGCCGCCGTAATAGATGTTCACCATGACGTCATCAATGGCGTCGCGTATGAATGTCGAGTTATCAGTTGCCACGGCGATCTTGATGTCCGCGGGCAATTCGGCCTTCAGGTCCGCCATTCGGCTCCTGATATCATCGGCGACGCGGACGGTATTGGCACCCGACTGGCGCACGATGTCCAGCGCGACAGCCTCCTCCCCGTTATAGCGGGAAACGCTGCGCTGCTCTCTGACGCCGTCGGAGACAGTGGCCAGATCGGAGAGCCGCACCGGCGAGCCTTTGCGATGCACCACAACAAGATCCCCGAAGTCCCGCCAGTTGGCAAACTTCCCCAGAGTGCGCAGCGTCAGCTCGGAGGTGCCGCGGTCGATTCGCCCGGTGGGGAATTCGATGTTCGCCATCTTGATGGCGGCCTGGACCTCCTGAACGGATACGGCAAACGCATCGAGGCGCTGTGCATCGAGAGCGATCTGGATCTCGCGCTCGGCACCGCCAACCATTTGAACCGCTCCCACTCCTGAGATCGATTCGAGACGCTTCTTGATAACGTCCCTGGTCAGCGTCGTGATCTCTTTCAGGGGCCGGCGGCCAGAGACTACAAGCGACATGATCGGCGCGGACGCGAAATCATAGCGCTGAATGATCGGTTCCTTGGCATCGTCGGGGAGGTCTGCAAGAATGATCGATATCTTCTCACGGACTTCCAACGCCTTGTCCGCCGGTTTTTCACCCAATTCGAACTGGGCGACGACCTGGGACAGTCCCTCTGTTGATGTCGACGTCAGGTGCTTCAACCCGGAGATCGTGTTGATCTGGTCTTCGATTCTCTTGGTAATCTCCGACTCCACGGCTTCGGGTCCCGCGCCCGGGTATGCCGTCAGCACGACGATGAACGGAAAGTTGACGTCGGGGAAGAGATCGACGGACATCCGGCCGTAGGAGAATACCCCGAGTACCATCAGGGCCAAAACGATCATGACCGTGAAGACGGGACGTTTGATGGCGGTATCGGCAAGTATCATAGGGTATCCTCATCCTGCGTGTGCGGCCGTATGAGCGGATATTAGACCCGCCTGTACCACCGGGGTCCGGTTGTGCGGGACGGTTCGGGCATTGCCCAAGCAGGGATTAATGGTCGTCTCCTGGCGCAACGTTTCACAACGGTGGGCTGAGCCCACCCTACATCAGCCCCATCGAATCCCGGCGGGCTGAGCCCGCCCTACTCTGTCACTGGGTTCACCTTAGTCCCATCCTGAAGGTTGTTCTGGCCAAGGGTCACGACTTGATCGCCGGCCTGCAAGCCGGAGACGATTTCCACCAGTTTGCCTGATTCGACACCCGACGTGACCGGGACGAAATGCGCCACCGAATCACGGATGAGATATGCTCCGAGCCCGGACTCACGATAGACCAGCGCATCGCGGAGCACGCACACCACCTGGGTGCGCGTCTCGAGCTCGATCGCGGTGCGCACAAACATCCCCGGGAGCAGCCGCCGGTCCGGATTGGGCGCGAGAACCTCCACCGAAACTGTACGTGATTCCGGGTCAGCCGATGCGGAGATCTCGTCGACCCAGCCGTTAACTGTCATTGTTGTGTCCTGCTCCGGATGCACGGAGACCCGCTGTCCCTTTGCGAGTTCCTTGGATTCGTAGACGGAGACGTCCAGCAGAATCCGCACGGTGTCAACAGACGCAATCAGGGCGAGCGGCTCACCCATACCCACCTGCCGTCCTGTCCGGGCGTAGATCTCGGTGACGGTTCCGCTGATCGGCGCGGTCAGAAGCGCGGCGTCGCGGGCAGCTTCATAATTGGCGCGTGCGACCTCAAATGCAGTTTTGTGTCCATCGCGTTCGATCTCGCTCACGGCGCCCTGCTGGTAGAGCCGGTCGAATTTCTCGGCGGTCTTGCGGGAGTCTTCGTAGACGGCTCGTGCCTGGCGCACCGCCGATCCGGGGCCGCTCTCATCGAATGTGATCAAAGGTGCGCCGGCGCGGATCGCGCCGCCCTCGACAGCATGGATCCTGACAATTGTCTCCGGAATGCGGGCATAGACTTTTGCCTGGCGAATTCCTTCAACCGAACCGGTGTATGTGCGCACCCGTTGCAGATCGGCGCGCAATGCGGAGGCAACCACGACGGGTACCCGATCCTCGCCATTGGACTGCGCCTTCTGTCCTCCGCACCCTCCGATTGAAAGGAGCGGGACAAACAGTGCCACCGATGTCCATCGCAGACAGAGTATTCTGGCCTTCGCTATCATCCATTGCTCCTTCTCAAGAGGCGTCAGGGGCGACTATTCTGCCCCAGTCGCGGTCAATACCGGTTCACCCATTGCCCGGCGCCATTGGGCGCGGGCCACGAGCCGGTCATGGCGCGCGGTTTGGGCGTAGATTCGCGCGGTGGTCAGTTCCAACTGAGCGTCCAGAACTTCCAAGAGCGTTCCAACACCGGACTCGTAGCGGACATTCGCGACTTGCACCCCGCGCTCAGCCTGCGCCACAGTCTCCTTCTGCGCTTCGAGCCGTTGCGTGGCCTCGAGGAAATTGTTGCGCGCCTGCTCGATTTCGAGGATGACGCTCTTTAGCAGCGCCTGGCGACGAAGCTGTGCCTGGGACAGGTCGACCTTCGCCAGTCCCACGTTGCCGGATCGGCGAAAACCATCAAACAAGGGGTACGAAACCATCAGCATCCCCTGCCACGAACGAGAGACATCTGCAGGACGGTACCTAAACCTGTCAGCCTGAGTCTGCCAGTTGAACATGGCACGCAGTTTGAGGGTCGGCCAATAGTCCGCGTTTGCCGACTGCACACCGTTTCGCAATATCCTCACTTCATACTCTGATGCCTGGACATCGGGGCGACGCTTACCGGCTTCGGCGATAAGTTGATCGAGGGGCTCGGCCTCCCAGCTTGACGAGTCCGGCTCGGAATCCCGCAAGTCCAACTCGACTCCGGTTTGGACTCCGATCAACGTCCGGAGACGCGAATCAGCCAGTTGCCGGTGGTTCTGGGCTTGGATGAGCGGTGGCCGGAGATTGGCGAGGCGCACCTGCGCGCGAAGATGATCGTATTCCGAGACAAGCCCCTGAGCGAACTTCTTACCGACAACCGCGAAGCTCTCTTCCGCGAGAGCCAGGGATTTTTCAGCGACCTCAACGAGTCGCCGTGCCAGAAGCGCATCCAAGAACGCCTGTGCGACCTCGGTTTCCAGATCGAGGCGGGCTTGGGCGCTCATCTCCCTGGTCATGCTGTGGTAGCTTCTTGCTGCCGACCAGGCAGCGAAGACGCGCCCTCCCTCCCAGAGGGATTGGTCCACCGAGACGCCCCAGGTTGCGGAATGAGGTGACCCGAACGCGATGGCCTGGCCACCGATCTGGTAGACTGGGATCTTGAGACTGCGCGTGTAGGACCCATCAAATCGGACGTCGGGGAGGATGCCTGAGCGTGCCTGCTTGATGCGGGCGTCGGCGCGATCCTGCTCCGCCAGCGTGATGTGGTAACGCTCGTTTGTTTGAAGTCCCCGGCGGATAGCATCGGTCAGCGATATTGGCTGCTGGGCCGAGGCCAGAGGCGCAAGCAGAGCGCATGCGGCAATCAGCGCCATCCATTTACAGTTCGAGCTCAGAATCATCCGAGTTGTCCCAGGATCATAGAGTCACGTTTTGCCACGGCCTGGTGGCGCGGCGATACCATCGAAAAACACCGACACGACCAGCTCCGTATGCGCTTGGATATCTCCGGCCGACTTTGGCGGAACCATGTTCATGATGTAATAGTCGTGCACCAGACCGATGAACATCTTTGCCAGAACCATGGGATCGGCCCGGCGGACTTCCCGGCGACGCATGGCTGCCTTCACGAGTTGTGCCAGCGGTTCGGCGACGGCTTGGATGCGGGTGTGAACTTCATCGAGCGGGCATGTGAAACCCTCCAGTTCGGGGCGCACCCATTCGCGCATCAGCATCCGGCAAAAATCGAAATTCGCCTGATAATAGGCAACCATCCGGCGCATGTATTCGCTCAGCGTGTCCCGGATGGGGACGTTCAGTTCGCACACCAGCCTCGCGATGCCGGTGACATCATCGAAGAGATCCATCATCGCCGCTGTGAAGAGGCTTTCCTTGCTGCCGAAGTAATTGTAGACCGTCCCCTTGCCGAATTCTGCGCGTTCGGCGATCTCCTCAAGAGTGGCATTGTCGAACCCTTTTTCAGCGAATACCGCCTGTGCGGCGTGCACGATCTCGCTGCGCCTTGCCAGTCTCTCCCGTTCTTTGCGGGATGCTGGCTCCGCTCCCTGGGTCTTTTTACTCTGCGAAGTCCGCCGATTAGCCGCCATAGAACTCTCCGGTCAGATTGTGACCGATGGGTCAAGTATACGACCGCAGATTCGGGATGTTCCAGGGAATTCGGATTTGGAGTGTCAAAAAGGTTTGAACAACCGCTTGCGCTGAAGCAGCTCCTGACGAGCGGGGGCAATTCCCGCACTGCCGAGACAGACGCGCGGTACATTGAGGATTGACGGCGCGGTGGACGATCTTTGCTATTGCAAGTCGGTCAGGACTTTGCGATCATGGTTTAGCGCGGCCAGTTGCGAGCGATGGGATGTCTGCGTGGGACCTCCGCTCCAACGTGGAAGGTTGCTGATGAATCGCATTGAAAGCAAAGGCCGAAGCCCCTTCTATCCCGACCAACCGGTCCCGGTTGAGTTGTTTCGAGGGCGAACCAGCCAGATAGAGCATATTCTCCAGCGCGGCGCCGGGCAGGTTGCAGCCGGGAAGCCGGTCACGATGTTCGTGGAAGGCGAGTACGGCATCGGGAAAAGCTCGATTGCTGCCTTCGTACAATGGAAGGCGGAGCAGGAGGAATATGGCCTCCACGGCATCTATGCCCCTCTGGGTGGGGCCAAAAGTCTGGACGACGTGGCCGAGAGCATCTTGATGGCTACCGTTCGTTCGGGGGCTTTCCATCCCGGGCGTGGAGAAGCGATCAGGAACTGGTTCGCCAGGTTTGTTGGCCAGCAACAACTGTTCGGTCTGTCAGTCAATCTGGCTGCCCTGAAACTGGAGGCCCCGACACTGAAGTCAGCGGGGAGCCTCCTTCAGTTCCTGCAAGAGACAATCGTGCGACTGAAAGAAACCGGTGTCCGGGGGATCTTCTTGATCCTCGACGAAATTAATGGCATTACGGGAGACCCTCATTTTGCACACTTCTTGAAGGGAATTGTTGACAGCAACGCCTTGCTTCGCCCGCCGGTTCCGCTCCTGCTAATGCTCTGTGGGGTTGAAGAGCGACGGCGAGAATTAGTAAGGGCGCACGAGCTGGTGGGGCGGATCTTCGACATCGTCACTGTCCACCGCATGACCGAAGAGGAAATGCGTGACTTCTACACGAAATCGTTTGCCGCTGCGGGAATTGGAGTCGCTCCAAGGGCATTGGAGATCATGACTGAGCACGCAGCCGGATTCCCCAAGATCATGCACCTCATCGGAAACGCCGCCTACTGGCTTGATCGCGACTCTCTCATAGACGAAGAGGACGCACTGGATGCAGTTCTCGAGGCTGCGGCCGATGTCGGCAGGCGATACGTTGACCACCAGGTTTACGACGCACTAAGGAGCGCGGACTACCGTTCCATTCTGGGAAAGATTGCGCTCATGCGTCCGGACATGATGAGTTTCCAAAAGACCGTCGTGGCAGAGGGACTGACCGAAACGCAGAAGCGCAAGCTTAATAACTTCCTGCAAAAGATGAAGAGACTGAATGTGATTCGGTCCGGAGATGTCCAGGGCGAGTGGGTTTTCAATTCACGCATGGTGCGTCTCTACATCTGGCTGGCCAGTATCCGCAAGCAGAAAGCAAAAGACTGATCCTCGACTCCTCCCAGGCAAGCAACCATCGTCCAGCATCGCGCTGATTTCTGCCGCTCAGGTCTCTGCCGCGACCTCGTCAGCCTGCCGCAGTCCGGCATCCCCGAACGAAGCATCAGCGCACTTGCACTTGCATAACACGACCGCGCGTGGTTACTTACATGCCGGAATGTCTGGTCTTATCCGATCGAACCGTCTTGTGGTGAGCATCGCTGGAGGTGTCGGCGTGTTCACGTTGGCGATGTTTGCATCGGCCCTCGCCAGCCTCCAGTACCCATCTGAGATCGTGCTCCGTGCCGCAGAGAAGGGGACGCCTGGACACCTGATGGTTGAGCCGGTGCGGGTCGCAACCAACAATGAGACGACGATCTGGGAGAATTCCTCTCCGGCCGCTTTGGCAAATGAGATCGAGGAATCGTACTTCTCCCCCGATGGTTTACGCAGCCTGGCGGGTCCTGCCTCCCCGAATCCACCACGCAAGGGTCCGGGGCTGGGCGGCACCCGTTTGAATCGGCTCCTTCTTTGGAGCGGGTTCAGCGCCGCGGCCGCGGTTGAAGCATTTCGGCAGTCACAGGCTGCCTGGGGCGCTTCGAACGGAAAGTTCCACATCAAACCCGATTCCAAGCGCGATGGGTTGGCGATGACCGACGAGGCATCGCACATGCTGATTGCCTACCGGCTGAGCCAGTTCATTGAGAGCGGATACCGCTGGAGCGGCGTTGAGGCAAAACGGGCGCGACTGTGGGGTTCGGCGGAGGCATGGTTTCTGACGTTTCTGGTGGAATACCCGATCGACGCCTACAATCCGCAGCAAGGCCTCGGCGTATCGGACTTGCTCTTCAATACGATGGGTGCTCTTGCGGCTTATGGGCATTCGGCTGCGGCCAATCCCCGCTGGGACATCAAGGTCTCGGTAAAGCCTCAGTTCTTCAATGGCTCAGGCCGGGTGATCGCGTACAATACCAAACAGTACGACGACTTCATCTACTGGGTCACCTATCGTCCCGTACCCGCGCGTTACGTCCCCCTCTTGGCCGGACTGGGATACTCGACGTCGCATGAGAGGGGCGGTAATCCAACCAAGGAATTGCGACTGGGAGTTGGAACCACCCTTGAAGAAATCGGCGCGATGATCGGTTCGCGCACAGAGCAGTTTCTGCGCCCGCTGAATTTCTTTTTCTTCAATCTTGCAGCCAAAATTACGTGGCGGTGAGCGACCCTCCGAATAGGCGAATCCCTCTCGTGTGAGGGAACAGCTTATCGAGGATTCCGCTCACCAGGGTCATGCCCGTTTGGGGTGCGACACGCCTCAGTCGCGTTCAGCGACATTACGCACCGCATCATCGAAGACGGGTTGGCCTGGGCGTGTCACTTTGCGTCTCAGCCGGAGTCCTGCGCCACGATGTCTGACACAAACCGGCATTGTTCCCAGTCCGCGTCGCGTCAGCACCTGCGGGCACGCGAAGCCGTGCCCCTTGTATGTCGTTTACGGTGTATTTTATGGATGATGCTTGTCGGCGTGACAGACCGTGTGCCCCGCGGGCGCAAAGCTCGTGTTGTAGCTTGGTCGTCACG
>Ga0315273_10000581_pt1 | contig 39129 bp, 53 predicted proteins | sample YL17G02_0_MG_FD_205753 | JGI IMG/M metagenome (GOLD analysis project Ga0315273, IMG submission 205753) | Sediment microbial communities from Yellowstone Lake, YNP, Wyoming, USA - YL17G02_0 | ecosystem: Environmental > Aquatic > Freshwater > Lake > Sediment | place: USA: Wyoming | collected...
TGAAGGGAATGAAGTCAGTACCAGCACCGGAAGATGCCGGATATTACCCTGCTTGGGACGAGGCGTATAAAACATGAGGAGGTCGAATGGACAGAACAAAGCATAACGCAGCTATTATCACTATCTCCAAAGAAGCGCTACTTGGCTACTTGCAGTTTGAAGGCGGAAAAGTTCACAGTATTAAGTTAGATGATGAGCGTTGGGCTGATAACATTGAAATCGTGGTTGAACATCCTGACCTACCTGAAGTTTTCAATGGGTCCACGCTAATTAAAATAACTCCTGCATATCGGTTTTGGAAACGAGGTAGATTTATTAAAATGCTTAGGGTTGACCCACCAAAGATAAAAACATGACGACAGACATAGCACCATCACCCGAAATCAGTGATAAAATCCGCTCTAAGGCTAGGGTCTACCCCGATTGGTGGATTGAAACTGTCCTCGGCGGTAAACTCTGGCCAATGCAGATTGCCATTGCTCAGTCGTGCTTCTACTACCCCCGGACTACAGTGAGAAGCTGCGAGGCTATCGGTAAAAGTTATGTTGCGGCTAGAATCGCTCTTGCCTTTTTGTATAACTACCCCCCGGCAACGGTTATCACTACAGCACCAACTAACCGGCAGGTCGAAGATGTGCTCTGGCGTGAGATTAGACTGGCCTTCTCTCAGGCCAAGTTCCCCCTTGAGGGAAGTCTTACCCGGAAAGCCCTTGAGTTGTCAGGTGACCATTTTGCCGTAGGATTCGCTACAGATGAACCTGAACGGATGCTGGGATACCACAATGTCAATGTTCTGGTCATCGGCGACGACGCCGCGGGACTCTCTAATGACATCTTTGGGGCTATCGAGAACCCCCTCTCGACCGGGAATACCCATGAACTACTACTTTCTAACCCTACACAGTCTGTAGGAGCCTTCAGGGATACTTTTAACTCACCACTCTACAGGAAATACCATATCTCTGCGTTTGATACACCGAACTTGACTACCTTCGGGATTACACAAGAAGATATCGAAACCGGGGAATGGCAGAAAAAGTGGAATGGACAGGAATTGCCCTTCCCACAACTGATGAGCCCAGCTAAAGTCGCAGAACGATTCACAAACTGGGGCAAGGGGTCTTTCCTCTATACTGTTTTTATCCTCGGTGACTTTCCGGAGGCCGGCGTCAATAACCTCTGCCGCCTTTCCGATATTGAATCGTCTATGGCAAGGGAACTCGAACACTCAAGTTATGATAAGGCGCTCAGGATTGCTGCCCTCGATGTGGCTAGATACGGAGACGACGAGTGCTGCTTCGCAGTCAGACAAGGTAATAAAGTCCTCGATACTATTACATGGGGACACCAGGACTCTAACTATACCATCGGCAGAACGGCCAGACTCATCAAGGAATATAAACCAGTCCGAACTTATGTCGATGTGGTCGGACTCGGCGCCGGAATATACGATGTGCTGAAAAAGGAAATCGGGGAAGAGTTTAAGGTCATGGAATTTGACTCCGGCAAGCCGGCTATGGATACGGAACGATACCTCAACCGGAGAGCGGAAGGATTTTGGGACTTCAATGAGAAACTCAAGGATGGCGAACTCTCTCTACCCAAAAATGATAAGATAAAGGCACAGCTTTCCGATATACGATATACTTACAATGTCAGGGGACTGCTCCAGATAGAAAGTAAAGAGGACGCAAAGGCCAGAGGAAGCAAGTCTCCAGATGTGGCCGATGCCGTTATGATGACCTTCAATCGCAAGAAGGGCGGCACCGGACCGCAGGTGGCTCGCTACTAAGGAGTGAACTATGGCTAAGTATGACAAAAATTACCAGTTAGTCATCGATAAGAAACAGGAAGTCGAGGGTAGCGGACTCCTCAAACGCATGGATGACGACCGCAAACTGGCTATCCTTGACCCTTACAAGATGATGAACCTTGACGGACAACAGACTCCGGATGTCATCAATGTCACCATGAATGAGGCTGAGGTATTCCTGGAGAAATGCAAGTCTATTATGAACGGCGCCAATATGCAGCGTATCGTCTTTGGCAAGGGACTGTCCGATAAAGAGACTACTACCATTGAGGACTTCTATCGGGATATTCACTACATGAATGACCTGATGGTGGCCAATGTGCATTTCGTTTCACTGTATGGCTTCTTACTTGAGCAAATACTTATTAGAGGCTCAATGGTTGCCAGATGCTTAATGAGAGAAGACGGCGACAAGTTCCTACCGGATATCTCGCCAATCGATACTCGATATTTCTTCTACGAGAATGACTCGACCGGCATGATATGGGGAGCGGCGGAAGTCTACCGGACTAAGCCACAAATCGAAAGAGACTATGGCATTGTCATCCGGGGCAAAGGAGCAATATGCACAGACTTTTGGGATGATATTGTAAATGAGATTTACATTGCAGGCTTGCTCTATAAGGGCGGTTCTCAGACAAATGATGCGGCCAGGTATGCGGAGAGACCGAGAGAGCATGGCCTGGGATATCCCCCATTCGTCTATGAGCAGTCCGGGGCCGGTCTGCAAAGCCTTATGGATGTGGGTGGGCTGAAGTATAAGGGGGAAAGTATCTTTGCCTCTAACAGGGGTCTTATCCCGGAACTGCATAGGGCGGCCTCAATCTTTCAAACACTTACTGCAATGAGTTTCGAGGGCTCTTACGAATACGAAAGTGACGAGGGCTCAGAAGCGACGGCTCCCAAAGGGGCTGTCGGTGGTATGAGGAAGACTGTATCAGTCGATAAGGGTGGTGGCTTCCGGCTCATCCCTATCAATGACGTTAAGAACGCTACCCGTCTATTCTACAATATGCTCGTCGCAGCACTACAACGCGGTAGTCTGTCTAACATCGACTACGGGAATCTCTCCTTCCCACTATCAGCCGTCGCCATCAAGAACCTTCAGAGTCAACGGGATTCTATCTTCATACCCAGGTTGAACGCAATGGCTCTCTTCTACCGGGCTTCGTCGCAGATGATAAAGAAGCAGTATGTCCAGGCTGGTTACAAGGTGGCTATCGGTGAAGAGGGATATGAAAGAGAATACTCGGCGGCAGATATCGACAAGAAGTTTTCGACCAAGTATGAGTTCCGTGCTACTTCTCCGGAAGTCGATATAGCTAATATGGCTATGGGACAGCAAGCTATGGCCATCGGTGTATCGACACACACAATCTACGAGAAGATTCTAAAATTTGATAATCCGACCGGAGAGATAATGAAATCCCGGGCCGAGAAGGGCGAGGCCGGCGATATTGCCCAAACTCTTTATCTGGTAGGTCATCAGCAGATAGATGACGGCAAGGATATCCTTGCTGAAATGACACTTCAGCAACTAGAAATGGTGCTGAGGCAGAGGGCGATGGGGAATCCTATGGGACTGGCCCCTCAAAAGGGTGGAGTGGGAGCTGGTTCTTCTATTAAGCCGTTAGTTGACTTGTTTGATAAGCAGGGTGGTGGCCAGCAAGCCCCTGGTGATGAGACAATGGAAACACCTGAAGAGAATGACACACGCAGCGAGCGCCGGGAGGCCGTCGTCCGTAGAAACAGAGCGGAGGTTAAATAATATGACCAAGCTAAATCACGAAGAATTTGACCGCCGGGTAAGAGAGGCCATGACCAGACCGACCAGTAATAATACGAACTTCGCCCCAGGTATACAGCAGATAAGGCAAACAGTAGGAGCTCGTAAGATGCTCCCGGCTCCACGAAAGCCTTTCAGGACTGTGTAACAGCAACTACCTATGGTAAGGTGATAGATGGAATTTGACTCCGGCCAGCCAGTAATGGTAACAAATACTAAAAAAATTTATTCCCCTACTCACAAAAGATGGTTTGACGAACCACCTGACGAAACCGTAGAGGAAGAGACTCCTGTTAAGCCTCTCGTCAATTTCAAGGAACTCTACGAGACTGACAAGGCATGGAGTGATTGGTCTACGCAATACTCTATGACCGGCGAGTTTCCTGATGCACCTGAAGACGAGGCTTTGATTCCTTATTTTGAACAGTGGAAGGAGACTGTCGAAAAGTTCAAGCTGGAACAACCACCTGTCGAGCCAGTAGAGCCAATAAAGACCGGAGTTCCCCAGGTAGATGTAACTGATATTGCCAAGCAATACGGGATTATTCCCAGTTACTTCGTTAAACCTGGGCAACTGGCAGATTTAGCACGCCCCCCTGAGGAAAGGCTCGTTGAGTGGCGTATCCCTTACGAGCAATACCTAACCGCAGAACAGGCGTGGTATTTAGGTTTCTCCAAAACCGATGTGCCAAAGGGTAGTGTCGTCAAGATGACTCCGATGGCCGAGGGTGAACCGTCTTTCTCTCTGGTTGAAGCACCACAGGTTAAAGTCAAGGCTAATGAGGACTTAGTGAACCGGTTGCGTTCTGCCTATCCTCTTATGTTTGACCCTGCTCACAGCTACGGATATTCCCCTGATAAGATTCCGGATATGGTTATCGACCAACTGCAAAGACGTATGACCGATGACTATAAGGGCTTCATCGATGACCTTTTTACCAGGGTGGGCAAGACTGAGGGCGAGGATATCCTTAGACTCATGGGTGTTACTGAAGAGGGTATCTTGCAGACTTTGGACTTCACGGAACAAGAAATACGCCTCAAGACGGCTATCAGTGCTGTATTCCCTGATTTCAAGAGTATCGATGAATTTAATGAATTGCTCAAGAAAGACCTTCCCCTTTTCATTGAGACTATGCAGACCGGGGGTAGTTCAACTGAGAAACGCCGATTGCTTGAATATATAGGGTTCAAGCCGGAAAGGATAAACCAGATATTCAGTGTCCAGAGGTTAGTCTTGCCTGTTGATGGAGTTAGGAAGTTGCTAACCATAGATGTTGCTGACCAAAGGGCTTACGATGATTTGGGTAAATGGGTTGGCAACTATAATCTGGACACCAAACAATTCACTCCACTGTCTGAGCAAAAGTTACTACAGCCTTCAGTCTATGAAAGATTGGGTTATACACCACCCCCACCAGTTACCAGTCCTGCCGAAAGACAAGAGCGAGCTAAAGCATTTCAGACGTATCGTAAGGCTGGGGGAAAACTCCTTGCCGACCAGTGGGAATTATATGGGATGCCCGCCACGCCAAAGGATGAGCCACGAATACCAACACCGGAAGAACGACAAGCTATTATTGATGAAGAAGTAGTAAAACATACCAATCTGCTTAAAGTTTTTGGTGAGGGTTTGACCAAGTTACCTCAACAAATGGGTGCTTCTATACTATCTGCCATTCAAGGGCAAGGTGGGGCAAGTGTGGTAGATAAGGATTGGGCTGACCTATTTATAGAAGATGCACGAACAGATTTAGATGCCTTTGCTAAAAAGGTTACAGATAAATATGGTGATACTGGACTACCTATAAAAGTCTCTGATATAGCTTACTTACCTCAGAACATGGCTTATTCTTTGACTTCAATGGGCGTAGGTCTTGCAGCTGGTATTCCGATAGGATTAGCACCTGTCCCCGGGGCTAGGGCTGCTGCTTGGTTTGCTGGCTCAGCTGCGTCAGGAGCGGTAGCCTATTCAATGACGACTTATCAGATAACGCAAGAATACTTGGAATTAAAAAATCAAGAGAGTATTCAAAAGACAGGGAAGGGTATAACTGCTGAAGAAGAAAAGAAATTAAAAGAGGGGTTTGAGGCTAAAGCTAGAGAATACGGATTATGGGAGGCACTCCCTGAAGCTGTAAGCAACCTTGCCTTCGCTAAGATACTAACTACACCATTGACAAAAGTAGTAGGCAAGTCAATAGCTAGTAAGCTATTGGGTAAGTTATTTAGTCTATATGGGGAGGAACTGCTTACAGAAACTATAACCCAAAAAGGGCAATCGGCAATAGAGGTTCAAGCGGGTTTAAGAGAGGGGAATATAGATTGGGTAGAAGCCTTTAAGGAAGTAGCACCCCAAACATTCCTTCTTACTACTGTGCTTGGAGGGCTAGGACAAACTGGTATCTCTACAATACGAAGGATTAAAACCTCGCTTACCAATGAAATCGGGGCAGACAATCCGCTTCATAGTGTAATACAGAATAAGCTAGACAATGCTCAAGGTTCGCTAGGCGGGATAGTTGAAGGGGCTAGTGAATATAAGAATTGGTATGAAAGAGTAGGCTTAACGCCAGAAGCGACAGCCAGAATAAAGGCTATGGAAGTCAAGCCAGGGGAGATAGGACTTACTGCTGAAGGCAAGGCTGTACCGCCTAAAGTGGCTGTAACAGCACCTGAAGTAACCGCACCAATACCTACTACCCCAGAGGTTAAAGGTGCTAGAACTTATTGGGATACTAACCTTGAAAATAATCCACTTAGAGTAGGGAATAAAGACACTGATGCTGGTGCTTTCTTAGCAGTCAAGATAGAAAATGCTGGTGATATTCTTAGGGAATATGCTGGCAATAAAGACCAAGCCTATATGAGGGAAAAGTTTGATAAACTCAGTCGTGAACTTACTAGCCGTGATTGGACAGACCAATTAAGTGTTGGTGAAGTATCACGATTGACAGAGACTAACGCCTTATTAGAGGAGTTACCAATTCCAGATGAAACGACCAAAGTTATCAAGGATTTAATTACATCTGTAACTACTAGAAATACAAAAGCAATTAAAGCTAATCTTAATAAATTAGAACCTTTAATATTCCCCAAACTTCCCACCGCCGAAGTTGGTATGCCTGAAGCTGGAAGAAGAATACCTTCAGCAGTCGGTCAGGTAGGTATTACGCAGGAACAGCAAAATGAATATACAAAACGAATGACACCATTTCTTAATAAAGCCGATGCCGAGATTAAAAAAGTTAATGATGCTTTTATGACTGGTAAAACTTCACTTGCTGAAAATCAGGCACAGCGAGATGCCATAAATGCTGAATTGGATAAACAGGCAAATAAAACTAGAACGGAGATGGGATTTCCTGAAGCTATTACCCCTCCAGCAGAAGTAGCACCTTCGCCATTATTAACTGTTCTTGAAGAAACTACCTTGCCTATGCCTGATAATGTTACCGTCTCAGAGGATAGGGTAGTCCGATCACCTCCACCACCTGAAGTGCCTCCGCCACATGAACCATCTCCTACTCACCCACCGCAACCAGCACCTATTGAGAATAACAGGCTGGTTATGCCAGACCTTCAACCTGCACAGCAAGTTGTGGATGTGTATTCCAGACCTGACTTCTGGAGGAATGTCGCTAATTTACCTCTAGTTAAAAAGGCGGTGGGATTATTTAATCCTGCTGCGGTGGCTAATGACCCGGCAAGGCAAGCCATAATCCTGCGTGCTACCCTGAAAGATGAGGGGGCACAGAAGGCTCAAGCTGTTATGGCTCACCTGTGGGAAATCGGGACACAAGATAGGGTATGGGGTAAGACTGATGAAATGGGTTTGTTGAAGAGCGAACCTTTTACTGGCATATCAATAGATGATATTCGCACCAATCCAGCTAAATACTCAGCACAGATGACGGCTCAACAAAGGGAATGGATTAAGCGGGCTGACGAAATAGAGAGGGCTAAACTTGATGCTCTCAAACGGAATGAGATTGAGATTAACGAACTATCTTTTGAAGATGGTGGAGTATATGCTGGTCGCCGTGTTATGGGAAAATTCAATGACTCTGGCGAATTGATAGAATCAGGGCGTATAGGTATTGGAGGGCGTGTCGGGGCTAAAATGCCCTTTGAAAAGACTAGAATCTTCAAAGACGCTTCCGATGGGATAAATGCTGGCTACCGCTATATGAATAGCGATGAGGCGCTCTACTACAATACTCTTGGCGCTTACAACAAGATTGCCGATAAGCAGATGGCGGAATGGGTATTGTCTAAGGTTGACTGGCGCACGACTAAAGCGCCAGAAGCCTTAGTCTTGGAAGCTGAATCGGCTAGGATAAGATTGCGTAAAGCACAGCAATTATTAGGGGCACTCAATAGGGCGGTGCGTGGCGAAAGGGTGCCAAGCAATACCATAAACTCAATAGCTTCCGTCTATGTTGACCAAGCCGATACTTTGAGAACTCTCATACCTGAATTGCAAAAGCCCTTTCCCGAAACGGCGGACACTGTTAGGATTTTGGACGCTGAGGCTAAGACACTTATCTCTCAAGCTAAGCTGGAATACTATCAAGCGGTAAATGAAAGGGCGAGGGCTAGAGAGGAAGCACAGCGAGTAAAGTATGAAGAAGCGTCTATCGCTCACCCTGCCTTTCAGGGCAAGATATTCACCGGAGAGGAAGCCAAAGAGATTGCGGATATACTTACAAAAGGATTACAGCCACAATTTATAGAAGCGCTAGGGGCGGTAAACAAGGTTAATGCTATTGGTAGATTCTTTATGCTGGCTGGCGATGCTTCTCCAATGGCTATACAACTTCAGTTCCTATCGTTTTACCGACCAGTTGCCTATGCTAAAGCGTGGGGTGGCTTTGTCAGGGCTATGTTTGACCCTGAGTTTCAATACCGATATTACGCCAACAATAGGGATTTGATTAACAGACATCCTACTCTAATACTTAGCGGTAGAGGGACTGAGTTCACCGAGTTTATGGGCAGAGGCGGACTAGGTAAAAAGCTAGGCGTTCTGGTTAAACCGCTTGTGTCATTCCAAAAAGCCTTTGAAGGTTGTATCGATGTGGCTGGCATTGAGTTAGCCAAGTCCCTTGACCATCGTTGTATCAATCCTCAAACCACTATGGAGGTTGACCAGTTTATCAATGAGTTTAGAGGGATGACTTCCAGTGCTAGAATTGGCGTATCATCTACACAGAGACAGGTGGAGACGGCTGCCTTTCTAGCTCCTAGATATAACAGGGCTATCGCTGGTTACTTATTTGATATTGTTCATGGCGGAGTCAGAGGTAGTCTAGCCAGAATGTCTCTAGCGCAGGGCTTTGCTGGCATCGCTGCTATGGCGGTGGCAGTCTCTATTGCTCTTGGCGAGGATGATGACGAAATCTGGCAGCACTTTGACCCTACCAGTAATAAGTTCTTCACTTGGGATGTTATGGGAGTGAAGATTGGGCCTGGCGGTAAGGTAAGAAGCATTATCAAGGTTTTTGGGAATATGCTGAGAACTGGGGATGTTGGCAAACCTGCACTTGATTTCTTACGAGGTAATCTTTCACCCGGAGCAAGCACCGCTTTAGACCTTATTACTGGCAAGAACTATATTGGCGAGCCTACAAGGGATAATGTGCTGGACTTTACTAAGACCGTTGGGCGCAACTTTATGATGTTGTGGACACAAAACTTTTTACTGGAAGGTGGCACATTAAAGGAGAAGGCTCTAATTGCTACGGCTGAGTTCTTCGGCTTGCGTGGCTACGATATAAGCGCCAAGAAGGAACTGAAGATTAAGGACCTAGAGGAGATGCTAGGGACAGTCATTGGTAAAACTCCGGTATTAAGTAAAAAGAAACCTGACATTTATCAGGGAAACAATATCTACTCCGGCATTAAGAAACTCTTAGAAACCTCAACCCCCGAAGAAGTATTGGCTGATAAAGGCTATGCTGGTTTGGGGCATATTGTTGTCAAGATGGAGCAATCTGAAGGCAATACTCTACCTGATATTCGCCTGCAAGACTACAACTTTGATAAGACAAAGGGCGATATTATCAGCGACTATATGAGCCAATGGGCAGAGAGGCAAAGAATAATTGATGCTGGTGAGCGGGCTAAATATACTAGAGTCAGGATTGTTGAGGGCAAAGAGGAACGCACCGAGTTCAAGGGGCTGGCAGCCTTAAATGCTCATAAGCAAGATTACCCCAATGCTGAACGAGGTAATTTAACGAGACGGCAAAGGGAACTTTTACTAGGATATAACGCTGCTACTGATAAGAAGCAGTTTATTAAAGACAATCCAGATATAAGTATAAATCCAAAAACCGAATGGCTTAAAGCACATCCGAAAGAAAACGCCGAGTTTGCTATGTTCGGACAAGCCAGTATCCTCACCAAAGAAGCCTACAATATATTTAAGGGACTCTTAAAGGAATGGGACTGGCCGGATGCTGCCATACCTGAAATGACTTTACCGCCTGAGACTTCTATTTCTACTCACTTTGCCTATGAAGAAATGGTCAGCAAGGGGACTCATACCAGCGTTGAGGCGGACCTGCTGTTACTCAAAGACCATTTGGCTGCTATTGATGCTGCTGAAAAACTTGTTGGTAGAAAACTCACGGATGCGGAGGAGGCTAAAGTCGTAGACTATGCTAAGTGGGCGGATTTGAAATTATCCGATAAGTCACTGGAATATCTACAGATGAGGGTAGATAACTCCGAACTCTACGCCAAGATGAAAGCCATAAAGGAAGATGATACCCTTGATGACAAGATAAAGGATAAGGATGGGTTGACAGCAAAAGATAGAGCTTATGCCGAAGTCAGGGCCACCAAGGTAGGCACTGAGACATTTCACGACATAGAACGCAGAGTAGACGCCATGAATCAAGGGACAAGGACAACTCCGATTGCTCCTGAAATCGTGGATGCCTATGTTGGGCATATGCAGATAGTTGACACAACAAGCGGTTTGAGTGCTGAGGCAAAACTGAACCGCTACGATAATCCTGCCCTCAATGACTTCTTGATGAATGAGGACTATTGGGGAAAGCAGAAAGCCGAATCTCTGGATGAGGATAAGGCATATCTTGATAATTACCTAGTCCCCCGATGGCGGATAGAGGTCAATCCTGATTATAAGAAAAAGGATATTGAATACAAAGCTATCAAGGATCCCAATGAGGCAGAACAAGATAGATTAAGGGCGGAATGGTTAGCTCAACCTGAGAACGCTCAATATAGGACAGATAAACGCAAGAAGGAAGCCTACGAGTTATCTAATCCCGATACTGGCGTAAGGTTGCCAGTTGCATTAGTCGATACCTACGTTGCCTTCAATGAGATACCTCAAAAGGGTAAAAGGCAAGAGCGGTTTGTAGTAGACAATCCTGCTTTTGCCAAAGCGATGTTCGATATCAACGGCAAGGACATTTACAAAACCAGACCTGAAGATGTGCCTTCGGTGGAATACGACAATATCTATGACCAGAATAAACAGAACTTTGACTTGATAGATTCGTTTAAGGACGCTAATGATAAAACGAACTACAAGGATAATACAGTCAAAGACCCTGTAACTGGCAGGACGGCTAGGGAGCAGGCTGTCTATGACTTACGCTTTGATGGGAGTGGCAAGTATAACGAGTTTGGCTTGGCTGAGATTCGGAGGAACGGCTACGAAAAGTTTGTCCCGGAGCAGCACATTCAGTCGTATGTCGGTTACTATAAAATCATTGGTGAAGGCAAACCTAAGAACTGGAAACTCAATACCGGCACTGACCTGTGGTATGACGACGACTGGTATATGTGGGAGCACAAAGACTTCTACCAAGAGGTCTATATGAATCCTAAGTATTGGGACAAGCCTCATGAGAAATGGGACTTCATTAAAGTTCCCACTAGGGAAGTCTTTAATAAATACTTGGAATATCTGGCTATTGACTCACGGCTCGGTAAAGCCAGAGAAGATTACCGCGCTCATAATAAAGACCTTGATGCTTGGGGTGTGATAGCCTTCGATTGGGTTCCTATCAGTGAGAAAAAGAGGAAAGAAGCCTTAACGCCTTATGAGAAATTCATTGAGGGATGGACTACAAAAGGCGGGGAAATAGAGGAAAAACTGGCTAAATTAAGGGAGTAAACTTGCAAGTTGCAAGAAAATATATTACTCTAATAGGGAGGTAAGCTCAATGGTTATGGACAAAACTGGTAAAGCAAAGGACGGAGGGAAGGCACCCCTTGGACAAAATCTTCAGGAAGGGTCTGACCAAACTTCTACTGCTGAACAGTTGACTTCATCGATTGAGGAAGGCAAAGCGTATGCTGGTGATGTGGTCAAAAAGTTGGTGCTGGATGCTCTTTCGGCAGATGGCAGAGAACAAAAAAGCCGGGCTGAGGCAGCCGAAGCAAGTTTGAGGGTGATAACTGATGAACACCAAAACCTGAAGACGCAATTTAATACTGTGTCCAGTCAGGTATCAGAACTCCTGAGAGCTAAAATGGATGCTGAAGCTGATGCAGTCAAGGATGACCCGGTAGCATTGGGTTCACTAAGAGTCCGGCAATCTAATACTGCCGAGAGATTAAGGCTTGAAGGCTACGATGCTCAGGTCAAATCAAGGGAAACCAAGTTCAATGAAGAAAAGGCTTCCTTTGCCAAGAAAGAGGCTTCTCTAAATATCAAGTTGTCAGCAATGGCAGCCGGTATCGATGAGAAGACCTTAGCAGACCTTGTGCCTGATGGCAATGCGGAGCGATTGGCTCGAGCTGCTGCTATTCTAAAGCAGAGCGGCAGTAAGCCAGCCGAAACAGAACCGGGGAAAGCCAAGCCAGCTGGACTAACCAATAAACCTGCTTCCGTTTTGTCTAGTGGTGGGGATTCAAAGAGCGTCTCAGAGAAGATGCTCGAAAACGCAAAAGGTAAAAAATAAAATAAAGGGAGGTAAAGCAAAGTGGCTTTATCAGGTGGTTATTACAGTACACTAGCAGAAGTGCTAAAAGCAACGACTCCCACGCTTATCCCTGGCGTGGTGGACGAGAACTATAAGAGAGGAAACCCAGTTGATATAATCGGGTTTGTCCAGGCCAATCATACCGGCGAATATATCCGATGGCTTCGTGAATCAGCGAACCTTGAGGGTGCAGTTGCCGATATTGGCCAGGGCGGTTCCACGATATTCAGCGAGGGTGCTACTTTCGATGCCCAGACAGCCGTTCTCCGTATCTGTTATCTGATGACTAAGCTGGATAAGTTTGACAATGCTATCTGGCAGACTGTCAACGATTATGAGCGGATGGCTCTCGAAGGCATGATGAGGGATGTCACTAAGAAGCTCGGCAAGAAGATTATCTACGACGACTATACCTACGATGGCACTGGTCTGTCGATGGATGGTCTTCATGCTTGGGCTGCGGTAAACTGGGGGCAGGACTGGGATATAGACGAGGGCGAAGGTGCATTGGCACTGGAGCATATGCGTGTTATCAGTGATGAACTGAAGCATGGCTTCGACTTCTGGCTGATGCCTTTCTGTCTGGCTCGTCAAATCGACCGGGTATACCGGGAACTTGGTCTGGCCTCACTAATGGCGACAACGGCTGGTGCTCTTGGCTTGATTCAATACGGCATCAATGAAGCTGGCGGACGGACGCTCATGTTCGACAACAAGCCCATTATCCGCTCTGACTTCATGCTGGCTGAACAGGTCAACTCAGGTCAGGGGACTACCAGTGCCAGTGCGAGACTGCCTTATGCTTCCGGCACTAAGCAATACTCTGTCTTCGCAATCAAGCTGGGGGCGACGACTCTAGGGGAGATTGACCCCGGCGTTAAAGTAGCGTTTGGTAAGACCGAAAATGACGGAGAGTTTTTCAACCTCGAATACTTCGATAAACTCGAAGGCTATATCGGTAAGGCGATGCGTCTTGCTGCTTATACGAACCTAATCGTTGGCAGTAAGTATGCGGTAGGTCGAATCACCGACATTACCAATGCTGCACCGACAGCTTAAGGGAGGTAAAGAAAATTGAACATACAACAGACTCTACGACTGGAGAATGGTGGAACAATCTGGTTGCCACCTAGCCCAAATTTTCCCAATACGAACATCCCTGACTTGAGCAAGACGGATAGCGCCCAGCAGTATGACATAGGTTGTGCCTACACTTATAACGGTAAAGCATATTACTATGCCTATGTTACTGCTGCTGTTGAGGGTGGTATGGCAGCCTGCAAATCGTATAAGCAAGAGGTTTCATATCAGCTTATCGGCGCTGCGGCTGACCAATATGCTACCAGCATTACCATTACTGTCGGTGCGACTGATGGTATCGCTGCTGGTGGTGTTGTTGCGAAAGACTATCTGAAGGGTGGCAGTGTCCAAGTCTTCACAGGAACGACTACTCAGTTCACTAGAGGCATCATCTCTAATGCCGCTGTCGCTGCTAATGGTGGCACCTGTGTTCTTGAACTAGATGGTGCTATCCCGGCTGCCTTAACTACCTCAATGTATGCAGAAGCTACATCATCTCCTTGGTCTGCTGTGCTTGATTCTACCGCAGCGTGGATGCCAAAAGTCGGACTGGCGACTTGCTACGCTGCCGCCAGTAAGTATGTGTGGCTACAGACATGGGGGCAGTGCTGGGTAACTTCTCAAGCTAACATCGGCACTGCTGGCTACCATCATGCCATATTCAAGCACGATGGTTCAATAGAAAAAATTACCACCGTGGACTTGAACCATTCCGACCAGTATGCTGGTTGGACTTTCAGTTGGGGTGCTGGTGGTGCTCAGGCAGCTCCGTTTGTCTTCCTGATGATTGCTCATCCGTAACCAGACAATAGAAGTTCAAAGGAGAGGGGGAACAAATCCCCCTCTCCGCTAAGGAGAGTGTAATGGTAGAGTTAAAATGGCCAGTAACCAAATGTGAATCCTGTGACTACGACTTCAGGGAAGTGGAGCCGAAGGCAAGTGAGAAATCAAATGACGCCAACGGCAAACTGAAATGGTCTGACTTCTGCCCGAAGTGTGGTCATGGCTACTTTGTCGCAGATAGGGTAGAGGCGAAGCCAACCGCCGAAGCTCAAGCCGTAAGTGATGCCAGACCTGTCCTATCCTATGTAGAGGATGCGACTGTAAAACCATCGACTCCACAGGAGAACCCCGACCCTGAAGGCTTGCTCACTCAGACTGCCGTAGCGGTCGAGACAAATCCAAATCCAGAACCAGAAGCCATAAGACCGCCAGGTAAGGGGGAATACTTCTGCACTCAATGTTCCTATAATCACCGAGAAACAACTAAAGTAGGTAAAAAACATCTAAAGTATCGGGAGGCGTGATATGCCTTTAGCAGTGGATTCAATCAAGAAAGGCGAGTCACTGGATTCCGTCCGTCACAAAATCAGCATGACCATCGAATACCTCATCAAGAAAGAGGGCAAAGACCAGAAGGCTGCAGCGGGGCAAGCCTATGGTATGGCTGAGAAAGCCTGGGGACGGAAAATACCAAGAGGAAATTAACACCGGAGGGAATTACTATGAAATTCGGAGCATGGAAAACAGCAACGATAGACATTGACCGGGCATCTGAGTTCACTGGCGATGATGTTGACCAGTTCTCAGATGTCGTAGACCTGGGGGAAGACTACGAGTTTGTCACTGTGCATTGCGATAGTGTAATCACCAGTGCGACACTCAATCCCTGGGTGCAGAAAGGGGCGGCAATAGACGAAGTACCTGTAATCAAGCATGTTCTTGATGACGATGCGACCGGCTCTTTTGCCCACGCCACTACTGCTGCGGTAACTCAAGTATCTGTAACATTCCGCATCGGGGGCTATCAGTTCCTTAGAATAAGGGCTGGGGCGGCTCAGGGAGCGGATGAGACATTCAGCGTCCGGGGTTTCAATCGATAACCTCAAAGGAGTTGAACTATGGCTAGTAAAAAGTCTGAGATAAGGACTTCTGTTCGAGATATTCTACGTGATGAATTTGTGGAAGGTGTCGATTTGGAGTGGGAAGACGATGAGTTAGACCGGCTTATTGCCTTAACGCTCGGTGAAATCGAACAGAAGATGCCTAATGAGGTCAAAGTTACGGTTTTTGATGCCCTCAGCACAGTGGCTACGGAACTATCAGCATCGGCTACTTCCTTAGTCGTGGCTTCTGATGACAGTTTCCCGACCACTTTCCCTTTCTACATCACGATTGAGGATGAGGTTCTTTCGGTGACTGCGACGCCAGGAGCGGATACCTTTACTGTTAGCCGGGCTCAGAAAGGCTCGACGGCTGCTATTCATGTCGTTGGCAAGTCTGTAGGTTTGACCATAGTTACTGCATCAAACTCTAAGGAAATTGACCTCAGTAATATCGGCAATCTTATCAGGGTATGGCGGTGCGAATACCGGATAGCCAGACCGAGTTATAACCCAAAGCAATTCAGGGAAGTTGAAAGATTTGGTGATACCTTGACAATGCTAATGAACATAGTGCCATCTGATAAAGAGGAAGTCCATCTATGGTGCGACAAGAAGCATACCCTCACTGATGCCTCTTCTACTCTCAAGCCAGACCATGAGGTAGTTTTAACTCAGGGAGTGGCTGCTCGAGCCGCTATGAACCGGGGCAGGGAATTGCTCAATGCCCTGAATGTCGGGGGTGTCAATGTGGGGCCGAGAATGACTGAGTGGGGAAGAGAACAACTTGGACTGTATAGGGCGGCACTTCGCCATCATGCGGTAAAGCGTCCATCGGAAACCTATCCTAGAGACTAGGGGGATATATTATGGCTACCACTTTCTTAACGATAAAGAATAGGGCATACAGCAAACTCGCTGCTGCCATTACTGATGTTATTACTACTATTACTGTGACTGCCGGTGAAGGGGCTAGATTCCCATCAACCTATCCGTTCCACATTACTATTGACGATGAGATAATGTCCTGCACCAATCGTTCTACGGATACTCTCACAGTCACCAGGGCACAGCAAAACACTACTGGTGCTGCCCATGCCAATAAATCCTATGTGGCTTTGAATATCACGGCTCAGTCAATGACTGACCTGAATACAGCCGTCAACACGATTGAGGCTACGATAACTGGTGGCGAAGTGGTGCTGGCTGATGACAAGATGGTGAAGTTCGGCACAAGTAGCGACATAGCCATGCTGCTCAGGAGCACATCCTTAAATGCTAACACTGCCTTGACTGGTGTCTTGATAGGCACTCCTGTCACTCAGGCGATTGCTGCCGACTCCTTGATGGTTTCCAATGTTACTGCCTCTGGTGACATTGCTCTCTATGTCAACAAGGGCGGACACTCTCAAATGATATTCTTTGCCGATGCCTCTGCTGGAGATACGGCACTTATGGCTGCTTCGGGAGCATCGGTTGACTTCTTTATCGCTGGTTCAAAGGTTCTGGATTATGCCACTGGAGCTTTTGCCTTCCAGCAGAATGTAACTATTTCTAGCACAGGGACTTTGACTCTTACAACCCCAGTTTTGGGAGTGGCAACGGCTACGAGCATAAATGGTCTAGTGATAACTGCCAGCACAGGGGCAATAACAACTGGAAGCTGGACGGCGACCGTGGTTAGTCCTGTCTATGGGGGGACTGGGATTGCCAATAATGTAGCATCTACGCTGACAATTACTGGTGCTTTTGCAACAACCTTGACTGTAACTGCTGCGACCGGTGTTACTTTGCCAACTACAGGAACTTTAGTTAGCTCGGTAACTACAGGCAATGGCGTTTCAGCAACCAATACAGCAGGTGCTTTGTCCTTTACACTAGGCGTCATTACACCGACCTCTGTCAACGGATTAACTTTAGTTGCTGCTGCTACTGGATTCACAATAGCTGGCGGAACGACCTCCAAAACCTTGACAGTTCCTTTGGATGCTTCAGTTAGCGGAACTAACACAGGCGATAACACCGTGGCAACTTCAGGCGATTCAGCTACATCCTTTTTCGCATCAGGCGTATTGGAAGTGGGGATAGGTGGAACTGGGGTCACTTCTAGCACAGGGACAGTTGCCGTTGTTTTATCTAATACACCAACATTGGTTACTCCAATTTTAGGTGTTGCCTCAGCTACTTCTCTCGCAACTTCCGCAGCAATACCTTTACTGATGACCTATGGGCAGTTGGTCAATATCTCTCTTACTTCTCAGACAGTAGGGGCTACGACCTTGACCATTCCCGACTTTGCCAGTGTAGTGGATGAGTTTACCTTCAAGACTAAAGCACAAACGATGGCCAATAAGACACTGACCTCACCAACTATCAACGGCACGATTGGCACGACTGGATTGACATTACCAGCGATAACATTAGGGGGAGCTGTCTCCGGTGGAAGCCAGGTCTTTACCGCCGTTGGCAATATGACTTTCGCGGCTGGAAGTATCATTGCCTCTGGCTCAACCAATGGTAATACTCTGCTGATTGCTGCTAACGATACCACTTTTATTACTCTAACCACTGGGGCTACAGATGTTTGCACGATTACCACTCCAGTCCTAGCCTCACTATATCAAGTTAGCGGTGGCGGTCTAATCTCCTTCCCGGCTAGTGTGGGAGCTGATACAGTCTGCCTTATTGGGGCTACACAGGAACTTGATGGCAAGACTCTTGATTCCTCAGTAGCCAAAGGCACTTGGACAGCCAGTGGAACTTGGACTATTCCAGCAGTTACTCTTGGTGGTGCTTTAACTCTTAATGGTCAGGTCTTTAATGCTGGAACTGGAACAGCTCAAATAAATACTGGTAGTAGCGGTAGTGGTTTAATTATTCAGTCTACGCAAGATTCTGCTGATGGGGCAAGGTTAAAACTTTTAACTATATCTGGTTCTCCCGAAGTGGATGATGTTGTGGGTTATATGCTTTATCAAGGGAGGGATAGTGGTGGGAATAGTCAGGACTATGGAGAGATTGATTGTGGTATAACTAGTCCTACTTCCGGTACTGAAGATAGTAAGTTTATTTGGTATCTGATGAATTTAGGGACTTGGAATAAGGCTATGACTCTTTCAGGTGCTGGTGACCTCTGGATAGATAAAAACTTGTTAATGGATACTGGCTATGTCCGATTAAAAGAAATGGCAGCTCCTGGAGCATTGGGAGCAGACCTAGTAGGAATCTATTCTGTAGTTGGTGGAGATACATTGACCGACCTTGCCGCCGTCTTTCAGGATGGCACAATAGACATCTTCGCTCAGGAAGCGACTGAGCCAGATAGCCCAATTTTCCAGTTCCCTGATGGCACCGAGTTCAAATCGGTTATGAGGAAGCCAGACCGAAAGACAGTCCAGTTTGTAGCTCAATTCCCTGATGGCAGGGAGTTCGTTATGAGAGAGATTCAATATCCTAGTCCGAGGTGGAATTAAATGGCAGAGACGCTTTATTCTGTAAAGACTACTCAAGATGCAGCACCAATTACTACAGCTACTGCTGCCCAATTAAACGTATTAGTAGGTGGTGGTCAAACCAGTCTACATTCTCACGCTGGGGGCGGTGGCGAGAGTGAGAATGTTGTTGTCTTGACTGTTGATAGAACTAATGCCACTACCAGTTTTGCCGATATTACGGGTTTGACCTTCACTCCGTTGGCTAACAAAACATATATCATTGAGGCGTGGTTGATATTCCGGTCTGATACTGCAGGCACAGGCATTGGATTTGCTGGTAATGGTCCTGCATCCCCAGTAGCCTATGTGATGAATGTTCACATTCCAATCGCTCTAACGCTTTATGCTAGCGATAGTATGATGGCATCAAGGGCTTATGATGTTGGCACGCCTTCAGTCTCGGTAGATACCATTAACTTAAATCTGCTAGCCAAGATTGATTGTGTGCTGGTAAATGGTGCCAACTCAACGCCATTTACATTAAGATTTAAGGCAGAAGCTACAGGAACGGTCAAGGTTCTGGCTGGAAGTGTTTGCCGATATAGACAGGTGAACTAAAGGAGGGATATTGTGGACTTAGAAATTATTGAGGCACATCTGGAAGACCTGAACAGACAGGTCAATCAGACAATAGATTTGGTAAGAGCCTTGAGGAAGGGGGAATTGTTTGGTGAACCCCTACCAGATGATATAAAAACAAAACTGGCTATTCAGGCTAAAACCAGATATGATTCCATCAGTGACACCTTTACCGCTTTGACTGCGGTAGTCAATAAATAGAAGGAGAGTGTAATGGCAAAGATTTATCGTTACAGTAACAAAGGGATTATTGGTAGGAAAAATGAGGCAATCAAGATTCCTATTAGCATCAGTGGAGATTTGTCAACTGAGACTCGTCATGTCTTCTGGACTATTCTCAATAATCTGCCTTTCAGAACGGCGAATGATTCTATCCAGGGTAATCGTCTTGCCGATGCCATTGATGAGGCAGAGGGGAAGGATTACATTGAGATTGGGGAAGGCGTGTATGACTGGCTTCAAGAAAGACTCAAGGAGCAAATAACAGACCAGAACACAAGGGAAAGTTTCCTGCTTTGCCCTAGATTATTCAGAGTCAATGGAGAGAAGGTCAGTGAGTTCATCAAGGAAGGATTTGAAAAGCCACGTGAACCCAGCAAAGAGAAGAAAGGCAAGGGCAAAGCGGATGAGGCGACTCCAGAAGGATAAGCCGCCGGTCATCGCCCTAGTTCCTGAATGGTTACAAAATTACGAGAGGGAGCAGGACTATGCCAATGGGGAATTGTGAGAAGTGTGGGAAGTATCGGAAGCTACAGAAGAACCACCTGGACGGCAATCACAATAACAACGACCCGAAAAATATCGAGTATTGGTGTGGCGAATGTCACATGAGGTATCACCAATATCCCAAAGGGAAGAACAATGGTGTTTCAATAAGGGGGAATTAAATGCCACTATTTGACCAGATGTATTTTGACCAGAAGTGGAGCGTGTGGGATACTTGGCGCTCTTTTGGTAGAGTGCTGAAAGTCTATGTCATAACTGCTGGCTATAAGATGGCTAATGTGATTACTGGCCAGAAGCGTAGCGGAAATGCAGTTACTACCCAGAAACGCAGAGGCGAAGTTATTACCTCAGGAGGGTAAGCCTATGGCAATACGTGTTCAGACGGAGTTTGTAAGACGTGGGACGATTCGTATTATTTGCTATGTCTATGATGATGACGGAGCCTTAGTCGCTGCGACCAGCGTATCTATCAGCATCAAGAACCCTGCTGGCACCGTTGTCGTGGATGAAGCAGCCATGAGTGCTACGGCCACCGGCGTTTATGAGTATTTCTACACCACCACGACCGCCGTTGTCGAGGGCGACTACCAGGTAGAGGTTGACATCCTAGATACCTCATATCACACCTTCGTTCATGGCCACTTCAATATGGTAGCAGGAATTAACGAGTAGGGAGTAACGAATGAACACTCTTTCTAATTCACTTCTATTGGCGCAGAGAAGCAAGACGATACTTGCCAAACACCTTCTTATACGTTGTGTCCTCACTTACGGCACCACTAAATACGAATACACCAAGACCAAGATAAAGGAGCTCTCCCACTCCGAGCGGCATTTCAGCCACAAGGCTAACCTTCTTCTCGATGACAGCGATAAAGCCCTTCACGCCCTAGACCTTCATGGCTACAAGGCTGTATTCAGTTATGGTCTGATTACCCGGGCTGGCGAGGAATGGCAGACTACCGCTCCTATGTGGGTGGTAAGTCAGCAAAAGCAATCCTATCCAGACAGGTTAGAGTGCCAGCTTAACTTTGAGGGTATCTTCGACCGCATGGCAAAGCACAAGGCAACCGATTCCTACACTCCTGAAAGTGGGGATACCAGAACAGTCAAGGACTGGCTGAACGAGATTATATGCCTCACCAATTCTGCCTCTGAAAGCACGAATTTCCAAGAGGTCTATGACAGCGACCAGGCTATCTACCTTGCTGACAATTACTACGCTGGGCAAAGGCTGACCATATCTTATAGAACGATAACCAAACTCGCTTTCAAGTTAAAGAAGGTAGGCAATCCCACTGGCGAGATAACCTTCCGTATTATCAATAGGACAACGGACCAGGATGTGGCGACAAAGGTCTGGGGCAATGCCATCAATCTGACGACTTCCTACGATTGGTGCGAGGTTACTTTTGATACGCCAGTCCAAATCCTGACCAGCGAAGAGTTCAGGATTACTTGCGACTTCCCTGGGGGCGATGTCTTTAATTGTGTGAGCTTCCTTTACAACTCTACGACTGTCAAGGCAAGCGAGTATATGACGCTCTACGATGGCGCTTGGGTTGATGAGGCTGGTTATGATGCCGTCTACCGCTACTCTTACTCGGCTACCCCCCTAACGGTCTATGATGACTACCCTGCCTATGGGTTGGTGTTTGACAGTGAAGATGCCCTGATAAACGCTTTCATCCCTGCCGATGCCTTCAGGATAAATCTCAATGAAAGCAGAACTGATAAGATAAGACAACTTCTGTTCTATACCAACTGCGTTATCCGTGCTGGCAATGATGGATTACTTCATGTCCTTTCGCCAACAACTTCCGGCACCACTTACGATGCGGAATACAGCCTTGTCTCTGGTAGGGATTATCACAACTTCTTCAGCAAGGAATCACGAAACAGTATAGTCTCACCGAACTACATCACCTTCAAGAGCCACCCCTCAATGCCTAACGACTACTCTGGTTGGGCCAAAGGCGCTAGCGCGGACCTGACCGATATGCTTGAGAAGGAAACGCACTATGTCAGGGCTACGAGTGACGCTGAGTGCGAGGCCTTAGCGGCAGCCTATCTTTCCAAACAACAGATGGCTGATGAAAAGGGTTCTGGTATCCTAGCCTTCATGCACTTGGGGCAAGAGGTTTACGACTATGTGAACTTTGCTGATAGCAGGGCTGGTGATAGCAGGGCTGGCAATGTGGGTTTCCTTACTCGCTACTATAAGCCAGGGCAGTTCAATATGCACATCGGCTTCGGCGGGGCAGCGGCACTACTGGGAGAAGCCATGATAGCTGATACGACCTTCCACCCCAGTACCGACCAGCTCTATATTATGATTAAAGAACTGGGAGACTGGCTGAATGAGCATCTTGATAACGAAATAGCATACCGAGATAAGACTCTCAAGACCTTCCTTGACCTGTATGAAGATGCCTACTTCCGAAAGGCGAGAGTATTGCTGGCACTATTGATACCTTCGGAGGCAGCGTAATGACTAAAGGAGCAATAAAGGTTAAGGGCGAACAGTTAAGCATTATGTCCAACGATGATGCTGAGCAACTCATTACCGGGACCGCCACAGGTGACACTCCTACCACTTGGAATCTCAAGGTCAAGGGGACTTATCTCTATTGGGTAGACAATGATGGCAATGAGCGCAATGTAGAAGGAACTTTGACAGGAGATACGAGAATTGCTGGCAGTATTACAGTCCATGGAACTTATCTCTATTATGGCGATTATAATGGCAACGAGAGATATACTTCAGCCGAGCCAATAATAGTATTTATGTATCCTGTCGGAGTCGGCAGTGAGACTAACATTCCTAATCTAGTCGGAGCTGCTACGCACTGGGAAGCAGTATTAGTAGATGATGACGATACCAGCTATGTTGAGACTCCGGCCACTGGTGGAGTTCCAGCCACATATAGGGACCTATATGATATGACTACCGGCCTCAGTGGTGGAGTTATCTCCGAAGTGCTTGTCATAGCTAGAGTAAAGAAAGACCAAGCCCCACCCTTAGCTGGCTGTTCTATCAAAACACATGGAGTAGTTTATGATGGAGACTTAGTGAGCACGGCCATAGGTAGCTATCAAACAATAACTACATCTTGGACAACTAATCCGAATACCGGACTGGCATGGACATGGGACGAGATAAACGCCTTGGAAGCAGGGATTAGATTACAAGGTAGTAAATTCTACTATGAGAGATGCACTCAACTCTATGTTGAAGTTTCTTGTATTGGATAAAAGGAGTCTGACATGGACACTGATGTAATACTGGTTTTGCTTGGTATCATCCTGACTTCAATTATCTCTCAGACTACTGCGGTGTGGGTAAAGTTCATTAGCTTGGAGAAGCGACTGGCAGAAATCAGGGTCTATCTTGAAAAGAAGATAGACCAAAACAAATGCCCTTTTGGAAACTGCCCTTTATACGAAAGGGCAAGGAGTGAAGCAGCCAGCGAAAGAACTATCGGGGAATAGTGTTCTAGCCCTTCCTAAACCGCACAGAAACGATTTCTAGCCATTCCATATACATTATAAGTATAATTCCTTAACCCGCCCCGAAAGGGGCGGTTTTTTCTTTTGTAAAAAATAGTTGGCTAGGGGGCTTGACAAGTAGTAGCATTTGTGATACAGTAATGGCATGGACTACTTAGAACAGGTAAAAAGGATACAGAAAGAGCGTGGTCTGAATGATACACAGGTGGCGGAGCTACTGGGTTATCACAATCGGACTGGCTGGGCGAAGATTAAAGGGGGACTCGTGCCGGCCAATAGGAGTTTCACCGCCAGGGCTATCGCTGCTTTCCCAGAACTTGTCCTGACACTTGCTGGGACTTCACAGGATGGCAAATCTGGTGGGTTGAAGAGGTTTCTTGAGGAGTTAGTCCTTAGAGTAAAGAAGGTCATCTGAATCGGCTAAGTCAATAATAAAGGAGGGAGGTAGCTCGTGCCAAAAACAAGTAAAACAGGGATAGTGGAAGTTAGTTACGATATAGTGGAAGTTAGTTACGATAAGGTTCAACCCTTCCGTGTCTGGTGGAAAGGAAACATTTACTGGTTTGCCAAGACAATAGAAGAAGCAAGAAGGAAATTAGGCGAAGCCAAAAAGTTGTAAAGGGAAATAAAAACGGAAGGAGGTAACAAGTGGGAAGTAAAACGATAGAGATTAGATACTGCGACAAGTGCGAGAAGGAAATCGTGGGGAGGCTGACACTCCATACCTGCCCGGTATGCGGGAAGGATATCTGCGTTGAGTGTCAGGAAAAAGAGGACGCCAAGCATAAGCCCAGGGAGAGAAAAGCAAAGGCTGAACCCGAGCCAACGCTAGGGGATATGAGAGTCAGAGGTGGCAGGGTTGAGCACTATGTTAAGGCAGGGAAAGATATAAAGGTTAGGACTGTTTTGAGTAACGACTTAAAGCAGGAGATTGTTATTAAGAAGGGCGATAACCTTAGTATCCATGTGCCGACCGGGATAGACGATGATACCGAATACAAAGTGAACATCGCTGGCTTTGAGACTACAGGGGCAACTTTACGAGTAGCAGTTCTCGCAGTTCTTGAGGACAAATTCAATGGCAAGATACCAGATTGCCTCAGCGAACAGGAGCGAGAGACCATTAAGGGAATACTGGACGCTGGAAGTATATCTGACCCAAGAGATTAAATAAGAAAGGAGGGAAAACAATATGCCAAAAGCTAAAGATTTTTCCGCCAGTGCTGTGAACCTATGTAACCCACCTGAAATCGGAGAGAAGCTGAAAGAGCTACACGATGCTCAATCAAAAGCCGATACCCTTGATGCTGTCCTAAAGGCTATCCCGGAGTATGAGGAGTTACAGGCACAGCAAAGACTTGTTGGCGACATTACCGCTCAAATCAAGGGCATGATTGACGCCCAGGGAAGTTACCAGGATTTAGACAATGAGAGATACGCCTTGAAGTATTCCCGGGCTACAAAGCAATACCATGCTGAACCTTTCATCGAGAACTATCCGAAGTATGCCCCGGCGGTCATTGAGAACTCGGTCAATGTCAAGGCTCTGGAAGGCTTACTGAAGGGTGGGTTGCTCACTGAGGAAGGGCTGGAAGCGTATGGCGTGCTGACCAAGAAAGTGGACTACGCCTACTATGTCCGTTTAGAGGTAAAAAGATGCCTATAAAAAAGTTAGATGTTCCCGCAGTTCTTAAAGTGGGTAGCTACGCTAGTGAGCAAACTATTTTGAGAATAGATACCCCACCTAAATATAGAAGGTATGATTACACTGGTCAGAGTATTGCTGAGATATGTGAGAATACAGCCTTCGCTTTAGCGGAGTTTGGAATGAACGAAATAGCAGTCGTCGCTTGGGGTATGGGGCTTGCCGTTATAGACTGCCTTAGCGCGAAAGGAATAGATGTTACCGAAATAAATATCTAGGAGAGAAGATGCCATTTTACGATGCCAACCTGACCGAAGACCAACTCAAGCGAATGGTAGATGAATACCGATGCAACGAATGTGGGGGTATTCTGACACTGGCTTGGGGTGGAGCTTGGAAGATTAACGGCTATGTGATCAGGTGTTCTAACTCAGACCACAGCACGATAGCACCAAAACGAAATGCCGTAAAGAGCGGCAAGTTCGATTATAGAGAATATCTAATGAGGGAGGTAGAAATGGAAGAAAAAATTGGAAAAGAGGGAATGCAGGCACTAGCTACTATACCACGACAGGGACAACTTACCCAAAGCCAAGCGATGCACATTCTTCAGTTAGTCTATCCTAAAGCTCCGCAGGATGAGATTATCCGATGTGCTATTCTATGCAAGGACTTCGGGCTACACCCTTTGATGAGGGAGGTTTACTTAATTCCATTCAAAGACAAGTCTGGCAAGGAAAACTACGCCACAGTGCTAGGTATTAACGCTACCCGGAAACTGATCCGTGGGAGTTACTCCTACACTGATGACACCCCTAGATTGATGACTGAGCCAGAGCAGAAACGAGTATTCGGCGAGGTAGATACTGAGAATATCGTAGCCATTACCAAGTTACGCACTAAGGATGGGCTTGAGGCTCCCGGCTATGGGAAGTGGCCAAAGAACAAAGAACCTTATGGAACGGATAAAGGAAACACTAAGGTGAACATGGCCTTTATCCGGAGCGAACGCAATGCCTTTGGGCGGCTATCCCCGGATGCCTTGCCGCTGAATGTTGATATCATCGATGAGGCTTATGCTAACATACCTGATATTGGTAAGGTGAATCTTGGGACTGGCGAGATTATCGAGGGTGAGGTCAAAGAGATAGAAGCAGAGAAGCCCAAAACAAAGAAGGGTAAGGCAAAGGAAGAGCCATTGGCTGAATCTTCTGACCCTCTTGTCGAACCTGTTTCTGAAGTTGAGCCAGAGAAGGATGAGACTCCGATTACTGATGAGCAAGTGACAAATCTGGTAAAGCTAATGAATGATACCGGCATCGGATATACTGACTTGGCTGCGTTCTGTAATAAAGAAAAGAAGTGGAATATCCGGGACTTCAAGAAAGAACTCAAGGTGTGGCAATATAATGAGATTTTGAAAGCCTTTGAAAAAGGGCTTGCATAGATCAGGTTTACCCCCTGACGAACCGAGCCAGAGCGCCAGTTCTGACTCGGTGGTGAAGAGGTAAACGGAATGGGAAGCATTATTGACTCTAATAGAATAATTGTCTCTCTTAATCATATAATAAAACCCGAATTTGCATCTACCTTTAATAGGCTTGATGATTATTATACTTTTGTGAAAGACGAGTTGAAGCAAAGTATAAATCGGAGAGTATCCCTAAAAGGATATAAACCTATCGGAGAAATAGAATATACCTTTTGGGAGAAAGACCCTGATAGTCTGCTTAAAATAAGACAAACTAATGACATTCTGAGAGCAACGCTTCTTTGTGAGGTAAGTTTTAGGAGGCTTAATGGCTAGACCAAAGAAGCAGACAGTCGATTATTTTCCTCACTACTGTAATAACAGTAAGTCTCTCTTCATTGTGCAGAGTCAGCATGGGAACGATGGCTATGCTTTTTGGTTTAAGTTGTTACAACTCCTGGGTAAGACTGAAGGACACTGTTTTGATTACAACAACTCGGACAATTGGCTGTTTCTGATAACAGAAACTAATGTGCCGGGGGAAAAGGCTGAGAAGATACTTGAAACCCTTGCCTCGGTAGGCAGTATAGACGCGGAACTATGGGAACGCAAGATTATATGGTCGCAGCACTTCGTTGACAATGTTGCTGATGTTTACATACGCCGTAAGACCGGTGTGCCACGCCGCCCTGGGGATAGTATGCCGGAGCCGGTCAAGAAAGATATAGTAACTGATGACCTGAAAGTTGCAGGGATGGTTACGTATTATGAGGACAAGGTTGGGAGAGTGCTTACTCCGGTAGACCTTGAGAAGATGATTGACTACGCCGACAACTACCTGGACGGCTGGTTCGAGAAAGCCGTTGACGAGGCTGTTAAGAATAATGCCCGCTCTCCGATGAAATACATAGAGGCTTGCCTAGAGAACTGGCGTAAAGAACATCCAGTAGTGGAAGTTAGCCCGGATAACCAGGGTGTGAAGAAACTATGATGGAAGAAAAGGCTTTGACCCCAGAAGGTAAAAAGTGGCTACACAATATCTGGAACTCTAAACGGCTCGAGTCGGAATCAGGAGCCTGTCCCGATTGCGGTAGAAAAGCCATAGAAATTCAGGTATGGGAGTTTGCTGATGGCACAATTAAGAAGTATAAGAATTGTCCTACTTGTATTGCCAAGCGAGATAAGATGCGTAAGGAGGAGGAAGAAGTAATAAGACTAGCTGAGGTAGCCAAGATGAAACTTCAATATCGTAAAACCTGCGGAATCCCAGCCAAATTTATGAACCAAGACTTTAGCACGTTTAAGAAAGGCTGGCAGGATAAAGCCTTTGACTACTGTTGGAAGTATGCCAACAGTTTCCCCGTTGATAAGAGACCTATCGGCATCCCATCACTCTATATTCAATCAAAATCCTTTGGAACGGGCAAGACCCATTTAAGTTGTGCCATTGTTCATCGCATTATAGACCGATGGAACGGCGGAGATAGAGGTTGTCCAAGAATAATCTTTGCTAGCGAGCCAGATTTCTTTCGTGCTATACAGACTACTTACAGCTTCAACAATGAGGAGCAGAAGATGAGGGAAAGCGAAGATGATATTATCAAACGGCTTACTTACTGTGACCTGTTGATATTGGATGATGTGGGCAAGGAAGAACGCCGGGACCTACGTTTCCTGCAAAGGACTCTCTTTGCCCTGATAGACGGCAGATACCGCCTTGAAGTTCCAATGGTATTGACGGCTAACCTGAACGCTGACCAGTTAAAGACTCATCTTGGGGATGCCGCCTTTGACAGATTCTTTGAAATGATAAAAGGCTCTCAACTTGAAATGGAAGGTAAGAGTTACAGGAGGCAATAATGTCTAAAGGAATCAGAGAGACGGCTTTTGCCACTCCGGTTGAGGATTTGATGAGGAGATTTGGCTAGATGATTGACTTAGAATAAAGGAGACAACAGAATAGAATAATAGCTTGCTGGTGTGTGGTTAAACTATCGGCGGTTCCCACCTAAACTGTCCGAGCCAGCAAGCCTGAAGGGCTGAGGTAATACTATGATAAAAGTTAGCGAATCTGAAGTTAAATATGCGGTCAACGAATACCTAGAGACAATAAAGGCTATGGGTAAACTATGGTTCTGCCGGCTTAACGCCGGGGACTTCATAGAAGAGCGAGGCGGTAGCCGGCGCCGGATTAAGGGAGCCGGCAAGGGGACGGCTGACTTTATTGTCATCCAGGGGGGTGAGGTCCAGATGTTTCACGCAATACAGAAGAGTATCCATGCCATTCATCCCATATCCTTCGTGACTTTCATCGAGTGCAAGAGTTCAATCGGCAAAGAAAGCCCGGAGCAGAAAGAGTTTGAAGAGCTGGTTACCAAACTTAACTGTCGGTATGCGATAGTCAGGTCAGTAGATGACGTGATAGGGGTACTGAATCGTGAGTAACAAAGGGAAGCCCTGCATCTACGAGCCAAATGTATTCTGTCAAGAGGGGGACTGTAAAGGATGCCAGATATACTTGAAGCGAATAGAGAACTCAAAATAGCAGTAGAATGGGCTGAGGCTAAGAAGAACGCCTTTGAGGGATGGCTTAAAATACTGATGGAAATTTTAAGGTCTTTAACGACATCATAGAGGAGATTGGGGAATGAAGACTAAAATTGAGTGGTGCGATTACACGATAAATCCTGTTAAGGGATTATGCCCGATGGCCTGTCCTTACTGCTATGCCAGACGGATGTATAAGCGGTTCAAGTGGAATCCAGAGATAAGATATACCGACCCTGGATTTACCATCGCTGAATTACTGGCAGTCAAGAAGCCAAGCAAAATCTTCTGGGGTTCAACTATGGAACTATTCTGGGGTTGGCCAGAGATATGGATGCGGGATACCTTCACGATAATAAAACAATTCCCGCAACATACTCATATCTTCCTCACCAAACGACCGGAGAATCTACCGATAGAGTTCCCTGAGAATTGCTGGGTGGGGGTAAGTGCTACTGATTACCCTTCATTCTCTGAAGCCTGTAACCAACTTTACCCAGTTGAAGCTAGGGTAAAGTTTATTTCCTTTGAGCCACTATTAGACTTAAACGGCTGGGGAGTTAGTAATATCTATGAGTGGTTTCATAGAGTTCGTATTGATTGGGTAATCATCGGGCAACAAACCCCAGTCAAGCAAGCCACGATGCCGAAGATAGAATGGGTGGCGGCGATAGTTGAAGCAGCATCAAAAGCTGGTATTCCAATCTTTCTAAAAAACAACCTTGAAAGTTTAATACATCACGAGTGGCAGGATAATGTCTATGCTAAGTTACTAAGAACACGAAGTGGTAAGCTCAGACAGGAGTTCCCCGATGTCTGAACCGATACGACCAGATAGACCTTGCTCATCCTGCCATATTGATAGTTGGTATTGGCCTGGTGATTACTATATGGGAAAGAAGCTGTGGCTATGTGGAGTATGCCATCCGGCTCCAGGAGTAAAGAATGAGTGAGATAAAAGCGGAACTCAAGCGGATACTAATTAGACATGAGGGGCGAAGCCAGGCGATAACTGGCAAGGAACTAGCTGGAATGTTTGGCTACAAGGATGATAGGGCTATACGCCTGGTGATTCGTGAACTCATAACTGAGGGGTTGCCGGTGGCATCTAGCACTGAAGCCCCGGCCGGCTACTTTATAGTGGGGACTAGGCAAGAAGCTGAGGAATATGCACAGTCAATCAGGAGACGGCTCATTGAAGACGCCATCAGAAGGCGTGACTTCCGCAGGGCGGCGGACTTATACCTTACGCCTGCTACTCAAGCGAGAATGGTATGAACATGATACAGATGGAGTTCCGCTTCAACTATCACCAGGAAGATGATAGCCTTGAGTTTCAGTTTCAGATGGGCAAGGCTCCGGTAGTCGGTCTTAGACTTCCTACTTTGCCCTTTCTTGATTTGTGTAATGAAATCGTGAAGGTGTGGCAACCTTTCCTTGATAAAGTGAAACAGCATAGAGCCGAAGGTATCAAAGAAGATATCAAGACTGAGTTTGATATTGAGAAGTGGAATAAAATGATGGGAGGCAAAGATGGCTAAACAAAATCCCTGTCCGGTTCCTGGATGTCAACGCAACAAGTCGCTCACTTCCAAGTTTGGAGTCTGTGCGGTCCACGATTCTCAATTTGCTGGTATCACCTTCTACTTACAGCAAGCTCAGAAGCAGGCACAGCAAGCAACAAGGAAAGGGTTTAGACCTGGCGACAGAGTTAGCCCAGGTGGATTGATAATACCATGATTAACGCTCTCCCGGTGTGGCACTGCCTCTCTTCGGAGGCACAATTAAGACTGGCAAAGATAGCACTAGCTAACGGCTGGGACTTTGAGATTCCCGACTGTGAGTGGCATCCCTGGCTGCCCGGGGTCAGGCCGGTAGATATTGACGCCGGGGTAGACTATGATAAATTCATAAGGCAAGCACCGAGTAGGAGAAGGAATTGAACTGGAACGGATTAGGGAAGGTAGAATGAAAGAGCCAGAATGGTATTCACCCCATGCCGTAACTCGCTTCACAAAAGAGCAAGTGCGTTGGTTGATTCCTATGCTGCCGATGCTACGGTCCGGGGAGTATCCACCAAAGCCCGGGGATAGTGGCTATATCAATCAGCCCGGGTCCAGCCAGCCAGCATACAGAGCTGGGGCTAAATGGGAAACACCTGCCGGGATAGCCGCGGAACTTGACCTGAGAATTCAGAGAGCCGGGGTGGCTGGCTTGATGATGGAGTTCCTCTATGCCTTTGAGCCAGCCGATGAGTTGTTCGTTATCGAGCACATGGCACAGTGCCTTAATCTTGAAACGAAAGAAGTAGCACAGCGTATCCGTAATGCTCTATACTATGTATCGGGGCAGAATCGTAAGAGTGTATCGTATAGCCAGTATGTCAAAGATGGCCACCAATACTTGAGGTTAAGATGAGTTATGAACCTATCCCCATAGAAAGGATAAGGGGTTGAAGTGATGGAGTTTAAGGAGATAATATGAGCGATTGGCTTACTGAAGATAAGCTCTATTACATTTACACAGAATATAACCCCTTTTGGATTTACATGGGCTGGTGGTTATATGCGATACCGACAGACACTATGACCGATGAAAGAGACATGGAGAAGTGGGAGCAAGCTACTTGGTTACATTATGATTGGCGATTAGAAGCATTGTTTGAAGGGCTAAAATTAGATATTCCGCATAGTTACCGTTATAACTCTTACGACTATTGCCCTCTCTTTATGAGAAAATATCCTGCTGGTTTGGTCTGCCAAGTTAAAGGTGATGGCAGAGAATTTATACCACAACAATCAGAATCAATTGGAGACTACCTTCGGATAGTTCGCCAAAGGCAACTAAACCATATCGCCAAAGCTCAAGAGGAAAAGGAGGAATAGAGCTATGCCCAGAGATGCAAACGGCTTGAAGAAACAAACTTGTAAGACTTGTCGGCGACCACTAGAACCTGTCAGACACCAATGGGCAGCGGGCCCAGTATGCTACGCCTGCTTTTGGGCAGCCAAGTTTTATTATGAAAACGGCTACAACGAATATGCCGACATACCGAAGGAGTTCGCCGATATGCTCGGTGACTTATTCCGCAAGACAGGATACCTCTATCCTGATGATTTAATTGAGGCATTTAGAACCAAGCCGTTCCGTAAGGCTAGCGTTATGCTAAGGCGATGGTGGTCTCCTAAATACCATGTTGAAGATGAACTAGATTTAGCAGAGGGAACCGAGGTATCTCTAAGCAATAATGATGTTCTATCTCAAAGCGTAATGAACCTATCCCCATAGAAAGAATATAAGGGGTTGAAGTGATGGAGTTTAAGGAGATGAAGCCACGATTATTAGATTTATTCTGTGGTGCTGGTGGGGCAAGTATCTACTGAAGGCGATAGAGCATAAATAGAGAAGCCGAGTGTGATTGACAGGGAATCAAATCACCCGGCTTCTCTTACTAGGCTAGAATTCAATCCTGTGCGTTCTCTCACTCACCCGGCCATCTTATTATAGCTATATTTGCCCTTGATATTGGCGGCAAAGAATCCACCCTTTGAGCCAGCGTCAAGGAACTCCTGGACCACATCGGTCGGCACATTATGATAGGTATACTCGGCTCCAGAGTTGAACCTCACGAACAGGTCGCACTTCATGTCGGAATCGTAAGTCTTATAGCCAATAGCTGCGATGTTAGACGATACCACTGATTGCCACTTACCCTCAAACATTATTCACCCCCTTTCCGCTCCTGATGCTGATTCTACCCAGAAACTTTTCATATTGTCGGCTATCTCCAAGTCCTCTGCGTGTTCGTTCCTTACCATCTCCCTGATTTCCTCGGCTGTTTTATACAAGTCAAGGTCATCCGGGTTAGAGGCTATCTCTTCCAGTATTGAAACGAGTTTATCCATATCAATTCTGATAGTCATTTAGGCCTTCTCCTTTCTTTAGTCCTTCCCATTCTTCATCTAGTTCTTCATAGATGGGCTCGCCCATAAGCCGATACCATTCCTTGATGATGGGTATAATCTTCTCCAGTTCAAACCCCGGATAGACTTTTATTTTGGCTGGATGTGCTTTCATTTCTTTCACCCTCCTTTTTAGAATAGTCTTTGCTGTCTGATTACCGGCTCCTCATATACCGGTTGCTCTATTACTAGCTGAGTAGTTTTTTGATGGGCCATGTGGTCGAAGCATGGAAGAGGAGTAGCCCTGCCTAGCAATTCCCAACCCAGCCGCTGGTAGTAGCTTTCATAGGTGGCTATATCGGTCTGGATTACTAGGCCGTCGGGACCGTCAAAGCAGCAGTATATCTGCCGGCAGATTGTGTCGAGTTGCTTATACCATTTTCGCATAGTGGTCAACCTCTAAGGGTTAGCTTTGGTGCTGTCGGATAATACTGCCTGACAATATCAGCACATTGACTTTGAGTGGCATGGGCAGCATGGACCGCAGTATAGGCAGCATAGGCCGCAGCATAGACCGCATAGACCGCATCATCGACAGCATCGACAGCAGTTCGTAAATCAGATAGAGATATACCTGGGTCGCCGTTAGCCCAAGCCTCGGCCATCTCTATCGCCTTTAGTGGTCTGGTGTCGTCTTTAGTTACATAGGATAGTGTGCCAACTAGCCAGAGCATCCAGTCGCCCCTCTCACAGACTTGCCAAGCGTCATTGAGTGTCTTATACTTACCTTCTTCTAACCAAGCTATAGCCTCCTGGCATGCCTTGAGTCCCTTTAGTTCTGTGATGTAACTTTCCATTGTTTCCTCCTCTTGCCCTAGTCTATGACTTGCGGGAATAATTATATTTTCTAAGACACTCCGGGCATATTCCGTGAGTTATTGATTTATCTTCCAATGGTGGTTTCTCTCCCATATCTTTCTTGCACCAGGCACAAACACGTCTCATTTACCCTTACCTCCCTTTCTTGCCCTGGTCTCTTAATGGGAACTAATGGCTAACTATTCCTTTCATCATTTCCAATAATCTCTCTTTTTGCCATTCTTGTTCAGCAGCCCCAGCAGCATCCCAAGCAGCAGCAAGGGCAGCAAGGGCAGCATCACTAGCAGCAGCCCAAGCAGCAGCCCAAGCAGCAGCCCCAGCAGCATCCCCAGCAGCATCCCCAGCAGCAGCCCCAGCAGCATCCCAAGCAGCAGCCAATTCGTCTTGAGTGGCTTGTCTATTGGCAAACTTACGAGCCATTTCTATTGCCCGACGAGGGCGTTTATCATTGGGATATTGTTTCTCATAGAGTGGCAATACCCTTTCGGCGCAGTCACAGGCAAATAGCCTGATTTCTCTATCTGCAGACTCAGTAACAATCTGGAGACACCATAAGGCATCGTTAAGTCCACAGACCTCAAGGACTTCATCAAGCCCGAACGGAGTATCTTTACCCCATTTCCTTAATCCCCCCTTGTGTTTGGCAAACTTCTTGTAGCTCTCGATACAAGCCTCTGCCGTTTTTGCTTTCCTGAATGTAGTATGTAACATTTCTTACCTCCTATTTATTCTCCCTCATAATCATGATGACTTGCGGGCTAGTTCCTGTGCCTCTTTTACTTTCTGGTAACAGTTATCACAAAAATCTCTAAACTTCTCTACTCCTCTAGTTATAACTGGAACTCTCCAAGCGTGTTTAATATCCTTTTTCTTACAATTCCAGCACTTCATTTGTTTATCTCCTTCCAGTATTCTTGCCATTCCGCAAAGCCTGCCTCAGCCAGCACCTCAAAGATATGGGGCATGACATCAGAGAACCGCTTTTTAATCGCGTTCCAGCAGAGTCTTTTGATTGTGATTTGAGCAATGGCACTCCATTCAGTATCTAAAAATACTGACACCGCCTGCCGCCTTACAACTTCCTGAAATATATCATGCAACTCTCGGTAGTTTTTGCTGCCAATCAGGTCGCTGCAACTCAGGTTGCTGCCAATCAGGTCGCTGTAACGCAGGTCGCTGTAACTCAGGTTGCCGTAACTCAGGTTGCCGTAACTCAGGTTGCCGTAACGCAGGTTGCTGCAACTCAGGTCGCTGTAACTCAGGTTGCTGTAACGCAGGTCGCTGCAACTCAGGTTGCTGTAACGCAGGTCGCTGCAACTCAGGTCGCTGCCACTCAGGTTGCTGCCAATCAGGTCGCTGTAACTCAGGTCGCTGCCACTCAGGTTGCTGTAACTCAGGTCGCTGTAACTCAGGTCGCTGCCAATCAGGTTGCTGTAACTCAGGTCGCTGTAACTCAGGTCGCTGTAACGCAGGTCGCTGCCACGATTTTTCTCAAGGCACTCCTTTATTGACTTGTAATCCCCACTAATAATGATTTGAGATGTCCACCTGTTTTTGATTTCGATGTGCATTTTTGTCTCCTTAGTTTATTATGGGGCTAACTAATCCCACCAGATTCTAACTAAACCATCAGGCTGTATATCGCCTTCATCAGCGTTTAATGCGACTATCATATGGTGTGGTAGGTCAGTTTTGATATACAGACACACTGAGCCTTTGCGAGCCACATATACCTCGGCTTCAGGGTCTACTGTGAGAATTGTATCAGTTACATTGATTGGCTCAAAGTCGTTATAGCCTTCACCGGTGGCTTTTAATGCCTCACGTAACTTGTCTCCACTAACTGGTATTTCCGCTACCCAGTCAAGATTACGGATATGCTTCGTTTCATCAAAACTCTTGCCGTCATCCTGATTGTCAGCGTATGCCCTCTTAATCTCTGCTAATAAATCGTATGACATAGTCTCTCTCCTTCTTTGCCCTAGTCTATGACTTGCGGGCTAGTTCCTGTGCCTCTTTTATTTCCTTATTCATTTCAGCTTTTAGAAGTTGCCCTCGCTGGCATTGTGCCTCGGTGTGCTTTGTCTCTGTGTGGTGGTCGTCAAGGCAGCAATAGCCAATCATATTGACGAAGATACACTGTTTGTCGCACTTAGTTATAATCATTGCCTTGCCTCCTTATACTACTACCAGCGCCGTTGTAAATTCCGGTGCCGGTGCCGGTGCTTTCTCAATAGTCCTAACTATTCTTTCCGCCGTCTTGATGATACGGCTTCCGCTATTGCCTAGCTTCTCGCGGTCGCCGTGCCATTGTCCAATGTAGAACTTGCTACGCTGGTTTTCAATGCCCAGGGTAGCACATACAATATAGCTGACTGCTTCCGCCTCGAGCTCCTGGTTATCCCTTCCGCCACGCTCTGAGTTATCCTTGTCCAGGTGTTTCAATTCACAATGAGCCAGTTCGTGAAAGTAAGTTGCGATGATGCTGGCCCGGTTACCCCGGTCGCAAAGAGTGATTGTCTTCCCATCGGTCGAGCCGTTTTCTATACCATTAGAATAGGTAACCGGGTAGTCAAAGAGTCCGGCTATTTCGCCCAGGTTAAGGGCATCGCCGCCGGTCACTTTGTCTGAGTGTCCCAGTTCCAGGGGTTCGCCGTCTGTCTGACTTACATCAAAGACTGATACTGCCCGGAACCGTGTAACGATAACCTCTTCATCTTCCCCGGTTTCGGTTTCTTTTGTCTTCTTAAAGAACATCGGCGCCAGTATTGATATACCGTGCTCGCCCTTCTTGACATATCGCTTTTTGTCAAGCCAAGTATGATAGCCGGCACATAGCGAGGCGTCTGGCTTCTGAAAGAATATCAGCAGCATATTGCCAAAACTGTAAGAATGGAAGCCATTACTCCATTGCTTTGAGAATAGGTCTAGTTTCTCTGTGTCTGTCACCACTTGGTTGGCCAGCTCCCCCATGTGCCGGGTAAGCTCCTGCGTCTTCGTGTTGTCCATGTTTCCTCCTTCTTCTTCTATTCCCAGCTAACTAACTGGTTACTTGAGAGTGTATCACAAATGATACTCTTTGTCAATAGGGTAACTAAAATATATTTTCCTACCCACCTCTAGCCTCAACCTTGTGGGTATTCTTCCCGGACTTGACAACTTCCCCTATCTGTGCTTATCATTATATAGGTCGCCTACTATGCCCGCCAGGACATAACCGGCGGCTTGTTTCTTACCCCTTCTTCGTAGCCCGGGGTTGACCTCCTCGGCCCCGGGTGTGTCCTTTACCAGACTGGTCTTTAACTGACCAGCTTTTATCATACCCTTAGCTTGACTTCCTGACGCAATCTCAATTGGTTTGAGACTACGCCCATCTGATTCTAGTTTAGCGAGGCTATTTATGTCTATACCTAAAAACCTGGTCAACGCTAATACCCAGCGGTACCTAGACGCCGCCGCTCCTGAGTGCGCTCTTGTCCTTGTTGAACACGGTAAAGGTAAACGCAAGCGCATATCAGCGTCTAGACAACGTGCCTGCGAGTATATCATTGACCATGCTATAGGCAAGGCAAGGCAGAAGGTTGAACATAGTGGCGGTATTATGACCTACGGTGATCTCGCTCGGAGTGCTGAAGGACTAGACAAAAAGCCGAGGCCGATACTTGCGGATGCTCTGGAGATAGCACACGACTACCAGGAGCAGACCCCAGCCCCCTCTCCTTTAGAGGGAGAGGGGGAGCAACCTAACGCAAGTAATTCTGGTTAGGGTTCAGAGTTGATGTCAAGTATCAAGGAGCCAGATGGGTGTCGCCCCTTGACCTTGATAGTGTCGGGGGTGTGGTGGACGTCTCCGTTCTCGTCCTTGTAATCCACGACAGCGAACTCATCAGGGGAGACTTCCTTCAGCTTGGCTTTACGGCCCGATAAAACAATCTCGGCGAAGCTCTCTTTGATATGTTTAGTCTCACGATACGGCTTCTGGCGGTCATACTCAGATTGATACTTATTCCAGTTGGTGATGTGTAGGCCGTGGTCGTCCGCGGTTATACGCCCCTCTAGAGCGCACTTCAAAAGAGTTGACTTGAGTAAGGGTGCTGGAATGTTTAACCGGTTAGCAATGAACCCTTGTGGGAACTCATTGCCATCACGGTCGGAGATGTCTCCGGTGTTGCTGCACAATGAGCTAAAGCATAGCAAGTCATACCAGACGCCCCTCTCCGATGGGGTTAGTTGGTATCGTATGCTCCCGTTTATCGACTCAGTCGGGTAGAGCTTAATCCATCTGCGCCTTGTGGTCCTAAAATCTGTGTCCATACCTAAAACCTCCCGTTAAGTTACTTACTACATACTACATATGTTACCACATATGTTACAGCTTGTCAATACCTTTCGTTAGCACCTTTCAAATAAAGTAGTGTAACCTAGTGACGCACTTTGGGGGGGAGAGTAGAGGAAGAGTAGAGGAAGAGTAGATAAGAACCCCCCTACCCCCCGGGTTGTTGTCTTTTCTTTTAAGAACTTGACCAGGACGACGGACTGTTAAACACTTAATGTAATACTATCCCCTATGGTGAGCATGGTAGGAGGGGGGGGGGATGCCCCTAGAATACCAGAGACACAAGGTAGGATATACCCCCGAACACAATTTCCCAAATTCCCAGTCTCGGAGCAGGTAAAATGAAGCTAGAAGTAGACAGATATGGGTTAGTAGTGGTGGGCTTGGTGGTGATACTAGCGATAGTGATATTTGAGGTAGTGACAAGATGAAGAGGGGGGAGATAATAGAGTTCAAGAACGTAGGGTTAATGTCGAGGGGATTAGCGAGGATACTAGGGGTATTTGAGA
>Ga0315273_10000582_pt1 | contig 39117 bp, 43 predicted proteins | sample YL17G02_0_MG_FD_205753 | JGI IMG/M metagenome (GOLD analysis project Ga0315273, IMG submission 205753) | Sediment microbial communities from Yellowstone Lake, YNP, Wyoming, USA - YL17G02_0 | ecosystem: Environmental > Aquatic > Freshwater > Lake > Sediment | place: USA: Wyoming | collected...
TGACCCGTACCCCTTAAACTAGACAATAATTCAAGTACAATACTCTTGAATAGTGAAAAGGAGGTACATATGGCAGGTATCGCACATGAGGTGAAGGCAGAAATTTTGGTCAAGGTAAAAGCAGGAGAGAAAGTTGCTGATCTTTCCCGTCAGTACGGGATTAGTGAACAGAGCATTTACAGTTGGCTCAAACAAACCGTCACCGGCATGGTGAGTGTCCTCGAGCACAACAAGCTCAAGAAGGAAAACGACCAGCTGAAGCAGATCATCGGGGTCCTCACACTCGAGCTCGAGAAGACGAAAAAAAAATAGACGTACATTGTTTGCTCTGATCCGGAAATTTCTTCCTCACATTCCTACGCTCCTGGCGGCGACAGTCTTTGGCTTTGTCCGTGCCTCCGGGTACTACCATTCTCATCGGGACACAACAAACGAGCTTCTCCGGGAACAGATTCTTTCTGTCCTTGCAACCAATCCCAGTTATGGACATAGAAGAATTGCGCTTGCCTTGAAGGTCGGGAAGAAACGAGTGCGGAGCGTCATGAAAACATTTGGCATCAAACCGTACAAACGCATGGCGAGGTGGCGAAAGCGGAGAGATGAACGGCGGGCTCCGGCACCATTTGCTAATCTCATCAGATCCCAATGTCCCATCAGACCTAACCATACATGGGCGGGAGATTTTACCTACCTCCCGTTCAAGAACCAATTCCTGTACTTGGCGACCTTCATGGACCTCTACACCCGGGAGATCGTGGGGTGGCATCTGTCGATCAGACACACGAAGGAACTGGTCATGGAAGCATTCCTGGATGCACTGGTCAATCAGAAATTCCACCATCCTGTTTACGTGCACTCGGATCAGGGTGTGGAGTATACCAATCAATCCTACGTTGAGTTGGTACAAAGCGTGGGAACAACCATTTCGCTGAGCAAAAAATCCTCACCCTGGGAGAACGGGTATCAGGAGTCCTTCTTCAACAACTTCAAGACGGATCTGGGACTCGAGTTTGATCGATTTGCGGATATCGGTCAGTTTGCAGAAGCTGTGCACTCCACGATCTACGCCTACAACACGACGAGGATTCATACCACCCTCAAGATGTCACCCACTGCATTTCGCCGACTACATGCTCCTTGAAAAGATGTCTAAAGAAAGGGGTACTTGACAATCTGGAGCGATTCGGGTTGACTACACCAGTGTGGCCATTTAAGTTGTTAAAAACAGAGAATTAGAACATTAAAAATTTTTGCACATTTTCTTTTTCCGCTTTCAGCGGATTTCGAGCCGAACTTTTTGCGAGGCCAAAGGCCGAGCGATATCAATAATGCGTCGGCTGGGTGGGGTCAGCCGACGCCACCGCATTGTGTTTGAAATAGTTTCGAACTTCTTGGTAGAACGAGAGGGTTGGCACAAACTGGGCAGGAAAACTGGCCGCGCCCCCATTCGCGGCCAGCAAATTGTATGGAAAATACAGGCAGAATTCGGTCTTTTAAAAAGAAAAAAAGAAAATGTGCAAAAATTTTTCAGGCCTCTGGCCTGTTAACAACTTAAACAGCAACAGATAAAAATAAGAGTTTGGAAACTTTAAATAAACTGCCATGAAATATATTGCATATGCCAGAAAATCAACAGATGAAAAGGATAAACAGGTTTTGTCGATTGATAATCAAATTTCAGAATTAAAAGAATTTGCTTTAAGAGAAAACCTTGAAATAGTTGATTTTCTGACTGAAGCTCAAAGTGCAAAAGTTACAGGACGACCAATTTTCAACAACCTCATTAAAAGAATAGAAAAAGGTGAGGCACAAGGAATAGTTTCGTGGAATCCCGATAGAATCGCAAGAAATTCAGTTGACGGAGGGAAAATTATCTACTTACTTGATACTGGAGAGCTTCAGTCATTAAAGTTTCCAACACACTGGTTTGAAAACACACCACAAGGACGCTTCATGCTCTCAATTGCATTTGGGCAGGCCAAATATTATGTAGACAATTTAAGTCAAAATGTAACTAGAGGTTTAAAGTACAAAATTAAAACTGGAGTTTGGCCTGCCAGAGCTCCAATGGGATATAGAAATGATAGAAATTCAAAGTCGATTGTTGTATATGAGCCTGAAGCTAGACCACTTCGGAAAGCATTTGAGTTGTACTCAACTGGTAAATATGCACTAGACGATATTGGCTCATTTCTTTTTGAGCAAGGAATGAAAAATAAATATAGTGGTGGACAACTAAATGATAGTAATCTACGTCGAGTACTAATGAGGCCTTTCTACACTGGCTACATGGTCTTTAGAGGTGAAATGTTTAAAGGTACTCATACACCACTAATTTCAAAAGAACTTTTTGATAAATGCCAAGTTGTAAGAAAGCAAAGAGGATATTATCATCAAAACCAATCAAAAAGGTACAACTTTGCATTTACAGGCCTCATTAAGTGCAAATACTGCAACTGCAGTATTACAGCAGAACACAGACCTTTTTACTTCCCTCGTACTCATCACAAAGCAGATTACCTATATTATCACTGTACTAAAAAGAAAGGTGAGTGTTATCAAAAAGGATACACTCGGGAAGAAGTATTAGAAGTTCAGTTTAGAGAAATTATTAAATCACTTTCAGTTTCTGAGGCTTGGGTACGAGATATGAATAACTTTTTAGTTCAAGACATAGAAACTCAAAAAAGTGAAGACAAAAATAGTTCGTCAAGCCTAGAAACTGAAATTTCTCAAACTGAACAAAAACTAGATACATTGTTAGAAGCGTATCTAGATACAGTCATTGATAGTGAAAGTTATATTAAAAAGAAAAATGAATTGATGGAAAGAAAAGCAAACTTAGTTAGTAGACAGAGGGAATTAACAAGTGACAACCCAAATTGGATCGAAGCAGTCAAAAACTACATTACCTGCGCACAAAAGTGCGCAAAAATCGCGCGCGCTGAAAATAATTGCCATGATCTTGCAGACATGGCAAAAAAAGTCGGCTCGAAATACTTTTTAAAAGACAAGAAAATCGAATTCTGCCTGTATTTTCCATACAATTTGCTGGCCGCGAATGGGGGCGCGGCCAGTTTTCCTGCCCAGTTTGTGCCAACCCTCCCTTCCTGATCCACAAATCCCTGCCCCTGTAATCCAAAGTATTTTTCGTTCCCAACATATGCAAAATCTAATGTCGAACCATGCGGTGTCTTTTGCGGAAAGCTATGAATTTTTTCATCAAATATAAAACCTCCACCTACGTTAATAAAACACGTATCACTTCGTGTAATAAGCCCAACAACAAGAGCATCTGTATTTTTATGCATGAGTTCATCGAGTCTCCGATAAATTGGCAACCATTCGCGATCAAGATTCATTCCAGTATCAGTAAAATCTTCTTTTTGTAGAGGAATCTCTTGGACGTTTCCTTCGATAGTCACCATAAGTCTGTATTCGGGAGATATCATACGAAAGGATTATACACGAAACAGTCTACCCTGCCAGTTGAAGAATGGCGGTTGAGGGGACTTCAAACCAGAAGGCGGGACCATTTGAGCCGTCGTTTTTGGAGGTATAGATAATCAAGAGTGTACCGGAGGCCCAGCCGGTCGCTGCGCGAATCGTGTACGGAATCTTTTTTTCATTCCACACTACCCCGACATCAAACACTTCTTCCCCCGTCTCTTTCATCACAAAATAATTCACTGTGTTCCCTGTTTTTTCTTCCAAAAAAATCCACTTTTCCGTCGGGTCCCATGCGTTGAACGGGAGAGACATGGTCGTCTCCTGCGGTACTGTTTTTGAAAAAATCCGCTTACCTTTCACAAAAAACTCATAGGTTTGTCCTGTTCGTCGCATCACGAGTGTTTTATCACCATTGGGTGCATTTACTTTTCCTGTGTACACTTTTGGTTCTTGTGTCGGGGTAGGAACAACAGCCGCAGCCTGCGGCGCGGTTGGCTTTTGCATAACCGCCGCGCCCGCGACACCCACCGAAAGAATAACGAGGAAGATAAGGAACGCTCTTGTATTTACTTTTGCCATCACTTACTACTATACTATATTTAAAACCACATGAAAAAATTAAAAGTGTCACCGTTGGAAATCGTCGGCATCATGCTTCTTCTTATCATTCTTCCGGTTTTCGTGTGGGCAGTACTCACCCAACGGATTGAACTACGGAAAAAAGCCGCTATAAATGAACCTATCGCCTGCTGGAATCAGGTAACATCTCTAAGTGGCGTACTCAACTGGCCAAATAGTTGCAAAGGAAATGTCAGTACGGACTCCGCGTGTACGACCGTTCTGGTTCCATTGACATCCGATGAAATACTGGCATATAACACCTGGGTCGACTCCGGCAGTGTAAGTATCCCCGGGTGCACACCTGCTTGTATTGAGACAAACGGTAGTGCGATACCTGATGTTGAAACAAAAACTAACAGAATAACATATTGGACAATAAATAATACGGCAAATGTGCCTATGACGTTACGAAACATTAAAGTTACTTGGGCTACTATACCAACCTCACTTATGTACATCACTGTTAACGGGGCACCGTACTGGATGGTAAAAACCAGTATTCCTCCTGTAATAGCGTCAAATACGAATATAATAATACCAGCAAATGGATCGGTAACTGTGGCTTTTGAGTTTGGCAATATAACTACACAGATTAGAGCTACTGCTTATTTGACACCGAATGCAGCGATTGACTGCCTGGCCCCGACGCCGACACCATCCTGCGTATCCCCACTCCCGTGTCCTGAACCCACAGTTGTAGGCCTCGACGGATATATTCATTGCCCGGTGTTGGATATCGCGCCGGGAATGACCGAATGTCAGATATTACCGACCCCGACGCCGACACCCACGCCAACCTGTGTACCACTTCCTCCTCCTTGTCCCACTGATGTAAGGTGCTCACTTCCTCCATATCCTCCCGGGGGAGGGGTTTGGTGTTCAAGTCGTACTCCAACCTCATCTCCATCTCCAACACCCACATGCGTGCGACATGAACCAAGCGTCTCTATCTACCCCGGAGCGCCGTCCGGAAATCCGGGGCAAAAGCTCACCTACTACGCAACAATTACCAATCATGATTCGTACGGATGTTTACCCTCAACAATCGCACTTTCTCACCAAGTTGATACGAATTTTGTATTTACCGGCGCAACAGCAATAACCATCCCTGCCGGCGGAACAACAACGGTTTCGTTTACAGTCACCAGCCCGGTCAATACGGCAAATGAAGTACATGGTTACCCAATCTCGTACACCGTAACCAATACCGCAAGCGGTATGTCAGGGCAAGCAACCGTCGCCTATACACTTCTTATGCCGGAACCACAACCAATGAAGTTCCGGCTCAAATTTGCCGGGGTTACGGGTGCAGAAGCAGACGGAAAAACTGTCACGATACGATTTTATCTCACCGACGGACGTGTTATGGAATTTGCTGCGCCGCTTGTTGTTCGCCATGTTGACAATGACGTATACGAAGCTTCTGCGACACTCGCCAACCCTCTCCCGCCAAATACCGCATTTACCGTCGGGGTCAAAGGAGAGAAACATCTGCGGCTCCGGTTCTGCCAGTTTACCGGACAAACGACACCCTGTGTCTATGGCCACACAATGGAATATGCCGCGACGGGACCGGTCTATTTTGATTTTACCGGTCGCCCCTTGCCCGCCGGAGATTTGAATCAAAATAGTATAATTGATACAGCAGATATCAAAATCTGGTCTGACATCATTAATGCCAGACCAATAAGCCTTCAAACCGACGCAGACCGCGAAACTGCAGATATCAATTTCGACGGTGTCGTCAATAATGTCGATCTTGGTCTTATATTACAATCATTATCAACCAGATACGATGAATAAACTGCTGCCCATTCTTATCGCCCTTGCATTTCCGCTCGTGCATGCTTTCGCGGCACCGAGCATTCTGTTTGATAAAACGAGCGTATCAGTCCCTCAAAATACGACATTCAGCGTCGTTTTAAACATCAATGTCGACAATAATCCCGCACAGAGCAGTTTGGCGATTATCCAGTATGCACCTGCCGATTTGGATGTAATGTCCGTCGATTACGGAACTTTTTTTCCGAAGGTTCCGACAGATCCTCTAAAACTCAACGATTCGGGGAATGGTTTGTTGGATATTAACGGTTGGACGGAATCAATTGGCGGATTTTCCGGTAGCGGCAGGTTTGCAACAATAACATTTCGGGCAAAAAAAGCTACCGGCAGCAGCTCAATAACGCTCCGGTGTGACGGCACAAATAAATATTCAAATATCTTAGATACAGTAAATACAAATATTCTTGCGTGCGCACAAACAAATTCGCTTGGCGTCACGTATACGGCCGCAGGATCTGAAGGCACGCCAACCCCGACCCCAACACCTACTCAATCTACGAATACCTATCCCGTCTGTGCCAACATTGCAGCAACGGTCACCTCGGCCACCGGCACGCCGCTTGCCGTCACGTTTACCTGTTCGGGAGTGGATACGGATGGCTATATAAATGCCGCGTATTTTGATTTTGGCGACGGGACGCACGATACGATCACAAAAAATGTCGGAAGTCCGGGCGCAATCTCCACGACCCATACCTATACGACTATCGGCAGTTTAGGGGCGTCGTGTAAAGTGCAGGATAATAATCAGGTGTGGTCGCAGGTGCCCGATGTTTGCAAAAAAATAATTTATATAAAACCTCGGCCAAAGGCCGACCAGCCTCTGGCTGGAAAAACCACTCCTCTTCCCACAACAACTCCGACGGTGATAACGCTTGTGGAAGTGGCGCCGACGGCCACGCCGAGCCCGCAGCTTACCCCGGAACCCACCGAAATACCGGAAAAAATATCTTCGCCTATCTCAAACTGGCTTGTGGGATCCGGTATTCTGATTCTTGTGGGTGGCATTATCTATCTATTCAGTAGACGAAAAAGGAATATTCTGCCACCTACTGAATACTAATTCTATGCAGTGCCCCAATGGTGACGGAGAATTACAAGCCCATACCACCCACGGAGAACAGAATTTAACGGTCATCTATTCCACGTGCCCTGACTGTCACGGCTACTGGATGGAATCGTTTGCGGCAAATTATATTAAAATTTCCCATCAAGAAAATTCAAAAAAAACAGTTTTTTTTGAAAAAAACAGAATTTGTCCAATTTGTCAGATTAGTCTTATCCGTGCTACCGGGGACAATATTCCGGATAGCGTCTTTGTCTACTGCTGCCCCAGGCACCACGGCTACTTTTTCCCGGCCGGCGAGCTGGAAGCGTTTAAAAAAGCGCAGAAAACAAAAATCGAGTACCACAAACTCTGGAATCTGCCGCTGGCGTCGGTGGCCAGCGTCCTTCTTGCGGGATTTATTACGTTTCTGGTTATCAATGGATTTCAAATACAACAGGCAACCACGTTGCAGGCAAAACAGTACCTGACATCACAACGTGTCTTTGTGGCTGAAAGCACGCGCGATGCACTCGTCAGTGCGTTTACGTCCATTGGTACCACACTCACGTTACACATATCCGGACGTAAACACGTCATGGCTACGAGCGATCATCGGACCCATACGCTGCGGGTTTCTGCCATTTCTCCCGGTTCGTATACGTATTATTTTACGTTTACTATTAACGGGAAAATGATACGGTCAGAAAACTTTACGTTCGTGATGCCGTAACAAGAAGCGCCGCCAGTTTGCGTTGACATGCCCCAACATGACGATGTCATCACATACGTCAAAAAGATAATGCCCTACGATTGCGCCAAAAAGGATGACCCCGGCTTTCCAATCATAGACATACGCCACGCCGGTTACCAGTAAAAATCCGGTCATGAAAAAATAATTGTGGGTTGCAAGCGACGTATTATATTTATGTCCGATTGCAACAAATTTCCATACCGTACGCCATTGGTGATTTCGTAAAAACGTTCGGACCTGGTTGGTATACCAATCGCGTTTTCCATAGGTCATAAAATATATCACATGATCCAGATCCGGCACGAGGGATCCAAATACGGAAACCGCAATCCAGCGCAGATTAAATTCACTCCAAAGTTCACGAAGATACCATGCCCACATTAGACCAACAAACATATGATAGAATTCATGTCTCGTTTGCCAAAGAATAAATCCAAGTCCTTTAATTCTCGCAATACTTCTTCCCATATCTTGATGGTAACGAACATTTAGCGTATTGTAAATATATATGAGAAACACGGCCGCAATTTTTATTATATTATTTGTTTTTACCGCAGGACTTTTGACATTTCGACCTTCGACTCCCCCCGAGCCTCTTGCGGATCCCAAAATTCTTTCCGCATTACTCTCGGGTCAGCAACCATCGCCGCCAGCAGAAGAAAAATACGCGGAGTTTCACGGATCACGGCTGTCTGTTCCTTCACTTGCGTCTCTCAAACAGATAAATCAAGTGCTCGGTACCACTTCACTAAATGAAAAACATATCGAAATAGACCTCTCGCACCAGCGGCTCTATGCGTTTGAGGGTAATCAAAAAGTCATGGAATTTCTCGTTTCAACCGGCAAATGGGGCCGCACGCCCACCGGTTTATTCCGTATTTGGGTTAAACTCAAAAGCACGCTGATGAGCGGCGGCTCTGGCACGGACTATTATTATTTGCCGGGCGTCCCCTGGGTACAGTTTTTTTATAACAACGAAGTGGCAAAGTCACGCGGATTTTCGCTGCATGGCACGTACTGGCACAACAACTTCGGCCACCCGATGAGCCACGGGTGCGTGAACATGCGGACAGAAGACGCTGCGACCATTTTTGCCTGGACCAATCCGGTCGTCACCAACCCCAAACTCTGGGCCACCTACCCCACGCCCGAAGACCCGGGGACGGAAATTGTAATTTACGGGGAAACGCCGGCAGAGTAATTATAACTTTAGTGATTTGAGGTAGTCGCGGAAATCTCCATTCAGATCTTTATGCGCCAAGGCAAATTCGACGACGGTTTTTAAGTATTCCAGCTTATTGCCGGTATCGTAATATTTCGCATTTAAAACCTCGCAGGCGTAGACCGGCCGCTTTTTCATAAGCTCTTTTATGGCATCCGTGAGCCAAATCTCCCCGCTTTTGCCGGGCGCCAATTTTTCCAAAATCGGAAAGATATCGGGAGTTAACACATAACACCCGTGAGCGGCAAGATTACTGGGTGCTTCTTCGCGGGAAGGTTTTTCCAGAAGTTTTTTAATCTGCCAGATATTTTTTTCAATATTTTTGGCGTCCACAATGCCATAGCGGGACACGTCAGACTTCGGCACACGGACGGCGGAAATGACGGGGTCGCCGTATTTTTCAAATACCTCAATGCACTGTTTTGCGCGGGGCGGGTGAGCGTAAATAAACTCGTCGCCCCAGATGGCGACAAACGGCTCGTCGCCGATGACGTCGCGAGCACACAAAACCGGCGTGCCGTTGCCATACGGCCCTTTTTGACGGATATAAATAAAGTTTGCCAGCTCTGCCGTGTGTTTGACCTCGGCAATAAGCTTTTCTTTCCCCTGCTCCTTTAAAGTCTGGATAAGCTCGTTGGGGTAATCAAAATGATCCTCAATCGCCCGTTTATTCCACCCCGTCACAATGACGATATCGGTAATGCCGGAGGCAACCAGCTCTTCGACCACGTACTGGATCACGGGTTTATCCACAATCGGAAGCATCTCCTTGGGCATGGCCTTCGTCTGGGGAAGAAATCTGGTGCCGAAGCCGGCGGCAGGGATAACAGCCTTTCTCACGCGTTGCGTCATGAATTCAATTGTACTGTGGTGGCTAACCCATTGTCAATTTGCTATGATGAAACTGCGATGCAATTTACCAAACTATTCGCCATCGTGTTTTTGCTGTTGTTCGTGACGGCATCCCCAGCGCGTTCCGCCGTACCGACTCCTTCACCCGTTCCGTCGGTTGATCCGTATTTCGACGCCGGGTGCGAACCAAATACGGTATGCAACATTCATTACGATAAAGTATCCCGCGTTTTACAATTCGGTCAGCCCAAAGAAAAAAATTGGGGAGGGCAGGATCCAACAGGAGCAGACTGGTCTTTTGATCAAAAATGGACCGGCGAAGTGGAGCCGGAAAAAATATATCATCGGGGCACGACCGTTTTGCAGAAAGTCGGGCATCAGCTCTTCGATTCATTTTTTAGCGATCTTGACCCCGCAGATCTCCAAAAGATTCGCGTCTTTAATAAGAATCCCCAACGCTTTTGTACCACGTCACGCCTTTGCGTCTTCAACCCGCAAACAGGAGAAAATATTTTGAACCAAATCACCGAGGAAACCTGGTGCACCGAAGAACAAGACGACTGGTGGAATAAAAGCACGATGGGTACGCAGGGATTCGCTTCCATTCTGACCGCTTATATTATGCCGACGTTTCTTGCCAAGATTGATCCGGTGATCGACAAAAAATCTCCTCCGCCATGCGGCGCAAAAATGGAGGAAGGGCGCATCATGGAACTTACCGAGGTCTCCTATAAGAAAGAAAATTATTATGATGCCATATCGTACGTAGCCCTCACGGTTGCGCAACCGGTACTGGTATTTATGAAAGAAATTGAGGATGAAGTCACAGGAAAAATATCAGAAATTTTCAGCACCAAAGTAACCATACCGGCTTTTGATATCGGCGGATCGGAAAATTATCCATCCGGCGTCAACGCTCCGTTTACATTCACCGTCACTGATAAAGATTTAGCGGATTTTCCGTATCCGGTAAACCCTGAATACAAACATAAATTAACAACTGTTGGAGGCTGGGCAAATACGTATCGGCCCAATGAACACGACGAAACGTTTATGTCTCTACCCCATGCAGTATTTCAAGATCAGGAGTGGCTTGTCGCTGTTGCGGGCATCGGTACCATGCTTGGTGACACGCTTCAATCCATGATGGGACGCCTTGAGTACGCTCAAGTATATGTCAATTGCAGTATTTTATCGGATGGTGTACAAAATTTTCCGGATTATCTTGCTCTTTTTGACTGCCCCAACCGAAGTTGGGTCGGCGCATCAAAAGTGCAGGCAGCACCTCTTGCCGTCGACATTCCCATTCCTCCATCGGAACCGGAGTCGAGACTTATTGCCAATGCAAGTGTACCCAGCGCCAGCGCTATCGCACCTAATTTTGCCAAGCATCCAAGCGGATCCGGCATACAAAAAGCAATTGAAAATGCAGCTAGCAAAGGCCAAATCCCCGCCTGCGTTCTTGAGGCAGTCGCAATGATCGAAGGAGGATACACCGGTGATTACACCTGTAAACCCGATTCCTGCGGCGCGGTCGGACCATTTCAAATATCCGTAGGCATCTGTAATCAATGTAAGGCATCAGCCTGTCCGAATGTTCTTCCAAAAAATATGACTCCGGCAGACATGTGTAATACGGATAAATCAGCAAGCGTTGCCGTAAACGTACTCAAGGGAAAAGCGAAATACTTCGGATTGCCGCTCACGAGCGCTGATCCAAAAACGAAGAAACAGGCAATCATCATCGCAGGAGATAGTTATAACGGTACAACGAAACCGCTCAGTCGCCTAAAAAGCACGACCAATCAAACACTGTCGTACGGTGAATGGGTATATGCGCATTGTGATCCCGCCTACACAACACATGTTGACCATCAATTTCCAAAATGATATAATGCTTTTGTAACCCCTGGGAGGGGGTTTTTGATAGGCAGTTGTAGTGTTATAATATAAAAATGCCGATACAATTTTTGAACGAAGTCATTGCGGAGCTCAAAAAAGTCACCTGGCCTTCGCGCCGGGAAACAATGAAGCTGACCGTGGTCGTTATTGCCATATCGGTCATCGTCGGAGCGTTTATCGGCGGACTGGACAGTTTATTTTTAAAAATAACAACACTTTTATTTAAAAAATAATATGGATACACCAATTCACCCCGATCAAATCGGGGCAAGTGCAAAATGGTACGTCGTCCACACCTACTCAGGGCACGAAAACAAAGTGTCTGCTAATCTCAAACAGCGCATTGAGACGATGAAGCTGGCGGACAAAATCTTTGAAATTATTGTACCGACCCGCAATATCGTGACGGTCAAACACGGCAAAAAAGAAGAACAGAAAGAGAAAATTTTCCCGGGCTACATTCTCGTCAAAATGATTTTGGATGACACCTCGTGGCTTGCGGTGCGCACGACCCAAGGCGTCACGGCATTTGTGGGCGCCGGTAACAAGCCAACCCCGATTTCCGATAAAGAAGTCGAAACGATCCTGAAATTTATGCAGATGGAAGCGCCCAAATACAAAGCATCGTTCTCCGTGGGCGAAGCCGTCAAAATCGTCGACGGTCCGTTTGCGGACTTTTTAGGCACGATCGACTATATCGATACCGAAAAAGGGAAAATCAAAGTCCTGGTCTCAATTTTCGGAAGGGAAACCCCTGTCGAACTGGATTTCCTCCAGGTGGCAAAGCTATAAACCCTTAATTTAACTATAGGGTTATGATAAAATCTCCTCTATCATGTCAGATAAAACGTTAGAAAGAATCCGAGCGGCTTCTACCCCCCCCCTCACCTGAAATAAACAGTGAGGAACGTAACGCGGTCGCAAGGAAGATTTTGACTCTTCTCAAAGAACCGGAAGTCGTAGCTAAACTTATTTCCATCGACCCATTAGGCCGCACAGTGCCCACGTATAAACTTTTATCGCTACAGAGAGATGATACCAATGCACGCGTAACACTTCTTCTTTCTTATCACGATAGAAGAAATATTTTCCGATTATCTGAGACAAAAACAGTATGTACCAGCGATCCTGGCGCTTATCCAACCCCATCAATCCGAGAATCCATAATCTGGTGAACCATCAAACGTCTTCGATGTCACTATCTGCGCGGCCGCGCAGCTAGTAACACTTTTTCATATAATGGTTTTATCTTCTGATATGCCGTATCCCCTTTCCACCATTTTGGCAAAAGATCAAACGGAAGTTGCGGATCACTTTTCAAAATAGCCAAATACTGCATCAACCCCTGATATCCAATAGACAATGGACGCTCATTTTTGTATTCGTCTAACCATGTTTCGTATCTCGTATTTATTTCTTTAAGATTGAATAAACGTGCGACAAGATCAGAAAAACTCTCTTCTCCGATTGCCGCATCTTTCCCTAAATCCGACACAATAACTGTTCCACTAATGCCTTTTTCTTTAACGAACGTACGCAAAAGGTCGATAGGATTATAGGGAGTAATCCAAACGGATTCTTGTAATTTAGCGCATCGCACACGAATCAGAAATCGACGAAGTGCGTCCCGCACGGATTTTTGTTTTTCCGGTACGTCGTAGGTAATCGCGTGCAGTCGCATGTCCCATACCCGAATGGCGTCGTAGACAGGAAGCAACTCAGAAAGTCTTTGTTTTCCTTCTTGCGTAATTTCAGGGAGAGCATGTCGATATTTGAGGATATACTGTCTTTTCCACGCAGTAATAAGCGCATTTTTTATTGCTTCGTAATTTATCTGTTCGAGAAATTTTTCCGAGGCGATACGCGCGTGAAGATCGGGATTCCGTTGGAGGGTTGACACGGACATTGCCGCAAGATATGCCAGAAGCGCAAGCGTAGCATCTACAGAATGACCGAATACATTTTCTGTAATCGTAAGCAATTCTTTTCCCAACTTCTTTCGAGTGAGTGACATACGCCTTTACTTTACGTAATTATGAAAACGATGTCAATGGATGCGCGGCCGCGCAGCTAGTAACAAAAAAATTACGGGTTATTTGATTTGTACCAAACGTAGACGCCGAAGGCGATGGCGATAATAACGAGAAGCGGAATAAGTAAACCCCACAGGTTCATCGATTTGGTTGCGGCAACCGTAAACGTTTGATTGACCTGTCCCTGTGCGCCATCGGCATTTTTAGTAACCACAAGTAAACTTTTCTGGCCGGCGGTGAGCGCTTTGGTGGCGCGCCACGACCAGCGGCCTGAAGCATCTGCCGTGACCGTACCGGATACGCCGTCGGGGAAAATCGATACCGTGATCAGCGCTCCCGGCTCAGAAAGACCGGTAATCGTCGGTGTACTATTGGCATTACCCTTGCTGTCCGTAAATGAAGAAACGGAAATTGCCACCTGCTGGGTACTCCCCAAACCCCCTTCCGCCGGGGTGGGCGTTAAGAAAAGATTGGCAAATGAGCCCTGGTTACACAGACACGAGAATTGATCTGAACAGAGCGGATTGCGGCAGACTTTTTGCCCGAACGCGGTGGCACACGTGAGACCGCCGGGGCAATCTTTGTTTGTGGTACACGCTTTATTACAGGAATTTAAAATATACGACGTCGGGGTAGGTGTAGGAGTCCGGGTTGGCGTGGGCGTGGCCGGTTCATAATAAATATATGGTTTTGGCGTGGGTGTCGGGGTATGAGTCGGTTCCGGCGTAGGGGTCGGGGTCGGGGTATCCGTCGGTTCCGGTGTCGGAGTAGGTGTTGCAGTCGGCGTCGGACTCGGAATACATTCGTTTGTATACGGCGCAACTCCTGCACAGCCGGACATATTTGTCGTCCACTGCGCACCGGATGCCGGGCAACAATAACTTTGCCCGCCGCACATGCCGATGCGTTTTCGCGTGCAAATTTGCTGATCGCCGTCCGGGTCACAGACAAGAACTTGTGGATCACAATTCGTTAGCTGCCAAATCGGAGGATTTCTCTGCCAACGAACATTTTGGCACCCGGCATCATCGCAGCTAGCTGCACGACCGGGGCCAGGAGTCACGCGAAATACAGCAAGAAGCGTGGTAATAATGCCAAAAAATAGCCCGAACAAAATAATGAGAATCCACGGAGATGGTCCATAAAATACGCGCGCCTTCCTTTTTTTTGCCATATCACCATTATCATCATATAAATCCGTACTATTTGCAAGAAGAGCCTTTACGCATCATCCTGATGAATCAACCATGTGGAAATACTCGCTGCAGCCGCAAGCGAACCTGCTAACACACCACCGAATACAACACGATTATGTTGATGATATTCTTCCGCGGTTTCAAGACCAAAAGCTCTGCGCATGTCTGAGAGTGTTGCGGGACGAGGAAACGTCGAATAAACAGCAAGTCGTTCTATTTGAAGTGCTATGTTCATTTGAGTTATATAATCATCGGGAGTCTCAATGAGCATCATGGGGATACCTCCGCCAACCGCCTGAACCGGCCCAACTAAATAATGCTCGATATTTGACAACAGTCCTTCAAAATATGGCGGATTCTCTCCGCTGCGGGCCATTATGCCCCATGTAAAAAGTGCTTGGAGTTCATTTTTGTAACCTTCTTTAAATGTATCCCGATCCTTCAATGATAGTGACAACATTGTCCGCAATACCGCATGTATGAGCATATTCCATTCGTAGGTAACAAATTCGGATGTGATACCTTGTTGTGCTTGTATATCCACACCAAAAGATTTGCCAATTTGTCGTATTTGACCATGGAGATCATCCAGTTGAATCCCGGGAAGTATCGGTTCAGAGTATCGTCGTTTGATAGACATGAGCGGACCAGTACCGAGATATTTCATAATATCAGGCACAGTTACCCATGAGTTGACAAGATCCAAAGTCCCCTGGAGATATGTTGTTACATACCGTATCCATGTATGTTTCTCAAGATACTGAGACCTTGTTGTGCAAATACGATCCGCGCTGTGAACCCCCTCATGATACCACGTCACAGGTGCAGAAGGCATATTGCGGGGAGACGTTATTGCAACATGATCAAGCCCGCTTTCTCCACCGGCAGACCAGACGCGTATGTTACGAGACATACATACCGCAGGAAAGGGAAAATGTTCTGCTGACGAAACTAAAAACTGCCGTACTTCATCTTCGGTAACTCCGTCAGTTGATTCTATGGTGATGTTTGTCCGATCAACAGCATCTCTCGCGTCACCAACCAGTCGCCCTATCCGCGCACCAAACCCATCCCGCAGTGCGACAATCGAGGGATCCTTCCGATTAGTTATTACCCCATCCGCGACGTTTTGCAACGGTTCAATCACATGAGTCTGCCAAACTCTGGGATAGCATCCCAACATACTCCGATATTGAAAAACCACATCATATAGCTCTTTGTACTCATGCAGTCCCAAGATTTCCAGCCGATCATAGGCTTCCGCTCTGGCTGTGACGCTTGAAAAGTCGATGCGCCAGGCAGCCGTTCCGAGGAGCGCGGCACAGAATATTTTCATAGCATCCCGACGGGTTAATTCAAATTCTAGCGTGTTCATACGGTGCATAATTATACTTCATATTGTAATGGATAACATAATTTGCTATACTGCATGTACTACGTTTCAGCGTGGAAGAAAACCTGAGGGGTTTTCGAAAAGACTTCTTTTTTTTAATTCCCCTTCGCGTTTTTCAATTATTATGTCCGTAAAGAAAATCAAAACCCTCGTTAAATTAAATCTCCCTGCAGGTGAAGCAACTGCGGCCCCGCCCGTGGGACCGGCACTTGGTCAACACGGACTCCCCATCATGGAATTTGTGAAAGCATACAATGAGCGCACCGCAAAGCTTAAAGGGCAAACGATTCCCGCTGTCATCACCGTGTATGAAGACCGGACATTCAGCTTTATTACCAAACTTCCGCCGGTTGCCGCGATGATTAAAAAACTATTATCTCTTGCCAAAGCAGGAGGGAAAGCCGGACATGATGTCGCAGGAAAATTAACCCGCGCACAGGTAAAAGAAATTGCAACCACAAAACTTCCTGATTTGAATACCGATAGTGTTGATGCGGCGGTAAAAGTAGTTGAAGGAACGGCACGAAGTATGGGAATACAAGTCGAAAGTTCATAAAGTTATAAAGTTTATAAAGTAAATATATGGGAAAAATACGGGCAGTACAGATGGGTGATGAAGGAGAGGAAAAGGCGCAGAAACGCCGGGCTGAAGCGCGCCGCCAGACCAAACAGAGTAAGAAAGTGAAAGTTGAAGGCGTAGGCATGAAGGGTGGCGAACGCGTTGCCGTGGTTGAAGGCACCGATATCAATCCGGAATATAAAAAACTGATTGAGGAAGTAGAGGGCGGCGAAAAGATAAAAAAAATAAAGAAAGAGAAAAAGGTTCGAATCCGCGGAAAACAATACGTCGAAAAATCTTCTCTTGTTGATAAAACAAAATTTTATCCCCTCACCGATGCCATCACGCTCGTAAAACAAACATCATTTACTAAATTCGACGGCACGGTGGAACTGCATATCAATCTCAATGCCGCGAGTCTTGGTGAAAAGAAAGACTACCGAGGTTCCGTAGTCCTTCCCCATGGGACAGGAAAACAGGTCCGGGTGGTGATTGCAGACGATTCTGTTCTTGCCGATGTCGAAGCCGGAAAAATAAATTTTGATATTTTGGTTGCCCATCCATCCATGATGCCCAAGCTTGCAAAAGTTGCCCGCATTTTGGGACCCAAAGGCCTGATGCCTAACCCAAAAACCGGCACCGTAACGCCTGACCCGGAAAAGCGGGCAAAAGAATTATCCACGGGAAGTGTCAATTTCAAAACCGAGCCGGACCAGCCGATTATTCATATGATCGTGGGCAAAGTATCGTTTGATGAGAAAAAACTCGCGGATAATGTGGAAGCAATTCTTTCCGCCGTGGGCCGGAGTAAAATCGCCAAACTCACCCTCGCCTCCACCATGGGCCCGGGGGTAAAAGTAGCACTGGTATGACGACAAAGGAACTTATTTTAGACGCAGCCAGAACGAATTTACTTCCCGCAGCAATTGACAGAGACGGAGCCGCAGGGAGATTGCGGGATGGAACAACTCTCTCTTGTTGAAGGTACACCTCAGCACGTACGATTAAAACGGGAAACCGAAAAACTAGGTGTAGAAATTCTTGAAAAAATAAAACCGTCAACATAACAAACTATTATGTCGATTATCATCATTGAACGAGGACTCAAACCAGTTCTCATCCCAAAAACCACAGAATCGGATCTCTTACAAGCGCTTATTAAGAGAGACGAACAGTTTCTTCTAGATGAAAAAGAAAGGCAAAAACCAACAATGAATATAGAGGAATGGGAAAAACTTCGTCAAGCTGCCCTTAGAACCAGCGAAACCTTAAGTACAATAGAACAAGATACTAATAGTATGCACCGCAAAACTCAATCTCCTGAGAAGAAATACCGCGGTTGACGGCACCGGTGTACTTCGTGTATAATCACTCCATATCCTTAAGACCGTAGGTCCCGGTGTACACCGGGATAAATCCTACCGAGGGAGGAACATGGCTACTCAAAAAAAAATCGATACCGTAACCCAGCTTTCAGAAAAAGTTTCCCGCGCAAAATCCATCGTGCTTGCCGATTACCGTGGCCTCAAACACAAACAACTCGAGGAACTCCGCCGCGGCCTCAAGAAACTCAATGCACAATTTGTGGTAACGAAGAACACTCTTTTAAAACGTGCGGGTGCGCTGCAAAGTGAAGGCGCAACAGGTGCGCTGTTTAGTTTTGGTGACGAAGTGGCACCCCTCAAAGAACTTCTCAAATTTTTTAAAAGTGCCGGAGCCGGGAAAACCAAAGGCGGACTACTGGGCACTCAAGTCCTTTCGGACGCAGAGGTGACGAGACTATCTTCTCTTCCCTCCCACGAACAGCTTCTGGGACAACTCGTGGGACAACTGAACGCCCCGATCCAGAGCCTCCACTACGCACTCAGTTGGAATATCAATAGACTCGCGTGGGCATTAAATGCAATTAAAAATAAAAGAGGAGACAATTGAATTTGCCCGCCGTGATTTACCTTTCGCCTTATCCCGACGTTACGTCGGGACGGCTCAAGGAGCATTCACTTGGCGGACATAAGAAACGTTAAATTCATAAAATTCATTAAACGTTTCTAAGGGAGGTGACACACAAGTATGGCAAAATTATCTAAAGATGAAATATTGAAAGCAGTTGAAGAAATGACGGTTTTGGAACTTTCGGATCTCGTTAAAGCACTCGAAGAAAAATTTGGTGTCACCGCAGTCCCGGTGGCCACCGGGATCGCAGCCGCACCGGCAGCAGATGCAGGAGAACCAAAAGAGGAACAAACGGTATTTAATGTCGTTTTGAAAGAAGCAGGAACAAACAAAATCGGCGCAATTAAAGCCGTCCGGGAACTCGTTCCTACTCTCGGACTGACCGAAGCAAAAACACTCGTCGAATCTGCTCCGAAAGAAGTACTCACGGGCGTAAACAAATCAACAGCCCAAGAAGCAAAGAAAAAACTCGAAGCTGCCGGAGCGAAAGTTGAGCTCAAATAAATTATTAAAATCCGAAATCCCGACGAACGTCGGGATCTACAGAAAATCCCCTCCGTCATCGGCGGGGATTTTTGGTGAGCGGGGGTTACTTCTTCTTTTTCGGACGGCGGTCGCGCGTAGCATCCCACATGATAAACATCGCAAGAAATGCGATGCCGTATGTAGCCACCGATAGCCAATCTATGTGCATAGTTTATTTTTGCTTTTGATTTCTGTCCCGCATCGTCGGATATGCGATAACAGCTATGAACAAAAGGAGAATAGATCCAATAAAATAAAATACATTTAAAGAATTCATGAATGACCTCCTTGTAACAACAGACTTCCTGTAACACAAATTAACGTAAACGCCATACCTTTTACTAATATAGACATATCCAATTTTTGGTCTGTCCACATTGGTATCACGAGTGCACCGAAGAAAACGACTCCTAAGTTCCCGACAATTTCAGACAACCGATCTGTTTGCTTTGTATTAAGTTTCACAAACTTCATGCGCCTATTACTATTGTAGGGAAAGAGATATATCAAGTCAACGATTCTTGACACCGGATGTCTGACACTGGATACTGAATATATGGCCAAGTATGTCCCGGATGTCAAAACGCAGCGGTGGGTGATTATTTCTCCAACCCGCACAAAACGGCCTGACGATTCAGGAACTGAACACCCAGGATGCCCCTTTTGTGAAAATAATGAATCCGCTACCCCGCCGGAACTGTACCGCGTGGGTCCCGGTGTCGCAGACTCACCGGGATGGCTCGTGCGCGTGGTACCAAACAAATATCCCATTACCGATATTCATGAAGTCATTATCCACAGCCCCAGCGACACGGATGATATTGAACACATGCCCGTCGAACAGGTCGTGCGCATTCTCACCACATACCGAGACCGGTACCGCGCCCACGAACATGACGGGCAGGTCTTAATTTTCTGCAATCACGGCTTCCATGCGGGAGCTTCCCTCAAACACCCGCACTCACAACTGGTCGTGGTCCCCAAACAAATAAATCTCGACTCCCTCTACCGCGAACCGATTACCAATATCATTGAAGAAAATGCAAATTTTGTCACCTACTGCCCGGATTTTTCGCAGTGGCCGTATGAAACATGGATTGCACCAAAAAATGAAGGTGCTCGTTTTGGCGATATAAAAGACAGCGAGCTATCTGATCTTGCGGGCATCATGCAAAAGCTCTTGCAAAAAATGGAAAAAATTTATATTGCGTCTACCATTAAACCCAAAGACCGGTCGGATAATACGTTCGTGTACAACTATTATATATACCACGGTCAAAACTGGTTTATCCGCATTATCCCGCGCTTCATCCACCGCGCGGGATTTGAACTGGGAACAGGGCTCAATGTCAACGTCGTTGACCCCACCGAAGCGGCAAGGGAACTGTCATCCTGACGTTACACCTAGCCTTTTTGCTGCAGTCCCAACAGCCACATCACTGCTTCTTTTTTGTATCTCCTATCGCCGCGGGAATTGATACGGATTGCCGGCAGCTTGCCCCGTTTGCCCCATCGTTTGATGGTGAGTGGCGACACACGCAGAATTTTTGCTACTTCACGGACCGTGAGCAAATCCGGCCATTCATCTCCGAGTGACATATAGGTTCCTTTTCTGGGCGGGGAAAAATTTTTTTAGTAGTCAAACAGTACAACAGATATCAAACATTGTCAAGGAGTATCAAACACGATCTGCCCAGGGAATTCTTTTTGTAACTGATCAAATACGGTTCTCCAACCGGAACCATCGACTAACACGATTAACGGTTCTTGATCATCTAACAAAGGATAAACCGGTAATCGCTCTCCTTGAGACTCTAATAAATTATGTTCGCTTGATAAAACATCAAGCACCATGCTTATTGCATTCTTCCAACCTATTTTCGCAGGATCAACAATATCTAGGGAATGTGGTCCTCCGAATTTATCTTCAAATAGTTGTAATGGTTCGCCCATTGTTGCAATAAGGTATGGTTTATCTTGAGGGATATTCTCTGGTATCGCCCAAATGATTCTCAACCCGTGTGACTTAATAAATTGTATTCCGTCTTCGTATTGAAGAGATTGATCACTTTGATGTGCCAATTCCGGTGCGGCTGTTGCCATATACGCACTATATATCACTGCTGAGTAAATTTTGCAAGAAGTGTTGTTGCTTCACGTTGTTTTTCATCGGTGATGACGACTTCCACAAGACCGTGATTGGGTTGACCATAATACACCACAGCGCCCAGTGGGCCGTAGGCCACGGCCGGAAGGGTGAGCAAATCTTCTTCACCGGTCACCACCAAAACTACTTTTTCGGTCGGATGCATACGCCATTTTTGGATAAACGCAATCGCATCTTTCGCAATATACCCCGGACCACTTACGATATTTTTGCGGTACACTTGCAGATTGTCAATATTCGTTTCATACTGTTTCCGGTTAACCAAAAAATCTATTATCAAAAGATTCGATACTACCCCGGCCGTAAGAACTATAGTGGTCGTGATATCTCCTACGGTAATAATAATGCCGCTGCGGTGGTTTTCAATGGACGATCCGATGGCATCTCCGTTGAGTACATTTCCTAAAGGTTTTGACAGTTCCGGCCGGAGATTATCGGGTAAAATGAGTCGTCCGATTTGATCGATTTCCCCATTCCGGATCCGCGTGCTGGAAATGGGTTGGGCATCCTGTGCCGCGACCATAGGGATTTCCACGAGATCTATTATTTTTAATCCATTTATACTTCTTTGTTTATTTATTTCTTCCCCACGATCTCTGTTGACGGATGTAACGATAAGGGCATCAAACGATGCGGTATCGGCGGGAGCAATCGGATCATCAATCGGGATAATGGTATAGGTATATTTTTTTTCTTTCAACCACTCTTCCAAATACTGTTTTCTTTTCTCAAATGATCCCACTGATATATTAGTTTTATATTTTTTTACAAAATCGTCTGAGGTAAGTCCAATGGTCACCCGTTCTCCCTCGGCAAACGCCGCGCGAAGGATAGCCTCGTGGCCTTTATGCAACCTGTCAAACGTCCCGGCAACAAATACGTGGGAGTACATGATTGTATAGTACTATATTATCTTGTTACCAATCTACTTTTGTCCTGAATAACCATCGGACGCCGCACTTGAGTATTTCTCGTCTTCTTTTCTTCCGCATACGCCTCATTTAAATCCCGGATTGCGTCCGTCGTTAATGTCGGTAATGAATAACCGAGTGTAACTACTTCCCAACACGGACCGTATTCTCCCCGCACAACCGGATTACCGCAGTGGACGGTCATAGTGGTATCCGGATCATCGACGCGACGAAATACAAGATCAAATTCCCAATCAGCAGATGACTGAAGCAGTTGCGCAAGTTCTTGTCGATATAATGCAATGAGTTCTTTTTTTGATAGTTCGTGAGTCTTACCATCGGAAACAACGCTCGTAGACTGCTCACTTGATGTGATATCGGAAACAAAAAGTGCTGGCTGAAACACCTGAGGATCTATATACTCTCGCCTTCTTCCTGCCATACACCCAGAGTATACCACGATTTCTATGCTATACTACGCTCATGTCCCACCCGCTTGCCCAATACCTCGATTTTGCAAACCACCATGCCAATGCCACACCGAAAGATATTGAGACGCTTTGCGCAAACGTTTTGAAATATGGCTTCCACGGGGCGTTTGTGAATGCCGCATATATTTCTCTTGCGAAAAAATCCGGCGTGCGTGTCGGGACGGTGGTCAGTTTTCCCTTAGGGCAGGATACGGTCGCCTCAAAAGTTGCCGCCGTCAACGAAGCAGTACAACTGGGGGCCGACGAATTAGATATTGTCCCCAATATCGGCGCGTTTTTATCCGGTGACACAAACGCATTTGTTGACGAAATGAAAACGATTGTTGATAGCGCGCACATGCCCCGCCTGCCAGCGCCTGACCGCAGGGATGGCGGGCAGGTCGGAAAACCGGTCATCGTAAAATTTATTGTAGAACCCGGGTATCTTACGGAAAATCAAATAAAAGAAGCTGCAGGTGCCATTCAACAATCCGGTGCGGATTTTGTGAAAATCGGCTCCGGCATGGGACAGAGAAATCCGACGATTGAAGATGTAGAAATCGTCAAACGTGCAGTACCGGGCATGAAGATCAAAGTCGCCGGCGGCGTAACCACCTACGAAACAGCAAAATCATTCATCGACGCCGGCGTCACGCGGATCGGGACGTCGCACGCAGTGGAAATAATAAAGGGGCAACCGCAGGCGAACTCACCAGTCGTGTCGCCCCTGCCTCCAAAACCGCCGGCGCAGTTTTTAGAGTAATCCCCCCTTCTGCTTCAATCGGCAGATCCGGCAAATACAGGTGAATGGATTTTATTTTTTCCACGCATTCCGGCAAAAACGTGTCGCTGCCCGACTCGGCGGTCATAACGAGCACGAAATCCACTTCCTCCAAAAACGGCTCGACTTCTTCAAATTCCGTGGCGCCGTCAATGGCAACGCCCACTTCCACGTTTTCAAATTTGGCCGCCTCCAGAAATATCCGCGGATCATGTGCTTCGACGTGGGCAATCAGGCGCTTAAAGCCGGCGTCTGCCGCGGCTTTGATGTATTTTTCGGGAGAAGAAACAAGAAGATGCGCCTCTAATTGGACCAATTGGGCTAATGGGACTAATTTGTCTAATTCGAAAAAACTTTTCGTAGGAAAAAGTGTGCCGTCGGCAAAACAAATATGCGCCCACGGGCTGCTGGGCGCGATCAGACGCAACCGCTCCTCAATCATCTCCCACTCTTTCTCAAAAATCCCGGGAATACTATCAACCATATCCCAAGGGTATACGGCAAAAAGGTTGCTGTAAAGGGGCCAAATATGCTATAAAACCTTATGCAAAAAGAGGTTATTGCCCGCATCCCAAACACCGGAGGTGTTGAGCGGCGCGTGCATCAAAATGGAAATATTGAATATGTTGGAATTGTAGCAGTCGATGTAAACCTCAAAGACATTCTCCAAACGCGCATTGAACTATTTTTACAAATGGTATCTGAAGAATCACAAAAAATTGGTGCAACATGTTCTCTAACTGCATTACCATTTGTCATCTGCCACGAACCTGCTTTTGATATTACGCATGGCGTAGAACATTTGGCACAAACATATGAAGTTGCATATTTTTCCAGTGGGTGGGGCCACACCTACGAACGAAGCAGGAGAAATCCAAATCTAACAGGCGATTTTTGGATTGAACTGCATCAATTCGGGCCAAAATGGTGGGTAATTTTACCGGGGCACAAAATTCATAATGCTCTTTCATCAGCAATACAGGAAACAAATCTTTTTTTTCAAAATGAATAGAATTTTATCGGGGAAGTTTATTTGCAAGGGCTTCATCCCACTTCGCTAAAGCTTCGCGGGACTCAGTCTGTTTATCGAGGCAACTTGTTTGCGAGACTTTCGTACGCGCCGTCCAACTTTGCAAATTCGTCGTCGGTGAGCATTTCTTTCGCCCACATCACGGAAAGCAGACTGCGCAGTGACGCGGTAAGTCCGGGTGCTACCCGCCGGCGGGAAGAAACCGCACTGGCAATTTCCGTAAGAATCACCATGCCCTGTTTTCGCGCTTCAACTGCAACATCATGCGTTTCTTCATCTGTGGCCTCCAGAAGATCCAGAAGATCGGTAAATGCTTCCTGCCACAATTTATCATCATGAAATGTCATAAGGGTATTATATCATTTTTTCGGGACCGCGCTGGGACTTGCCGCGCCCCCCATATTCACCGGTGCCACGTCAATAATTTTGTTCGTTTCGGCTCTATACAGAATCGCTTTCTTCGCTGTCGTGTAGATGAGTACTTTATCTCCGTTTTGCGCATGGGTAAAAAACGCCTGATCTTTGAGTTTTTCGATGTCGGAAATTGTCGCAACCGTCGGCTCTTCCCCTTCGGGCAGCATGATAAGTTTTCCAACCGCGGCAATGGTCTCAACGGACGGGTCCTTTGGTTTCATTTGTGCTTTTTGATACTGAAAAAAGAAGTATATTGATGATATGATCGCAATGCAAACGACGAAAAATGCAATAATAATGAGGATTTTTTGCTTCATGCCATGTATTATAACACTATGTATTCCATAATTCTTCCCATACACAATGAAGACGAGTCGCTCCCGCAGCTGTTCGGCGAAATTGAACAAGCGTTTACCGGAAAGAAATACGAAATTATTGCAGTTGAAGACTGCATCGGAAATAAATGGGAGGCACTGCGGATAGGGATTGAGCGCGCAAAAGGAGATAGTATTATAACCATGGATGCGGATTTGCAGGACGATCCGGGGGAAATAAAAAAACTTCTTATCACAGGATATGACGTGGTGTCCGGATGGCGCAAAAACCGGCAGGACCCGCTCTATAAAATACTCCTCACGCGTCTTGCCAATTCCATATACGGCTTTCACGATTTTTCAAGCCCGATGAAAGTGTACAGAAAAAGTGCACTTGACCGCTTACCAAAAGAAGGAGCGCTCCTGAGATACTCGTATCTCTTTGCGCACAAATACGGATTAAAAATTACTGAAGTACCTGTTGCCCACCGCGCAAGAATTTACGGAAAGTCAAAATTCGGAATTGTCAAATATTTCCGGATCCTCTATGATCTTCTTCTTATCCGCCTGTTCTTTTGGGGATCAAACCGCGTATGAATATCGTCATCCTTTCTCAAACATTTCCGCTTACTCCGGCCGACGGGACGGCACATTTTATGTATGATTTTGCCCGGGGCCTATCCTGCGCCGGTCATACGGTTTTTGTGCTTGTTCCGTTTCATCCCCGCCTTAAGTCAAAGCTTTTTGCCGGAATGCATGTTACTGCGTTCCGGTATATCTACCCCGATAGCCTGCACCTTTTGGGATTCGGCCAAACAGTGAAAAACGACCAAAACATCCCGTGGTTTATCTATCTACTCACACCCTTGTATCTGCTGTTTGGCACGATTGCGCTTTTAAAACTTGTACGAAAGAAACACATCGATATCATCAATGCCCACTGGATCGTTCCCAATGGTTTTTGCGGGGCACTTGTATCGTGTATCACCGGTGTGCCGTTGGTCATTACACTTCCCGGAACCGACGTATATCTGGCTACTACGAACGTGCTGGCCCGACTCATGGCCCGCGTGGCGATAGCATCCGCCGGAAAAATTGTTTCCAACAGCCCGCAGCTTTTGCGGGATCTCCGCGCCCGCGGCCGCGTCATATCCTACGGCGTCCCGGAAAATTCCGGCAGAAGGAAAAAACATACGGGTGTAGTCGTAGCCACTGCCGGCCGGATGGTCCCCAAAAAAGGATTTGCGATGCTGCAGGAAATATATCCGGAGATTGAGATTATAACCAATCTGCCGATTACGGATTTCCGCAAGAAATTATTAACGGTTGACATATTTGTCGCGCCGTCAAGACGCGATTCCCGCGGCAACCTGGATGATGCATCGCTCGTGGTTCTTGAGGCGATGGCAGCAGGATGCGCGGTAGTCGTTTCTGACTTACCGGGTTATAGAATGATTATTAAAAACGGCAAAAACGGCGTATTATTTAAGCCAAACGATACGCATGCCATGGCTTTGGAGGTAGAACGGTTGCGCGCATCCGGCCCCTTGCGGAAAAAAATGGGAAGAAACGCCCGGAACACCATAGCCGCTCACTATACGCCTAACAAAATTGCTGCCACCTATATCAATGAAATTTATACTCATTAATCCGCCGTCAATGGGAAGATATTGGAAGCCGGCAACCCCGCATGTGGGCTTGGGGTATTTATCTGAAACACTCCTGACCCACGGACACCAAGTAGAAATTGCTGACATGCGACTGGGCATGCGGTTCGGAGAATTGGTCGCGACAATAAAAAAGCTACGGCCGGATTATATCGGTATCACCGCCGCAAGTCTTGAGTACCAAAAAGTATATACCGATATTGCGCTCCTTAAAAATATTTTTGATATACCGATCATCCTGGGCGGCCCGCATGCATCGGTCGTCCGTGAGCAGATCCTGCAGTATTCCAAAACGGATCTGGTTGTTGTGGGCGAAGGGGAACAAACCATTCTGGAGATAGCAAAGCGTATTCCGTATAAAAACATACAGGGATTAATCTGGCGCGACCGCAGGGGAAATATTATCACCAATCCCCCGCGTTTACCTATACAAAACCTTGACACACTCCCTTTTCCCACATACCAAAAATTTCAACTTAATAAATATCTGGAGCATAAAATTGCGATCGTCGCGGAGCGCGGGTGCCCGTATAACTGTACGTATTGTGCGTCGCGCCTCATTCTGGGACGCGGCTTCCGGTTTCGAAACCCGCAAAACATCGTTCGCGAAATAACATATTGGTATGAGCGGGGTTACAGGGAATTCGGATTTAACGATGATGAGTTTACCGGCTATAAAGAGTGGGCGGAACAGATATGCGATCTCATAATCGGCGGGAATATTCATGCCGGTTTTGAATTGCGCACCGGCATCCGGGTGGACAAGACCGATGCGTCGCTTTTGACCAAAATGAAAGCTGCAGGATTTTTCTTTTTTGCATTCGGCGCGGAATCCTGCGATCCCCATGTACTGCGCCTCGCCCGGAAAGGCATTTCTGCAACTCAGATTAAACGCGCTGTCCGGCTTGTCAATTCACTGGGGCTTGAGTCAAGCGGATTTTTTATGATCGGACTGCCCGGCGATACGTTTGCCAAATTTAAAAAAACGCTCGCGTTTGCCAGAAGTCTCAAACTCTCGGAAGTCCGTTTTTATAATGCCGTCCCCTATCCCGGGACGGATTTTTATGACTGGGTCCTCAAATACGGACGGCTCCTGTATCCGCCGGAAATATATCTGAACCGGTATGACCGCCTGCAGAGAGAACCGGTGTTTGAGACCAAAGAGTTTCCGGCGCATGAGCGGCAAATTGCCTATGATTTGGGTGAACAGTTCTTTGTGGAACGGCTGTTTGTCAAAACGCTCGGGAGCCGCTTGGCCAAGCCGTTTCTATTTTTATGCAAAAACAATGTTCTGCGATCCGTTCTTTTAAAAATCGGTTTCCGTCTCACCGTGCCGGTCAGGAAACTCCAAAAATTCAGAAGAAGATGGATCGAGAAGCGTCACGACGAACATCTGATTGCGCGTCCCGGCATCTATCGGCACTATCCGTTTTTGGAAAAATTTAAGATATGACCCGAAAAAATCTCCGGGTATGTGCGTCATCACAATAATATCCGTATCGCTCAGTAACTCACGGTAGCGAAGATTTGAAACCGGTACCGTGGGCGCCTCGAAGATCGTCAGCGAACTGTTTTTCCGCAGATCAAAATACGGATCAGGAATTGCAGCGATAAATACATTGCTCCCATCCGGTATGAGTGCTGCCACCTTTGCGGCTACCTCATGATACGGCCTACTAAAATGTACAAATGAACGGAAAGATTCCTTCGTTATCAGAGCGGTCACCACAAACACTCCTCCGGCCAGAACGAGAATGGAAACGCGCCACAGCCCGCGGCTTGCCGGAAGCAGAGCAAGAAGTGACAGCAGTATAAGTGCAAAAAACGGCTCAAAGTAGAGAGTGCACCAGAATGTTCTCTCGAGAATCATGCCCAGCATGCACAAAACAAATCCTCCTGTCCACACAAGATCCGTTTTTTTTCCGGCATCTGACTGCGGATATTCCCTGCACGAGCAATGTCACTGCCGCAATAATGAAAAATGCCTGCCATAATCTGTCTTCCTGAAATGATGTAACCAGATCCGATTCCTGCAGACTTTTTGCCGTAAATTGGAGACGGAATTGCGCGATAAATGACGAAATATTCTTGCCCATCGACACAAACCACGCCGCAAGCGCAATACAAGACGGCGCCAAATAAACGATACTCCGCCGCAGTGTCCGGCGCCACTGCGTATGCGCTTTTGCCAGAAAAAGCAGACCGGCGGCAGGCACTAATAATCCTAACGGATGCGTCAGAACTGCCAGAGCGGCAACCATGCCGCCGGCCCAAATCCACTCGTGCAACATCACCCACACCATGCCAACGAGAAAGAAAAAAATCAAAATATCCATGCGTGCGGTACGGGATGCCAACCCCAGTGACGAATCCATTATCAAAAAAAATATTCCGGTAGCGGCCAAGAGGTCGGACCGGTACACGCGGCGCACAACGAAACCAAACAAGACAAGAGATCCCGCGGCTACCAGGACCGACAGCATTCAGACCGACTCAATGGATGACCCAAATACTTTCATCCACTGAGCCAAAATAAAAAAATACAACGGCGGATAAAAATAAAAATGTTCCTGCGCGCCGGGTATAGCGGTGCCAAATATCGTAGTTGCAAGATGGCCTGTTTTATTGAGCGTCAGTGCAACATCAGTATAAATAGCCTCATCCGGCCACACCGGAGGGCCCCACAACAATAAACGTACCGTGAAAAAAACAAACGGTACTGCACTTAAAACATACAGCAGATATCGTACCAAACCTTTTCTCATATTGACTTTTGTAACTATTCAGAATTAATGACAAAACTGTGTCATTGCGAGGAGTGAAACGACGAAGCAATCCCGTGATATCAACGGGATCGCCACGCCCTTCGGGCTCGCGATGACATTACTGCGTAACTCCTCTCATATTGGTTTTTTGTATAGTCCGGCAAACCTGGTCGTCAGAAATTCAATTTTTACCGGCAAACCGATTTCCCCGTACTCGGGATGTGCTAACTCCCACCATTCTTTTACTGTCACAAGTCCGTCTACAGCCCGGCGCCAATCTCGTATTCTGAGTTTATTTAAATATTCGCGATCGTTAGATATACGGAGAGGAATAAAGCGATGCATGAGAGCATTCATCCATCGCTCCGGCAAGAAATGGATAGGGAGGATGGTCGCGTCATACAAATGATGCCCGACGACGGAGTAGTATGGCGTCAGTTCGACGTACAGGTACCCGCCCGGCTTGAGGACGCGGCAGCACTCACGAATTATCCGGTATGGCAGGGCTGCATGTTCGATCATATCGACCATGAGAATAATATCGCAATAGGTATCGGCAAAAGGAAGGCGTGTCGCGTCGGCTTTTACCCACTGTACCGACCCTTTCCCATCCAACTGTTTAGCGATACGGATTTTGTTGCTATCCATATCCAGCCCGATCACTTTTCCGGCACCCCGCGCGGCAACTAATCTCGTCAGTACACCGATACCGCACCCGATATCCAATACTCTTGTATTCTGGAAACGGATAAACCGCCGGATGCGGGCAAGTACCTTTTTCATTCTCTTCGTTCTCCAGAAACAGTACCCCGCGATACTCCTGCGCGAATTTTTGAAATCAGACATAATTGAAAACAGTGTACCGCACAGTTCTAAAATTTGATAGTATGAAACGGTATGGGTAAACTCCGGCTATTTGGGTTGAGCTTTCTTCTTCTGTTCACTGAACTTGCGCTTATCCGCTGGATTCCTGCTAATGTCCGCTTGGTCGGTTTTTTTTCCAATCTTGTCTTAATCGCCAGCTTTTTGGGTATGGGAATCGGATTTTTGCTGGCACGGGTAAAAACAAAACTGCTGCCGCTTTTTCCATTTGGTTTAGCCCTTATTACGGGCCTGAGTATGTATTTCCGCTTTGAAGTAAATATTACTTCGCCGGATATCATTTTTTTTAAACCCATTTCTGAGCTCGTTGGTGTGGGCGGTGATCCGCCCGAGATACTTTTGCCTATTATGTTTTACCTTATTGCTCTGGTATTTATCCCGATCGCACAGGAGGCGGGAAAATTGTTTACCACTATGAAACCCTTACACGCCTATACCATCGATATTGCCGGATCGATGACCGGCATTATCCTTTTTTCAATCCTTGCCGGACTTTCTTTGCCCAGTTACGTCTGGTTCATCATTATTTCTGTTGTGGCTTCCTTTCTCATTGTTGACAAAAAAATCACCGGAATACTTTCCGTCATCATACTTCTGGTTCTTCCCCTGTTTATCTACACGACGCTCCAGAAAAATGCCATCTGGTCACCCTATTACAAAATAACCGTCCAACCGTTACAGCGTACGGTGCCGTTTCCATCCACTATCTATGCGGTCAATGTCAATAATATCGGGCATCAGACCATCGAACACTTCGCCCGCCGTGAGGAATTTTATTTTTCTCCCTACCGGCTGTTTGATCCAAAAACATACAAAAAAATTCTCATCATCGGCGCAGGTACCGGATCCGATGTGGCAACCGCCCTGGCCCTTGCTCCCAACGTGCAAGGGATCGACGCCGTCGAGATAGATGCCAAGCTTATTGATCTGGGACGTGCGCTGAACCCGGATAAACCGTACGATGATCCCCGAGTCCACACGATTGTCAATGACGGGAGACGGAGTTTTTTGCCCTCGGCAAAAGAAACCTATGATCTAATTATCTATGCCCTCACGGACTCACTCACCCTCACGACATACTCAAATAATATCCGTCTGGAAAGCTTTCTGTTTACCGAAGAATCGTTTGGCGAAGCAAAAAATCATCTGAATCCCGGCGGACTCTTGGTCCTTTACAACTATTACCGGGAAGACTGGCTTATCGACAAGATCGCCGGCATGCTGACCGGAGCATTTGGCGCCCCGCCGTACGTAAAAACCTACGGTACAGATGCAAAAGCCGCTGCATTTTTTGCCGGCCCGAAAACGGCTGAAATTCCCAAAACGGTCCGGCCGTACCAACGCACATCTCCCCCCGCCCCTGCCACAGACGACTGGCCATTTTTATACCTCAAAACAAAGTCCATTCCGCCTCTGTACCTCCGTACGATACTCGTCATTTTCGGCATGGGAGCCGGCATCTTTTTCCTTGTGTGGTCTCGGGAAAAAACGGCCATAACGATACAGTGGCATTACTTTTTTTTGGGTGCGGGGTTTCTCCTGTTGGAAACAAAAAATCTCATCAATTTTGCGCTCCTTTTCGGTAATACCTGGATCGTCAATGCCCTGGTATTTCTTGCAATATTGACTTGTGTCCTTATCGCAAATCTCATAAGCTATACCTATCGCGTCAAGCGTCTCTGGCTCGCATACGTTTTCCTTTTTATCACGCTACTAGTTAATTTTGTTGCTCCTGCGTCATTTTTTGCCGCACTTCATCCGCTTTATGTTCGCTACTTTGCGGCAAGTATTTTCTATTTTTCCCCTGTGTTTCTTGCCAATATTATATTTTCCCAGCACTTCCGCCACGAAACGGCATCGGACGTGAGTTTCGGATCAAATCTTTTGGGAGCAGTCGTTGGAGGATTTACCGAGTATACATCACTTATTGTCGGATATCGAGCACTTCTTGTATTCATTGCATTCTTTTACCTGTTGGCACTGGGAGTTCATCATGGAAAGATTAAAAAAATATAGTGGAATCGCGTGTTGGATAGTATTTCTTTCGCTAATATTCGTTCTTTCCATCGTGCCCTTACGGGATTTTGATATCTGGTTCCATATCAAATCCGGTGAGGTTATACTCCAAAAAGGCATCATCCATTACGATGTGTTTTCCTACAACACTGCCGGGCGTGAATGGTTCCCCTACGAATGGCTTTTCCAGATCACCGTTGCCATTCTGAAACAGTGGTTTGGTTTTGAATCCATCAAATATGTCATCGCCGCGGTTGTCACTATCCTCATGGGGACATACCTTGCCATCCTGAAGAATATTTTCCGCGTCCCTCTCCTTATATCTTGTGCTATCTCATTTCTTTTTTATGCGTCCACCTACGAATTTGCTACTGCCCGACCCCACATCCTGGCGTATACATTCTTTCTTCTCAATCTCTTTTTCATACTCCTCTACATCGTACGGAATAAAAATTGGCTGTGGATGACCCTCCCCATTACCCTTCTGTGGGCCAATATGCACGGATCGATATTTCTTGATGTTGGAATTTTCGGCTGTTATACCGTACTTGCGTGGTTCCGGTGGCGCAATAAATTCCGAACGCTGGGCATCTACACTGCTCTAACCGGTGTGTTAACCATACTTCCACCACTCGGATTTTTGCAATACCGGCTTCTTTGGATCTTTTCCCAAAAAAACTACATCATGTCGCGGTTTATTGACGAGTGGACACCGCTGTCTGCCAATCCGTACGGTTTTACGATCTATACGATAAGCCTGATTGCGATAGGCCTGATGTTTGTCATAACGCTTTACCGAAAAAAAACCATCACGCCGATTCTCATTGTACTCCCAATACTTATTTTCTTAATCATCCCCTATACTGCAGCCCGGAACCTGTTTTTGGGATACATCACCTTGGGAATCCTTGCCGGATATGCACTGAAACATCTCATAACGGAAGAACGGTCTTTTTGGATAAACATATGCGTCGGGTGTATAACGCTTCTTGCGATTATCTACCATATCGGAATTCTTGCAGGGAAAAGAGTCCCGCTTAAGCTTTATTATCCCGTCAAAGTAATGCAATTTCTCAAAACGCATCATGTAGCCGGTCACATGTTTAATGAATACGGATACGGCGGGTATATTCTCTACCAACTGTACCCCGACTATCAGGTATTTTATGACGGACGCACCGATCTCTACATCGACCGCGAGATGCCCGACACCCTCGATCTTGCAACCCGCAAAAACGATTCCGATCTGCAGTTTAAGAAAATCATGGACTCACTGTGGCAGAAATACGATATCTCTTTTGTCATCCTGCGGACCCAAAAACACACCGTCCTTCGAAAAATGCAGCGCATCCTCACCGCCGATCCGGCGTGGGCACTGGTTTTTTGGGACGATTACTCACAACTGTTTGTGCGGCGTGACGGAAAAAATGATGATATTGTGAACACATTTACTGCTCAATATGCCACGCCATACGATAAAAATCCGGTACGTGAAAACGCTTTTGACCGGGCGCTTCCGGAATATATCCGCATGGGATCCATCGCCGATTCGGGCCATACCCGAAATGCCATCGGGTATATCTATTTAAAGCAGGGAAAATTTGAAGAAGCAAAAAAGGAATTTGAACAGGCTATCCTTCTGGATCCGTCATTTGAATCGCCGCTTATGAACCTTGCGGAACTCTACGCCAAAGAACGAGATCTCGATCGCGCTCTTGTGTTATATCAAAGAGCACTTAACCTGGCGCCTGACCGGGGCCTTATTTACATCCGTTTGGGACAACTGCTCATGGCACAAACCGGAGACCGCGAGCGCGTACGAAAAATCTGGCAGGACGGAGTTGAACAAACAGTCGACACAGATGCGAAAGCTCAGCTTCAAAAATTATTGGAAATGTAGCTTACCCATGCCACGCGTGCTCCCAAGAAACATGACATGGCCGATTCAATATAGATACGTACATAGCGGCCGGGTTCGCCCGAAAAATCGTATTCTAAAAGGTCCGCAGAACGTAGGCGGTGTTCCTGAATCGTATAGACGGCTTTCTTATTTATCGGAGCTTGGGGCTCATCAAAAAATCCGATGGTTTCATCAATAAAATGGCTATTGATTTTCTGACATTTTGCCGGAATATTTGAAAGCACAATCCGCGTCACATTGACATGCTTACCCAAATCAATCTCCCAATACGGACCATTCACACTTTCTCCGGGCGCTCCCGGAGGATTTTCTATTTTTTCTTCCGCGATAGTACGCCTCCAATATTTCGGGTCATTCTTGTAGATTTCTAAAACAGTCACTCCTCCCACGCGGATCTCGTGGACCGGTTTAAGCATCTTTTTTGTATACCTAGCGACAAAAGTATATGATCCCAAAATGTCCGGTACCTGCACAATATATTCACCCCCGGCATCAAAACCACTGAAATGATACGGTGAAATGCTTATATCCGGCCGAACCATCAAAGGAGACAATGCGAATGTGGGCCCGTCCAGATGGGCGATGTTTGCATCCTTTTGAGCATGGACATTCAGCCAGTCGGCAGCCTGTTTGTAAAGATTCCCGTAATTGGTAAACCAGTCAAAGAGTTTGCGGTCCCTTGCTCCCGCTATACCGCCAACCAGATTGTTAAAGTAGAGGTTTTCGTTGGGATGAAGGCGAATGAGAGGAATGATAAGGAGTATAAATAGTATAAAAATTATAAAAACAATAATCTTTCGTATCACGCCGCGGGAAATCCGTACGAGATAATCAGCACCGACGCCTGCAAGAATTGCAAGGGCCGGCAACACCTCCATGAACTGATTGATGCCGCCGTAAAACCGGGCGCCCGGAAGAGACAGACGGAAAAGCGGTACAAATATCCAAAGAAAAAACAAGAGTAATTGGGATTTGGACAGTGCAAAAAATGCTATCAAACTAAAAACTAATATACCTTCCGGTGTAGTCCCAACGAACAGATACCAAGGGAGACTGTTGAAACCGACTTTCTCACTACTGACTCCTAATTCCCTATAGAAAGAAAACAAATTGGATAACTGACCTGCGGTATCATGCCAAAGAAACGGAGATACTGCAAATAGAATAGCAACGCAAATAGCGCATGCAACGCATGCAAAGACAAGAAGACGCATGGGGACAAACCAACGGCGGAACTGTGTGGTTTTTCGGATGACAATCAACCACGGCACGAGAATAACCGGAATAAACGCAATAGTCCATTTTACGCCCAGTGCTATTGTAAAAAATACCGCAACAAGCACTCCCCATTTTTTAGAATTCTCACGTACCCAGTGCCAAAAACTCCAAATGGTACCGGCATACATGACGGCAACAATCGGGTCCTTCAGGTTAAGATGCACATGGGAAAAAAAGCTGGGATGAAGAGCAAGAGCTATCCCTGCTACACACGATGCAAGTCGCGATCCCGTCAGATCAAACGCGAAACGTGACACGATATAGACGCCAAGGGCTCCAATACAAAGCCCGAACAGCTGATAGGAGGCAAGATCCCCCACCCGGCCAAGGAGTTGGGAAAATATGGCGTTACCGAGCGCCGAAAAAACATCTGCCAGCGCCAGGTGGCCTGTAACCCCCTCTTTCAGGAATAAATTCATGTCATACTGATTGTTCCGGTAAAAACTAAAGCGTTTTGTGCTCTCCTTCAAAACACTCTCGTACTCCTTCCGAAGTAAAGGACGTACCGGCAGATCCGGCTTTTGATCACTTCTTTCCGATGCAGACGGCGAATACCGACTGATAAACTCTCCGGGCTTAATAAGAATAGGAGAAGAAGGTGCGGAAATATCAAATGTTTTCTTCCCGGTTAAAAAATAGTGAAGAATTGCATTCCCGCGCATGAAGTGCTCCGGACTATCCCAATTGATGCCGTAGTCGTTGATTGTTATCAATCCTACGATAAAAAAAACTATAGCAAGGATACACGGGATTTTTTTCATGGCCCGGTGGTCGGCGTGAGTGCAGGAGTAGCCGAAGGAGAATTCTCCGGTGTAGGCGTTAATGTCGGTGTAAGAATCAGAGTCGGTGTCGCTGCTCCTTCAAGCGGCGTACCCATGATGGTTCTGCCGCCTGTAACCGCAAGGGCAAACCAGTTGTACATGAGGTCGCGCGGCACGGGATCAGAAAGGACAATCCTAAAGCCTTCGCGCGAAACAGCCGTTACAGCGGCTTTCACGCCCTCTGCCAAAAACGCACTTTCCGTGGCATCGGGCAAAACAAGCGTAATTGTTACAATCGGCGGCTCGGCAAACGGTTTTTCAAACGGCACATCGACGCGCGTTGTGGAACGCGGTATGACCGCTACCCCTGCCGTATCGGTATTGACGGTCATGTGGCCGCCAAATATTACATCACTCATCACACGGAGTGTTCCGTTTATAACAACATCTTTCAAGAATGTTATGATTTGAGTAAATATATTTGTCGGTTCGGCGCTCACCGTGGATATCCGGGCGGCCGGAGTGGCAAAATCAAATCCTTCTATCTGTTTTACATTAATTTTTTCCGCCGTAATGGTACCGGCAAAATAGCCGTTGCCCTGCGCGTCCACAGTAAACACTTCTTTCGACTGGCTGTCCAAAATAGATACTTTCCCGTTCCCGTCAAGTTTTATTTTCACCACCCCCGTGTCGTCGGCGGCGATAGAACCAATCGTCATGGAATGTATTTTTGCATTGGAAATGGCCGCGTCTTTTGCCACAAACACGTTGTCCCAACTCCGCCCCCGGGCGTCAACAATACCACTACCCGTAAATGTCAGCCCCTCAATGCTGTCGGGGACCGGCGCAAGCGCATCATAATACCCTGACTGAAGAAAGATAAGAATTTTACCGACTTTCACCGTACGCGGCGGACCGGTGTCCGAAGGAATAGTTTCTTCGCGCACCGGATAGATGGGTAGTGACTCAAAAATATCGGGGCTTGACACTGTACCATCAAACGGAGCAAGGGCGTACCCCACCACACGACTGCTTTTGACGGCTTTCATTGCAATACCCGGAAGAGACGACGTAGCCAGCGGATCCCCCGGAATAATCGAACCGTTTTCGGTAGACACTTTTGTATATACCTGTCCCAACATTCCGACGTTGGCCCACTTGGGATCGTTACTCCTATCACAGCTAACCTCGTCCCAACACGTCCCATTTCCATAGCTAGTACCATATTGGGTGATAACGCCGATGATTTTTTGATCATACGGCTGAGCAGATCTTTTTACTGATTCGAACTTTGTATTGGATAAGACCATGACATCCCCCGGCTCCGAGGTATCCTCCTGCTGCAGGTATTCTGAATAATCAACGCCGTTGGATTGTGAATAGAACCGGAAATTCGATCCGTTTGCCCGTATCCAAATACGACCGCTTGTGGCGTTTCCTCCGATAGCTCCAAGATATATCTGCCCGTTTACGGAAAGCTCTGTACTGGGTGCTGCATTTCTGCCGTTCCCAATCACAACCTTCGTTGAAGTTGCGCCGTTGCCGATATATACCGTTCTTGCTGCTACTCCTGTTTCAGACCCGATATTTATGGTATCTATATTGGTTCCGGCTCCGGTTGCACCAATGCTAATTGTCTTTGCATTATTGCTTGTACCAATCGTGATCCCTCCCGTGCCGCCGTCGATAGAAATTGCTCCGTTGGTATTTGTGGTAATCGTGAGCGCTTCACCGGCATCATTGGTCGTAATGGTAGCACCTGCATCTCCGGCATTCCCCAGAGTAAGGTCATCCATCTCGATATCATCTGCATAGGTTGTATCCGGATACAAAAATGTTCCTCCGTTTATCCAGAAATTTACTCCGGACGCACCGGTGGGACCTAACGCGCCGGATGCTCCGGTGCTTCCGGTCGGGCCGGTTGCGCCTTGGGAACCGGTGGCTCCTGTTGATCCGGTGGGGCCTGCACCAGTTGCGCCGGTGGGACCGGTAACAGCCGCACCCTGATTTCCCGTGGCACCGGTTCCTCCGGTAGGACCACTTGCTCCTCCGACGCCGGTTCCTCCGGTTGAACCGGTCGGACCACTTGCACCTTGAACTCCTGTGGCGCCGGTGGAACCGGTAGAACCTGTTGGACCGCTAGCTCCTTGAATACCAGTTGCGCCGGTACTTCCGGTAGATCCGGTGGGACCGGTGGCTCCCTGCGCGCCCGTGGCACCGGTACTTCCGGTAGATCCGGTGGGGCCGCTTGCGCCCTGCGCGCCCGTGGCGCCCGTGGAACCGGTTGGGCCGCTGGCACCTTGAGTTCCGGTTGCTCCGGTACTGCCTGTAGATCCGGTGGGACCGCTTGCGCCCTGCGCGCCCGTGGCACCCGTGGAACCGGTAGATCCTGT
>Ga0315273_10000583_pt1 | contig 39072 bp, 34 predicted proteins | sample YL17G02_0_MG_FD_205753 | JGI IMG/M metagenome (GOLD analysis project Ga0315273, IMG submission 205753) | Sediment microbial communities from Yellowstone Lake, YNP, Wyoming, USA - YL17G02_0 | ecosystem: Environmental > Aquatic > Freshwater > Lake > Sediment | place: USA: Wyoming | collected...
CGGCCGCCGCGCTCAAGGCGGTGCGCGCCGACGCCGCGGCCGAGCTCGCCGACGCCGAGGCCGGCGCGGCCAAGGCGCGGGCCGCGCTGCGCGACGCGGAAGCCGCGGCGGCCGCGTCCGAGGAAGATGCTGACGATTTGCGGGCGCGGTTGAAGGCGGTCGCGGCCGAGTCGACCGAAGAGGCGGGCGCGGCGCGCGCCGAGGCTGCCACGGCCAAGCGCCGCCTCAAGGAGGTGCAGGCGGAGGCCAAGGCCGCCACTGCGCGCGCCTCCGAGCTGGAGGAGGCGCTGTCGGAGGTGCGGGCCGAGCTGGCCGACGCGCGCGAAGCCGCGGCCGACGCGCGCGAAGCCGCGTCTGACGCGGCAGACGAGCTCGCCGCCGCCAAAGCCGCCGCCCGGGCCGCCACCGCGCGCGCGGACGCGGCCGACGCGGCCGCGGACGCGGCGCGGGCGGCCGCGGCCGACGCGCGCGACGCGGTCGCCGCGCTGCGCGCGCGCGCCGAGGGCCAGTGGCTCCCCCTGTGGGCAGACCCCCACTACGACGCCGCCGCGCGCATCATCGCGCCCGCGGTCGGGCCCGTGGTGCAGCGCGCGCGGTCGCTGGCGCGGTCGGGGTCGGGCGCGGCGCGCTCGCTCGCGCGGTCTGGGTCCCTCGTGCTGCCCAGCGCGCGCGTCGCGATGGCGGGCGTCGGCAACCGTTTCGCTGGCGTCGGTGACCGCTTCTCGGGCGTGCGCGACGCTTTCGCGGGCGTCGGCGACAGCCTCGCCCCCGCCGCCGCGCGCGCGGCCTCCGCCGCGCGCTCCGCCGCCGCTTCCGCCCGCCCCGCCCTCGCCGCCGCGCGCGCCACCGCGGCATCCGCGGTCGCGGCCGCGGTCGCGCACCCCTCGCTGGACGCGCTGCGCGGCGCGGCGGGGGAACTCGAAGCGCTGCTCGCCGCGCGCCTCGAAACCGTCCCCGCCCTCGCCCCCCTCGCCGCGCCCGCCGTGCTGCGGCGTTTGCTGGCCGCGGCCGCGGCTGCGCCCGTCGTCGCGGTCGGGCTGCCCCTGCTGCTGGCGCTGGCGCGCCCCAAGCGCGGCGCGCGAGCGCCGCGCGGCGACCGCTCCGGCGCCGACTCGCCCGACGGCTCGTCCAAGGGCGACGACGGTAGCCTGGAGCGCAGACGGTCGCGCCGGCTCACTGCGCGCGGGTGATCAGCGAGAGAGATGGGGAGAGCGGGGTGACGAGGACGGCGTCTCTGTTACTCGCGGGTGGGAGCGTTCCAGTTTCAGGTTGGGAGAAACAGGGAGCGCGCCGCACCAAAACAACGCGCTCTCAACACGATAAACCAAACCACGTCACCCCTGCGGCCCCGCCGCGCGCCTCGCGGCCAGGGCGGCGAGCGCGGCGCGGTTGCGGGCTATGTTCGCGGCGCGCTCGCGCTCGTACTCGTTGTCCGGGTCGGCCTCCGCCGCCGCCCACCGCGTCGTCCCCGCGCCGCGGCCCCGGCCGCGCCCCCCGCCCGCCGACGCGCGGCGCGCGTCGTCCGAGTCGGACGACCAGTCGCGCACCGGGCGGCGGCGGGTCGTGGCCGCGGCTCTCGCCGACCGCCGCTTCTCGCGGCCGTCGTCCGAGGCAGACGAGGGGGCGTCGACCGAGCCGTCGAAATCGGAGCCGGCGTCGGAGGAGCCGCCGTCGGACGCCGAGCCCGAGTCGGCGGCCGACGACTCGCCACCGGCCACCTGCTCTCGCGCCGCGGCTCTCGGACGGCCCACGGGCCGGCGCGCCCCCGCCGCCGCCGTCGCGCGCGGCGGTGCTCGTGCCGCCGCCGCCGCGGCCGCGCCGTCGGCCGCGACGCGCGCGCCCAGGTCGGCCGCGCGCCTCAGGAACGCCACCTGGTCGTTCAGCCGGTGCAGCTGGGCCGCAGTGAACGCGGGCGCGGCCCGCGCGGCGGCCAGGGCGGCGGGCGAGAGGACGGCGGCGGGGTCGGTCGGAGGAGGGGCAGAAAGGGTCGCCGTGGCCGCCTTGGACGGCGGCGGGACGCCGGCGTCGATCGGCACCGCAGTCGTCATCAGCCTTATAGGAGGGAGGAGGCTGCGGGAGGGTTGGCAAGCGCGGAAGGGGAAGAGGAAGGAAGGGGAAAAAAGGCGACGCGTCAGACGGGGCGGGTGTCCGCCATTGGAGGCGGATGCAAATTACCCATTTGGTGCAAAAGTCATCGCTCGCGCGCGGGAGGAATGGGGACATGAGAGGGGGTGCCGCCCCCCCCGCCTCCCTCGTCTCTCGCTCTCTCGGCTCGGAATGAGTAGGAGGAATCGTTTGGGGTCGTCAGGCCGCCGCTAAGCGGACTCGCAAGATGCTTTGAAACAACGAGGCTTCCTCATGGCCGGGAGAGAGGGAGAGAAGGGAGCGAGGGAGGAAAAAGGGAGGAGCCAAGAAGAAGAAGGGCCAGCCACCACCACGGCGCGCCGGCGGCCCTCGATGATGCGCCGTCGGTGTTAAAAAGCTCGTATCGTGTGTGTCTCGTCAGCGCGCGAGCGCTAGGCGTTGGATATCGGGTTGGAGTCGTCGTCCGGCAAACGGGAGGGATGCCGCCGGCGCGCGCGTGGTGGTGGTTGTGTCGCCGCGTGCGCCCCACGCCCGCGCCGCGAGAGGCGGCGCGGGGCGAGCACGCAAGCGGGAAGAGAAGGAGCCATGCGCCGCCGCCGCGACCGCTTCTCGCGCCGTCGGAACCACAGCCAAGTGGGTGCGCGCTCACCGCGCCCGGGGGCGCTGGCGGCGGTCCGTCCATCGCCCGGAGGGCGGCGGCGGGCCGTGCACGGGTGTGTCGTCACGGGCGGGAGGAGGAGAGGGGCGGCGGCGGCGGCGGCCGCGCGATGCGGGGCCGGGGGCGCTCCCCGTCCGGGAGCGCGAGGGAAATAAGAAATGGAGACGCACCTGAGGGCGGGCGACGGCGGCCGCGGCCGGGCGCCCGGCGCGCAACGCGGGCCGGCGGCGGCGAGTCTGGCCCCGGCCTTTGCGCTGCCGCCGCTTTCCCTTGCTCACACGCCCGCCTCTCCCTCTCAATACGGCGAGTAGAACCGCCCGCCACCACGCGCGCCGCGCCCCCTCCCTCGCCCCCGGGGCGGCCCGCGCCCGCCACCCCCGCGCCCGCGCCCGCGCCCGCGCGCCGCCTTGAGCCCCGGCACGTTGGTCCGCTTGGGCGCGACGCGCAGGGCGCGCCCCTTGAGCTCGGAGCCGTCCAGGAGGAGGGCGTTGGCGACGGCGTCGGGCTCCAAGAATTCGACGTAGCTGAGAGACGGGGGGGAGGGAAAGAAAAAGGGGGGTCGGCGTCGGCCGCGCCGCCACGCCCGCGGCGCTCCCCCTCCACGCTCAACGCACCCAAACCCTTTCGGGTTGCCCGTGCGGTCGGCCAGGATGGTGACCCGATTGACGGTGCCGCACCCCTGGAAGTGGGCCTGCACGTCGGCGGGGGTGGCCGCGTAGTCCACCCCGCTCACGTGCACGCTCCGCGCGTCCGCCTCGGCGCGCGCGGCGTCGGCGGCGGCGTCGGCGGCGGGGGCGGCGGCGGGGGCGGCGGCGGGAGCGGTCTGGGGGGGGGGCGCGGGGTCGGCGGCCGCGCGCGGACACCCTTGTGTCAACCCTCTCCCCCGCCCCCCGCACCTCGTCCCCGCGCAGGGCGCCGGCTTCCGCCTCCATGGCTGCGAGGCGGGCCTTCATGGCGTCGAGCTCCTACGAGAGGGGATAGGGGCGCGGCCGTCGGCGCGCGCGCGCGCGCGATGGCGGCCTCGGGCCGCCCGCCGCCGCCTCGGGCGCGGCTCCCGGGCCTCGCGCGCGGCGTGCGCGCGCGCTCCCGCCCCGAGCCGCGCACCGCCTGCGCGTCGGCGACGGCGTCATCGTCGCCCGCGCCGGCGGCGAGGCCGTCGAGGGGCGCGTCGCCGGCGGCATCGGGCTTAGGCGGCATGGTGGAGGGGTGGGAGGGAAAGGGGACGCCGCGGGCGGCGTCAAAGTGGGCGACGCCGTCGAGGGCCGCGCACACTGCTCGCGGCCCCGCGCCCGCTCGCACGCCGCCTCTCTTCAATGCTCGCCCGTGCCGCCTGCCGCGCCCGCGCCCCGGGCTGCGGCGCGCGGGCGCTTCCCATTCGCCGGGCCCGCGCCCGCCGCGCCCCGACGCCGCGCGCCGCCGTGGCCGACGCCGACAGCCAGGTGCGATGTGTGGGAGTGTGTGGAGGGGAGGAGAGGGCGGGAGGCGGCGGTTGCGGGACTTGATGCATGCGCTTAAAGCCACCCGTCGCGCTCGTCGCCCTCCCACAGACGTCGCCCTGGGCCGCGACGGAGGAACTGTGGTCCCCCGAAGGCGTCGCGGCGCGCGACTTGCTGGAGACGCGGTTTGAGCTCGCCGACGTGGACGGGTGAGAGGCTGGGCGTGGGGGGGGCCTCGCACGCATGTTATGTTGCCTCCCCTCCCCCTTCCAACCCTCCGCCCCCCCCTTCCCAGCAACGGCGTCGTCGACCGCGACGAGCTGCGCTGCGTCCTCGAATCCACCGCCGGCGGCGCGGCGTGCACGCTGGGCCACTGGCTGACCGACGCCGACGTCGACGGCGTGCTCGCGGCCTACGGCGGCGGCCCCGGCGCGAACGCCCTCACCAAAGCCCAATTCTCCGCGTTGCTCGCGGACGGTGTGCTCCTCGCGGGCACGCTGGACGACTACGCGGCCGCGTTCGCCGCCGCCGACGCGGGCGGCAACGGCACCGTGTCCGCGACCGAGCTCGCCGACCTCCTGCGCGCCCTCGGCCGCCCCCTCTCGTACGACGCGCTCGTGGCGGCGATGGCCAAATTCGACGTCGACGCGTCGGGGAGGATCGACTTTCCCGAGTTCCTGCGCGTCTTTCGAAAAACGACGGGCGACGACGGGGAGCCCCTCCTGTCCCTGTCCTCCCTCCTCGACTACGCGTCCTTGACGCCGACATCCGCGGGCGCTGCCGCCACCGCCGCCGCGCCGCACGCGCCGCCGGCGGCGGGGGAGTTGGGCGACATTTTCTCCGCCGCCGAGCTCGACGCCGCGCTCGCCGCGCGCGCCGCGGCCGCCGGCCCGTCCGCGCCCACCGTGCTCATGGCGTCCCTCACCTGGTGCAGGCCGTGCAAAGCGCTGGGGCGGCCGCTGCGGTCGCTGGCCGCCGCCTACCCGGGGGTCCTGTTCTTGAAACTGTACGGCGACGCCGACGCCGGCACCAAGGCCCTCTTCCGGGACACGCTCAAGGTGCGGTCGACGCCCACCTTTTTCTTCTTCGCGGGGACGGGCCTGGCGGCGTCGCACACGGGCGCGAACAAGGCGAAATTGGAGCTCGCGGTGCGCGACGCGGCGGCGGCCGCGGGGACGCCCGTCGCCGACATGCCTCCCCCGCTGTTCCCGCTGGAGCCCAAGCCGACGGGCGGGTGGTGACACGGGGGGGGGGGCGAGGGGCGGGGAGGGGCTTTGGGGGGAGAAGAACGTGTCGAAGAAGAACGTGTCGTCGAGAAAGTCGCGGGCGCACCCCTCCTCCCGCCCACTCCAGCCACAACAACGTGCGCGATGAACTGCGGTCACACGGGGGGGTGGGGGCGGATAGACTCCTTCCGGGGCGGAGGCGGCGGTGGGGCGGGAGCGGAGGAGGCGCCGCGCACGGCGCGCGCGCGCCACCGCCCCGGGAACACCCCGGGGCGGTGGCGGCACGCCGGCGGCGCCGGTGTTAGGCGGACGGTGGGGCGGAAGGAGGGCGGAGGGCGGAGGGCACGCGGCACGCGGGGGCAGCCCCGCGCGCCACGGCGCGGAAGCGGAGGCGGATCGGTGGCGGTGCATCGGATAGAGCGGAGCGCCCGCCCACGCGTCCCCCGACGCCGGGTGGGCGGTGGCGGCGGGGGGCGCGTGGGGGGGGGGGGGGCGTAGCGGCGCCGGGAGGGGCGGGGCCCAGGGCGATAGGTGGGGGCATATAAGGCGAGGGGACGGACAGAAAGCGCCGCGGCGCCCGTCAAACACTAGACGGCGCGCGGGGCCGGGCGAGGGGGGGGGAGGAAAAAAAGGACCGTACGGCGGCTCGAGGCGGCAACCGCCCCAGCTCTCTAGGGGCGGCGCATCGGCGACTAAACGCGCGGGCGGGTGGTCGTACGACAGGGAGGCACCGGCCTGGCGGGCGACACGGGGATGGCGGCGACAGCGCGGGACTCGACGGGCGCGCGCACGAGGACAAGATCGTCGGCGGCACTCACTCTCTCCACCCGCCCCTCACGCCTCATCGGTCGCGCGCGCGGGCGCGCGCTTGCGCGGCGACCCGCGCGGCGCCGGGCTTTCCCAAGGCGCGCACGGCATCAGCGCGGGCCGCTTGGCGCCCCCGTTGCCGCAGTCCCAGCCCGCGCCGTCGACCGCTTCCGTGCAGCGGAGCCAGATGGGGGCGGCGAGGGAGGCGGGCGAGGGCGGCGGCGGCGGCGGCGCACGGCGGCCGGGCGTGCGCGGGCTCAGCGCGCCGCGCGGCGGCGGGCAGCGCGGCGGCAGGCCGTTCCGGCCGCGCTTGCGCGGCGTCTCGCACGGCGAGTCGCGCACCTCGGTCTCGGACGACGCGTCCGACGGGGCGGCGGCGGAGGGGGTGCCGGAGGGGGTGCCGGAGGACGACGACGCTTTCGCCCACCCCGCGAGCGCGGCGAGCGACGAGGACGACCCCGACAGGGGCGGGGGGAGGCGGGGGAAGGCGAAGCCGGGGGCGTCGGCGAAGCCGTCGAGCTCCATCCTGCGGAAAGAGTGACGCGCGTTGGAGGTCGGAAAAGGGAAAGCGAGGGAAGGAGGTGGGGGGAGCTCATGCCGATTTTTGCGGCCTCCCCGCACGCCGCCCCGCGCGTGCCGGCCGCCGCCGCCCCCCCCCACGGACGCGCGCGCGATCATAGCGCGCGCAGGGGGGGTGGGCGGGGGGCGGGCGCGCCCGCGGCGGCCGGCCAGGGCACGCCTGCGATCCGGCCGCCAGCCCCAAACTGGCGCCCAACAATCCCTGTCTGCCCCCCCAAGGCAAGTCCGCGACGGTTATGGATCGCCGGGGGGGAGGACGCGGGTCGGCGGGCGCCGCCACACGCGCAGAGACTCGCCTGTAGCTCGGGGGGCCGGATCACTCGGGCGCTCGGGCTGCGGGGGCGCCAGGCGGCGCCGGGCGGCGCGCGCTGGTGCGCAAAAGCGAAATGCGGGTGCGACGCGGGGCGGGAGCGGCGCGCGGAGAGGGCGCGGGGCCGGGCGGGGGCGGAGTGGGGTGCAGCGCTGACGCGCTGCGCCGCAGAAAGCGTCGCAGAAAGCGCGCGCTCCGACGCGGCGCGCCCGGCCCGGGGGCGCGGCGGGTCGGCCCGGGCGCGCCGCCGGCTCCTTGATGGTGCTTCGAAGCGGTCGGGGTGGTGGCGGGGTGCGCGCGGCGCGCGCGCGGCGGCCGCCTCGCGCGCCAGCGCCCGGGACCCCGCCAGCGCCCAGGCGCGCCACACGCGCCGACCGCGGCACACGCTCCAAATCGTCCAAATCGTCCCTCCCCATTTCCCTACTCGAACGGCGCCCTCGCCGCCGCGCCCGCCTTGCGCCGGTGCCGCGCGGCCGGCCCGGCCGCGGCGTCCGCGGCCGCCGCGGCGGCGGCTTGGCGCTTGGTGACACGCTCTATACAAGGAGTGTGAGGTCAAGGGTGGGCGGTCGGCAGGCAAGCAGGCTGGCGCCTGCCCCTCCCCCCCCTGCCCCCGCTCCTACTCGTCTCCTTCCCCCCCCGCGCCCCCCACGCGGCCGGCGCCGCGGGCGAAGCAGCAGAAGGGGGCCAAGGAGCGGCGGCGGAAGACGCGGTGGCTGGGGAGGAGGGGCGGAGGGGCGCGCCGGTCAACCCTCCCAAAAACAAAAAGGGCGCCCGCCCGCCGCCGACCCGGTCGCCGCCCCGCCAGTGCACCCCGCGTCGTCAGCGGAGCCGGCGACATGGCGGCCGAGCGGTCGAAGGCGGGGTAGCGGCTGTCTGTCTCTCTGCGCCGCCGCCGCGCGCCCCTCTCCGCCACACCGCCGGCCGGCGCCAGCCGCGCCATGGCCGCCCCCCCCTCCCACCCCCCCGGCGCCATGTGCGCCCTGTGCCGGGGCGGCGCCGCCGCCGCGGGCGGCGGCCTCGGCCCCCTGCTCGGCCCCGTGCCCGTCGGCGCCGCGCTGACGCCCGCGTGGGTGCACCGCGAGTGCGCGCTCTGGTCGCCAGAGGTGGGAGAGAGAGAAAGAGAGAGAGAGAGAGGCGGGATTGATTGGAGCGACGCGATTCCGATGGCCGCCCCGACACGCCGCCCCTCCTCCGCCTTAGGTCTACCTCACCGACGCCGACGCCCTGGCCGGCGTGCGGTCCGCCCTGGCCCGCGGGCGCGGGCTGGCGTGCGCGCGGTGCGGCGGGCGCGGCGCGACGGTCGGGTGCCGCGTGCCGGCGTGCGCGGCCACGTTCCACCTGCCCTGTGCGGCGGCCGCCGGCGCAGCGTTTGAAGAAGAGCGGTACGCGGTCGCGTGCCCTGAGCACGCTCCTTGGTTTGTTGGAGGCGGCGGCGACCGCAGCGGCTCCCCGCCGCCGCTGCCGCGCGCGCCGCCCGGCGCGCCGCCGTCGGAGGTCGCCGCCGCCGCGCGCGCCGCCGCCGCGGAAGCCGCCGCCCGCGCCCGCGCCGCGGCGCGCCTCGCGGCGGCGGAGCGGGACGACAGCGATGGCGACGCCGAGGCCGAGGCGCGGTTTCGCGCGCGCGAAGCGCGGCGGCACGCGCGCGACTGGGAAGAAATGAGGCCCGTCGTGCTGGGTGGGGACCCGGCTGCCGCCGCTGCGGCCGCCTCCGTGGGCCCGCCCTGGTGCGAGCTCGCCGGCGCGCGCGCAGCGGTCGCCGCGCTCCGCTCGGCCGTGCTTTTGCCTCTCCTCTATCCCCGCCTCCTGGCCGCTTCCGGCGTCACCGCTCCCGCCGGCGTCCTCCTGCACGGCCCGCCCGGGTGCGGCAAGACGCACGCGGTGCGCGCCCTCGCGCGCGCGGCCGCCGCCGCGTCGCCCGCTTCCCGCGTCTCCCTCTTTGCGCGCCGCGGCGCCGACTGCCTCGGCAAGTACGCCGGCGACTGTGAGAGGAACTTGCGGCTCTTGTTCGACGAAGCGGCGGCGGCGGCGAGGGAGGAGGGGTGCATGTCGATCATTTTTCTCGACGAGGTCGACGGCCTCGCGCCCGCGCGCGCGCCCGCGGCCGCCGGCGGCTCCGCCTCCACCCACGCGTCCGCCGTCGCGACCCTGCTCGCCCTGCTAGACGGCGTCACCTCCCGGGGCCGTGTGGCCGTCCTGGCGGCGACCAACCGGCCGGACGCCGTGGACCCGGCCCTGCGCCGCGCGGGCCGCTTCGACCGGGAGGTCGCGTTTGGGCCCCCGTCCGCCCGTGACAGGGCCGCCGTGCTGTCCGTGCACACGCGGCGCTGGCCGGTCCGGCCTCCGCGCGCTCTCCTCGCCGCCGTCGCGTCGGCGACGGGCGGGTGGGGCGGCGCCGACCTCGCCGCCCTGGCCGCCGGCGCCGCGCTCGCCGCCGCGCGCCGGTGCGCGCCGGTGCTGTTTGAGACGGGGGCGGGCGACGTCGCGCCGCTGCTCAAGGGAGAAGCCGACGCCTTCATTTCGCGCGTGCGCGTGCGCGCGCGCGACTGGCGCGCCGCGCTGCGCGCCGCGCCGCCGCCGGCCGCCGCGCGCGGGCTGGGAGGGGATCATCCCGCGGGCGACCCGTTGGGGGCGCACCTGGCGCCGTGGCTGGGCGGGGCGGCGGCGGCGGCGCTCGCCGCGCTGCGCGCGGCGCGCGTACCGCTCCCGGCGGCCGTCGCCGCCGCCCGGGACGCGGACGCAGCGTCCGCGGCCCTCATCGCCGGCGGCGAGTGTGACGCGACGATCTGCGACCCGGACGACGCCTGCGACGGCGGCAACCCGTTCCTGCCGGCGAGCGAAGCCGACGCAGCCGCGCTCGCCGCGCCGCCCCCACCCCCGCCCCCTTGCCGCCTCCTCCTCACCGGCGACCGCGGCGCGGCCGCCCTGGCCGCCGCCCTCGTCGCCGCCGTGGCGGCCGCGGGCGGCGCGGTGGCGCGGTTCGGCGTCGCAGACGCGGCGGCCGCCGGCGACGCGCCGGGACGCGCCGCTGCCGCGGTGCAGGACGCTGTTCGCCGGGCATCGCCCGGCGTGCCCGGCCTGCTGTGGTTGCCCGACGCGGGAGCGTGGGCGGTGGGGCGGGCGGGCGACTGGGAAGAGGAGGAAGAGGGTGGTCGCGACGATGACGCCTCTTCCCGCCCCTCGCCGCTTTTTGCCGTGCTGCGCACCGCCCTGGACGACGCACCGCCCGGCTCCGTCGCCGTGCTGGCGTCGTGGGGCGGGGGGGCGGCGCCCGATTGGGCCGCGCGCGCGTTTACGCAGACCGTCGACGCGGCCGGCGCCCTGCCGGCCGCCTCCGCCGCCCGCGCCCGCGACGCGTCGGTCGCCCTCGTAAGCTGGGCGATCGCGGGCGCGGTGGCGGCCGCGGCGCGGGCCGCGCGGCGCGCAGCCGCGCGGCCGGCGACGCCGCAGCGAGACAGGGGGGAGGCCGCGGGCCCTCCGCCGCCACCCCACCATTCCGTCTGGGCAACCCGCTTCAACGACGCCCAACTGGCGCGCGGCGAGTCGGTGCGCGCCACGCTCGACGCGTCCCTGCGCTGGCTCGGCGCGCGCGCGGCGGCCGACCCGCGCGCGGCGACTGCGCGCGCGCCGCCGGCCGCGCCGGGCGGGCCGTGGCGCGCGCCGCTGGTCACAGTCACGGCCGCGGCCGCCCTGGGCGAGTACGGCGCGGACGCGGCGGGGTTTGCGGATGCCGTCGACCGCGCGGCGCGCGCCGTGCGCGCGGCCGCGCGCGGCCGCGGCCGCGCCCTCGCCCCCGCCGCCGCCGCCGCCGCATCCCTCGCGGACGACATCAGCTCCTCCATCGATTCGCTGCTCGCCGAGACGGGCGCGGGGGGAGCGGAGCTCGCGGCGCTCGTTGACGCGGCGGCCGACGCGGCGGCCGACGCGGCGGCCGACGCGGCCGACGCCCCGCGCTCCCCATCCCCTCCCGCACGCCACGCCCCTCTTTCGGCCGCCAGACCGTCCACCGGGCGCCGGGCGGCGGGCGCGGGCGGGGACGGGCTGGCCGACTCGAGCGACGACGACGGAGGAGGGAGGGGCGGGGGGGCGCCGAGGCTGCGGCTGTGGGGTGGGGTGACGGTCGGGGAAGGGGTGGTGGCTGATGGGCCCGTGGCCGCGTCGGCGCCGCCCTCGCCGTCGCCGTCGCCGCCACGCGCTCCGCCGCCCGTCGACGCGCGCGCCCCTGCGCGTCTTGCCACTCTCGCCCCCGCCGTCGACGCCGCCCTGAGCCGCGCCGCCGCGTCGGCCCGCCCCGTCGCGGCCCTGGAGGCGGCCCTGGGGCGGGCGTCCGCGGCCGCGCGCGCGGCGGGGGGCGCCGAGGCCGGCGCCGACGCCGCCCACGCCGCCGCGCTGCGCGCCGCGGTCGACGCCCTGCAGAGCGAGCAGTGAGCGGTGTGCTGATTTGCAGTGTTGGAGAGTGTGCGCGATGAAACGAAAATCAATCAGAGTCGGACGAAAGCACGACCACCTCTGCCGCCGCCGCCGCCGGCGCTTCCCTCCGCCCTAGCACGCGCCCGCGCCCCGCGAACGCGTCCAGGGTGGCCTGCCGTGGGTCTACCGGGCGCGGGGGGCGCCCGGGGCGGCGGCGCGGCGGCGCGGCGCTGGGCGCGGCGACCTTCTCATACCTCCCGCCGCACGCCCGCACGTGCGCGTGATACCCGCACCCCGCCCCGTCGCAGCCCCCGTGCCTCCCCTTGTGCACGCAGTCGGCGGGCTGCGGCGGGCGGTCCATGGCGCGAAAAATCTCGCGCCCGCACCGCGCGCAGCGCCACCCATGCGTCTGGAACGAGCGCACCTCGTCCACGAACGTGTGCCGCACCGTGATCCTGTACCCGCCGTGCGGCCGCACGGGGTCGGGGACGCGGGAGGCGTTGATTTCCGCCGCGCGCGCCAAAAACCGCGGCCCGTGCCCGTCGCGCCCTGCGTCAGCCGCCGGCCACCGCCGCACCCTCGCTTCAGCGTGGATCATCTCGTGCAGCAGCGTGTTGAGCGCGTCGGACGCGGGGCGCAGGGCGAGCAAAGGGGCCGACAGGCGGACGGCGACGCCGCCGCCGGGGTCGTACACGCACACGCCCGCGCAGGCCGTCATGCGGGGGGTCGACCACTCCACGGACGTAGGGCCCAAATCGTCGTCGAAGTAGAGGGAAGCGTAGAGGTTGAAGAGGGCGTGGATGTCGGGATGGGGGCCATCGAAAAACGCGGCTGCGGACGCGGGCAGGCCGTCGGGCGCGGGCGCCGCCATCGCCAGGCGGCGCGATGGGCGCGCCGCTGTCGGTCTGAGCGCTTCGCCCGCGCGCGCGGGGCGGCGCGATCGGCGCGCCGCCGCGCGGTGTGTGCTGTGCGCTCGCCCGGCGCGTTGCACTCTTCGCTCTTCTGTTTCCCTCACTCCCCGTCCTCCCGCGCCACCACCGCCGGCGCGGGCGCCCGCATGGCCGCCACCGCCGCATACGTCGCCCCCCCCGGCGGCGCCAGCACGCGCACGACCGGCGCGCGCGCGCGCGGCGGCGCGCCGACGCCGACCCAGGCGCCGGCGGGGTGGCTCGCGGCCTCGACCACCGTCTCCGCCACGTCCATGGGTAAAGACCATGGCCCGGCCGTGTTGGCGGGGCGGTTGGCGGGGCCGGCGGCGCACGCGCAGAGGAGCGCGCGCGCGGCGGCGCGCGCGCCGGCGGGCGCGTCGGCGGCGCCGCCGCGCGACGGCGCCACCGCGTCGAGCAGGCGCCACTCCACCAGGCCGGCCCGCGTCGCGGCCAGGACGCGGCCGGAGGGCGTGACGCCAAACCCGACGACGCGCGGCAGCGCGCGGGGGCCACCGTCTCCCTCCCCTCCCGCGTCCACCGGCGGCAGCTTGGCCAGCGCGCGCGGCCCGTGCCTCAAATCCGCGACCCACGCCCGCCTCGCCGCTTCAGCAAACGCGAGCGTGGCCGGCAGCGACGGCGCAAACGCGGCCGCGAGCGCGGGCCGCGCGCACGCCTCGACCCGGAGCAGCGGCGTGCCCCGCTCCACGTGCCACACAAACGCAGCGCGCAGGGCGTCGGACGTGGCGGCCAGGAGGGAGGAATCGGGGGACCAGGCGCAGTACTGGGAGCCGACGTCGACGCGCGGCGCGCCCGCGCGGCCGCCGGGCAGGCGCCGCGGGGACGCGACGCCAAAGGAGAGGGCGAGAGCGTCCCGCACGGAATAAGGATTCGGGTCGGACGCCCGGAGAACCAGCACCCCGTCCCAGTCGCCGACGACGGCGACCGCGCCGCCGTCGGGCGACGGCAGCGCGAGGTTGGCCGGCGCGGGCAGCGGCCCCGCGGCCGCCGTGCGCGTGCGCCCGTCGAGCACGGCGTCGCCGCCGTCGGCGGTGGCGACGTGCGCGTCGAGCTTGCGCGTGCGCGCGGGCGGGGGGACCGCGCGGCCGGGCGGCGCGAGGGTCGACACCGACAGCGCGGCCGCCACGCCGCCGCCGCCGGGGACGGGGCCGCCACGGGTGCCCGCGAGGCGAGGGGGCGCGCCCAGGAAGTAGACGTAGCGGTCTTGCACCGCGGCGACGATCCGTTCGGTACCGCCGACGGTGCCAAACCGCACCCCGTTGACCATCTGCGCGTCCAGCACCGCGGCCAGCCCTCCCAACGTCGCAAATGCGGCGGGGCGCAGGTGAGCGGGGGTGTGCGGGGTGGAGGGGGGGGTGCGCGCGGCGTCGCGCGCCGCGGCGCAGCCGCCACACGCGGTCGGCCCCGGGCACGGCTCCAGGGCCAGGATGGCGACCAACCCCAAATCCCCGCCCACGGCCAGCGTCCGGCCGTCGGCCGACCGGGCGACGGTGTAGGGCTCGAACGCGTGGCGGTCGGTGGCGGCGAGGAGGCGCGGCGCGGGGTAGGGGCGCGCAGCCGCGTCGCCGCCGCCGGCCGGCCGCGGCGGCAGGCGCCACACCGACACCCGGGTGCCGTCCACAAGGACGACGTCCTCCTCGCCAGGGAGCGGCTTGAGCGTGGGGCCTGAAGCAGGAGAGGGGAGGTTGGTCGGGTCCACCACCCTTTTCTCCTTCCACCCCCTTCCCCTTCCTCCCTCGCCCACCTAGGTCCGCCGCCGGCCCGCACGCGAGCGCGTCCGCCGCCTGAAAGTGGGAGGACGCGGCGCGCGGGCCCGGGGCGCCCGCGCTCCCGCCGCCGCGGTGGAGCCAGCCGTCGCCCGCCGCATAACCCCCACGCCCGCCGTCCCCCGCGCCCTCCCCGCGGTGCCGTAAGGGTCCCGGGCGGGTCAGGAGGGCGGCCTCATCGCCCGAGTCGTCGGTCTCGGGCGCTGGGAGCACGTCGTCGACAACCGCGCCGCCGCCACCGCCGCCGCCGTCCTCCTCCTCGCTGCTTTCGCTGTCGCTGCCAGACGTTGCAGAGGCCAGGTCAAAGGAGACCGACATGTCCGAGGCTGAAGAGGAGAGGGGGAGGAATGGGCGTCGGGCGCCCGGTCGCGCAGCGCTGTCCCGCCGCGCCTCGTCCCTCGGGCCCCAATCCTCGCGCACTGTCGGCTTCCGTGCTCGTCGTTTCGTCGCTGTGCAGAGATTCGGACGCCGCCGGCGCGGCGGGGGCGGCCGCGGCGCCGTCCATTGGGGCGACGCGCGGGGCGACGCGCGGGGCGCCCGGACGGCGGGAGCGGACGGAGGGCACCGGGCCCGGCGCGGGGGCGCGGGGGGCAGAGTGAGGGAGGGGGACCGCCGGCGTCCGACCCCGACCGCGTGCGCTGCCGGCGCCTGCCGGCGCCGCCGCCGCGGGAGACCACCGAGACATCCAGCTGTGTTGTGATCAACACAGGCGCCGCCTCGCCCCCATTTCTCTGTTTCCCGCGGCCCCCAGGCACAAACTGGGGGCCGCCCCCAAAACCACCCCCCTTGAATCAATGCGCCGCCCCGCCCCGCGCCCCCGAATCACTGCACCGCGCACCCGCAGCACCCGCCGCCGCCGCAGGAGGAGGAGGAAGCGCCCTTTTTGGAGGGGGGGCCTGTGCCGGTCGCCGAGCCCTTGGCCGGCGCGCGGCGCACGACCACGTGGAGGATGAGGGGGGTGCCGGGCCGGCCTATGGCTTTGCTCAGGCCTGCAGGAGAGAGGGGAGGGAGGGAGGGTGGGGTGGGCGCGCCTGCACGGGACTCGCGCGCGCGCCCGGGACGGACCCCTCCCTTCCCCTCTCTCCCCTACCCTCGATCGTCTCCCCGTCGCCCAGGAACCGGCCGCCCGCGATCAGGCGCACTTGGGTGGCGTCAGCGGGCGCGTCGGCGGCGAGCGGGCCGTCTGCGGGGGGGGGGGCGCGTGGTGGCGTGTCGGGGCGCCACCCATCGCGCCCTTGGCGCCCACACCCGGGCCTCCTGCGCCGCCGGCGCGCCCGTGCCATCATTCCACACCCCTCCGCGCACCACTGGGCCACTCGGCGACCGCGCGCGCGCGCAGCGTCCCGACGCACTCGCCGCCGTCGACGGTCCACGGCCCCACGTCGCCCAGGGTGTGGCGCAGCTTGACCGGGGCGGCACCGCCGCCGGAGCGGGGCGAAGCCATGGAGCGTGAGTGTCGCAATGGGCGCCGCACCGGCGCCCTGCACTCTGCGCCCGCGCCCCACCCGCGCCGGCGCGCGCCGCCCCCCGCGCGATGTCGGCCGTCGCCGCGCCGCGCGGGCCGCCGGCGCGGCGCGCGCGCGCCCCCCCGCAGCCGCCACGCGCGTCGTCGCGGCGCCCGCCCGGCCGGCAGCCCGGCTGGCTGCCCAGCTCCCTGCGACGGCCGCCGCCCCCTCCCGGCCCCCCCAACGTGGAGGACGTGGCGGCCGACTGGGGCGTGGGGGGCGAGGGCGCCGCCGCCGATGGCGGCGCGCCGCCCCCGCCCCCCGGCTCTGGCTGGGAGCCGCCGCCCGGCGCCCCGGGCCGCCGCCCCTACCGGCGCGACACGCCGCGTGGGCCGCGGGACGAGTTTGTGCGCCCGATCGTCGACCCGTTTGGCATCGGCCTCAGGCTGGGCGGCGACCCCGGCTTCGCCGAGGGCGAGCTGGACGACGAGCTGGAAGCGAATCGGGAGGAGTCGCTGTCCGCGGGCGCGTGGGCGGCGGGCGTGGTGGCCGTGGCCGCGGTCGTCGCGTTTTCCGTTGGGCACGTCGTCGGCCGGCCCCTCCTCGTCGCCCGCGCCACCGCCGACCCCACACTGTTGGCCCCCACCCCGTCCCAGCGGGCGGACGGGGGCCGGGCGATCGCGGAGCATGAAGCGATGCTGCGGCTCGAGGCCGCGCTGGGCAAGCGGCCGCCGATGTCGGACGACGCGCTCGTCGCCGACTCGCGCGCAGAGGCCGCCGCGCTCGCGGCCGAGTTCCGGGACCGCAACGAAAAGGCGCTCGTGGATTTGGCGACCGACTCGGCGGGCGGCGCGGTCGCGTTTGCGGCGCTCGCACGCCCGTCCGAGGGCCGCGCGGCCTTCTTCGGCGCGTTCGGCCGCATCTTCTCCGGCCTCTCCGACACCGCGAAAGCCTTTCTCATCATCGCGTCCACCGACGTGTTCCTGGGGTACCACTCGGAGGAAGGGTGGACGGCGGCGATTCACCTGCTGACGGGTGAGGGAGAGGGAGGGAGGATGAAAGAAAAAAGGGAGCGCGAAATAAAAATAGGGCCCCATTTTTTTTCGACCCTCGTTCATCCTCAACCCCAACACACCCCTCCCTTATCTCTCTCTCCAGGCCACTACAATTTCGAGCCCGACGAGCGCGGCGTCGCCCTCTTCATCGCCACCGTGCCCGTCGCGGCGGACGCCTGCTTCAAGCTGTGGATTTTCAAGGGGCTCAACCGGGCCAATCCGTCGGCCGCCGTGACGCTCAAGCAGGTCGGAGGGAGTGGCGGAGGTGGGGGCTGAGGGAGACGCGCGCCGCGGCGGCGGTCCGGCCGACCCCGCCCTCTTCTCTCTTGTCGACAGATGGACCGGCACTGAGTGTGGCGCGCTGGGGTGGGCGTGGGAGGGGGTGGGGGCGTCTTTGGGTGTTCGGCGGGGTCGAGAGAGTGGCGCGTCTCGTTTTTTCCTCACACTGTAGCCGCGGCCCCGGCCGCCCCGCGGTCGCCGCGGTCGCCGCGCGCCCGCGAGCCACCATGCAGCCGGGCGGCGGCGCGGCCGATGGCGACGGCACATCCCCATCCTCCCCGCCCCCTCTCTTCTCCCTGCGCCCCCCCCGCGACTGGCGGTCGGGCCTGGCGTCGGGCGGCAAGTCCCTGCTCAAGGGCGTGGCGGGCGGCGTCGCGGGCGCGGTCGCGGCGCCCGCGCTGGGCGCGGCGACCGACGGCGTCAAGGGTTTCGCCATGGGGCTCGTCGCGGGCGCGGTAGGGAGAGGAGGGTGGTGGACGGAGAGAGGGAGGCGCCGAGGCCAGCCGAGGCCCGACCCCCCTCCCCGCTCCTCTGCTCAGGTCGGCCTCGTCGCGCTGCCCGTCGCCGGCGCCGGCGTCGCGGTGGCCCAGCTCGCGCGCGGCGTGGCGGCGACGCCCGCGGCGGCGCGGGCGCGGGCGCGGGGCGAGGTGTGGGACCGCGGCGCGCGCGCGTGGGTCGTGCCGGCGACGTCGGTCGTCGAGGCGGCCGCCGCCACGGCCCCCGCCCCTCCCTCCACCGACCTGTACGCCACCCTGGGCGTGCCGCGCACCGCGGACGCGGCCGCGGTGCGGTCGGCGTACCTGGCCGCCGCGCGGCGCCACCACCCCGACCGCGGCGGCGGCGGCGACCGCGGCGCGGATTTCGCGGCCGTCGCCGACGCCTACCGCGTCCTGTCAGACCCCGCCACCCGGGCGAAGTACGATGCGGGCGGCTACGCCGCGGTCGCGGACGACGCGGCGGGTGACGCGGCCGACCTTTTCCGCGCCATTTTTGGTGGGTCCGCGGCGGCCGCGTTCGTGCCGCCCTCGGGCCTCGCCGCCGGCGCCCGCCGCGGCGCCGCCGGCGAGACTGCCGCGCCCGACGATGACGGCGGCGTTGACGCGGCGGTCGAGAGCCTGCTGGCGCGCCTCTTTTCTTTCGAGCAGTCTGGCGACGCGGCCGCGCTCGCCGCGTCGGCCCGCGCCGACGCCGCCGCCGTCGCCGCGTCCCCGTTCGGTCCCGCCGTCCTGGACGTCGTCGCTCAATCGTACGCCGCTGCGGCGGATGCTGTCCTGAACGGGGTGCTCGGCGGCCCCGCCGCGCGCGCGGCGGCGACCGCGCGGAGGTTTGGCGCGCGGGCCCGCTTTGCGGGGTCGGCCCTGCGCGCGGCGGCGCGCCAGATGGAGCTGGACCGGGTGGCGACGGCTGGAGGTGGTGGGAGCGGGAGCGACGCGGCCGCGCGCGCCGCGGCGGAAGCGGAAGCCCTCCCCACCCTCCTGGACGCCGCCTGGCGCGCGTGGAAGTGCGAGGCGCAGGCGTCGCTGGTGGCGACCACCTCGGCCGCGCTCGCCGCCGCCCCCCCCGGCCCCGCCCGCACCAGCCGCGCCCAGGGCCTGCGCGCCCTCGCCACTTCTCTCGCCGCCCTCGCCGACGCGGCGGGCGGCGACGGCTTCGCGCGCGCGGCGCGGTCGGATCCCGGGGCGGCGAAAGCGGCGGTCGAGGCGGGGGCGGCGGCGGTCGCGCACGCGCGCGCGCGCGCGCGCGACGCGGCGGACGAAGAAGGAGAAGAGACTGGGTGGGGGGGGCGCTGACTGACTGATTGAAACCAGACTGTGCGTGTGCATTTGCAGGGCGCGCGAGGGGCGTCGAGGGCGCACCGCCCTCCCCACCCCCAACCCGCTCCCCCCCTCAGAAAAATCCGTCGCCGTCCTCGTCCCCCCCGCGCACGACCAAGTGCCTCAACCCGTACTCCCCCAACCGCTCGTCCCCATCCGCGTCCGACCCCGGGCCGCCGTCGTACTCGGGGAGGAGCGCGTCCGGCGGCATCTCCTGCATCGCGACCCCCGGCGCGCCGTCCAGCCGCCTCAACCGAGCGAGCACGGCCGCCACGATGCGGTCGACGTCGGCGGGAGAGTTGGCGTTGTCGCACGGGGGGCGGGCCGAGTGGACGCCGAGGAGGCGGGTCGGCTCGTAGTATGCCGCATAGTCGTTGTCCGGGATAGGCGTCTCGGAGCTCAACCGCACCCCAGCCAACGCCGCGGTCTCGTTGGCCCACGCGCGGGCGACGTTGGCCTTGGTGTAGCCGCCGCCGCCCGTCACGAGCGTCGGCAGTCCGTACCGCATCACCTCGCGCACGGCTTCTGCGTGCCCCTCGAGCGTCAGGTTGAAGCAGCCGAGCCGGTCCCCGGCGAGCGAGTCGGCGCCGCACTGGAGGACGACGGCGCCGGGGTCGAAGCGGGCCATGATCTCGGCGACGACGGGGCGAAACGCGGCGAGGAAGGTCGCGTCGTCCGTCCCTTCGCGCAGCGGCACGTTGACCGAGTAGCCGCGCCCGCGCCGCTCCCCCACGTCGCCCAGGTCGCCGGTGCCGGGGAAAAAGTGGTCGCCGTAGCGGTGGAGGGAGAGGGTCATCACGCGGTCTGTAAGGTAGAACGCTTCCTCCACGCCGTCGCCGTGGTGGATGTCGATGTCGATGTAGAGCACGCGAGCGTGCCGTTTGAGGAGCTCCAGGATCGCGAGGACGAGGTCGTTGACGTAGCAGAATCCCGACGCTTCCGCCTTCTTGGCGTGGTGGAGCCCGCCCGCCCAGTTGATGGCCACGTCGGCCGCGCCGTTGTTTAGTTTCACCGCGCCCGCGATCGACGCCGCGGCGTACGACCGGCAAAAGGGCCAGAGGCCGGGGAAGAGGGGGCAGTCGTCGTTGACGTTGAACCGGCGGCCGGTGGCCAGAGCTGTGGTGAAGAGGGGGGGGCATGTGTCGGGTCGGGTTGCGGGCGGCGCGAAACCCCGAAACCCCGAAGAAAAAAAACGTCGGCGCCCTTCCCAACCCCCTTCTCTCTCCCTCACCCGCCGCGTCGCCCGGCGCCGCACGCGCCAGGAAGTCGACATAGTCCTCGGTGTGAAACTGGGTCAGTTCCGCGCGGGCGGCCTTGCGCGGGCGCTGGGAGGAGAGAAGGAGGAGGGGTCGGCGTCGCGGGTTTTTTATACCACCCCTTTTTCCCGCCCTCCCCCTCCCCCGACTCACAAACACATCCATGCGGCGGTGCAGTCCATACCCCAGGACGAGGTGGTGCGCCATGGTGATGCGGTGCGGCTTCATGGGGTGGTTGGCGCCATAATAAGCGCCGCCCCACTCGCCTAGGGTTGGGGTTAGGGTTGAGGTTGGGGTCTGGGGGATGGTGGCACGCCTCTGGCGCGCGCCTGCGCCGCCGCTCCACCGCCCCGCCCCCCCCATCCAACGCACTGTCGTAAAAGTACGCGATCTTGTTCTTGCGGTCGCGCATGGCGCGAGCGGCGCGGCGGCGGCGCGGGCGCGCAGGGAACGTGGGGCTTTTCGCTGGCGCCGGTCGTCCGGCGGTGAGGCGCGACGCGGCGGCCACGCGCCTGCCGCCGGCGGCGGGCGCGGCGGGAGGCGCGGCGCGGCGCGGCAGTGGTGCTCGCGGCAGCACGCCGGCGCCACACCCCGCCCGCACGGACGCCCCGCCCCGCCGCCCGCGGGCCGAGCCGCGCGAGCGCCGTCGGCCGGCAAGAAGCGGGCCGCGGGCCGGCGGCCTGGAGCGGCACAGCGCCGCGGCACCCGCCCCCACCCCTTCTTTCCGCGCCCGATGCACGCCGCGAGCGTTCTCTGACCCCTGCTCGACACGGGAGATCGGCCGCTGGACCCGCCAGTCCCTCCGATGGAGTGCGCGCGCGATGGCTTCTGCCCCGCCACGCCCGCCGCGTCCCTGACAGCCGCCTTGGCCGCCCTGATCGGCGGCAGCGCGTCCCGGGACGCCGGCGCCGGAGCGCGTGCCGCGGCGGGCGTGGCGGTGGCGGCGGCGGTCGGCGGCGCGTGCGCCGCGGCGGGCGCCGCGCTGGCCGCCGCGCTCACGAGGAGGCCGTTGGAAGCCGCCGACGCGCGGCCGGCGACCGCGGGCCCGTCTGCACGCCCGCCGCCGCCCGCGCTGGACGCGGGCGGGGGCGGGCGGAGGGCGACGGGCGACCCGGACGCGGCAGCGCCGCCGCCCACCCCCCCACCCGCGCCCCGCGCCCCCGTGACCGCCCCCGTCCCCGACGGCGAAGCCGCCTTTGCCTGGCCCGACGGCGCCGAGTACGTCGGCGAGTGGCGCGCCGGCGCGGCGCACGGGCGGGGCGTGTTCGCGTGGCCAGCCGGCGCGAGCTATGAAGGCGAGTGGCGCGCCGGGCTGGAGGACGGCGTCGGCACCCTGCGCACGCCGGATGGCGCCGCGTATTGCGGGTACTGGCGGGGGGGGGCGCTGGACGGGGACGGGGTCTACCGCCCCGCGGCGCCGGGGTCGGCGCGCGCGGCGGTCATCTTCCTGCGCCGCTACGCGCGCGGCGACCTGGCGTCCGAGACTGTGCTCCGCGTCGCCGACTACGACGTGCGGCGCGCGGCGCGCGGCGACGCGCGCGCGCGCGCGGCGGCGCGCAAGGAGGCCGCGCGCGCGCGCGGCGCGGCGCGCGCGGCGGCGCGGCCGGGGGAGACCATTTACAAAGGGCACGCGTCGTACGACCTGGCGCGCGCGCTGCAGATGGGGGTCATGTTTTCGGCGGCCCGGTCGGGCGCCGCCGACGGCGCGGCGGCCGACGGCGCGCCCGCGCCGCCCGCGCCCCTCACCCCCGCCGACTTTGCCGCCCGCGTCGAGCAAGCGTTCCCCCCGTGCGACGCGGGCGGTCCCGCGTTCAAGTGGAAGGATTATGCGCCGGCCGCGTTTGCGGCGCTGCGCGCCGCGTGGGGCGTCGACGTCCCGTCCTACCTCGTCTCCCTCACCGGCGACCGCGCGCTGCGCGAGCTGGCGTCTCCGGGCAAGTCGGGGTCGGTCTTCTTCCTGTCGGACGACGACCGGTGCGGGGTGGGGGGGGGGGGGGGCCGAGGGGTGGGCGCGAGGGCCGCGCGGCGCGCGCGCCGACGCCCCCCCCCCCCCGTTCTCTGCCCGCCCCAGATACCTCGTCAAGACCGTCTCCCGGGAGGAGATGCGGTCCCTCCTCGCCCTCGTCCCGGAGTACACGCGGCACGTGCTCGCGTCGCGCCCGCCAGCGGGGGGCCCCCCCGCCACCCTGCTCACCCGGTTCCTGGGCGTGCACCGGGTCGCGCCCTCGGGCGGCGGGGCCAAGGTGGGAGGGTGGGGCGCCGGGTTGGGGGCGGGGCGAGCGCGAGCGCGCGCGCGCGCGCGACCCGCGGTCCCGCGGTCGTCGCCCCGCCGCGCGCCAACCCCCCTCCCCCGCAGGTTCGCTTCGTCGTCATGGGCAACGTGTTCCCCACCGACGTCGCCCTGCACCGCAAGTACGACGTCAAAGGTGCGAGGGGCGGGGGGGAGGGGGTGGGCGGTGGTTTGGGGGGGGCGCCGCTGCGCGCGGCCGACCCGCCCGCCCACCTCGCAGGCTCTACCCAGGGCCGCACCGCCGGCCCCGCCGCCCTCGCCACCCCCGGCGCCGTGCTCAAGGACCTGGACGTGGACGTGAGCCTCGCGTTGCCGCGCCCCGCGCGCAATGCTTTGCTCGCGGCGCTGGCCGCCGACACCGCCCTCCTGGAGCGCGTCGGCGTCATCGACTACTCCCTGCTGCTCGGCGTGCATTACGCTGGGTGGGGCCCGGGCTGCTGGCGCCCTCCAGGTGCCGCGCGGGGCACCGAGGCCCCCACCCCCGGCGCGCCGGCCCCCGCGTCGCGCGCGGCGACGACCGACGCGGGCGACGAGCCCGCGTCTGCGCGCGCGCCGGCGTCTCCACGTGCATTGCGCGCACCCGGCACGCCCGGGGGCGGCGGCGGCGCGGCGGCGCGGGCGGCGGGGGTCGCGCTCGACGACCTCATAGAGCGCGCGATGGCCGCGCCGCGTGCGGGCGCGGGCGGCGGCGGCGGCGCGCCCGCGCTGCGCCCGGTCGACTCCTGGGCCAAGCTGCGGGACGCGGGCGGCGGTGGAGAGGAGGGCGGCGCCGGGTTTGGCGGCGCGCGGCCGCGGCTCGCGCCGGTCGCGTCGGGCGTCGAGCTGGCGGCGCCACCGCCCCCCCCTCCGTCCCTCCCTCCCGTCCGCACGGGCACTGTCGCGGCCTCGCACGCGGGCCGCGGGTCGCCGCGCGGCGTGGCGCCGCCGGGCGACGGCTTCGCGGCGGCGGCGGCCGCGGCGGCGGCCGCGCCGCCGCTCCCGCCCCTCCGCCGCCTCCACTCGGTCGGCGCGGCGGCCGCGCTCGCCCACCCACCCCGCCTGGGCGTCTCCACGCCCGCGGTGGCGCTCCCCGACCACCCGCTGTGCCCCCGCCGCGAGTCGTCGTTCTTGGCCGCGCTGAGGCCGGGGTCGGCGCGCCCGGCGACCCCCGCCGCCCCCGCCACCCTCGACCTGGGCGAGCCCGTCCTGCTCTACTTTGGGGTCATCGACTTTCTGCAGGGCTACAACGCGCGCAAAGCGGCGGAGCATGTTGTCAAATCGCTCGCGTACGGCCCCGCCGCCATGTCCGTCGTCAACCCGCGCGCGTACGCCGCCCGATTCATGGGGGCCGTGGAGCGCCTCTTTGTGGAGGCGGAGGAGGGGAGAGGGAGGGAGGGAGGGGTGGGGGGGGCGGGCGCCGCCGCGTGAGCGCCGCGCTCGACCCCGTGCAGCGACACACACGCACGCCCGTTGCAGCCGTGGCGGGCGCCGGCGAAAGCGCGGGCCGGGCTCGCCGCGGCGGCAGCCGCCACGCCGCGCGCCCCGCCACAGCACCCCCCCCATACCCCCGTCGCTCACGTCGCCCCCGCCGCGGCCAGCGCTGCCCCATCCATCGACGCCGTCGCGTCGTCCAGAATGTCGGGCAAATCGTCCCGGATGACGCACACGAGGTCGCCCGCGTCGACGGCGTCGCCGACGACGACGGGCACGTGCGCGACGACGCCCGCCGTCGGCGCGGCGACGGCGGTCTCCATCTTCATCGCGCTGAGCACCACGAGCGCCTCCCCGGCCGCCACACGCGTCCCCGGCGCGCAATTGACCGCCACCACGTCGCCCGCCATGGGCGCGCCGACGGAGCCGAGCGCGCGCGGGTCGGCGCGGTCGCGCGCGGGGCGGCGCTCGCGCGCGCCCGCGCCGCCGACGGCCGCGCGCTCGTCGACCACGTCGACGACGCGGGGGACGCCGTTTGCCTCGAAGAAGACGTCCCGCGTGCCGTCGGCGCGCAGCGGGGAGACGGCTGGGGAGGGGAGGGGGGGGAGGATGGGCGCCGGCCCCGACTCCTCGACCCCGACCCTGCACACCCCAACCCGTCCCCCCTTTCCCCGCCCCACCCTTGAACGCGATGGACACGACGTTGCCCGGCGCGAGCTCGACCTCCACCTCTTCGTCCTCGCGCAGCGGCGCGAGGAACGCGCGCGTGGGCAGCGCGGCCGTGAACCTCGAGTAGCGCACCTCCCACTCTTTAAACTCGTCAAAGACTGGGGGGGCGGGGGGGCGGGGGGCGGGGCGAGGGGTGAGGGGGTGGGGGGGGGAGGCCACGCCCCGCGCGCGCGCCACGAACCCCCGCGACCCCGCCACCCCCCTCCCCCACCTTTGGGGTAGAGCGCAGCGCTGAGCACGTCTCGCTGGGTGATGGCCGCCCCGTGCCGGGCCCGCAGGTCGGCGCCGAGGCCGGCCAGGTCGAAGGGCTCCATGCTCGCGCCCGGCCGCCCCTCGATCGTGGGCGCGCCCTTGAGCACGCGGGAGCGCAGCGGCTCCGGGAAACCGCCCGCGGGCTGGCCGATGGCGCCCTGCATGTACTCCACGACGGACGAGGGGAACGAGAGTTCGGCCGCGCGGTCGACGACGGAATGTTCGTCGAGCTTGTTCGCCACCATGAACTGGGCCAGGTCGCCCACGACCTTGGACGAGGGCGTGACCTGGGGAGCGGGAGGGGGGTGGGGTTAGGGATTGGGTTTTTTCGGGGTTTTTTTGAAACCCCCAAAAACCCTCCCTCCCTCCCCCGCCACCTTGACGATGTCGCCCAGCGCCCGGTTGGCGGCCGCGTACGCCGTCTTGACCGCGTCCCACTCGTCGCCCAACCCGAGCGAGGCGGCCTGCGGGGGGAGAGGGGCGGGGTCGGCCGCCGCCGCGCGCGCACCCACACGCGCCTCCACCCCGCCCTCTATCCTCCCGTACCTGGAACTTGAGGTTGGTGTACTGCCCGCCCGGCATCTCGTGGTCGTACACGTCGGCCGACGGGGACCGCATGTCCGACTCAAACGGCGCGTACAGCGCGCGCGTCCCCTCCCAGAAAGACGCCAGGCGCCCGAGCGCCGCCCGGTCGACGCCCGTGTCGAGCGGCGTGCCCGCCGTCGCGGCCACGATGGCGCCGAGCGAGGGTTGGGAGGTCGTGCCGGCCATGGAATCGACCGCGCCGTCGACGATGTCCGCCCCCGCCGCCGCCGCCGCCAAGGCCGTCGCCACCCCGGTCCCCGCCGTGTCGTGCGTGTGCACGTGGATGGGGGTGTGCGGGAAGGCGGCGCGCAGGGCGGTGACCAGGGTCGTCGCGGCGCGCGGTTTGAGGAGGCCGGCCATGTCCTTGACCGCGAGCGTGTGGGCGCCGGCGTCGACCAGGTCGGTCGCGAGGGCGAGGTAGTAGTCGCTGGGCGGGGGGAGGAGGGGAATGTGGGGCGCCGTGGCGGCCCCGGCAACGCGCGCGCGCCTCCTTTCCCCCCCTCTACCACTCACAGCGTGTACTTGTCCGACCGCGCGGGGTTCGTCAGGTCGCCCGTGTAGCAGATGGTGCCCTCTGCGACCGCGCCCGGGACCTGGAAGGAAAGGAGAGGGGGACCGGGTCGCGCGCCGACCCCGTCTCTCTCCACCCCCACACCCCACACCCCGCACCCCACCCCCGCCACCCACCGCGAGCACGGCTTCGATACCAAACAGCAGGTTGTCCCGGTAGTTGAGAGAATCAAACACGCGGAAGATGTCGACCCCCGAGGCGTGCGCCTCGCGCGCAAACGCTTTGACCACGTTGTCGGCGTAACTCGTGTACCCCACCGCGTTGGCGCCGCGCAGCAGCATTTGAAAGGGGACGTTGGGGACGGCGGCGCGCAGGGCGTCGAGGCGGGCCCAGGGGCACTCGTGCAGGAAGCGGAGGGCGACGTCGAAAGTGGCGCCGCCCCACACCTCGAGGCTCGCCGCCCCGGCCAGCGCGTGCGCGGTGGCGGGCGCGGCGGCGACGAGGTCGTGGGTGCGCACGCGGGTGGCGAGCAGGGATTGGTGCGCGTCGCGCCACGTGGTGTCGGTCAGGAGGAGGCCCTCGTGCGCGCGCACCGCCTTGGCCCAGCCTTGGGGGCCTTGCTTGAGGAGGACGTCGCGCCAGCCGGGCGGAGGGGGCCCGGGCGGCGCCAGCGGCGGCTTGGGCGCGCGCGCCGCGGGCGGCGGGCCGACCGCGCCCGCGTGCGCCGCGCCGTTCACCACCACGCCCGCCAAATAGGTGAGCAGCTTGGACGATTGCATGGAATCCGGCGAGAAATTAAACAGGGCCGGGTGGCGCTCGATGAAGGACGTGGTGGCGGCGCCCGATAGAAACTCGGGGTGGCGGAGCACGTTTTCGAGAAAGAGGATGTTGGTCTTGACCCCGCGCACGTGAAACTCGTACAGGGCGCGCTGCATCTTTTGCACGGTGTGCAGGTAGGTGTCGGCGTGGGCGACGACTTTGACGAGGAGCGAGTCGTAGTGCCGCGACACCGCGTTGCCCGCAGCCATGGCGCCGTCGAGCCGGATCCCGGGCCCGCCGGGCGACCTGTACGCCGAGATGCGGCCGGCGTCGGGCTGGAACCCGCGCTCGGGGTCTTCGCACGTGATGCGGCACTGGAGGGCGTAGCCGTTTGGGGCCGGGACGTCGGCCTGCGTCCCGAGGCCCAGGTCCGCCAGGGACGCGCCGCCCGCGATGCGAATCTGGGACTGGACGAGGTCCACGCCGGTCACCTCCTCGGTGACGGTGTGCTGCGGGGGGGGGGAGGGGGGGAGGGTGTCGGGCGAGGCGCGGCGCGCGCCGCGCGCGCGCCCGTTGCCTCCCCCGCCCCGGCCTCCCCGCCCCGGCCCGCGTCGTCGGCCTCACCTCGACCTGGATGCGCGGGTTGACCTCCAGGAAGTAGTAGCTGGGGCGTGGGAGAGGGGAGGGTGATGGGGGCGGTAGGCGGAAGCGAAGCGCTGGCAAGTCATAGCCTGCTTTCCATCCATACCCCAAAACACTCGACACCCCCGCCCCCCCCCCCCCCCCCCCCCCCCCGCACCTGCCGTCCTTGCCGACCATGAACTCGACCGTGCCCGCGTTGCGGTACCCCACGTGTTTGGCGAGTTTCACGGCGTCGGCGTGCAGCGCGGCGCGCACCGCCGGGTCGAGGCCGTATGCGGGCGCGATCTCGACCACTTTCTGGTGCCGCCGCTGCACCGAGCAGTCGCGCTCGTGCAGGTGGACGACGTTGCCATAGTTGTCGGCCAGTATCTGGACCTCGACGTGGCTAGAGGGGGGGGAGAGACGAGGTGGAGGAGGGTCGGCGCGCGCGCGCCGCGCCTCCCCACCCTCCCGCCCTCCACCCTCCACCCCCCACCCTCACCGCGGGTCCTCCACGTATTTCTCGACAAACATGCGGCCGTCCCCAAAGGCGGCCGCCGCTTCGGACGACGCGGTCGCAAACGCGGCGGCCAACTCGGCGCGCGCGCGCACGACCCGCATGCCGCGCCCGCCGCCGCCCATGGCGGCCTTGAGGATGACGGGGTAGCCGGCGGCGTCGGAAAAGGTCGCGGCCTCGTCGGCGGAGGCGACGGCGGCCGCGGTGCCGGGCACGATCGGGACGCCGCACGCCGTCGCCGCCGCGCGCGCCGCCGTTTTGTCGCCCATCGCGTCGATCGTCTCGGGGCGCGGGCCCACAAAGGCGATGCCTGCGGGGAGGAGGGTGGGGGCGCGCGGGCGTGGGAGGGGGGGCGGCCTCGGCCCCCCCCCCGGGCCCCCCCCACCGCCCCACTCTTCTCTGTCGCTCACCCTCTTCTTCGCAGCGCCTCGCAAACGCGGCATTCTCGGACAGGAACCCGTACCCCGGGTGCACGACGTCCGCGCCCTGCGCGACCGCGACCGCGACGACCGCCTCCACGTCCAGGTAGCACCCCACGGGGCTCATGCCCTCGCCGCCCACTTGGTACGATTCGTCCGCTTTGTAGCGGTGGGGTTGGAGGCGGTCGGCGGGCGAGTAGATGGCGAGCGTCGTCAGGCCGAGCTCGGTCCCTGCGCGGAAGACGCGCACCGCGATCTCGCCCCGGTTGGCGCACAGAATCTTGGCAAAGGGGGTGGCCTCGGCCGCGTCGACGACGATGCCCTTGGCGTTGGAGACGAGGGTCGGCGCGCCGCGCGGCGGGTCGCGCGGCACGGCGGCGGGCGGGGGGGCGCGGGCGCGATGGATGCGCGCCGGGGATGGCGCAGCGCGGGGCGGGGCGGCGCGGCGCGGCGCGGCCCGGCGGGCGGCGCGGCGGGCGGCCGGGGCCGCGCCCAGGGCGGCGCTCGGCCGCGGCGACGCGGTCAGCATTTCGCCTGCGGGAGGAAGGGCGTCGGCCGTCGCTCCCCACAACACACTCCACCTTACTCTCCACAGTCGCTGGGGCGCGTGGAGGCAGCAGGCGGGCGCGCCGGCGGCGGGTGCGCGCCGCGGCGGCGGCCGCGGCGCGCCCAGACCCCGGCGGGCGGCGGTCGCGGCCGCCGCCCGCTGGTCAGCATGACCCGGCTTGCGTCACGCCCGCTAGCCTGCATCGGGGGCGAGGGTGCGCGCCCGAGCAGCGCCGCGCGCGCGCCCTGGCCCAACGCGCCTCGGGTCGCCCGCGGCCAGACGGCGCGGCTGCTGGACTGGGCGGGCGCGCGTCCGCGCGGCGGGAGTGGCGGGCGGGCGCTCCAGGGGGGGCGGCGGTGTGGGGCAACGGGCGGCGACCGCGCGCGCTCGCCCGCGTCGGCCGCCGCGACCCCGCCGCGCGTCGGCGCCCCGGCGACCCCTTCAGTGCGGACCGTGCGACAGTCGGGCGCCCTCCCGGGGGTCGGCGCCAGCCCAGGCCCCTCCGCCGCCCGCCAGCGGCGCGCGCGCCGGCCGCGTAAGCACACCGCCCAACCGCCAGCCCCTCCGACCCCCCCGCACCATGGCCTCCTCCATCCAGTTTGCCAAGCCCGCCGGCGTCCGGTGAGCGGGAGTGCGGGAGGGCGGAATGCGGGCGGCCGGGGGCCGGGCCATCGCTATCGGCCTCCTCCCCGCCTCGCCCGCCCCCGCGCGGGCTTGCGGCCGCCCCCGGACGTCGCCCATGATCACATCGAGGCTGTCCTGGGGCGGAGGGTGGTCTGCGACCGCCGCAACTCGCGGGTCGAGGGCCGGCCAACCCCGGCCTCGCCCTCGGCGTGGACCGCCCGCGCGGCGGGCGGGCGCCGCCGCCGCCGCCGCGGCCGCGCATGCGCACCAGCAGCGCGTGGAGGGGCGAGCGAGGGGCGGCGGTCCCGAGCGCGTGCGCCGCGCGCGCGCCCGCCGCCACGCGCGCCGCCCCGGTGCCTCCCCGCCTCACCGCCCCCCCCAACCCCCACCACAGCACCCGCGGCTCGCTCGTCATCGTGGCCAACTCCAAGAAGACGGACATCAACAAGCAGGGCCTCAACTCGATCAAGGCAAGGGGGGGGCGATGGGGCGCGGTGCTGGCGCGGCGCCCGCCGGCTCGCGCGCGCGCCTCCCGCCGCCAGTGCGTGCGGGCATGTCCCGGCGTGCGCCCGGCGCGCGGGCGGGGGCCGTTGGGGCCGCGGCCCGCGCGCGGGCGGCCGCCTTATCCCGCGCGCCCGAAAACGCGCCGCCACGCGTGCGGCAGACCCCCCACACCCCTCCCCCCCACCCCCTCCCCCCAGAACGACGTCGTCAAGGCCAACCTGATGGGCGTCTCCCGCAAGATGAAGGACAAAAACTGGACCGACTCCCAGGGGCGCAAGGGCAAGGGCTACGGCGTCTACCGCTTTGCCGACAAGTACGGCGCCAACGTCGACGGCTACTCCCCCATCTACACGCCCGACACGTGGTCCGAGTCGGGCGAGACGTACAAGCTGGGGACGAAGGGCCTGGTCGCCTGGGCGGGGCTCATCGCGGTCCTCCTCGCCGTCGGCGCGTCGCTCATCGTGTCGACGTCCCAGATCGGCCAGTGAAGACGGGGAGGCGGCGAGCTGGCTGGGGCGCGGCGGCCCGGGGGATGGAGGGCCGCGGGGAGGCGGTTGCAACGATGAACGCGCCGCCCCGCCCCCGCGCGCGCCTCTGTTTCTTCTCCCTCACGCCCGCCCGCTCCCTCACGGCTTGACCGCGACCAGGGTGAAGTGGCGCGGCGAGTTTTGGGCGGTGGCCACTTTCTCGAACCCCGCCGCTCTGACCACCGCCGCCGCGTCGACGCCCATGTACTCGCTGAGCCACGGTTCCGACGCGGAAAAGCCGGCGTAGGCGGCGGGGTTGGCCAGGATGGCGGCAAAGGCGGGGCTCCCGCTGTCCATGTCTGACAGCGCGAGGACGCCGCCGCGCTTCAAGACCCGCGACGCCTCTGCGACGACGGCTTCCGTCGCCGCCGCCGGCAGTTCGTGCAGGACGAGGCAGGCGGAGAACAGGTCGGCGGACGCGGGCGGCAGGCGCGTGCCCTCTGCGGCCGCGTGCCGCCACTCGACCTCCGGGCCGCCCGCCGCCGCCGTCGCGGCCGCGACCGCCAGCATGTGCGGGCTCAAGTCGATGCCCGTGACGCGGCGCAGCGAGGGAAACGCGCGGGCCAGCTCGGCGGTGGAGAGCCCGACCGAGCAGCCGGCGTCGACGGCGGTCGCCAGGGCGCCCGGGTCGACGCCCGCGGCCTGCATCAGCGCGATCGCTGCCCCCGAAAACGAGGCGCGCAGCGCCGCGTCGCCGTCGCGGCGCAGGGCGGGCGACCCGGGGGGCGACATGACCGAGGCGTGGACCGCGGCGGCCGCCGCGTACGCCTGCCACGCTGCGTCCCAGCACAGGTTGCCACCGTCGTAGCAGTGAAAGGGGGCGAGGTAGTAGGGCGGGTACGAGACCAACGGCGACTCGAGCGCAGCGCGCGCCTTTTCCCAGTCGCGCGAGGCCGCCAGAGTCGCCGCGTCCGCGTCCACGTCCACGCCAATCGCCAGCCCTTTCTCCTTGATCATGCGCCGCGCCTTGGCCGCGCCGACGGCGAGCAGGGGCGGGAACTTGAAGAGCGCGGCCGCGACGCGCTGCAGGGGGGGGACGGGGGCGCCGCCAGGGGCGATGGGGGTGCCGGGGACGCGCGGCGGCGCGGCTGCAGGGCGCATCGGGAAAGAGGAGAGGAGGACGAGTGTGGGTTGGGCGCCGTCGCTGCCCCACTTCAGTCCATCGCGCCTCCCCCGATGCGGGCCCTCCGCGCCGGCGCGCCCCGGCGGCCGCCCGCCCTCCCCGCGCGGCGGCCGCGCGCCGCCCGCGCGCGCGCCGGCCTGCCCCTCGACGGCCCCGGCGAGCTGAGCCTGCCTGCGCACTTGGGGCCGCCCCGTGAGTGAGGAGGGAGGGAGAAGGGTGGCTAGGTGGTGGCGCCTGGAGTGCAGGAGGGGGCACGGCGGCGCGGCGGCACGGCGAAGGGCGCGCGGCCATGGGCGCCCTCGCGCCTCACCCATCTTTTCCTTCCTCTCCAGCGCCCGAGGAGGTGCTGCAGATCAAGCACCTGCGCAAATTTCTGGAGCCGCGGTGCGAGGGTGGAGAGGGAGAAGGGCGGCGCGCGGGCGGCACCCGCGCGCACGCGACGCTCCTCCAAATTCTAACCCCTCCCCACACACGCTCCCACTCTCCCCTCCTCCCAGCGATTCTCCCTTTCTTGCCGACAACAACGCCGGCGGCGGCTTCGTGGGCGACAGCGACGCGGTCGCCATCGCGGTCTCGCGCTACGAGTCCGGGGCCTCCTCCGGCGCCGCGTGCGCCGGCGGCGTCTACACGTCGGACGATGACGCGTGCCTGCTCCTCCCCCCGTTTGCCAAACGGTCGGGGCCGCGGCGCACGATCTACAGGGACCCCGCGAACGTGACCGCCGCGCTCGTCACCTGCGGCGGCCTCTGCCCGGGCCTCAACGACGTCGTGCAGAACATTGTGTTTACGTTGGCCGACTACGGCGTGCCCGAGGTGGGGGACGGGAGGGAGGCGGGAGTGAGAGAGGGAGGGAGGGCGGCAGCGCAGTGTCCACTCGCGCCGCCGCCCACCCCCCCACCCTCCCACCACGCGCCAGGACCAGATCTATGGCGTCAAGTACGGCCTGCGCGGCTTCTACGAGCGTGGCGCCAAACCGGTCGAACTCTCGCGCGCGGCCGTCGACGGCATCCACCTCCGCGGCGGCACCGTGCTCGGCACCTCGAGGGGGGGCGCGGATGTGGGCGAGATAGTGCGGCGGCTGGCGCTGTGGGGCGTCAACACGCTCTTCGTCGTCGGCGGCAACGGCGGCAACGCGGCGGCGCACGCGATCCACACCGAGTGCGACCGCTCCGGCCTCGCCTGCTCCGTCGTGGGCGTCCCCAAGTCGATCGACAACGACATCCTGCTCATCGACCGCTGCTTCGGCTTCGACACCGCGGTGGAGGAAGCGCAGCGCGCGCTGCTCGCGGCGAAAGTGGAGGCGTCGTCCGCCGACCGCGGCGTCGGCCTGGTGCGGCTCATGGGGCGCCAATCCGGCTTCATCGCGATGCAGGCGTCGATGGCGTCCGGGGTGGTCGACCTCTGCCTGATTCCCGAGGTCCCCTTCACCCTCCCCAAACTGGCCGCCGCCCTCGACGCCGTGCTCGCGCGCAAGGGACACGCGGTTGTGTGCGTCGCGGAGGGCGCGGGGCAAGACCTGGTCGACGGCCACCACGCGGCCGACGCGTCGGGCAACCCAATTCTCGCCGACATCGGCGCCTTCCTCAAGGGGGAGCTCAAGGCGCGGTGCAAGGGCGTGGACATCAAGTACATCGATCCGACCTAGTGCGTGGCAACGGGGTGGGGCGTGTGGGGCTGCCGCGCGCGGCGACGACGCCCCGACACCCGCAACCCCAACCCCTCACCCCTCACCCCCTCGCCCCCCGCGCAGCATGATCCGGGCCATCCCCACCAACTCGGCCGACCGCCTGCTGTGCAAAGTGTTGGGCCAGGGCGCGGTGCACGGCGCGTTTGCCGGGTGAGGGAGGCGGGGGCGCGTGCGGCGGGCGCGCGGGCGGGGGGGGGGGGGGGGGGGGGGGGGGGGGGGGGGGGGGGGGGGGGGGGCGCCCCCCGCCCCCCCCCCCCCCCCCCCCCCCCCCCCCCGCCCCCCCCCCTCCAGCTACACCGACTTCACGGTGGGCCTCATCAACACGCACTACGTGTACCTGCCGATCCCCACGATCATCCAAGCCCCGCGCACGGTCGACCCCGCGGGGAGGCACTGGAACCGGCTCAAAGTGGCGGTCAAGCAGCCCGATTTGGTGTGACAGAGAGACAGCGGGGTGGAGGGGTGGGACGAAACGGGGGTCGGGTTTTGTCGCCGCCGTTTTTGGGCGGGTCGGGGCGGGTCGGGGGTTTCTCTCGCCCTCCCTCTCCCCTTCTCACGCCTCCGCGCCCGACCCCGACCCGCGGCCGTTGCGCCACCACCGCCCCCGCCCCGCGTCGGGGGACGACCCCGGCGAGGGCGGCGCGGCGGCCGCGCCGCGCCAGGGCGCCGGAGCGCACGCGCGCGCGCCGAGCGGCGACGGCGGCGCGGGCGGCGCGGGGCGGCGCCACTCGCCCGAGTCGCGCGCAGCGGCGAGCTCTAGGCCGGGGGGTGGCGCGGGCGGAGGCAGGCCCCAGGAGAAGCCGAGCCGGGTCGCCCGCCGGTGGTGGTGGTGGTGGTGGTGGCCGTGCCTGGCCGGCCCTTGCGCCGCCCGCCGCGCCACGCGCGCCGCCGCCGCAGAGTCCGACTCGGACGCGGTGCCGTCGGACGCGGTGGGCAGCGGGTCGTGGCCGCGCGGCGGCGCGGGGAGGGTGTGGGCGGCGAGGCCGCCGCCGGCGCTGCGCCGGCGTCGCTTCCAGCCTGCCACCCCCGACACGACAACCACCGACGTGGCGCCACCCGCGACCGCGCCCGCGAGCGCGGCCGCGAGCAGGGGCGCGGCGCCGGCCGCGGCGGCGGTCGCGCCGCGCGGCGGCGCCGCCACCGCGGCGCAGCCGCAGCCCTCGACGCCGGCCCCGAGCTCGGCGGCCAGGATGATGCCGCCGGGGCAGGCGTAGGTGGCGGTGGCTGGGGCGGGGGCGGGGGGGGCGGGGGGGTCGAGAGGGTTGACTGCCGCGCCTGGGCCCCTCCTCCCTCTCCCCCCTCCCCCGCACCGTTGTCCAGCGCGCAGCGCCCGATGTCGGCCACCGCGGCCGCGCCGTCGGGCGCGAGCATGTGCCCCCCGGCGCACGCCGCGACGGCGCCCGCGCAGCGCGCGGCGCCCGCGGCCGCCGACGGCGGCCCGGGGCCGGGCCGGGCGCCGCCCGCCAGCCGGGCAAGGCTGACGACGGCGAGCAGGAGGAGGGGCGGCGGCGGCCGCATGAGGCGGAGCGTGTGAGGGGAGGGGAGACGCGGCGCTGGCGCCGGCGCGCCCCTCGCGCGCGGCGCGTTGTTTGCTGGGCCGGGCGTTGCAGGTCGCCCTCCGCGCCGCCCCGGGAGGCTTGGCGGGAGAGCGCCGGTGTGTGTCCGTGTGTTGCGAGTGATGTGCCGCGCCCCCCGCCCCCCGCGCCCGCGCGCGCGCCGCGCGCGCCGCCGCCGCCGCCCGCCCAAGAAGCCGGCGCCCCCCCGCTCCGGGCCCCACCACCACCACCCCACCCCACAACCGCCCACGGGCGCGCCCAGCGCGCGCCCGGCGGCGAATCAAAGAGAAAGCAGCAAAAGAGGCGCGACCGCGTTTGTTGTTGTGGGTGCAGCAGCCCTCGCGCCACCCGCCCGCCGCCACGCGGTCAGCGTTTCTGGCGGTACAGCTTGGACAGCGCGAGGTAAGAGCCCACGTGGAAGGCGGCGTAAAAGACGAGCAGGATGCCAAGCACCTGCCCCGTCGTCAGTTTGTACCCCCAGAACGCTAGCACCGAGTCGCCGGTCGCGTCGCACCCCTGGAAGATACCGCCGGACGCGACCTGCATGTCGGCCAGGGAGCCGCCGAGCGCTTTGCGGAAGGGGTCCTCTGCTGCGTCGCCCGCTTGGGGGCGGCCGCGGAACGCGCGGCGCGCGGGCGGGCCGCCGGGGGCCGCGATGGCGGCCGCGGCCGGCGTGGCGTCGGGGGCGGCGGCGGAGGGCGCGTCCGCGGCGTAGGGGTCGATCGGCCCGGTCACGCCCGACGCGCGCAGCTCCGCCACCGCGTCCGCGTAGCCGTGCCCCGCCAGGTAGGTCTGCGCCCGCGCCGGGTCCCGGTTGTACATGGCGGCGGCGTCCGGGTGGTCGCGCAGGTAGGCGCGGAGCGCCGCCGCCGCGCCGCCGCCCGCCGCGACGACCGCCTGGGCGGCGGCCGCGGGGGCGGCCGCGACCGTGGACGCCGTGTTGGAGAGCAGGGCGGCGAAAGTGCCGGCAGACGGGGCCGGGGCCGGGGCGGCCGAGGCGCCCCCCCCCAGCGCCGACCCGAGGCCGTCGAGGCCGGCCGTCGCGCCCTTGATCGCCGCGCCCAGCTCGCCCCCGCACCCGTCCCACGTCTGCCCGCGCAGCTCGATTTGGGACACGCCCTCCATGGCGTACTTGGTGTAGGACAGGTAGCTGGGGGAAGGGGGGAGGGTGAGCGCGCGCGCGCGCGCGGCGACGAAACGCCAAACCAACGCCCGCCCGCCCCCCCCTGTCGCCGCCACCCACCTGAACCCCTTCATGGCGGTCAACTGCATGTCGCGCGACCGCAGGTAGAAGCCGGACAGCAGGATGGAGGCGGCCACGTACCCCGTTGCGAGCACGTAGGCGAGGTCCTGGTTTGGGGTCAACCACACGCAAAACACTTGCAGTTGGATCGAGATGAGCGACTGCACGCACACGATGGCCGAATTGAGCGCGATGGCCGACCACTCGGCGCGCAGGCCGGCGAGGCCGTACGCGGTGAGCGACCCGGCGAGCGTGTTGATCACCACCCCCGGGATGCCCGCCGTCACCGTGGCCGCGTAGTAGGCCGACGGGTGGTACAGGTCGGACGCGACGTCGGCCGCGAAGAAGCGGCGGTCCTCGACTGGCGGGGGGCGGGGGCGAGGGTCGGCGCGCGCTCTGCGCTTCGCGCGCTCCGCTCTCCCCCTCCCTCTGCCCCCCCCCCCCCGCCCCCCACCATAGAAGCTCATGTAGCAAAAGGGCAGCAGTTCAAACAGGAGCAGGGTGAAGAAGAGGAGGGCGAGCCGCTTTTCCACGGCTTCCGGCCCCGGCGCGAGGTTGAAAAACGCGAGCCCCGCGAGCATGCCGACCCACGTCGCGAGCAGGATGCGGGACGTCGCGTCCGTCGGGTTGCGCAGCTGGGCCAGGACGCCGCGCTTGAAGAGGACCCGGAACTGGGGGCGGGGGGGAGGGGTGGGTGGTGGCGCCTGCCGCGCGCGCGCGCTCGCGCGCCCCCCCGCCTCTTCTCTCCGCCCCTCGTCCTTGCTCACCTGGGTCCACCACGACGCCGCGTACCGCCCCGACGCCCACTGCAGCCGGTCAGTGACCGCCTTGGGCGACTGGGCGGCGACCTCGGCCAGCGCCTCGGAGCGCAGCCTGCCCATCGCGGGCGCGCCCGCCGCCGCGCGCAGCGCGAGGGGCCTCGCCGCGCCCGGCACCGCCGCCGCGTCCGCGCCCGCGCCGATCGATTTGGCCGACGCGGGGGCGCCGCCGACGGCGTCCGTCACGGGGGGGCGCTCGCGCTGAAACGCGCGGTAGGCCGCGACGACGTCGGCCGCGCACGTCATCGACCGCCCGGCCGACGACTCGGGCTTGGCAAAGCCGACCGAGACCAGGTCCATCATCCTAAAGGGGGGAGAGGGGGGCGGGAGGGCGGGGCGTTGGTTTCGGGCGCGGACACAAGGCGAAGAAAAAAGACGGCGCGCGAGCAACACCGGTCGACCCCTCTCCCTCTCCCCCACGTCTCCTACCAGTCGGACACCGCGCCATCCCGAATCAGGTCGTACTCGTACCCCAGCGCGTCGCAAAACCACGCGAGCGTGCGGTCCGGCCGCCCGCAGTAGAGCTGGTACCCTTCCGACAGCACGCACACCTTGTGGAACATGTCCCAAATGGCGGCCCGCGGCTGGTGCACGGACGCGACGACGGTGTGGCCCATGGCCGCGAGGTCGCGCATGTGGTCCATCACGTTGAGCGCGGCGAACGAGTCCAGGCCCGTCGTCGGCTCGTCCATGAAGATGATGGACGGGGACGCGATGAGGGCGCACGCAATGGACAGCCGCCGCTTCTCGCCGCCGGAGAGCCCGCGCACGAGGATCCCGCCCGGGAGCGCGCCCCCGACCTGCGTCCCGCGCGCGCGCCACAGCCCCATCGTGCGCAGCACGTCCTCCATGCGCGACTGGCGCTCCTCGTGGGACACCGCTTTGGGCAGGGTGAGGGTGGCGTGGAAGACGAGCGTCTCCCACGACGTCATCGTCGGCACAAACACGTCCTCCTGCGCGACGTACGCGGAGATGCGTTTGAACAGGGTGCCGCACGCGCGCCCGTTCATTTTGACGCCGCCGCCCAGCTTGCCGGTCGTTTTGCGGCCCGAGAGGACGTCGAGGAGGGTCGACTTGCCGGCGCCCGACGGGCCGAGCAGGGCGACCGTTTCCCCGGGGATCGCGATGCCGGACGCGGGGTGCAGGACCTGCGGGGGGGCGGGGGGGCGGGGTGTGTGGGCGGGGAGGGTCGAGAATCAAGGGGGGCTCCGCTCCGCGGTCAGGCGGTTGGCCGCCGCGCCGCCCCTCGGCCCGGCGGCGCGCCGCCCGCGCGGGCGGGGGGCCCCCCGCCCCCGCCCCCCCGGGCGGGGGGGGGGGGGGGGGGGGGGGGGGGGGGGGGGGGGGGGGGCGGGGCGCCCCCCACCCGGGGGGCCCCCGCCGGGGGGCGGGGGGGGGGGCCCCCGCGCCCCCCCCCCCCCCCCCCCCCCCCCCCCCCCCCCTCCCCCCCCATCACACACACCTGCTTCTGCTTCATGGTCTGCGTGTCCAGGACGAAGCAGGTGACGCCGTGCCAGGACAGGTCGGCCGGGCACGGGACGGCGAGGCGGAAGGCGCCGGGGGCGGCGGGGCGGCCCGAGGGCGGGACCCAGCGGGTGGAACAGACGCAGCCGTCCTAAAGGGGGGGGGAGGGGTGGTGGTGGTGGGCGGGAGGCGTGGGGGAGAGGGGCGCGCCCGATCCGCTCTCGCGCGCGCTCGCGCGGCGTGCGCCCCGGCTCCCCGCGCGCGCGCCAGGCCGACGCCCCCGCCAGGGCGCAAGTGGCACCGGCCGCCGACGGCGGCGCGCGGGCGGGGCGGCGGGGCCTCCCCGCGCCCGCGCGCGGTTGGCGGTTGGCCGCGAAAGCCGAGGGGCGTGCTCCAGGCCCGCCCCGCCGCCCGTCAATCCCCCCCCCACCCTTGTTCGGTGGCCAAGCGTGGCGCCGTGGCCGCGGCGCGGTGGTGGCGCGCGCGCGCCGCGCCCCGGCCGCGCCGCGCGCGGCTATGGCTGCGCGGGAGCGCATGCCGCCCTCTCCCTCCCTCCCCTTCTCACCGTGCACGCGCACCCCCGCACCCAGCCCTTGCTTTTGACGCCCGCCAGCGCGGCCTTCATGGGGGACGCCTGCAGCGCGGCTTCGGCGGGCGCGCCGTTCTCAACGTCGGCCGGGCGGCGCAGCAGCCGGCGCCAGGTGCGCGAGACGGAGCCCGACACTTTCTCCAGCGAGTAGAGGAGCAGGGCCAGGCCCAGGAGGTGGGCCAGGACGAGGACGGGGATGGCCAGCCAGAGCAGCATTGGAGAGGGTTTGT